>Ga0196976_1000547_pt1 | contig 23234 bp, 23 predicted proteins | sample S3v_513CmetaG_FD_148644 | JGI IMG/M metagenome (GOLD analysis project Ga0196976, IMG submission 148644) | Soil microbial communities from Anza Borrego desert, Southern California, United States - S3+v_5-13C | ecosystem: Environmental > Terrestrial > Soil > Desert | place: USA: California...
CGATCACCTGGATGCCGCCCGCACCCGACGGGAACTCGCCGCGGAAGGCGCTCCAGGCCGTGGCGCGGAACTCGGCCTCCCGGACGATCTCGGGGAGCGGCACGCGCGCGTCGAGCTCGTCCACCGCCTCGACCGGCCCCTCGTCGAACGTGAAGACGCCCGAGTCCCAGAGGAAGACGTCGAGGAGCGTCTCGCGGATCTTGATCGCGAGGACCTCGCGGATCACCTCCGACGGGACGAGGCCCACCATCGTGAGCACCTTCCCGAGCCGGATCTTCGTCTCCTCCTGGACCTGGAACGCCTTCCCGAGCTGCTCCTCGGTGAGGTGGCCGTAGTTGATGAGGAGCTGCCCGAGGTACTCGCGCGGATCGTTCGACGCCGCGGCGACGGCGGCGCCGCTCCGGAGCGAGAGGCTCTTCCGGACGGTGCCGCGCTCGCACACCAGCGTCCCCGTCTTCCCGAGCCGAGCCAGGAGCTCGGCCAGCTCGCCGAGCGGGAGGACGGCGAAGCTGCCCATGAGACCGCGCATCGGCGCCGAGTGTCGTACGGCGGGGGCAGTGGCGGCAAGCCGGTGCCTCGGGTAGAAAGGCACGGCTCCGCCGGTTCGAGCTCGGGGCCGGGAGAATCCGATCCCATGGTTCGACGCCTCTCCGCCGCCATCGGCCTCGCCGCGTGCCTCGCCGTGCTGGGCCTCGCCGCGTGCAAGCGCCCGCCCGCGCTCCCGCCCGCCGCCGCCGAGTTCGGCATCAGCCCGGCGCCCGGCGAGCCGGCGCCCTCGTTCGAGCTCCCCGCCCTCGACGGCACGCGGGTGTCCCTCGCGAGCCTGCAGGGCAAGGTGGTCTTCGTGAACTTCTGGGCCACCTGGTGCCCGCCGTGCGAGGAGGAGATGCCCAGCATGCTGGACCTCGCGCGGGACCTCCAGGCGCGGCACCCCGGCAAGTTCGAGATGCTGGCCGTGTCGGTGGACGAGGGCTGGGAGCCCATCCGCGCGTTCTTCGCCAAGGAGAAGTACAAGGGCTCGGCCGCTCCCCTGACCGTGCTCCTCGACGGGAGCGCCCAGACGACCACGACGCTCTACTACTGCGCGGCGCGCGGAGGCTGCCCCGGCGACTTCAAGCTGCCCGAGAGCTACATCGTGGATCGGACCGGGCGCCTGGTCGCCTACGTGGTCGGCCCCCGGAACTGGTCCGACCCGCGGGTGCGGACGTATCTCGAGCAGCTCCTCCAGTGATCGCGGATCCGCTCGTTTTCCGGGCTGCATTGCCGGGAGACGGGGCCGCTGACGCGCCGCGCCACGACGCTTTCGACCGCCCGATATCTCGCGCGCGGACGGGGCGTGCGGCCCGGATTCCTTGATGGCGGCGAGACGCCTGCACTATAAAGGCCCGAGAAAACAGAGGATACGGCCACGATCCTCCCTGTCCGGGTCCCGGGGCCGTGTCGCGGAGGATGCGTGGCGTCGAGCGGTATCCCCGTCGTGGTGATGGGCCTCGGCGACATCGGTCAATCGATCGCCCGCTCCGTGCTCGCCCGCCCCGAGCTCCGGCTCCTCGGCGCCGTCGATCTCCGGACCGAGCTCGCGGGCCGGCGGCTCTCGGACGTCCTCGGCGTCGCGGGGTGCGACGCGCCCATCGCGACGGATCCGGCGGATCTCCTGCGCGCTGCCCGCGGCGGCGTGCTTCTGCACGCGGCGGGCAGCCGATTCGAGGCCGTCCTCCCGCAGCTCACGCAGGCCGTCCGCGCCGGGCTCTCGGTCGTGTCCACCTGCGAGGAGCTCGCCTGGCCCTGGCTCCGCGACGAGGCCGCCGCCGACGAGCTCGACCGCCTGTGCGAGGAGCGAAACGTGGCCGTCCTCGGCACGGGCGTGAACCCGGGCTTCGTGCTCGACCGGCTCCCCACGGTCCTCGGCCAGGTGACGGGCGCGGTCCGCCACGCCCGCGCGCAGCGGATCGTGGACGCCGCGACGCGCCGCCCCGCGCTCCAGCGGAAGGTGGGCGCCGGGTTGACGGAGGACGCGTTCCACGAGGCGGCGGAGCGCGGCGCCGTCGGGCACGTCGGGCTCGCCGAGTCGGCGGCGCTCGTCGCCGCCGGGCTCGGGCTCGCGCTCGACGAGGTCGAGGAGGAGCTGCTCCCGCTCGTCGCCCAGGACGACGAGCTCGGGGCCGCCGTCCCGGTCCGCCGGGGCCAGGTCGCGGGCGTGCAGCAGACCGCCCGCGTGTTCGCGGAGGAGCGCGAGGTGGTCCGGCTCGAGCTCACGATCGCCATCGGCGCGGAGGATCCGCGCGACGAGATCGAGCTCGACGCCGACCCGCCGGTGCGCCTCGTCATCCCCGGCGGCATCGCCGGCGAGGAGGCCACGACCGCGGCGGTGCTCAACGCGGTGGGCGCGGTCACGGAGCTGCGGGGGCTCGTGACGGTGCTGGACCTTCCCGCGGGGCGTTGACCGGAGGACGAATGCTCGAGAGGAGCCTCATCGGCCGGGAGAGCGAGCCCGTGATCCACGACGTGGAGAAGGGGCAGATCCGGCGCTTCGCCGAGGCGCTCGGCGACCCGAACCCGCTCTCGCAGGACGAGGCGGCGGCCCGGGCCGCCGGCTATCCGAACCTCGTCGCGCCGCCGACCTTCGCCGTCTCGCTCACCGCGAACGAGCGGTTCCGCCACTCGCTCGATCTCGGCACGCGCTCGATCCTGCACGGCGAGCAGCAGATCGAGCTCGTCCGGCCCATCGTCGCCGGCGACCGGATCACGGTGGTGACCCGCGTGGCCGACGTGCAGGAGCGGGCCGGCGCGAGCGGGCCCTCCGACGTCCTCGTGCTCGAGGACGAGGGCAAGGACGAGGCAGGCGAGCTGGTGTTCCGCACGCGCGCGACGCTGATCCTCCGGCGCGGATAGGACGCGAGATGCTCACGGCACGGCAGCTCTACTTCGAGGCGGTGAAGGTGGGGGACGAGCTCCCCCCGCTCGTGAAGCCGCCGATCGACCGGCTCCAGATCGCGCGGTACGCCGGCGCGTCGCAGGACTGGAACCCCCTCTCGGTCGACGAGCAGCACGCGCGCAACGCCGGGTTCCCGAGCGTGCTCGTCCCCGCGATGGTCTCGATGGGCTTCCTCGGCGAGCTCGTCACCGACTGGGTGCGCGGGGCACGGCTCCGCAAGTTCCAGGCGCGGTTCGTGAAGATCGTCTGGCCCGGCGACGTGCTCACCTCGCGCGGCCGGGTGGTCGACCGCCGCTTCGAGGGGCCGGGCCGCTACGTCATCGACGTCGAGGCCTGGGCCGAGAACCAGCGCGGCGAGCTCGTCGTGCGTGGCCTCGCCACGTTCCAGCTCTACTACAGCCAGGACGACGAGGCGCGGCAGCGCGGCGGTCAGCCGCCGCTCGTCGTCACGCGCGAGGAGGAGGAGGCACGGCTCGCGAAGCTCTCGCGCGCGCAGCCGCCGAAGCCGCCGCCCGCGAGCCGGCCGCTCGCGCCGCCGAAGCCCGCGCCCGCGCCGCCGCAGCCCCGCCCGGCCGAGGTCCGCCCGGCGGCCGCCGCGGCGACGCCCTCCGCGCCCGTGCGCGCCGCGCCGCCGCCCGCGAAGCCCGCGCCCGCGAAGCCCGCGCCCGCGAAGCCCGCGCCCGCGAAGCCCGCGCCCGCGAAGCCCGCGCCCGCGCCCGCGGCGTCGCGCGCGGCTCCCGTGCGGATGGCGAGCGGCGATCCGAGCAAGAACGCGAACCCGCACCGCGTGTTCCCCGCCGCGAAGCGGAGCGGAGGCGCGAAGCCGAACCGCGCCAAGCGCCCCGGGGCCGCGAAGCGCGGCGGGAGCACGAAGGCCAAGCTCGCCGCCCGCCACGCCGCGAAGCGCCCCGCGCACAAGGAGAAGGCGGCGCGCACGCGGTCCGCGCCGGCCGCCCGCAAGCCGAGCGGCAAGAAGCGCCGGTAGCGCTGCCATGCCCGTCCGCGCGCGCCTCCTCGCGGCCGCACTCGCGGCGCTCGCGGCCCTTCCGGCAGCCGGGTGCCGCCGCTGGTCGGAGCCCGTCCAGCTCGGCGGCAGCGCGAAGGACGACGGGCCCGACCCGTTCGACACCGCGCTCGCCCAGGGCGAGCTCGCGTTCGCGGAGCGGGGCGAGCCCGCCCGGCTCCAGGAGGCCCTCGGCGCGTTCTCGCGGGCGGCCGCGCTACGCCCGCGAGACGCCGGCGCCCAGGTCTGGATCGCGCGCGCCGAGGCCTTCCGCGCCCTCGCGACCCAGGATCCCGCCCGCGCGCGCGAGGCGTGGCTCGCCTCCGCCCGCGCCGCCGAGCGCGCGCTCCGGCGGATCGCGCCCGCGTTCGCCGCCTCGGTGGATCGCGGCGACGATCCCGCGGCGGCCGCGGCGGGCGTGACCGCGCTCGGCGCGGAGCCGCTCTACCTGCTCGCGCAGGGGACGATGCGCTCCGCCCAGCTCACCGGATACGCGGCGGTGCTCGCGGTGAAGGATCCCTGCCTCGCGATGATGGCGCGCGCGGCGGAGCTCGACGAGCGGGTCGACGCCGCCGGGCCGCACCGGGCGCTGGGCGCCTGGCGCGCGGGGCTGCCGATCGCGGCGGGCGGCGGGGCCACCGCCGCCCGGGCCCACTTCGATCGCGCGCGCGCGCTGCACCCGACCGACCTCCTCGCCCGCGTGGCCGAGGCCGAGACGCTCGCCGTCCTGTTGCAGGACGCCGCCCGGTTCGACGCGCTCCTCGCCGAGGTGGAGGCCTTCGCGCTCGAGCAGGATCCGCCGCGCGCTCCCGAGAACCGGCTCGCGAAGCGGCTCGCGGCGGAGCTCGGGACGCGCCGGCCGCGGCTGTTCTGACCGGCGGCACGCGAGGGTCTCAGTCCCTCCGCGCCGTGTCCGCGGGCGCGTCCCCCCCGGCCCGGTACGACATCAGCTCGCCCTCCGCGGAGCCGAACGAGAAGTCGGTCGTGAGCTTCACCACGATCCGGCGCGGGTCGTCCGACAGCCACAGGTACGTCGGCTTCTTCTCGCTGAACTTGCCGGTGAAGCCGGTCGGCACGCGGATCTTGAGGGCGGGGAAGCGGCCCGCCCTCGTCTTCACCGTCTCGCGCTTCATCACCTCGACGATCACGTCGCGGAGCTGGACGCCCGACAGGACGGAGAAGGTGCGGCGGTCGCCCGGCTCGAGCGGCATCCGGCGGAGCTGGAACACGAGGGCCACGAAGTCCACGACGTCGCGCGGGATCGGCGTCCGCTTGGTGAGGACGCGCTTCCCGCGCTCCACGAGGACCGCCTCGCCCTTCTCGCGGTCGTAGTCGGTCGTGTCGAGGTGCTTCCAGTTCCGCTCGCGCTGGTTGATGACGAACCGCGTCGGCAGCCCCGTCTCCGGCTCGAGGTGGCTCGTCAGCTCCTGGCGGAACGAGTAGACCGCGTTCGCGACGCCGGTCGTGTGCGCCTCGAGCCGGATCGGGACGCCGAACAGGCCGGGGTCGCCGACCTCGATGGTCGCGGTCCCCATCCGCATCCCCATCAGGTCGATGCTGAAGCGCATGCGCTCACCCGGGGCGTACGGCGGGGGGAGGAGCGCCGTAGCGGCGAGGAGGAGGGGGACGAGGTTCATGGCGGCGCCTGACCCGTGAACCCTTAAGCGCTCCACGCGGGACGTGCACGGCGTACCGGCCGAGTGCATCGGCGCGGCCGCCCGCCGCGTCCCCCGCGGGGTTCCGATGAAGTTCACGTTTCTTCACCGTCCACACACGTGATCCGCGGGCGAACGCCCGCGCTCCCGCATAAGCAGAGCCGTCATCCAAAGGTCCGCGGGGAGTGGAATCATGAAGACGAAGACCAAGCTGTGGATCGCGATCCCGGTGGGGCTCCTCCTGCTCGTCGGCGCCCTGGGAGGCGTCAAGGCGGCCCAGATCGGCGCCATGATCAAGGCCGGCGCCTCCTTCGCGCCGCCCCCCGAGTCGGTGACGTCGGCGCCGGTCCAGGCGACCGAGTGGGTCGCGACGCGGAGCGCGATCGGGAGCCTCGTCGCGGCGCGCGGCGTCACGCTCGCCGCCGAGGTCCCGGGGCTCGTCCGGGAGATCACCTTCGACTCCGGCGCCGCTGTCCGCGAGGGCGCGGTGCTCGTCCGGCTCGACACCTCCGCCGAGCGGGCGCAGCTCGAGGCCGCCGAGGCGGACGCCGCGCTCGCCCAGGTCAACCTCGACCGGGCCCGGAGCCTCCGGCAGGCGGAGTCCAACGCGCCGGCCGACCTCGACGCCGCCGAGGCCCGCGCCAAGCAGGCCGCCGCGGCCGTCGCCAACCTCAGGGCGATCATCGCCAAGAAGACCATCCGCGCCCCGTTCGCCGGCCGCATGTCGATCCGCCAGGTCGAGGTCGGGCAGGTGCTCGCCGCAGGCACGCCGATCGCCACGCTGCAGTCGGTGACGCCCATCCACGCGGACTTCTGGCTCCCGCAGCAGGCGCTCGCCGACCTGCAGCTCGGCCAGGCCGTGCGCCTCCGGACCGACACCTTCCCGGACGCGACCTGGAAGGGCGAGATCACCGCCATCAACCCCGGGGTGGACGAGGCGACGCGCAACGTGAAGGTCCGGGCGACCTTCCAGAACGCCGACGGCCGGCTGCGGGCGGGCATGTTCGCGAACGTCGAGGTCCTCTCGAGCGAGAAGCGCCAGGTGGTCCTCATCCCGGTGACCTCGGTCCTCTTCGCGCCGTACGGCGACACCGTCTTCCTCCTCGAGAAGAAGAAGGACCAGGCCGGGAAGGATCAGCTCACGGTGAAGCAGCAGTTCGTCCGCCTCGGCGAGCGCCGCGGCGACTTCGTCGCGGTCACCTCCGGGGTCGAGCCGGGGCAGCAGGTCGTCTCCAGCGGCGCGTTCAAGCTGCGCAACGGGATGGCCGTGGCGGTGAACAACGCCCTCGCCCCGAAGGCGCAGCTCGAGCCCACCCCGTCGGAGCGCTGAGGCCGCCATGTCGTTCACCGATCTGTTCATCCGGCGGCCGGTCGTGGCCGTCGTGGTCAACCTCCTCGTCGTCATCGCGGGCGTGCAGGCGATCCGGTCGCTCAACGTCCGCCAGTACCCGAAGAGCGAGAACGCCGCCGTCACGGTCACGACCGCGTACGTCGGCGCGAACGCGGATCTCGTGCGCGGCTTCGTCACCGTGCCGCTCGAGCGCGTGATCGCGGCGGCGGACGGGATCGACTACATCGAGTCGGAGAGCAAGCTCGGCCTGTCCACCATCAAGGCCCACCTCAAGCTCAACTACGACTCGACCAAGGCGCTCGCCGAGGTGAGCTCGAAGGTCGATCAGGTGCGGCGCGACCTGCCGCCCGAGGCCGAGGTCCCGATCATCAACATCGAGTCCTCCGACACGCAGTTCGCCTCGGCGTATCTCAGCTTCTCGTCCGACGTCCTCAAGCAGAACGAGATCACCGACTACCTGGTCCGGGTGGTCCAGCCGCGGCTGTCGGCGGTCGAGGGCGTGCAGCGCGCCGACATCCTCGGCGCCCGCACGTTCGCGATGCGCATCTGGCTCAAGCCGGACCGGATGGCGGCGCTCAACATCGCGCCCGCCCAGGTCCGCGCGGCGCTCGCCCAGAACAACTTCCTCGCGGCGGTGGGCCAGACCAAGGGCTCGCTCGTCCAGGTGAACCTCACCGCGAACACGGATCTCCGCTCGGTGAAGGAGTTCCAGCAGCTCGTCGTGCGGGAGCAGAACGGCGTCGTGGTCCGGCTCGGCGACATCGCGGACGTGGCGATGGGGGCCGAGGACTACGACAGCATGGTCAACTTCAACGGCCAGACCGCCGTGTTCATGGGCATCTGGCCGCTGCCGAACGCCAACTCGCTCGACGTCATCGAGCGCATCCGGGCGGAGCTGGACGCGGTCCAGAAGGAGATGCCGGAGCAGCTCCAGGCGCGCGTGGCGTACGACGGCACGAGCTACATCCGCAGCGCCATCCGCGACGTCCAGAAGACGCTGGGCGAGACGCTGCTCATCGTCGTCGTCGTCATCTTCCTCTTCCTCGGGTCGCTCCGGTCGGTCCTCGTCCCCGTGGTGGCGATCCCCGTGTCGCTCATCGGCGCGGTCTTCCTCATGCAGGCGTTCGGGTTCACCCTGAACCTGCTCACGCTCCTCGCGATCGTGCTCTCGGTCGGCCTCGTCGTCGACGACGCCATCGTCGTGGTGGAGAACGTCGAGCGCCACCTGCGCGAGGGGAGGACGCGCACCGAGGCGGCCCTCCTGGGCGCGCGCGAGCTGGTCGGGCCGATCATCGCGATGACCATCACGCTCGCCGCGGTGTACGCCCCGATCGCCTTCCAGGGCGGCCTCACCGGCTCGCTCTTCCGCGAGTTCGCGCTCACCCTCGCCGGCGCCGTCACGATCTCCGGCATCGTCGCCCTCACGCTCTCGCCGGTGATGTCCGCGAAGCTCCTGCGCGCCGGGCACGAGCAGCACGGCTTCGCCGGGCTCGTGAACCGCGGGTTCGAGCGGCTCAAGGCGACCTACGCGCGCCACCTCGACACGTCGTTCCAGGCGCGCGGCGCGATCTACGTCGCGTGGGTGGTGGTGAGCCTCCTCGCCGTGGCCATGTTCAAGCTGTCGGCGCGCGAGCTCGCGCCCACGGAGGATCAGGGGGTCGTGTTCGGCATCGTGAACACGCCGTCCAACTCCACGCTCGACCAGCTCACCCCCGCGACGAAGGCGGTGCACCAGGCCGTCTCGGGCCTGCCCGAGTCCAACTTCGTCTTCCAGATCACCTTCCCCAACGGCGGGTTCTGGGGCGTGGGCCTCAAGCCCTGGGACGAGCGGGAGCGCTCCGCGTTCGAGATCCAGCCCGAGGTGCAGGGGAAGGTGCACACGATCGCGCCGATCCAGACGTTCCCCATCCTCCCGCCGGCGCTCCCGGGCGGCGGCCAGTTCCCGGTCGAGTTCGTGCTCGCCTCGACCGCCGAGCCCTCCGAGATCCTCGGGTTCGCGCAGCAGCTCCAGCAGAAGGCGATGGAGAGCGGGATGTTCGCCTTCCCGCCCCTCGTCGATCTCAAGCTCGACCAGCCCCAGTCCGAGATCGTGATCGACCGCGACAAGGTGGCGGAGCTGGGGCTCAACCTCCAGCAGGTCGGCCAGGATCTCGGCGCGGCGGTGGGCGGCAACTTCGTGAACCGGTTCAGCGTCGCCGGGCGGAGCTACAAGGTCATCCCGCAGGTGAGCCAGACGGAGCGGCTCAACCCGGAGCAGCTCAAGGACATCTACGTCACCGGGCCCGGCGGGACGCTCGTCTCGCTCGCCTCGATCGCCACGATCCGCGACAGCGTCACCGCGCGCTCGCTCAACCGGTTCCAGCAGCTCAACTCGGTCAAGATCAGCGGCGTCGCGATCCGGCCGCTCGACCAGGCGCTGACGTTCCTCGAGGACGAGGCGGCCAAGATCCTCCCGAAGGGCTACACCATCGACTACACCGGCGAGTCCCGGCAGCTCCGGGTCGAGGGGAACCGGTTCGTCTCCGCCTTCCTGCTCGCGATCGTCCTCATCTTCCTGGTGCTCGCGGCGCAGTTCAACAGCTTCCGGGATCCGTTCGTCATCCTCGCCGGCTCGGTGCCGCTCGGCCTCTTCGGCGCGATGGCGGTCACGTTCCTCAAGATGCCGAACCCGAACATGCCGTTCTGGACCGACGGCTTCACGACCACCCTGAACGTGTACTCGCAGGTGGGCCTCGTGACGCTGGTGGGCCTCGTCTCGAAGAACGGGATCCTGATCGTGGACTTCGCGAACCGGCTCCAGGAGGAGGGGCTCTCGAAGGTCGACGCCGTACGCCAGGCGGCGGTGACCCGCCTGCGCCCGATCCTCATGACCAGCGTGGCCACGGTGTTCGGCCACTTCCCGCTGACGCTCGTCACCGGCCCCGGCGCGAAGGCCCGCAACAGCATCGGCCTCGTGCTCGTGACCGGCATGATCATCGGGACGGCGTTCACGCTCTTCTTCGTGCCGGCCATCTACCTCCTCATCGCGAAGGACAGGAAGGCGCACGCCCGGGCGGACGCGGCCGGGAGCGCGGCGCGGCACGGGGAGGCGGCGGCGTAGGTAGGCCAGCGCAGCAGTCGGGGCACGGGGGACGCGGCAGCGTCCCCCGCCGGAAGGCTGCGGCCCCCGGGGCGGAGCGGCGGGAGCGGGGCAGCATGCCCCGTTCCGATGATATCCTCCCGGGGCATGAACGCTCCGAGCTCGCTCACGGGCCAGGTCGTCGTCGGCCGCTACCGGATCGTCCGGCAGCTCGGCCGCGGCGGCATGGGCGCCGTGTACGAGGCCATCCAGCTCTCGATGAACCGGCCGGTGGCGATGAAGCTCATCCACCCGACGCTGGCCGAGGACGAGGAGCTCGTCGCGCGGTTTCACCGCGAGATGCAGGTGACGAGCTCCATCGTCCACCCCAACACGGTGAGCGTCCTCGACTTCGGCGCCACCGAGACCGGCCAGCTCTTCCTCGTCATGGAGCTCCTCGACGGCCGCTCGCTGGCGGCGGTCCTGCGCGACGAGGGGGCGCTGCCGCTCCGGCGGATCGTCCACATCGGCAAGCAGGTGCTCCGCGCGCTCGCCGCCGCCCACCACGAGGGCATCGTCCACCGGGACCTCAAGCCCGAGAACGTCATGCTCCAGGACCGCTTCGACGAGCGCGACGCGGTCAAGGTGCTCGACTTCGGGATCGCGCGCGTGCTCGAGCCGGGCGCGAACGCGCCGGCGATGACGATGGAGGGGACGCTGCTCGGGACTCCGGGGTACATGTCGCCCGAGCAGGCGACCGGCAAGCCGGTCGGGCCAGCCAGCGATCTCTACTCGTTCGGCGTCCTCCTCTACCAGATGGCGACCGGCGGGCTGCCGTACTCGGGCACCACGATCCAGGAGCTCCTGGTGAAGCAGGTCACCGAGCCGCCCCGGCCGCCCTCGGCCATCGCGCCCGGCAAGGTCGCGCCGCAGCTCGAGGCGCTCATCCTCGCGCTGCTCCAGAAGGATCCGGCGGCGCGGCCCTCGAGCGCGGCCGCCGTCCAGACGCGCCTCGAGGCGTGCCTCGACCCGGCGCCGGTGCCCGGGCTCGATCCGAGCTTCCCGGCGGGGCCCGGGGGCGGGACGGTGATCCTCGACGGCCATACGCCCACGGTGAACCTGCCGTCCGCCTCCGGCGGTCCGGCGCCCACCGGGACCGCGGTGGTGGCGCCGCAGCCGTCGACGCGGCCGAAGCAGTCCGTCGCGACCGGGCCGGGACGGCCCAGCTCCGCAACCGGGCCGGGACGGCCCGGCTCGGTCACGGGGCCGTCCACCGGGCCGAAGCCCGCGCCGCACGACGACCTCGAGGACGAGCCCGCGCCGTCGGAGTCCGACGCCGCGCCGGCCCCGGTCCCCGCGCGCCCGCGCGGGGGATCTCCCTGGCCGCTCGTCGCCGGCGGCGTGGTCGTCCTCCTCGTCGCCGGCGGCGCGACGCTCGGCTGGATGACCTGGACGCGGCAGAAGCAGCGCGCCGCCGCCGCCGCCGAGGCCCGCGCGAAGCTGGACGCGCTCCTCGCCGCGAGCGGCGAGCCGGCCGCGCCCGAGGTCTGCCGCGCGCGCGCCGCGGAGGAGGTCGTGCCGCTCCTCGCCGCCATGCCCGCGCTCGCGCCGGCGGACGGCGCGGCGCCGGGCGATGGGGCGCTCGCGGCGCTCGCCGAGCTCGAGACGGTCGCCGCGGCGCGGCCCGAGGCGCCCGAGGTCTGGACGCTCGTCGCGCGCGGGCGGCTCTACGCCAAGGAGGACACGGCCGGGGCGCTCGAGGCTGCGCGGACGGCGGCGCGGCTCTGCCCGAACTCTGCGGCGGCGCAGCACCTCCGCGCCCTCGCTGCGCGCGACCGGGGCGAGCTCGAGGAGGCGAAGGCGAGCTTTCAGCGGGCCGCGGCGGCGGACGCGTCGTGGGCGGCGCCGCCGAAGGCGCTCGGGCTGCTGCTGCTGAAGGAGCGGGACTTCCGGGGCGCGTCGGCCGCCCTCGGCCAAGCGCTGCAGCGCCGGCCGGAAGACCTCGGCGCCCGCCTCGGGCGCGCGCAGGCGCGGTTCCTGTCGGGCGATCTCGAGGGCGCGCGCGAGGACGCGCAGGAGGCGACCCGCGCCAGCGCCGATCGCGCCGAGGGCTGGCTCCTCCTCGGCCACGTGCTCGCGCGAGAGAAGCGGTTCGAAGAGGCGCTGACCGCGTTCTGCGAGGCGAAGAGGCGCGGCAGCGCGGAGGCCGCCAAGCTCTGCACGAGCGACTGATGGCAGTGCCCGGGCGAGCGGATCTCGCTCAGTTCAGCGACGCGAGCTGGGCCGCGGCGAGCGGGAAGTCGCCGTTGTCGGCGAGCAGCTCCTTGAGCTTGTTCACCGCCGTCGCCTTGTCTTTCCTGTCGATCGCGTCGAGGGCGACGGCATGGTCCTTGGCCTGCTTCAGCTTGAGCTTCTTGGGAGGCGGGACGGGCTTCGCCGCGGTCCCGCGCGGCAGGGGGCCCGGCCGCTTGGACGTCGCCGCCAGGGCAGGGAGCTTGGTGACGAGGAAGCCCTTGAGGCCGTCCGAGAGCCCGAGGTACACGGGCAAGATGTCGTCGGCCGTCGTGAGCGCGCTGTGCGCGAAGAGGATCTTGCCCGTCTCCACCTCCACGATGCGCGCCGAGGCCTGAAGGCCGGCGCCGAGCTGGAAGTACGAGCCGAACACGAGGTACCGGGCCCCGAGGAGCTTCCCGATCCGCGCCGCGGACGTGGGATCGATCCGCCGGGTCTGCTGGAGATCGAGCTCCGCGAGCACCTCCTGCAGGCGCGTCCGCTCGACGAGCTGGACGGTCTCGGCCGCCGCGAGCTGGCTCACGAGGAAGTCCGTGATCCCCTTCCGGAGCTCGAAGAGCTCCTGGTCCGCGCCGTCGTAGTCGAAGTAGAGCACCGCCACGGTCGGCTGCGCGGCGACGGCGCGCGCCCCGGGAACGGCGAGCGCGAACGCCACCGCGATGCACGGGAGGAACCGCCGGACGATCTCGAGGCCTCGGCTCATCTCTCGCTCCTTGGGACGGCGACCACGATGTCCCCGGGCTGCATCGGCGCGACCGGCTTCCGCACGCGCGCCCGGGACGTCGAGAGCTCCACGGCCTCGACCTCCCCCTCGCCCAGGATCTCCTTCTCCCACCCGAGCGCCTTCTTGGTCACCGGGTGGACGAGCCGGCTCGTCGGACGGAGGACCACGAGGCGCTGGCCCTTCGCGAGCTCCCGCTCCGAGCCGACGTCCGTCACGATCCGCTCGCCGTCCACCGAGACCACGAAGCCCACCACCGGGGTGTTCTCCGCGAGCTTCTCGGAGAGGGTGAGGACCGCGGCGGTCGCGGCCTTCACGTACTCGGTCTCCGGGTTGCGCGCCCCGCTGATGATCTCGCCGTGCGCGTCGGTCACCACCTTCGCCTCGGCGCGCCCGCTCGCCGATTCGGTGAAGACGAGCTTGCTGGTCGAGGTGTCCACCGCGCGCGCCTCGACGCGAACGTCGGTCACGACGAGATCGTAGGCGAACTTGTCCACCATCTGCTGCGTCGCCGCGGCCACCGTGCCGAAGACGACGATGGACGCGCCCGTGAGCTGCCCCACGCGCGCCGCGGTCGTCACGTCCACCTTCCCGGACTGACCGAGCTTCTGCTCCGCGAGGACCTCGTAGAGCTTGGCGCGCTCGACCAGCTCGAAGCGGCCGGTCTTGAACAGCGCCGTCGCGAGGATGTCGCCGGCGTGGAGCTCGCCGACGCGGCCGACCCCTTCTCCGATGGTGAAGGGCAGGACGGCGAGCGTCGGCCGCAACGCGCCCTTCTCGGTGGCGAGGTCGAGGTACCGATCGTCCCAGTTGCGGGGCAGCGCCGGGGGCGCGGCGCTGGCCACCGCGGCGGTCGAAGCGGCCGCGGTGGCGATCATGGCCAGCGCGAGGCGGCTCATTGCAGCGACTTCAGCCCCTCGACGAGCCGGGCGAGGCCCTTGGCGATCTCGGGCGCGCGGGTGCCGGCGTCCTGGAGGTGCGAGCCGGCCTCCTTGAGCGAGGCGGTGACGATGGGCGCCTTGACGGCCTGGAGGCCCTTGAAGTCCGACGGCACGGTCTGGACGAGCCCAGCGCCGGTCTGCGCGAGCGCCTTCGAGTCGTTGGGGACCTTGGCGAGGAACGTGGTCACCACGGCGGCGCTGAGGAGGCTCTTCGCGACGAAGGCGGTCTCCTCGCCGTTCAGCTTCTCCTGCTTCTTCTTGAGGGTGAGCAGCGCGACCGACTGCTGCTCGCTGAGCTTCTCGGGCGGCGTGTCGGCGACGATCTCCTTCACCGCCTCATCCGTCGCCTTCTCGGCGGCGAACGACCGGGCGTAGCCCTTCAGGTTGTCCGTCAGCGCCTGCGTGAACGCCTCGGACACGACGAGGCCCGCGTCGATGAGCGCGGCCCGCTCGAGGAACTGGTCGTAGTTGCCCTTCCCGGTCGGCTTCCACTCGACCTTCTTCTTCTCGAGCGGGTCGCCCGCGAGCTGCGCCACGACGTCGCCGAAGTCGCCCTTCATCCCCGCGAGCGTGACGCGCGTCCCGGCCGCAGACGCCACCATGGGCACGGCGAACAGGGCCGCGCAGACGATTCTGGAGATCGTGTTCATCCGTTCCCTCTGTGCTGTGGGGTGAGTCCCGGCCAAGCGCCCCCGCCCTCGCCCGTCCCTCTGCCGAGTGTGCTCCGACGCTAGCGCACTTGAGGAGGCGGGCGCAACCCGGTCGTGGCGTCCCCGGAGACGGCGCGGCCCGCGCGCCGTGCGGGCACGCGGGCCGGGGGACCACGACGCGGCGCAGAGCGCGGCGCCTCAAGCCTTCTTGGCGAAGTCGTCCATGAAGGACGCGAGCGCGTCCACCCACTCCGGGAGCACCGCGTTGTAGATCGACGCGCGGATGCCGCCGACGGACCGGTGGCCCTTGAGGCCGATCATGCCCTTCGCCTTCGCCTCGGCGACGAACCGCTCCTCGTCCGCCTCCGTCGGCAGGCGGAAGACGACGTTCATGACCGAGCGGCTCTCCTTCTCCACCGGGCACCGGTAGTAGGACGCGTTCCGGTCGATGGCGGCGTAGAGGCGCGCGGCCTTCTTCCGGTTGCGCTCCTCCATCGCCGCGAGGCCGCCCGTCTCCTTCAGCCAGAGGAGGACGTTGCGGACGAGGTAGATGCCGAACGTCGGCGGCGTGTTGTAGAGCGACTTGTTCTCCGCCACCGTCCGGAGCTGGAAGATCTTCGGGATGTCCTTCCGCCCGGCCTCGATGAGCGCCTTCGCGGCCACGACCACCACGACGCCGGACGGCCCGATGTTCTTCTGCGCGCCGGCGTAGACGAGCCCGAACCGGCCGAAGTCGATCGGCTTCCAGAGGATGTCGCTCGACATGTCGGCGACCATCGGGACCGCGCCCGGGTTCGGGAGCGGCCGGGCCGGATCGACCTCGAACTCGATGCCGTGGATGGTCTCGTTCGAGGTGACGTGCAGGTAGGCCGCGGCGGGATCGACGGTCACCTCGTTCGGCAGCGGGAGGCGGCGGTACTGCTTCTCCTTGCCCTCGCCCTCGCCGGTCGTGCCCGCGACCTTCACCGAGGCGCCGATGAGCGCGGCCGTCTGCTTCCCCTCGGAGAGTGCCTTCTCGCCCCAGGCGCCGTTCACGACGTACGCGCCGGTCTTGCCGGGCGCGAGGAGGTTCATCGCCACCTGCGCGAACATCTGCGACGCGCCGCCCTGGACGAAGAGGATCTCGTGCGTCGCCGGGATCTTCGCGAGCTCGCGCAGGAGCGCCATCGCCTCGTCGTGCACGGCCTCGTACTGCTTGCCGCGGTGGCTGTGCTCCATCACGGACATGCCGCTCTTCGCGAAGTCGACGAGCTCGTCGCGGGCGCGCTCGAGGGCGGGCAGCGGGAGCGCGGCGGGGCCGGCGTTGAAGTTCATGACTCGGCTCATGGTGGACCTCTCTGGGGACCCACGGGGCGCACCGGGCGGTGGACCGGCAGGTCGGGGCGGAAGTCGAAGATTACTTCACGTGCGCGACGCCCGGAACCATGTTCATGTACGCCATGCGCCGTCTTGCCGCGCTCCTCCTCGTCCCCTCCGCCTTCGCCGCGATCGCCGGGTGCGTCCCTCGCAAGCCCCCGCCCGACCTCTCGACCGATCCGGCCCAGCTCGTCGCCCAGGTCCGCGGGGCGCAGGCCCAGGTGGCGCGCGTCCAGGGCGAGGCGCGCCTCCGGCTCCGGGAGCCGAGCACGGCGACGTTCCGCCAGTTCGCCGCCGCCGAGCGTCCGGACCGGATCCACCTCGAGGCGCTCGACTTCTTCGGCAACCCCGTCGCGGTCCTCGTCGCGTCCGGCGGCCGGTTCTCGCTCTACGACGCGCAGAAGAAGGTGCTGTACACGGGCGCGGCCACCCCCGAGAACCTCTCGCGCCTCGTCCCCGTCCCGGTCTCCGCCGGGGAGCTGGTCGAGATCCTCCTCGGCTCGGCGCCGCTCCCGCCGTCGGCGCCGGTGGACGTCGCGCGCGACGACGGGCACCTGCGGGTCCGGTTCGAGGAGGGCGGCGCCCGGCTCGACGCGTGGATCGGCGCGCACGCGGCCGTGATGAAGGCGCGGCGGACCGTCCCGGGGGGAGGACGGGGGAGCTGGCGGGTGGAGTTCGCCGATCACCGCGCGCACGGCGCGGCCTGGTTCCCGGACTGGTTCTCGCTCCGCTCCGACGCCGCAGACGTGCGGCTCGAGCTCCGGTGGGAGCAGCTCGAGGTGAACGGCGAGCTCGACCCGGCGCTCTTCGAGCTCCGGGCGCCCAAGGGCGCGCGGATCGTCGACGTCGACGCGGTCGCGCGGCCGGAGTGACGCCCGGCGCGGGACGCCGCCGCCCTTCGCCGCACGCGATCGCCCGGGGCTTGCTCGCCCCGCGGGCGTCATGCTACAGAGACTCAGTCTCACTTCGTTGCCCGGAGCCAAGCTCCCGCACCTGACCCGCACCACCCAGGAGAGGGCCCGCGCGGGCCCGATATTGAGAATGCAATTCATCTTCAGACTCACCGCCGTCGCCGCCCTGCTCGCCGCCGTCACCTCCCCGGTCCGCGCCCAGGAGGCCGCGCCGGCGCCCGGGGCGTCCGAACCTTCCGCCGAGGCCCCGGCGAAGCCCGCGCCGTCCGCCGCCCCGGACGAGCCCGCGAAGAAGTCCGAGCTCCAGGCGCTGGCCGAGGAGCTCCGCCGGCTCAAGCTCGAGATCGGCATCTCCGACGTCGAGTACCGCTCGTTCGCCGGGATGGGCCCCGCGGCGTCCAAGGTCTACTTCGCGCCCAAGGGGCTCTCGCTCGGCGGGTACGGCGAGGCCTACTACCGCAACCAACTCGGCGCGACCGGCAGCGAGCTCTGCAAGACGTCCGCGACCGCGTGCGACTTCAGCGACATCCTCCGGGTGGTGCTCTACACCGGGTACCGGTTCAGCGACCGGATCGTGTTCAACGCCGAGATCGAGTACGAGCACCAGCGGCAGGTGTTCGTCGAGTTCGCGTACCTCGACTTCCTCCTCACGAAGGCCCTCCAGCTCCGGATCGGGAACGTGCTCGTCCCGGTCGGCTTCACCAACGAGCTGCACGAGCCGGTCTTCTTCCACGGGGTCGAGCGGCCCGAGGTCGAGCGGAACCTCATCCCGAGCACCTGGAACGAGAACGGCGTCGGCCTCCACGGCGAGGTCCTGCCCGGGCTCACCTACAAGCTCTACGGCCTCGCCGGCCTCAACGTCGCGCGGCGGCCCTCCGCGGGCAACTGGATCCGCGGGCTCCGCACCCGCGGCGGGACGACCGACACCGGCGCCGGGGACCGCGCGCTCGCCGAGACCTTCGCCGGCGCGGTGGCGCTCGCGTACGAGCGCGGCCCCGTCGCCGTGGGCGCCTCGGCGTACTACGGCCGCGCGGGCCAGGGGCAGGCGGTGCAGCCGCTGCCGCAGTCGGGCACCCAGACCCGGCCGCAGGACCTGCGGACGATCGACGCCGACGTGAGCCTCGTCGAGGCCCACGCCCGGTTCACCTGGCGTGGAGCCACGCTCAAGGCCCTCGCCGTCCAGGGGACGTTCGGCGACGCGGACCTCGTGAACGAGAAGCACCAGCTCACCGGCACCGCCGGCATCGGGAGCCGCGTGCGCGGAGGCTACGTCGAGGGCGCGTACGACGTCCTCTCCCTGCGGGGCGGCGAGGCGCAGCTCCTGCCCTTCGTGCGGTACGAGCGGCTGCGCCTCCACGACCAGGTGCCGGCCGGGTGGGAGCGGAACCCCGCCAACGACGTGCAGCTCCTCGTGACCGGCCTCACCTACAAGCCCATCCCCACCGTCGCGCTCAAGGGCGACTTCACGTGGCGGAGGACCGAGGTCGAGGAGAACCCGGTCCAGCGGGCGGTGAACGTCGCGGCGGCGTTCGTGTTCTAGGAGGCCCCGTGCGCCGCGCCGCGCTCGTCTTCGCCTCGCTCCTCGCCGTCACCGGGCTCTCGAGCCCGGTGGCGGCGGCCGTCCCCGTCGCCGAGAAGGAGACGGCGGCCCTGCGCGCCGTCTTCCCGGACGCCGAGCGGTTCGAGCCGCGCGACGTCCTCCTCGACGACGCGGCCGCCGCCCGCATCGAGCGGCTCGCCCGGACGCGCGTGCGCGACCGGCTCGTGACCTTCTACCGCGCGTGGCGCGGGCAGGAGCTCGTCGGGTACGCGGCCATCCACAGCCACGTCGTGCGCACGAAGCGCGAGACCCTCTCGATCGCGTTCGAGCCCGACGGGCGGATCCGGAAGATCGTCGTGGTGTCGTTCCTCGAGCCGAAGGAGTACGAGCCCAGCCCGCGGTGGCTCGCGCAGCTCGAGGGGAAGGGCCCGGGCGACCGGCTCGCGGTCGGCCAGGACCTCGCGCCGATCACCGGCGCGACCCTCACCGCGCGCGGCGTCGCGGAGGAGGCCCGCTTCCTCCTGCAGGCGCTCCGGGACGCGAAGGAGGCGGCCGCGCGGTGAGGTTCCTCGTCGACCCCGGCGCCGCCCCGCGCGCGCGCCCCGCCGTCCGGGCCTGGCTCCTCTTCGCCGCGCTCGCCCTGGCCGCGTTCGCCGTCCAGCGCGCGCTCCAGGGCGGGCTCACGCCCGGCGGCGTCGAGGCGTTCTACCTCGGCCCCGACGGCACCGAGCCCGTCGCGGCGGTCGCGCTGTGGGAGGAGCTGCACGTCGGCGCGTTCGTCTGGGGGTTCGCCCTCTTCATGCTCGGCGCGCTCGCCGCCGCGGCCCCCGCCCCCGCGGGCCGCGGCCTGTTCCGCGCCGCGGTCGCGGCCGCGGCCGCGGACCTGGCGGCGCCGTTCGCCGTCGTCGGCGCCGGCGGCGCGGGCGCGCTCCGCGTCGCGACGACGGCGCTCGCGTTCGCGCTCGTCGCCGCGCTCCTCGTCGCGGTCGCGCGCGCGACGGTGCCGCGCGGAGCTCCCGCCCGTGACTGAGGGGCCGCTCGTCCGGTACCGCGCGCCCGCCCTCGCGTTCGCGGGCTCGCTCGTGCTCCTCGCGGCGACCGCCGCCGTGCTGTTCGTCGCGAAGCTCGGCGGCACGCCCGCGCGCCTCGCCGCGCGCTACCGCGGGGCGGAGGAGGCCTTCCGCGCGCCGGCGACCCTCGACGGGCTCCTCGAGGTGGCCATCCCGCACCTCCTCGCCATCCCGCTCGTCCTCTTCGCCGCCTCGCACGTCGTGGGCTGGGCGCGCGGCGTGGGGCGCTGGACGTACCACGCCCTCGTGGCGGTCTCCTTCGGCGCGGCGCTCGCGGGCGTCGCGAGCGGCTTCGCGATCCGGTTCGTCGCCGCGGAGCTCGCCTGGGTGAAGCTGGTCGCGTTCGCCGCGCTCGAGCTCGCCCTGCTCGCCTGGGCCGCCCTGCTCGCGCGCGTCTTCCTGCGCCGGTCCCCGTGAACGAGCCCGCGCCCGCGCCCGAGCGCCGGGCGGGCTCACCGCGAGACGAGTCCCGGCGAGGCGTGCAGCCTCCCGTCCGCGTCGACCACGATCGCCCGCGCGCCCGCGCCGGCGGCCTCCGCGAGCGCGGCCTCGCCTCCGCGCAGGAAGAGCGACTTCCCCAGCACCTCGGCGGCCGCCGCCGTCGGCGCGAGGACCGAGACGGCGCGGCTCCGCGTCCCCGGGCGGCAGGTGCGCGGGTCCAGGACGTGGTGGTACCGGCGGCCGCCCGCGACGTACGCGTGCTCGTAGTCGCCGGTGGTCGAGAACGCGGCGTCGCGGACCTCGACCGAGATCCCCGGGACCGTGTCGCGCGGGCCCGCGCGCGGATCGCGCACCGCCACGCGCCAGGGCGCGCCCCCGCGGGTGCCGGCGGCGTAGAGGTCGCCCCCGGCCTGGAGCAGGAAGTCGCCGACGCCGAGCGCGCGGAGCGCCCGGGCCGCCTCGTCGAGCGCGATGCCCTTGGCGAGCCCGCCGAGGCCGACCTTCATGCCCGCGCGGGCGAGCCGGCCCTCGCAGCCGCCCCCCGCGACGGGTCGGAGGTGGAGCGCGCGGTGATCGACGAGCTTGCAGCGCGCCGCGACGTCCTCGCGCGCGGGCGGCGCGGCGTGCGCCGCGTCGAACCGCCAGACGCCGTCGAGCGCCGCCCACGTCGGATCGAACCGGCCGCCGGTCCGGCGCGCCGCGTCCTTCGCGTACGCGAGCGCCGCGCAGAGATCCGGGGGGAGGGCCGTCCAGCGGCCGCCGGCCGCCGCGTTCAGGGTCGCGAGCGGCGTCCCCGGACGCCACTCGTTCATGGACCACTCGACCCGGGCGAAGGCCGCGAACGCCGCGTCGAACGCGGCCGCGGCGCGGTCCTCGGGCACGCCGGCGAGCGTCACGGTCGCGAGGGCGGCGAAGGCCGGCCGCGTCTCGGAGCGGATCGACCCGGCGGGAGCCGCGTCGCCGGGGGCGGCGAGAGCCGAGGCGCCGAGCGCGGCGAGCAGGGCGACGAGCGCGTGCACCACGCGGATCTAACTCACGCGCCGCCGAGCCGCTCCCGCGCCGCCAGCGCCCAGCGGTGGAACGGCTCGAAGGCGGTGAACCGCGCCCCGGTCCGCGGGCGGTCGGGCCAGGGCCCGCTCCCGCCGAGCGCGAGCGCGGGACCGAGCTCGGCGAGCGGCGTGCGGCGGCCAGGGGCGGCCGAGCTCCGTGAGCGCCCGCCCGGCCCGGCGGTGGCCGCCACGCGGTACCAGGCGCCGGGCACGCCGCGGGTCCCGGGCATGGACCCGATCAGGTGAGGGCAGAACCGGCCGAACCGTTCCGGCGGTTCGGACGCTCGGGAGGGGCCACGCCGGCCCGGCCTGCGATATACGAGTGCCGGACATGACGCCCGCCCAGCGAACGGCCCTGAAGCGCGCGCTCGATCGCCTGCGCGCCGAGATCACCTCCACCGGCCCGGCGAAGATCGAGCCCAACCGGACCGACCCGACCGCCACCGGCGTCGCCGACGAGGACGCGCAGGCGCTCTCGGAGATGCTCCAGGTGCTCGCCTCGCAGCGGAACCGCGGCCAGGCCGACCTGCTCGCCCGCGTGGACCGGGCGCTCCGGAAGCTCGCCGAGGCGCCCGACGACTTCGGCCTGTGCGAGGACTGCGAGGAGGAGATCGACCTGCGCCGGCTCGCGGTGATGCCCTACGCGACCCGCTGCCCGGCCTGCCAGGCGAAGGCCGAGCCGCGCCTCGGGCGCGGGCGGAAGAGCTTGACCGATTACAAGTGAAGGACGAGCACCGATCCTCTCGGGAGCCCCCTTGGACCAAGGAATGTTCGAGATCCTCCGGCAGGCGAGCGCGTCGATGTGGATCATCATCGGCTGCTCGGTCGTGGCCATCGCCGTCGCGGTCGAGCGCGCCATCGCGCTCTGGGGGTTCACCGCGGGCGCGCGGCGCCTCGCCGACGCCGTGGCGAGATCCCTCTACCGCGGGGACCTCGAGGACGCGCGCACGCAGTGCGACCGCTCCGGCTCGCCCGCGGCGGACCTGTTCCTCGCCGCGCTGGTCCCGATCCGCGGCGCGAAGCCGGCTCCGTTCGAGCGCCTCGCGGCCGCCGTCGAGCGCGAGCGGCAGCAGGTCGGGCTCCGGCTCCGGCGCAACCTGTGGATCCTCGGCACCATCGGCGCGATCGCGCCCTTCGTCGGCCTGTTCGGGACCGTGATCGGCATCATGCACGCCTTCCGGCAGATCGAGCAGACGGGCCAGGGCGGGTTCCGGGTGGTGGCGGCCGGGATCTCCGAGGCGCTCATCGCGACCGCGGGCGGCCTCGCCGTCGGCATCGCGGCGGTGTTCCTCTACAACCTCCTCAACGTGCACGTGCAGAAGCTCGTCGTGCAGCTCCGGCTCCTCGCCGAGGAGTACCTGGAGCTCGTGAAGGAGACGCTCCCGGCGCTGCGCGAGGGCGAGGGCGCCGCCGCCGCCGCACGGCCCGTGAAGGAGGCCTGAGGCGCCATGGCGATCGGCGGCCCGCAGGGCGAGGAGCAGGACGGCGAGGGCGGCATCTTCGCCGACATCAACATCACGCCGCTCACCGACATCTTCCTCGTCCTCCTCATCATCTTCATGGTGACGACGACGGCGATCGCCGAGTCGGGCGCGGACCGCGGCGGGTTCCGGGTGAACCTGCCGAAGGGCAGCCGCGGCGACGCGAGCGAGGTGCCGCGGGACCTCGTCGTCGCCGTCCTCGCCGACGGGCGGGCGGTGGTCGGCGGCGCGGTCGTGAGCGACGCCGAGCTCGAGCAGACGTTCACGAAGTCGGCCCAGGCGCACCCGGACTCGGTCCTGGTCGTCCAGGCCGACGAGGGCGTCCCGCACGGCCGCGTGGTGGCGGTGATGGAGGCAGGCCGGCGGGCCGGGCTCTCCCGGATCGCGATCGCCACCAAGGTCGAGCGAGAGGGCAGGTGAGCCGGCGCCCGCCCGGGTGCCTGGCCTTCCGTTGCCGGATCCGGGTCGCTCGCGGCATGGACCCCGACTCCGCGTCTCTCGACCAGGGGACGCCCGGCCGCTAGGATTCGGGGCTAGATGACCAACGTTCCGCCGAAGAAGCGGCTCGGGGAGCTCCTCGTCGAGGCGGGGATCATCGACGAGACGCAGCTCAAGGCCGCGCTCGGCCACCAGCGCCAGTGGGGCGTGCGCCTGGGCCACGCCGTCGTGGACCTCAAGTTCGCCACCGAGCAGGAGGTGGTGCGCGTCCTCGCGAGGCGGTTCGGGTTCGACGTGGCGCGGCTCGATCAGGTCGAGGCCTACGCCCATCAGCAGGCGGTC
>Ga0196976_1000548_pt1 | contig 23218 bp, 23 predicted proteins | sample S3v_513CmetaG_FD_148644 | JGI IMG/M metagenome (GOLD analysis project Ga0196976, IMG submission 148644) | Soil microbial communities from Anza Borrego desert, Southern California, United States - S3+v_5-13C | ecosystem: Environmental > Terrestrial > Soil > Desert | place: USA: California...
CGCCCCGCAGCCGCCGCCCACCACGATGGTGCCTGCGATCATCCGCGCCCCGCACAGCGCGCCGGCCTGCCCTTGCACGCTGATCACGCCGCGCCGCATCCGCTCCCCCACCCGGTCTCCGGCGTTGCCGCCCACCACGACGGAGCCGCCGGTCATCCCGCGCGGGCTGCCGGCGAGCGGTGCGCCCAGAAAGTCCCCGGCATCACCCGCGATGCGCACCCGCCCCCCGGCCATCTCCGCCGCCGCATAGGCGCCGCACGATCCCTCGACGATCAGCGTGCCGCCGCGCATGCCGCGCCCGGCGTAGGCGCCGCAGTCGCCCTCCACCAGGATCTCGCCCGCCGTCATCCCCGCACCGACACCGTCCAGCACCGCACCGCCCGGCCGCAGGATCAGCGCCCCGTCCGGCCCGCCGTCCGCCACCGTGAACAGGTCGGCCAGCCGGCGCCGCTCCCGCCCGCGCAGCAGGGGCAGGTCGGCAAGTCCGTCGCGCCCCGGCAGCACGCCCGTCATGTCGATGGGCGGCCCGGCGGGGTCGCGCGCGGTCAGGATCAGGCCGGTCATGCCATCACCTCGTGCAGATGGAAGTGATAGGGGCCGAGCTTGCCGCCGTAGTTGCCGGCGGTCACCGCCACCACGCCCGCCGCCGCCCCCAGTGCCACCACCGCGCCGATGCCCGCGCGCATGGCCGCCGCGACCTCGTCCGCGCTCATGCCGTCGATCACCAGTTCCAGGATGGATTCCACCCCCTCAGGCACCAGGGACGGCAGCGCGCCGCGCAAAGTCGGGCAGTAGGCGGTGTTGGACGACGCGATCAGCCCCTTGTACTTCGCCCCGATCTTGGAGCCAGAGCGCACCACCCCGCCCGGAAACGGCAGGATGGCGCCAGGCACCGCGCGGATCGCCGTCACCGCCGCCAGCGCCGCGGTCTGGCATGCCCGCCGGTCGGCCGCCAGGATGATGAAGTTGCCGCCGCCCACGCCCGGCGCCACGGGGGCGGTCGCCTCGCACAGGAACTCCCCGTCCATCACCGGAATGCGCCAGTAGCGCCGGCCGCCGATCCGCTTGGCGATCTGCCAGCCGTCGCCGAAGTAGCGCAGGCTGTTGCCCAGCGCGATCGGCTCCCCCTCCGCCAGCCCGGCGTAGCAGGCGGTGCCCGGCGCCGTCATCACGCACTGGCCCACGCGGTTCACCACCTGCTTCGCCAGTTCCGCCTTGGAGATGGAGAACAGCAGCACCGCCGCCCCCGGCCGCCCGTCCGGCGTCTCGTCCGGCGACAGCAGCCGCTCCTGCGCCGCCTCGCAGCCGCAGCCGATGACCGAGGTGGCGAAGCCCGTCATGCTGACCACGGCCGCCTGCACCCAGGTGGGCGTGTCGGCGGTGACGACCAGCCGCGTGCCCAGCATGGGGAATGCTTCGGCGAACGTCTCCTCGATGCGCACGCCGTTCAGCTCCATCAGAACGCCCCCGGCGTACAGTCGTGGCGGACAAGGCCGTCGCCGCCGCGGATCTCGTCCTCGTCGATGCGGAAGTGGCGCAGGTTCATCCCCATGCGTTCGTCGAAATGGCGGGCGATCCGCGCCTCGATGGACGGGTCGAAGGCGGGCTCCACCACGTGCGTGCGCCCGCGGGCCAGCGCCACCACAACGCCGTCGCGCACCACCAGCCGGCCGTCCTTGAACACCATGTCCGGCTTCTCGAACATCGTCTTGCGGTCCGCCCGGTCGGTGTAGACCACCACGTCCGCCGCCGCCCCCGGCCCCAGGTGCCCGCGGTCGCTCAACCCCAGGATCCGCGCCGGGGCCGCCCGCGTCATGGTGGCGATCTCGCCCAGCGTGTACTCCCGCTTCAGCTCCGCCAGGATCGTGTGTTTCGGCACCGCCGGGTGCAGCTCCGCCAGCTTGGTCAGGCGATAGTCGCGGTCCATCAGAAGCCGGATCAGCTCGGGATAGCTGGTGAAGGGCGCGCCGTTGGGGTGGTCGGTGGTCAGGAAGACGCGCCAGGGATCGTCGATCAGCAAAAACAGCTCCAGCCCGATCGCCCACTGCAGCGCGTTGACGAACGCCTTGTCGCGGTAGCGGAAGGGCACGACGCCGCATCCCGCGTCGCACTCGATGTCCATCATCACCCACTTCTTCGGGTGCGCGAGGCCGGTGTTGCCCATCTGCGCCATGGTGTCGGCGGACGCCGTCACCGTCTGCCCGAACATGATCTGCCCGACGTCCACCGACAGGTTCGGCCGCCGGTTCACCGCCTCCGCCACCCGCGCCGCGGCCGACGAAAACCGGCGGTCCCCTTCGGCGCCATAGGCGTGGAACTGCACGTGCGTCAGGTGCAGGCGCATCCCGTCCACCGCCGCGATGCTGTCCAGCGTCGCCTCCACGTTCCCCGGAACGCCCAGGTTGAAGCCGTGCAGGTGCAGCGGGTGCGGGATGCCCAGCCGCTGCACGGCACCCGCCAGCGCCGTCAGGATGCGGCGCGGCGTCACCGCGTGGAACGGCCCGGCCTCGTCCACGTCCAGGCGGCGCTGGTTGTACTTGAAGGCGTTGATGCCGCCGGGGTTCACCGCCTTCACCGCCAGCGCCCGCGTGGCGTTCAGCGTCCACCCGACGTAGTCGGCGATCGCCTCCTCCCCCGCACCCGAGGCCAGCAGGTCGAGGAACAAATCGTCGTTGCCCAGCACCACGTAGCCGCCGGTGTCGATCAGCGGGATGTCCGCCATCTCCAGGTGCGCGTGGCGGGCGTTGCTGGGCAGCATGGCCGGCTCGAACGCCGCCGTGTAGCCCATCTGGGCGTAGCGGCAGCCGGTCACGTGCGTGGACGGGCTGGCCACCCCGCCGCCGCACCGGCACAGCCCCTCCGCCTCCACGGGGAAGGCGCGGTGCTCCTCCGCCATCAGCATGCGCGCGATGTTGACCTTGCCGCCGGCGATGTGGCTGTGGATGTCGATGGCGCCGGCCATCACCACCTTGCCGGTCAGGTCCACCGTCTCGTCCGGCGCCGCGCCTGGGCCGGGATCGGCGACGATCCGCCCGTCCCGCACGTACAGGTCGCCCACCTCCCCGTCACGCCCGTTGGCGGGATCGTAGACGCGCCCCCCGGCCAGCTTCGTCAGCATGCAACCTCCTGCGGCAGCGCGGCCAGAATGGCGTTCAGCACCGTGGCGACGTCCGGCAGCCCGCGGTCGATCAGCCGCCCCGTGCGCATCGCCACCACCGTGTCGCCGCGGAACACGTGCCCGGCGTGGTCGATCCCCGGCGTGCCGACGGGGATGAACACCGCCGGCTCGGCTGCGAACGCCGTCCCCGGCGGCGCCAGCGCCACCACCGGCCTGCCGGCCGGAAAGTCCGGCACCTCCGGCCGAAAGGCGGAGATCCACAGCACGGCGTCCGCCACCTCCTGGAACCGCTGCCACGCGAAACGATGCGGGTCGTGCACCGGCACCCCGCCGGCCAGCGACGTGCGCAGCGGCACGCCCAGCTGCCACGTGCACACCTGGTTGGCGCCGACCAAATTGTCGTGCCCCGACAGCGGCAGCCCGGCACAGCGCGTGTGCCGGTTTACCTCCCGCACCAGCCCGGACAGCCGCTCCACGATCAGGTCCGCGTGCGCCCCTTCGAACCCCGCTGCCGCCCACGCCACCACGGCGTAGCGCGCCGCCCGCAGGCGCTCGGCTAGAGCGCCCATCTCACCCCCGGCCGCGGCCGGATCGCCCAGCGCCGCCAACAGCGCCGCCACCGCGTCGCCGACCTCCCCGGCCGCACCGGACAGCACCGTCAGCGGAATGCCGGCCAACGCCGCCCGCGTGCGCTCCGCCGGTTCGCCGCACAGGAACACCACGGCGCGCGAACCCGGCTCGCGATAGGCCGGCGCGGGCGCCACCCAGCGCTCGTACAGGCGCGGGTGGAAGGCCGCAGGGTCAGGCCCGACGACCAGCAGCAGGTCGCAGCGGTTGCGCAACTCGGCGAAGGTCGTGGCGATCCACCCCGTGCGCTGGAGCACCGCGAGGTTGCGGTACAGCCCTTCCGACCCCGCGTGGTCGACCACCGCCCCCAGCCGCTCGGCCAGCGCCAGCGCGGCGCGCACGCCGTCCACGTCGGTGCCTAGCCCGGCGACCAGCGGCGCCCGGCTGCCGCTCAGCGCCCCGGCGGCGGCCCGCACCGCGTCCTCCAGCGCCACGGCCGCGCCCCCGGCGCGCGGCGGCTCCGCCGGCCGCATGCGGCCGAAGCCGTCCCGCGCGATCGGGCAATCCGTGGACTGCACCGCCAAGCTACGCGCCGCCGCCTTGACCGTCAGGTCGTCGCAGCCGAGGCCGCAGAACGGGCACACGACGTCCCGGTGGGTCGCCATGGCGGCGCCCTCACCAGCGCCTGAAACGCCAGCGCGACAGTATCGGCCTCACACGATCCGGGATTTCCGCATCCGAATGGGGTTTTTCCCGCACATCGGCCATGTCTTCCTCCCCAGAAGAACCGAACAGCCCGCATTCCGAAAGAGGTATATACTATTGGATTGGGGCGTTTTTTTAACTCAAGATTATCATGGTGAAAAAAGCGACGCAACTTTCCTTAAACAGATGAGGTTCTCATGCCTCGCGGCGTCGATTATCTGGGGGAGGTCCATTCCGGGGAGGTCTGGGTCACCGCGCCCGCTCGACTGCATCTTGGTTTCCTCGACATGAACGGCGGCCTGGGCCGCCGCTTCGGCAGCCTCGGGCTGACCCTGGAGGGCCTCGCCACCACCATCCGCGCCCGCCCCGCCGCCCCCCATACTGGCGGCCTGCGCACCTCTGGCCCCTCCGCCGAGCGCGCCCTGAAGGCCGCGCGCACGCTGTGCGACCGCTTCGGCTGGCCCGCCTGCGCGGAATTGAGCGTCGAGGAGGCCATTCCCGAACATGTCGGCCTCGGCTCCGGCACGCAGATGGGGCTGGCGGTCGGCACTGCCCTGTCGCACCTCTACGGGCGCCCCATGCCCGTGCGCGCGGTGGCGGCCGAGCTGGAGCGCGGTGCCCGCTCCGGCATCGGCATCGGCGCGTTCGAGGCGGGCGGCGTCATCCTCGACGGCGGGCGCGGCACGGGGGAGGCGCCGCCGCCCATCGTCGCCCGCCTGCCCTTTCCGGACAGCTGGCGCGTCCTGCTGATCCTGCACCGCGATGGCCAGGGCCTGCACGGCAGCGCCGAGACGCAGGCCTTCACCGCCCTGCCGCCTTTCCCCGCCGAACGCGCCGGCCACCTGTGCCGCCTGATGGTCATGGCCGCCCTGCCGGCGCTGGCGGAGGGCGACGCCGACGGCTTCGGCCGCGCGGTGGGGGAGCTGCAGCGCGCCGTCGGCGACCACTTCGCCCCCGTCCAGGGCGGCCGCTTCACCAGCCCGGAGGTCGCCGACGCGCTGTCCTGGCTGGAGGCGCAGGGCATCCCCGGCATCGGCCAAAGCTCCTGGGGTCCCACCGGCTTCGCCATCGTCGGCGACCCGGCCCGCGCCGAATCCCTGCTGGTGGAGGCCGAACGCCGCCGGCCCGGCACGGCGCTGGAGTTCCGCCTGTGCCGCGGCCGCAACGACGGCGCCACGGTGGACACCGCCGCCGCCCGCGCAACCACCTGACCGGGGGAGGACATCATGCCCGCGCCCTACGTCCTGCACATGCTGACCCCGCTGAAGCACGTCAGCGCCTTCGACGTGAACATGGCCGCCGACGCCGGCATCACCACCCTGTTCCCCTACACACAGGTGGAACCGGGCGAGGTCGCCGGCATCACGCAGGACGCCATGTTCTCCCGTGATCCCGCCAACGCCGCGCGCACCGGCCTGTTCATCGGCGGGCGCGACGCGCTGGTGGCGCTGGACATGCTGGAATCCGCCCGCATCTCCATGTTCCCGCCCTTCACCATCTCCGCCATGGTCGATCCCTCCGGCGCCTTCACCACCGCCGCCGCCCTGGTCGCGGTGGTGGAACGCGCGCTGCGCCGCGCCCGGCCGGAGGGGTTGAAGGGCCTGAACGTCCAGGTCTATGGCGCCACCGGCGTGGTCGGCGGCACGGCCGGCGTGATCGCGGCGCTGGCCGGCGGGCGCGTCACCCTGGTCAGCCACCGCGGCCTGTCCGGCGTGGAGCCCAAGGCGGCCGAGTTCCGCCGCCGCTTCAACGTCGAACTGGCCTGCGCCGACGCCCCCGACGACGCGTCCAAGGAGCGGCTGCTGGCCGATGCCGAGGTGGTGTTCGCCTGCGGCAAGGCCGGCCTGCAGATCCTCTCCGCCCGCCACCTCGCCGCCGCCCCCCGTCTGCTCGCGGCGGCCGACATCAACGCCGTGCCGCCGTCCGGCATCGAGGGGGTGGCGGCGCAGGACGACGGCACGCCCCTGCCCGGCGGGCGCGGCGTCGGCATCGGCGCGCTGGCGGTGGGCGGCGTCAAGTTCCGCGTCCAGCACGCCCTGCTGCAGCGCATGGCGCAGGCCGACGCGGCGGTCTACCTCGACTTCCGCGATGCCTACGATGCCGCCCGCGACATCGCCGGCTGACCGCCCAGACGTCGTGGTGGTGGCTCTGTCGGCCCGCGCCCTGGCCGCCGCCGCCGTGCGCGCGGGCCTGCGCCCCGCCGCCGTCGACCTGTTCGCCGACGGCGACACCCGCCGCCTCGCCGCCTCCTGCGTCCGCCTGCCGTCCGCCGGCCTGCGCCTGGACGCCGACGCCCTGCTTGACGCGCTGTCCGCGCCAGACCTGCGCGGCGTGCCGCTGGTCCACGGCTCCGGCTTCGAGGACGACCCGACCCTGCTGGCCCGCATCGCCGCCGGCCGCCCGCTGCTCGGCAACCCGCCCGACGCCGTCGCCCGCACCAAGGACCCGTTCGCCCTCGCCGCCCTGCTGCACCGCCTCGGCATCCCGCATCCGGAGGTGCGGGCGGAGGCACCCACCCCGGCCGACGGCCACCAGCTGAAGCGCATCGGCGGCAGCGGCGGCGGCCACATCCGTACCGCCCCGCCCGGCCCGGCCCCGCCCGGCTGGTACGTCCAGCGCCGCGTCGGCGGCCACCCGGTGTCGGTCCTCTTCCTGGCCGATGGGCGTCGCGCCTGCGTGGTCGGCCTCAGCCGCCAATGGGCATCCCCCGCGCCCGACGCCCCCTACCGCTACGGCGGCGCCGCCGGCCCCTTGCGCCTGCCGGAACGGGTGGCCGGCCCGATGGCCGCCATGGTGGCCCGCCTGACCGAAGCGCTCGGCCTCGTCGGGCTCAACAGCGCGGATTTCCTGGTGGCGGGCGACACCCTCCACCTGCTGGAGGTCAATCCGCGCCCCGGCGCCTCGCTCGACGTGTTCGACCGCGATCCGATGCCGCCGCTGCTCGCCTTGCACGCGGACGCCTGCGCCGGCCGCCTGCCCGACCGGCTGCCGTCCCTGTGGAACTGCCGCGCCGCCCTCGTCCACTACGCCACCGCCCCCCTCGGCATCGACGCCGCCGACTGGCCCGCCTGGACAGCCGACCGCCCGGCCACCCCCGCCCGCATCGCGCCCGGCGAACCCGTGTGCACGGTGCTGGCCGAGGGTACCAGCGTCGGCCGCGCGCGCCGCCGGGCGGAGCAGCGGTGCCGGCACCTGATGACCGCCCTGCTGGCCGCCGACACCCTAGAGATGCAGCCATAGAGATGCAGCCATGACCGCCGACGCCCGCCCCAGCCTCGCCGCCCTCTCCGCCCCGCTTGTCGCGCGCCTGATCGACGACGCCCCGGCGCTCCGCCTGGGCATCGAGCGCGTGGGCGGCGCCCGCGTCGTCGACGCAGGCATCCGCCACCCCGGCGGGCTGGAGGCCGGGCGGCGGATCGCCGAACTGTGCATGGGCGGCCTCGGCCGCGCCACGCTGGGCGCGGTTCCCGGCACGGCGGCGTGGCCGTTCGGCGTGACGGTGCACAGCGCCCAGCCGGTGCTGGCCTGCCTCGCCAGCCAGTACGCGGGCTGGAGCCTCAGCCACGGCGACTTCTTCGCGCTTGGCTCCGGCCCCGGCCGCGCCCTGGCGCGGCAGGAGGCGCTGTTCGACGAACTCGGCTACACCAACGCGGCCGACAACGCCGCCTTCGTGCTGGAGGTGGACAAGCCCCCACCGGCCGAGCTCGTCGCCCACATCGCCTCCACCTGCGCCATCGCGCCGGACAACCTCACCCTGGTCCTGACGCCCACGCAAAGCCTCGCCGGCACGGTGCAGGTGGTGGCCCGCGTGCTGGAGGTGGCCTTGCACAAGGTGCACGCGCTGGGCTTCCCACTGGACCGCGTCGTGGACGGCATCGGCATGGCGCCGCTGCCGCCGCCGGGCGGCGGCTTCCTCACCGCCATGGGCCGCACCAACGACGCCATCCTCTACGGCGGCACCGTGCAGCTGCACGTCACCGGTCCGGACGTGGAGGCCGAGGAGTTGGCCAACCGCCTGCCCTCCTCCGCCTCGCGCGACCACGGCCGGCCGTTCGCCGAGGTGTTCGCGGCGGTGAAGGGCGATTTCTACGCCATCGATTCCATGCTGTTCAGCCCCGCGCGCGTCACCGTCACCGCGCTGGACAGCGGCCACAGCTTCCATGCCGGCACCCTGGCCCCCGAATTGGTGGAGCGGTCGTTCACGCATGTCCCCTGACCGCACCGCCCTCATCCTCACCGACCGGTCGGACTGGCACACGCCGCGCCTGAAGCGCGCCATCGAGGCGCGCGGCCTGCCCTGCCGCTGCGTGTCCCCGCGCGACTGCGGGGTGGCCGCCGGCCTGACCGCCACCGGCCTGTCGATCCCCGGCTTCGAGGACGCGCCGCCGGCCGGCGTCTTCGTGCGCGTCGTCGGCCAGGGCAGCTTCGAACAGGTGACGCTGCGCCTCACCGTGCTGCACGCGCTGTCCGCGCTCGGCGTGCCGGTGTGCAACGACGCCCGCGCCATCGAGCGCTGCGTGGACAAGAGCATGACCAGCTTCCTGCTCGCCCGCGCCGGCCTGCCCACGCCCCCCACGCTCGCCACGCAGAGCGCCGAACGCGCGCGGCAGTCCCTGGCCGCCACGCCCGACCAGGTGCTGAAGCCGCTGTTCGGCGCCCAGGGCCGCGGCCTGCGGCGCCTGGGCGGCCCCGACGCGCTGCCCGACCCCGACACGGTGGCCGGCGTCTACTACCTGCAGCCCTTCATTCCCCCGCGCACGGCCGATGGCTGGCAGGACCGCCGGGTGTTCGTCGTCGGCGACCGCGCCGTCGCCGCCATGACCCGGCACGGCTGCACCTGGATCACCAACGTCCACCAGGGCGGCGTGTGCGAGGCAGCCCCCACCGGCGACGAACCCGCGGCACTCGCCGTGCGCGCCGCGCGGGCGGTCGGCGCCGCCTATGCCGGCGTCGACCTGATCCAGGCCGCGGACGGCCGCTGGCTGGTGCTGGAGGTCAACAGCATGCCGGCGTGGCAGGGCCTCCAGCGCGTCGCCCCCGTCGACATCGCCGACGCCCTGGCGGAGGATTTCGTGGAACGGGTGAACCGTCATGCCGAACTGGCTGCCCTGCCCGCCTGATCCGGCCACCGGCGTCGCCGGCGCCTACCTCGCCGCCTGCCAGACGGAGTTGCGGGCGCTGAAGCCCGGCAACGTCCACGTCCACGCCGCCGGCCACGGCATGACGGTGGACCAGTTCCTCGCCAGCGCGGAGGCGACCGCCTCCATCCTGGCCGACCCTGGCCTGACGGTGGGCGCACGCATTTTCGAATGCATCCGCGCCACGCAGGCCGTGGCCGGCTGCAACACCAACCTCGGAATCGTCCTGCTGGCCGCCCCGCTGGCGCAGGCCGCCCTGTCCGACACCACCGGCCCCTTGCGCGACCGGCTGCGCCGCGTGCTCGCCGCCCTCACCGTGGCCGACGCGGACCTCGCCTTCCGCGCCATCGCGCTGGCCGCCCCCGCCGGCCTGGGCCGGGTCGAGGGCAGCGACGTGCACGCCCCCGCCGCCGTCACCCTGCTGGAGGCCATGCGCGAAGCGCAGGACCGCGACCGCATCGCCTTCCAGTACGCCACCGCCTACGCCGATGTCTTCGACACCGGCGTCCCGCGCCTGCGCGATGCGCTGGCCGCCGGGGCGACGTGCGAGGAAGCCGCGGAACTCCTCACCCTCGACCTTCTCGCCACCATTCCGGACAGCCATGTCATCCGCAAATACGGGGTGGATGCGGCTGACCGGCTATGCCGCCGCGCCGCGGAATTGAGAGAAGAAGAACGCTCCGACCGCGCTTTAAAGCTAACGCGAACGCGCCTGGGGGAGTTGGACCGCGAACTCAAATACAATGGCGTAAATCCAGGCACTACCGCCGATATTGTCGTGGCCTGCCTCTTTTCCCTCTGGTTGATGCCACGGACTTGAGCCACCCACGACAGACGGCGCCCATAACCAACGCCATCAACGCAAGGGAGAAACGCCATGGCCATGTGGGGGGGATCATCCGCCAAGATCAACCGTGTGCTCGTCGGTGAGTCGCTGGTCGGCGACGGCAACGAGGTGGCGCACATCGACCTGATCATGGGGCCGCGCGGCAGCGCGGTGGAGACCGCGTTCTGCAACGCGCTGACCAACAACAAGGACGGCTTCACGTCCCTTCTGGCCGTGGTCGCCCCGAACCTGCAGTGCAAGCCATCCACCATCCTGTTCAACAAGGTCACCATCAAGGGGGCCGAGCAGGCGGTGCAGATGTTCGGCCCCGCGCAGCACGCGGTGGCCAAGGCGGTGGCCGACTGCGTCGCCGAAGGCACCATCCCGCAGGACGAGGTGGACAACATCTTCATCTGCGTCGGCGTCTTCATCCATTGGGAAGCCAAGGACAACGCCAAGATCCAGGACTACAACTACCGCGCCACCAAGGAAGCCATCGAGCGCGCGGTCAGCGGCTACCCGACGGCGCAGGACCTGATGAACCAGAAGGACCGGGTCAAGCACCCGTTCGCGGCGTAACGCCCCGGCGCTCCTCCCGCAGCGGCGGGGGGAGCGTCAGCCGGCCAGCGCCTCCAGGTCCGCTCGGCTGATGCGCCCATCGTGCAGCGCCGTCGCCACCAGCGCCCCCGCGACGCCGTCGGCCGCGAGCGTCCGCAGGTCGCCGGCGCCGCGCACGCCCCCGGCGGCGAACAGCCGTGCGTGCGGCGCCGCGCGGCGCAGCTCGGCCAGCCGCGCCCGGTCCGGCCCTTCGCCGGACCCGACGCGGGCCAGCGTCATGGCGATCACCCGGTCCGGCCACAGGTCGGCGCGCCCCAACAGGCCGGGCGGCCCGACGAAGCGGTCGCGGAAGTCGAGCGAGAGGACGATGCGCCGCTCCCCCGCCAGTTCCCCCAGCGGTTCGACGCCGTCCAGGCTCTCGCTGCCGATCACCGCGTCGCCACGGTGCCGCGCCAGGAACCCGCGGACCGACGCCGCGTCCGACAAGCCGGCGTCCACCCAGAAGCCGATGTCCGGGAAGGCCGCTTCCAGCCGCGCCAGCGCCGCCCCGTTGTCCCCCGTCCCCTCTATGGCGTCGAGGTCGGCCACGTAGATGACCCGGAACGCGAACAGCCCCAGCAGCCCCCGCACCACCGCCTCCGGCGCGTTGCCCGCGCACAGCGCCGAGGCCAGCGGGGGGTATCGCCCCCGTTCGCCCTTGCGCGCGTGCACCACGCCGCCGCCGCGCAGGTCGAGCACCGGTATGACCTGGACCATGTCCCCCTCCCGGAGTTCCGCATGCGCATCCTGGTCTGCGAGTTCGTGACCGGCGGCGGCATGCCGCCCGGCCAGCCCATCCCCGCCAGCCTGGCGCGCGAGGGCGACCTGATGCTGCGTGCCCTGCTGGCCGATCTGGGGGACGTGCCGGGCGTGGCACCCGTGGTGACCCGCGACGCCCGCCTGCCCCCGCTGCCGCCCCAGGTGCACGGCATGGCGCACAGCATAACCGTCCGCGACCCGGCGGAGTCCTGGGCGCTTTGGGGTGACCTCGCCCGGACGGTGGACGCCGTCTGGCCCATCGCCCCGGAAACCGACGGCGCGCTGGAACGCTTCACCCGCATGGTCGAGGCCGCCGGCCGCCGCCTGCTCAACAGCCGCGCCGACGCCGTGGCGGTCACGGCCAGCAAGGCGGCGACCGCCGCCGCCCTGTCCGCCGCCGGCCTGCCCGCCGTCCCGGCGTGGCGCGTCGAGGAGGTGGAGGAGCCGCCCTGCGACGGCCCCTGGATCGTGAAGCCCGACGACGGCGCCGGCTGCACCGACACCCGCCTGCTGCGCGACCGTACGGAATGGGACCGCTGGCGCATCGGCGCCGACCGAACCGGCTTCGTCGTGCAGCCCTTCGTCCCCGGCGCCCCGGCCAGCCTGTCCATGCTCTGCCGCGACGGGCGGGCGTGGCTGCTGGCGGCGAACCGCCAGCATGTCCGCGTGTCCGGCTCCGCCCTCGTCTACCGCGGGGGCGTGGTGGGCGGCCTGACCGCGACGCGCGAGCTGGCCGGCCTCGCCGGGCGCATCGCGGCGGCGCTGCCGGGCCTGTTCGGCTACGTCGGCGTCGACTTCATCGCCGCGTCCGGCGGCCCCGCAATCCTGGAGGTGAACCCGCGCCTCACCACCTCCTACGCCGGCCTGCGGCGCGCCATCGGAATGAACGTCGCGGCGGCCGTGCTGGGTCTGGCGCGAGAACCGCCCGTGGCACCACCGCTGCCGGACCCGGCCCGTCCCGTCACCCTGAACCTGGAGGCGCTGGAATGGGAAGCGGCGCTCTGACCGGCCCCGCGCTGGCCGGCCCTGCTCTGGTCGGTTTCGACATCGGCGGCGCGCACCTGAAGGCCGCGCTGTTCGACGCGTCCGGCACGCTGCGCGACCTCGATCAGGTGCCGTGCCCGCTGTGGCAGGGGCTCGACCGGCTGGAAGCCGCCATCGCGGCGATCCTCGCCCGCTGGGGCACCCCCGCCCGCGCCGCCGCGACCATGACCGGCGAGTTGGCCGACCTGTTCGACGACCGTGCCGACGGCGTGCGCCGCATCGCCGATGCCACCCGCTCCGCCCTTCCCACCACCGACCTGGAGGTCTTCGCCGGCCCCTTCGGCCTGATCCCGGCCGGCGCCGCGGCCGATCACCCGGACGCCGTGGCTTCCGCCAACTGGTACGCCACCGCCCTGGTCGCCGCCACGGCCGGCGACGGGATCCTGGTCGACGTCGGCAGCACGACGACGGACATCGTCCCGCTGGCCGCCGGCCGCCCGCGCCACGCCGGCTACACCGACGCCGAGCGTCTGGAGACCGGGGAACTGGTCTACACCGGCACCGTGCGCACCCCCGTCATGGCGGTGGCCCGCGCCGTGCCCTTCGCCGGCCGCCCGCGCACGCTGATGGCGGAGCTGTTCGCCACCATGGCCGACGTGCACCGCCTGACCGGCAGCCTGCCCGACGGCGCCGACCAGCACCCCACCGCCGACGGCCGCGACCGCGGCTCCGACGCCAGCGCCCGGCGCCTGCTGCGCATGGTGGGCGAGGATTGCGGCCCGGACAGCCTGCCCGCCGCCCGCCACCTCGCCCGTCATCTGGCGGAGCGGCAACTCCGGCACATCGAGGACGCCCTCGACCAGGTGCTGTCGCACACCCCCACCGATCAGGCCGTCCCGCTGGTCGGCGCCGGGGCCGGCCGCTTCCTGGTGCGCCGTCTGGCGGCGCGGCGCGGCGTGCCCTACCGCGACTTCGAGGCGCACCTGCCCGTCAACCGGCACTTGCGCGAACGCGTGGGCTGGTTTGCGCCGGCCGTCAGCGTCGGCTGGCTGGCGCGGCGTTGTGCGCCGCAAGACCACCTTTGCTCCGTTGCCCCAACCTTCGAATGAGTCCCATAGTTTTTCGGTGAGGGAGACAGCGGCAAGACCTTCGGCAAGCGCGCCCTTTGGGCTGCGCGTTGCGGCGGTGGTGCTCGGCGCCTGGGCGCTGTGGGCCGCACCCGCGCGCGCCGACGTCCTTCCCGTCATTGAGGTCGCCCCCGGCGTCTTCGTCCACGCCGGGCGCCACGCCGAGACGGACGCCGGCAACGAGGGCGACATCGCCAACTGCGGCTTCATCGTCGGTGCCGAGGCTGTAGCCGTCATCGACACCGGCGGCGGCCCAGCCGTCGGCCGGCACCTGCGCGAAGCCGTGCGGGCGCGCACCGCCCTGCCGATCCGCTACGTCGTCAACACCCACATGCACCCCGACCACGTGCTGGGCAACGCCGCCTTCCAGGAGGACGGCGCCAGGACCGTGGCGCACCAGCGCTTCCAGGCGGCGCTGATGGCGCGCAGCAGCCACTACTTGCGCATGTTCGAGGACGCCGCCGGTGCCGACGCCGCCCGCGACGTGGCCTTCCTGCCGGTCGCCATCGCCGTGTCCGACCGGCTGGAGATTGACCTGGGCGGGCGGATCCTCGACCTCGTCGCCCATCCGCCCGCGCACACGGACAACGACCTGACCGTGTTCGACCGGCAAACCGGCACGCTGTGGACCGGCGACCTCGTGTTCATGGAGCGGGCACCCGCCGTCGACGGCACCGCGCTCGGCTGGCTGAAGGCGCTGGACACGCTGGCGGCACTCCCGGCGCAGCGCGCCGTCCCCGGCCACGGCCCGCCCGCCGCCCCCTGGCCCGACGCCGCCGCCGGCCTGCGCCGCTACCTGGAGCAGCTCGTCACCGGCGTGCGCGCCGTCCAGAAATCCGGCGGCACCATTCAGCGGGCGATCGCCGAGGTCGCGGCACAGGAGAAAACACGCTGGCAACTGTTTGATGAATACCACCCGCGCAACGTCACGGCGGTCTTCGCCGAGTTGGAGTGGGAATAGGGAGGGAGAATGCGATGACGTCATTACGGCACGCAACGCTGGCGGGCGCCGCCCTGGCCGCCCTGCCTTTCGTGGTCATGATGGGCACCACGGCGCAGGCCGCACCGGCCGACGACGCCGCGCGCTGGGAGATGCTGCGCGACATGTACTTCGCTGGCCGCACGGTGGAGGACGCCGGTTCCCTCCTCAGCCTGGAGGCGCCGACGCGCGCCCACGACGCGGCCCTGGTGCCCATCCGCATCGCCACGGCACCCGGTTCGGACGTCAAGGTGAACGCCGTGCACCTGATCGTGGACGAGAACCCGGTCCCGCTGGCCGCCATCTTCCGCTTCGCCGACGGCGGGCCGCAGGCGGTGGAGACGCGCATCCGCGTCAACGCCTACACCAACGTCACCGCGATCGCCGAAACCAGCGACGGCCGCCTCTTGAAGACCGCGCAGTTCGTGAAGGCGGCCGGCGGCTGCTCCGCGCCCGCGCTGAAGAACCCGCAACTGACGCTGGCCCGCATGGGCAAGATGAAGCTGAACCTGCCGGACACCCTGGTCGCCGGCCAGCCGGTCACCGCGCAGCTGTTGATCAGCCACCCCAACAACACCGGGATGCAGTACGACCAGCTGAACTACTACTACATCCCCGCCCACTACGTGACGACCGTCTCCGTCCGCTACAACGGCGCGCCGGTGCTGGACGTGACGTCCGACATCTCGCTCAGCGAGGATCCCAGCATCCACTTCTCCCTGGTGCCGGAAAAGGAAGGCACGCTGGAGGTCACCGCCGAGGACTCCCGCGGCCGCGTCTTCAAGGAAAGCTGGCCGATCCGCGCGGCGCAGGGGTCGTAGGTACGGGCATGCCCTCAGAAGCACTTCAGGTCGGCGGCGACCTGGACCTGCCGGAACTCGTCCAGCAGGTCCTTGATCCAGCCGACCCCGCGCATCAGCGACGCGCGCTCGCCCGGCGCGTCCTGCATGGTGCGCGCGGTCTCCACCGCCACGTACTTGTCGTAGGGCAGGCGGGCGGCGATGGCGTCGATGCTGCACGCGCATTTGCGCACCACGTCGGGCGTCTGCCCGTTGGCGGCCATGCAGCCCAGCACGTAATCGACGCGCGCCAGCGTGGGATACCCCTCGTCGGCCCGCGCGCCACCGGCGCCGAACAGGAGCGCGACGAGCATGAGGAGGAAAGCGTGCTTGCCCATGGCCTGCGTCCGAACGGTTCCGCCCACGACATCGGGTGCCCGACGCATCAGGCCCAATGCATCAGGTATGATGCGGCGCCCCGCCGGACAAGCTCAAGCATCAGCGTACCATGAGGAGCAAAATCCTTCGGAAGTACCCCTTTTGCGCAACGTACCACTCACCTTGACCCGCTCAGCACAGGAAAGGCGGCCATTCCGCTGCATTCAGCGTAAATCCCCAAGGTTTAATACATCGATGGTTATCAGCATGATCCATTTAGAATTATTCCACTTCCAAGCTGCCGACACGCCCTGTTTTATTTTGCACTGCACAATAAACTACCCATAATTTCCCCACACTACCCCGCAAGTATGATGGCCGCACCGGCCCAGCCCCGGTACGCTTTCCTATTGAGCCGGAGTGGCAACCGGCCCGTACCGGACATGGAGGAAACGAACCATGAAGACGTGGCGCAAGCCGAAGATTCGCGAAATCGCGGTCGGCAACGAAATCAACGCCTACGCCTGCGCCGACCTCTAAGGGGCAAGGCAGCCATGGCCGGCGGCGGATTCCCGCGGGTGCCGCGCACCCGCCCGGACCGCCGCCGCGCCGACGCGGAGTTATCCCGAAAGGGAGCGGACCGGATGACTCGTGAGGAGTTCGAAGGCGCGCTCCGCGCCATCGGTGCCCGCCAGTACCACGACCTCCACCCCTTCCACGCGCTGCTGCACGGCGGCAAGCTGAACAAGGGGCAGGTCCAGGCCTGGGCGCTGAACCGCTTCTATTACCAGGTCTCCATCCCCCGCAAGGATCTGACGCTGATGTCCCGCGTCACCGATCCCGCCCTGCGGCGCGAATGGATGCACCGCGTCCTCGACCACGACGGAACGGGGGATGGCGCCACCGGTGGAATCGAACGCTGGCTGCGCCTCACCGACGGCCTGGGCCTCGACCGTGGCTACGTGACCTCGTTGAAGGGCATCCTGCCGGCCACCCGCTTCGCCGTCGACGCCTACGTCAACTTCGTCGGCACCCGCACGACGCTGGAGGCCGTCGCCTCGTCGCTCACCGAGCTGTTCGCCCCCGCCATCCACGAGCAGCGCATCCACGGGTTCGAGGCCTATTACGCCTTCGCCAACGACGCGACGCTCTCCTACTTCCGCAAGCGGCTCGACCAGGCGCCGCGCGACGTGTCGTTCGGCCTTGCCTACGTGCTCGACAACGCCCGCACGCCCGAGCAGCAGCAGCAGGCCCTGGACGCCCTGCGCTTCAAGACGGAGGTGCTGTGGGCGCAGCTCGACGCGCTCCACCACGCCTACGTGGACCCCGGCCACATCCCTCCGGGCGCCTTCGTGCCGGAGGGGATGACGCCGACGGAGTACGCGCGATGACCGACACGACCACCAGAACCGCCACCGGCCCGACCACCGGTATCATCACCGAGCAGGACCGCGTCCGCCTCGCCCCCGGCGTCATGCTGCGCCACGACCGCGCGCGCGACCAGTGGACGCTGCTGGCGCCCGAACGGGTGCTGGTGCTGGACGAGGTGGCGCTCGACGTGGTGCGCGCCTGCACCGCCGACGCCGCCAGTGTCGGCACCGCCATCGACCGGCTGGCCGCCCAGTTCGAAGCGCCGCGCGCGGAGATCGCCGCCGACGTGCTGGACCTGCTGCACACCCTGCGCGACCGGGGATTCATCACCTCATGACCAAGCCCGAACCGCCCCCCGAACCACCCTACGCCGTGCTGGCGGAGCTCACCCACCGCTGCCCGCTGGCCTGCCCCTACTGCTCCAACCCCCTGGCGCTGGAGCCGCGCAGCGGCGAGATGGACACCGCCACCTGGAAACGCGTGCTGGACGAGGTGGCCGAGGCCGGCGCCCTGCAGATCCACTTCTCCGGCGGCGAGCCCTGCGCCCGCACCGACCTGGAGGAACTGGTGGCGCACGCGTCCCAGGCCGGCCTCTACACCAACCTGATCACGTCCGCCGTCACGCTCGACGCCGCGCGGCTGGACCGGCTGAAGGCCGCCGGCCTCCAGCACGTGCAGATCAGCTTCCAGGACACCCGGCTTGAGGCCAACGACCGCGTCGCCGGCTTCCCCCGCGCGTTCGAGCGCAAGCAGCGCGCCGCGCGCGAGGTGGTGGCGGCCGGGCTGGCGCTGACCGTCAACGCCATCGTGCACCGCCACAACGTGGAGCATGTGGACGAGTTCTTCGACCTCGCCCTGGCCCTCGGCGCCGGGCGGATCGAGATCGCCAACGTCCAGTATTACGGCTGGGCGCTGCTGAACCGCGCCGCGCTGATGCCCACCCAGGACCAGCTGATCCGCATGGACGAGGTGGTCCGCGCCCGCCTGCCCGCCCTCAAGGGCCGGCTGGTGGTCGACTACGTGGTGCCCGACTACTACGCCCGCCGGCCGAAGGCCTGCATGGGCGGCTGGGGACGGCGCTTCGCCAACATCACGCCGTCCGGCAAGGTGCTGCCCTGCCACGCGGCCGAGACCATTCCGGACATGTCGTTCGAGACGGTGCACGACCGTCCCTTCGGCGCCATCTGGCAGGATTCCCCCGCCTTCCAGCGCTTTCGCGGCACCGACTGGATGCCGTCGCCCTGCCGGGAGTGCGACCGGCGCGAGATCGACTGGGGCGGCTGCCGCTGCCAGGCGCTGGCCATCTCCGGCGACGCCGCCCTGCCGGACCCCGTGTGCGAACTGGCCGAAAACCACGCCGCCGTCGGCGCGCTGGCCGCCCGCGATTCCGCCACCGGCGACGTGCCCTTCACCTACCGCGAGCGGGCGCCGGCCACCATCACCTGATCACGTCGTGCAACATCGCGTCATATTGGGCAAACCACTGCCCCGTGCCGTCCGGCGGCCCGGCGTCGTAGTACAGCTCGGCCAACCGCAGCCGCCCGGCGTCGCCCAGCTCCGCCCCGCCGGCCGCCCCGCCGATCATGGTCTGGAAATGCGCGCCGCCCAACAGCCGGTGCGTGGTGGTGAGGTAGAGCCGCGCCAGCATCCCATCGCGCAGCATCGCCTCGAACAGCCGCGGCCCGGCCAGCAGGTACAGGCTGCGGTAGCCCCGCCGCCCGAGTTCCCGCGCCAGCGGCGCCCCCTCCACCGTATCCCCCGTCCCGGCGACGATCACCGGAACCCCGCGCGCCCGCAGCCGCGCCACCTTGCCGGCCGGCGCCGCCGCCGTGGTGGCGACCAGCAGCCGTTGCGCGTTCAGCACCAGCGAGGCCGGCAGCGGGAAGTCCAGCCCGGCGCTGACCACCACCACGGCCGGCTGCGGCGTCAGCCCGTTCGCGACGCGCCACTGCGCCAGATCCGGTGTCCCCACCTGCAGCACGTCGTCCAGCCGCCCGGCCGCAAGGTCGCGCAGGTAGCCGGCGCTGGTGACGAGGCAGTCCGCCTGCGCCTGCAGCTCCAGGAACAGCCGCAGGTCGTTCTCGCTGGTCAGCGCCAGCGGCAGGCGGCTCTCCCCCGTCGCCGGGTCCCGCAGCGCGATGCGCCCGTCCAGGCTGGCGACGAAGCTGGCGTAGACGAACGGCGCCCCGGCGCCGCCCTGCGCGTGCAGCCGGTGGGCGAGCCAGGTGCCGGCAACCGCCACCTCGTCCGGCGGCCCCGGAAACAGCTTGAGAAGGTGGGCGCCCGGCGCGCCGCTCATTCCCCGTCCAGCAGGCCCGTCGGCAGGCCGTCGAAGCTGGTGAGGTTCTTTTCGCGCCAGTAGTCGCGGATGCCGTCCTCGCCCCGGCGCTCCGCCCAATCGGGCAGCATCGTCCGCTGGCCGACCAGATCCATCATCGGCACGCCGAACCCGCAGGACGTGATGACGCTGGTCACCTCGACCACGACGATCTGCCGCTTGCCCGGCCGCTCGGGGAAACGGGCCTCCAGCGCCGCCCAGTCCGCGTCGCGCCGGTGCACCGCGCGGCCCCGCCCGTACAGCCGCAGGATCATCGGCTTCTTCGTGAAGGAGCAGAACATCAGCGTGATGCGCGGGTCCTGCAGCAGGTGCGCCGCCGTCTCGTTGCCGCTGCCGGTGACGTTCAGAAAGGCGACGCCGTGCGGCCCCAGGATCTGAAAGCTGCCGTCCAGCCCCTTCGGGCTGAGGTTGATACGTCCCTCGATCGGCGCGGTGGCGACGAAGAACATCGGCTGGGTCCGGATGAAATCCGCCAGCTCGTCCGTGATGCTGTCGTGATGCTTGGCCATGGTACGTCTTGTATCACCGCTCCGTTTCGCCGGGCAAGGTGTCGCCCCCCGCGACAACCTGCGGCGACAACCTGCGGGCGCCGCGATCACAACCTGAAGACATCCAAACCCTGCCGCAGCAAAGAAACCCACATTCCGCCAACGACGCCCGCCACAATATGTCTTACCGAAGCGCTCGCGGCAAAGTATTCTTGATTCGTCACCATTATCCTGGGGGATAACGCGATGTTGCGAATGCTTGTCATTTCCTGTTTGGCCGTTGGCGGCGCCGTCATCAGCCATCCGGCCGCCGCATACTATGGCATCTCCGGCACCTTCACGGCGAATGCATCCTGCCCGGCCGTGACCAGCATCCGCAACGGCACCAACCCCGGATCCGCCATGGTGGAGCCGGGCAAGACCTACGCCGTCCGCGGCCTCAACAAGGAGGGCGGCACCCACGTCGACCTGGACATCCCCGGCGCCTCCGGCCCCGCGCGCTGGGTCGACCTGACCTGCGGCACCCTGTCGGCCTCGGCGTCACCCGTGCCGGCCACGGACAAGCCGCCGGTGGGCGGGACCACCGCCTTCCTGCCCTTCTTCGACACCAGGGACGACGGCCCGAACGACCCCACGCCGCCGCCGCCGACGCTCAGCGCCTTCGACAAGGCGGTTCTGGACGTGTGCGGCCCGTGGGGCAGCCACCCGACGGAGGCCAGCTTCCGCCAGCTGCTCGACCGTCCGGACCTCGCCGACGACGTCGCGAACATCTACGAGGCGCTCGGCCGCAGCGTGGCCGGCGACGGGCCGGAAGACCTGCCCGGCTTCAAGGGCCGCCTCACCCAGCTCTGGTTCAAGAGCGCCGGCTTCGTCCACATCTTCTGCGGCGAGCCCGCGGGCAAGGCGCTGGGCGGCTTCCACTTCGCCGCGCGCTACCTGCAGGCGCAGGAGCAGAAGTGGGCCGGGCTCGCCCCGGCCGACCGGTGCAATCCGTCGCAGCGGGAGATCGTCCCGCCCATCTACACCCTGGGCGTGTCGTACCTGGATCCCGCCGGGGCTCCGAAGACCGACTGCATGAAGGGCTACGCCTACGGGGTGGACGCGCGCACGATCCTGGTCGACGCGACCACCGCCATGAAGGCGATGAAGAACGCGTCCGACAAGCAGATGTGCCTGAAGGAGGTCAAGGCGCCGGGCATCGACTACTTCGCGGTGTCCGTCATCAAGAACCATGGCGTCCGCACCTTCTATCCGGACGCCTCTCCGTCCTGCGACGGCGGCAAGCCGGCCAAGGCCTGCCTGTGCCGCCTGTGAAGCGGACCGGCCGATAAGGCCGGCCGATAAGGAAGGACGGCGGCACGGCGACGGCAGGCGCCGCGCCGCCGGTCCTCATGCCCGCGACGCGGCGCGGGCGTCCCCCCGCGACGGCGCGCGGCTTCCCGCCGCGATGCCCAGCGCCAGGGCGGTCAGGGCCGCCGCCAGCGCGAAGGTGACGCCCATGCCGTCGGCGACGGCCTCGGGATGCGCCGTGGCCATGCCGGTCATCCCCGACGCAAGGGCGAACACGGCCCCCATGACCGAGGCGCCGGTGATGAGCCCGAGGTTGCGCGACAGGTTGATCATCCCGGAAACGACGCCCCGCCGGTCCGGCGCGACGTCCAGCATGACGGCGGTGTTGTTGGCCGCCTGGAACAGCGCATAGCCGGCGGTGGTGACGACCATGGGGGCGACGTAGCCGGCAATGCCGAGCGTCGCCGGGATCGCGGCGAGGAGGCCGCACCCCGTGCCCATCGCGATCAGCCCGCCGATGGTCGCGCGCCGCGCGCCGAAGCGGTCCACCATGCGGCCGGCGGGCACGCCGGCCAGCGCGGCCGTCAGGGGACCGGCCGACATGACGACGCCCACCAGCACGGTGTCGAGCGCCAGGCCGCGCGCCAGGTAGAACGGCCCCACCACCAGCGTCGCCATCATCACCGTCGAGACGAGCATGCCCATGGCGAGGCCCGCGCTCAGCACCGGGTCGCGGAACATCGCCAATTGGATCAGCGGCGATGCCGAGCGCGCTTCGGCGCGCACGAACAGGCCGGCGCCGACCGCCGCCGCCGCCAGCAGGGCGGCGTTGAGCGGACCGAAGCCGCCACCCCCCGCCGTCAAGGCCAGCGCATAGGCGCCGAGCGTCAGCGCAAGCAGGAGCGTGCCGGACCCGTCGAAGCCGCCCCGCTCCGCCCCCGGCGCCCCGCGATCGGCGGGCAGCCGGCGGGCGGCGAGGAGAAGCGCCAGCACGCCCAGCGGAAGGTTGACCAGGAAGACCGCGCGCCAGCCGAAGCCCGCGATGAGGACGCCGCCGAGCGACGGGCCGAGAGCGGTGCCGACCGCGGACATCGTTCCGAGCAGCCCCATGGCGCTGCCCGTCCTGGCCTTGGGAACCATCTGGCCGGCGAAGGCCATGGCCAGCGCCATCATGACGGCGGCGCCAAGGCCCTGCGCCGCCCGTGCGGCGATCAGCAGCCACAGCGTGGGCGCCGCCCCGCACAGCAACGAGGCCGCCGTGTACAGGACGATGCCCGCCAGCAGCAGCCGGCGGCGCCCGAACAGGTCGCCCAGCCGGCCGACGCCGACGATCAGCGTGGTGCTGGCCAGGAGATAGGCGACGACGATCCATTGGACGTCCTGAAAGGACGCGCCGAACGCCTCCGCCACGGTCGGCAGGGCGACGTTGGCGATGCTGGTCCCGAGGGAGGACAGCAGCATGGCGACCGAAAGGCCGGCAAGCGCCCATCGTGCCGCGGGCGCCCCTTCGGCGCCCCCGGCCGCTGCCGGATCAGGCCGCGCCGTCATGGCCGCTTCCCCCGCACCACGCAATCGATCGCGATCCTGACGCCGTCACCGGTCGTCACCGGCCGCTCGGCGCGGCCGGCCTCTTCGATCACGAGCTCTCCGCCCAGCGCCGCCACCACCTGCTCCGCCGTGTAGAGCACGCCGGGATCCCGCGGGCCGCCATGGCCGTGCTCCAGGTTCGCCGGATCGTGGGCGGCCAGCAGGAACGTGCCGCCCGGAGCCACGG
>Ga0196976_1000549_pt1 | contig 23207 bp, 24 predicted proteins | sample S3v_513CmetaG_FD_148644 | JGI IMG/M metagenome (GOLD analysis project Ga0196976, IMG submission 148644) | Soil microbial communities from Anza Borrego desert, Southern California, United States - S3+v_5-13C | ecosystem: Environmental > Terrestrial > Soil > Desert | place: USA: California...
AGGCCGCCGCCGCGCCGCGGGCGACCCTCGTGCCGGTGCTCTGGGCGCTCGGCGCGGGCGCGGTGCTGCTCTTCCCCGCGCTCTACCTGCTGTTCCGGGTCTTCAAGGGCGAGCGGCCGTTCGCCGTGGTCGATCGGGAGGAGCGGCGGGAGCGCTAGGTCCCGGCGGCGAGCGCCAGCATTCGCGCCTCGGCCTCGGCGGCGGCCACCACCTGGTTCCGCCCGGCGCCCTTGGCGCGGAAGAGGGCCTGATCGGCCGCGAGCAGCAGGTCCTCGGCGCTGGCCCCGTCCGCCGGCAGCGTCGCGACGCCGACGCTGATCGTGACCGCCAGCGGGTGGTCGGCCTGCGGGACGGCGGTCCGTGTGCGCTCCACCGCCTCGCGCACGCGCTCCGCGATGACGAGGGCGCCGGGGAGCGCGGTGTGGGGGAGGAGCACCAGGAACTCCTCGCCGCCGTAGCGGACCAGCGTGTCGCTGGCGCGGATCTGCCCGGCGAGGCACCGGGCGACCGCGGAGAGGACGCGGTCGCCGGCGGGGTGGCCGTACCGATCGTTGAGCCGCTTGAACCGGTCGACGTCGATCATGAGCGCCGAGAGCGGCGTCCGGCAGCGGGCGCTCTGGTGGGCGAGCTTCGGCAGGACCTCGGCGAGGAACCGCCGGTTGTACGCGTGCGTGAGGGCGTCGCGCAGGGCGAGGCGCTCGGCATCCTCGCGCTCGGCGCGGAGCGCCTTCTCCCGCTCGGCGACCCGCCGCGTGGTCCAGAACATGAGGAGCGCGCCGGCGGCGACGAGGACGCCGAGCACGGGCGCGAGCTGGGCGGCGCCGGTCCCGCGGAGCGTCCAGCCGGCGATCGCCGCGCAGAGCGCCGCGATCGCGAGCAATCCGCCGACACCGAGGGTGACGATCGAGGAGAGCGGCAGGTTGGTGGCACGGGCACGGGTGGGCATGCGTCCAGACGCGGGTGCAAGCCATGGTCCAGCCGCGTGCGCGCAACATTGTCGCAGCGCCAGTGAAAATGCGCGAATGCGGGTCGGGTGACGCGTGACCCGGGGTGAAGCAACCCCGGACCCGCGAAACTGCTCGGCGAGGTGCGCCGAGGGACAGGACAATTGAACGACGGCTGCGCGCCCGTCCCTGGGTCTGCGCGGCGGCGCGAAGGGCGGCGATATCGCGAAGGCCGGGTCGGCGGGCGGTAGGGCCCGATCTCGGCGAGCTCGCTGGAGCGCGAGCGGGCCGTTGACGGGCGTGGGCTGGGTGACGATCCGGTCGCTCCTCGGGCTCGGGAGCGCGCTCGGGCTCGTTGACGGGGGGCACCCCAAGGGCCGGAGCCGGGCCCTGCCGTGAGGGAGTCGGCAGGGCCCGTTCCGGCGAGCCGAAGAGAGTGCGCCAGGAGAGGGAGTGTCCCGGCGCGCCCGCCTCGACCGGGCCGCCCGTGCGCGGCGGCCGTATTGGAAACAAGTCTGACCCAATCGTTATTCGTTTTCCTTGACTTTGCACGTGTGCGGCCGTGTGCCCGATGGGCCTGTGGGCGCGGGTGAGCCTCCCCGCCCCGGCAGCTCACGTCATGCGGAGGGAGCTGACGCAGCACGCTGCGAGCGTACGCCCGGGTGCACGCCGGCCGTGCGCGCCGGAAAATCAGCTACTTTGCGTAGCCCTTCGCGGTGCCAATCTGGCTCGCGAGCTTGTCGGGCGAGATGGCCGGGAGCTGGCAGGCCCCGCGCTGGCACACGTAGGCGGTCGGCTGTCCGCCGATGGCGACCTTGCCCGCCGCGATGGGGGCCACCGCCGCGAGCCGATCCAGCGCCCCCTCCTCCGACCCGGCGAGCGCGCGGTTGGGGAGGTACGCGGTCCGCAGCACCTCGAGGAAGGGCTCCGGCGGCGGCCCGCCCTCCGGCCAGACGAGCACGATCTCGCGGAAGGAGTCGGAGGCGGCGTCGAGCGCGGAGAGCATCTCCGAGAACGCCAGCGGCTGCTCCTCCAGCGTGCGCCGGTGGACCCGCAGCGCGCCGTCGGCGCGCGCGCGCCAGCGTGGATCGGCCGTGAACGCCTCGAGCCGGAGCGCGTTCGAGACCGCCACCGACGCTCCTGACGGCTCCGCGCCGTCGTGCGTGGGCTTCTCGCGGACGAGGAGGCCCTCGTGATCGGCCGCGGTCGTGAACCACCCGCCGCGCTCCGGATCGCCGAAGAGCCGCTCGAGGCGGTCCGAGAGATCCACCGCGGCGGCGAGCCAGCGCGGGTCGAACGTCGCCTCGAACAGATCGAGCAAGCCCTGCGCGACGAACGCGTGATCGTCGAGGTAGCCCGGCACGCCCGCCTCGCCCGCCCGCCACACGCGCTGCAGCCGGCCGTCCTTCACCATGCGTCCGAGGACGAACTCCGCCGCGCGCGCCGCGGCGTCCACGAAGCGGCGCTCGCCGAGCACGCGGCCGCCGAACGCGAGGGCGGAGATCGCGAGCCCGTTCCAGCTCGCGATCACCTTGTCGTCGCGGAGCGGCGGCACGCGCCCGGACCGCAGCTCGAGCAGCCCGCGCCGCTGGGGCGCGAAGGACTCCCAGCGGTCCTCGTCGGGCCGGGGGATCCAGAGGATGTTCCTCGCGGCGTCGATGGCTCGGGCTCCGCCCTCGCCCCGTCGGCGGGCGGAGCCCGCCTCCTCCTCGAAGTTCCCCTCCGCGGTCGCGCCGTGGAACTCCATGAAGGGGGCCGCGTCCGCGCCGAGCGCGTCCTCGAGCTCCCGCGCCGTCCAGGTGAAGAACCGGCCCTCCTCGCCCTCCGAGTCGGCGTCGGTGGCGGACGAGAGGCCGCCCTCGGGCAAGACCATCTCGCGCACGAGGTACTCCAGCGTCTGCCGCGCGACGCGGGCGAAGTCGCGCCTCCGCGTGACCTGCCAGCCCTCGGCGTAGGCCACCGCGAGCAGGGCGTTGTCGTAGAGCATCTTCTCGAAGTGCGGCACGAGCCACTCGGCGTCCGTCGAGTAGCGGTGGAACCCGCCGCCGAGCTGATCGTGGATCCCGCCCGCCGCCATCTTCTCGAGCGTGCGCGTCGCCATCTCGAGCGACCGCGCGTCGCCCGTCCGCCGGTGGTGGCGCAGGAGCAGGCGGATGGGCAGGCTGCTCGGGAACTTCGGGGCGCGGCTCAGGCCGCCGTGCCGCTCGTCGAACTCCCGCGAGACCTGGGCGACGGCCCGGAGGATCGGCTCGGGCCCCGGCGGCGCGTCGGCGGGCGCGGGGGCCGAGGCCATCGCGCTCCGCACGGCCTGGGTGAGCGAGCCCGTCGCCTGGGCCACGCGGACGCGGTCCTGCGCCCAGAGGTCCGCGATCTCCTCCAGGATCTCGACGAACCCGCGCGCGGCGCCGCGGGCGCCCGCGCGCGGCGGGAAGTAGGTCCCGCCGAAGAACGGCTCGCGGTCGGGCGTGAGCCACACGCTCATCGGCCAGCCGCCGCCGCCCGTGAGGAGCTGGACCGCGGTCATGTAGATCGCGTCCACGTCCGGCCGCTCCTCGCGGTCGACCTTGATCGGCACGTACCGCTCGTTCAGGACCCGCGCGATCTCCAGGTCCTCGAAGGACTCGGCCTCCATCACGTGGCACCAGTGACAGGTCGAGTAGCCCACGGAGAGGAAGACGGGCCGGCCGGTCTGCCGGGCGAACGCGAACGCCTCGTCGCCCCACGGCCACCAGCTCACCGGGTTGTGCGCGTGCTGGAGGAGGTACGGGCTGCGCTCGAGCGCCAGACGGTTCGTGAACCGCGGCCGTCCTCGGTCGAGGTGGTGCGTCCGGGGCGGGCCCGCGCGGGCCGCGTCCTCGGCGGCCTCGGCGAGCCGCCGCGCCAGCGGATCCGGGATCGGGTCCGCGCCGGGGAGGGGCTCCGTCATGGTCCGGGTCTAACCGGGGCCGGGCTCCGGGGCACGCGTGCGCAGGAGGTCGTCGAGCGCGTGCGCGATCCGCTCCTCGATCTCGCGGCGCACCCTCCGCGCGGCGGCGACCGTCTCCTCGATCGCCGCCTGGAGATCGTTCGCGGGCGCGTCGCGCACCACGCGGAGGTCCGCGCTCGAGCGGGAACCCTCGACGGACGAATCCCTCGCGCGGCCTCCCTCGAGGACGACGAGCTCCAGGGGCGTGCTGCCTTCCATGAGGCGAAAGGTAGATCGCCGGGAGCGGGCGGGGAGCACGGCTCCGGGACGGGACCCGTCAGAGACCCGACGCGACGTATGGGTGCCGCTCAGCCCTTGATCACCGCCATGGGCACGAGCCGCGCCACCGGGCGCGAGATGCCCGCGCCCGCCATCACCGCGACGACCTGGGACACGTCCTTGTACGCCTCGCTCATCTCCTCGGCGAGCGTCTTCTTCCCGCGCGCCAGGACCTCGATGCCGCGCGCCTCGAGCTCCCGCGCGATCGAGCGGCCCTTCGCGCGCCGCAGCGCCTCGCCGCGCGAGAGGACCCGGCCGGCGCCGTGGCACGAGCTGCCGAAGGTGTCGCGCATCGCGCGCGCCGTGCCGGCGAGGATCCACGAGTGGCGGCCCATGTCGCCGGGGATGAGCACCGGCTGGCCGACGGCGCGGTACGGCGCCGGGACGCGCGGATCGCCCGGGCCGAACGCGCGGGTGGCGCCCTTGCGGTGCACGAGGACCTGGCGCCGCGCGCCGTCCACCTCGTGCTCCTCGACCTTGGCGACGTTGTGGCAGACGTCGTAGAGCACGCGCGCCCCGAGGTCGCGGTCCGAGAGGCCGAGCGCGCGCTGGAGGGCGCGGGCGGTGAGGCCGGTCATGACCTGCCGGTTGGCCCAGGCGAAGTTGGCGGCGGCCTGCATGGCGGCGAGGTACTCCCGCCCCTCCGGGCTCCGCACCGGCGCGCAGGCGAGCTGGCGGTCCGGAACGGCCGCGTAGTCCGCGCCGAACGACGCGAAGCGCGGCGTGAGGGCGGCGAGGGTCTCGTCGCAGACCTGGTAGCCGAGGCCGCGCGAGCCCGAGTGGATCTGCACGACCACCTGGCCCGGGGAGAGCCCGAACGCCTCGGCCGCTTCGGCGTCGTGGACCTCGGCCACCTCGTCGAGCTCGAGGAAGTGGTTGCCGGAGCCGAGCGTGCCGAGCTGGTCGGCGCCCCGCGCGCGCGCCCGCGCGCTCACCGCGGCGGGGTCGGCGCCGCGGAGGCACCCGCCCTCCTCGCACCGCTCCGCGTCGTCCGGGGCGGCGAAGAACCCGCGCCGGACGCCCCAGCGCGCGCCCTGCGAGAGGACCTCGTCGAGCTCGCGATCCCCGAGCCGCGGGATGGCGTGGCTCGCCCCCACGCCCGCCGGCACGTCGCGGTAGATCTGCGCCGCCGCCTCGTGCAGGCGCGGCCGGAGCTCCGCGGCCGGCACGGCGGTCGTCAGCACGCGGACCCCGCAGTTGATGTCGTAGCCCACGCCGCCGGGCGACACCGCGCCGTCGTCGAGATCCACCGCCGCCACACCGCCGATCGGGAACCCGTACCCCCAGTGGATGTCGGGCATCGCCAGCGAGAACCGGAGGATGCCCGGGAGGTGGGCCACGTTGCGCACCTGCTCGAGCGACGGATCGTCCGGGGCCGGCGGCCCGGCGGAGTAGACCCGCCCCGGGACCTTCATGCGGCCCTCGCGCGGCAGCTCCCAGAGATCGCCTTCGATGCGGCGGATGCTCATTTCCGTGCCCGGCCGTCAGATATCGAACACCGCTTGCCCGATCCACTCGCCTTCCACGTGCTCGAGCATCGCGAGGTGCCAGGTCACCGCCTTGATGTCCAGCCCCTCGCCGTGGACTTCGGGATCCCAGGGGGCCCACCGCACCCGCGCCTCGGCGGCGACCTCGTCCACCTTCAGGACCTCGATCGCCGCCACGACCGTTCGCCGCGCCGTGAACTGGTAGAGCAGCTCGCGCAGCAGCGCCACCGCCGTCCCGGCGAGCCCAGGCCCGCCCTCCACCGCGACGAGCTCGTCGTCTTCGGGCGCGAGCGGCCCCCCGCCCGCGAGCAGCGTCCCGAGCGCCAGCGCCAGGCGTCCGAGCGCCTCCTGCGCCGTCTTCCCGCGCACGCGCACGCCCACGTCGGCGACGTGGCCGAGGTCCTCGAAGGGCTGGGGGAGCGTGAGCACCGCAGCACGATAGCCGACTCGCGCCGAGGCGGGGGGACCGCGCCGGGGCGGCGCGTCCGGGCCGCCCGGCCGGGCCTTCACGCGCCGGCTGGATCGCCGAGCGGGCGGATGTCCCGCGCGGAGAGGCGGAGGAAGCGCGGGACGAGCAGCGCCGCGACGATCGCCAGGCTCACCACGAACCCCGTCCACTGTCCGGCGATGCCCCAGCGGAGCCCGAAGGCGAGGACGATCACGACCGGGAGGCCGACGGCCCAGTACGCGACCATGTTGACGGCGAAGGTGAAGCGCGTGTCACCCGCGCCGCGCAGGATGCCCGCGGCGACGCCCTGGAGGCCGTCGAAGAGCTGGAACGCGGCGGCGATGCGCAGGAGCGGGACGGCCGCGGCCCGCACCGCGGGGTCGTCGGTCATGAGCCCCGCGATCGGGCCCGGGAAGAACAGGAAGGCGAGCGCCGCCGCCGCCATGAACGCGGTCGCGCCGACCAGCGCGGCGACGCCCGCCCGGCGCGCGCCGGCGCGGTCCCGGGCGCCCACGGCGAGGCCGACCCGCACCGCCCCCGCGTTGCCGATCCCCACGATCCACGTGAACGTCAGGCTCGCGAGCTGGAGCGCCACCTGGTGGGCGGCGAGCGGGATCGTCCCGAGCCGCCCGCCGACGGCCGAGCCGAGGACCGCGAAGAAGTTCACCTCCGCGCACATGTGCAGCCCGGCGGGCACGCCGACGCGGAGCGCGAGCGCGAGGTCCCGGCGATCGGGCGCCGCCGCGGAGCGGCCGCCCGTCCGCGGGAGGCCGCGGAGCTCCGCGCGGACGACGAGCGCCAGGACCACGACCTGGAGCGCCGACGCGGCGTTGCTCGCCCACGCCGCGCCCGCGACGCCGAGCGGCGGGATCGCGCGCAGCGGCCCCGTCCACGCGGGGAGCCCTGCGCCGCCGAAGACGAGGAGCACGTCGAGGCCGAGGTTGAGCACGTTCGCGAGCGCGACCGCGACGAGCATCGCCTGGAGCCGGTTCTGCGCGAGGAGCAGCGCGCGGGGCGCGAAGTAGAGGAAGAGGAGGGGGAGGCCGAGGACCCGGATCGCGAGGTACCGCTCGGCCTGCTCGATCACCGCCGGTGCGATCCCGAGCGGCGCGAGCAGGCGCGGGGAGAGGGCGATCGGCGCGGCGAGCACCATGGCCAGGAGGAGCGCGAGCCACAGGCCTTGCCACACGAGGCGCCGGGCGCGGTCCGCGTCGCCCCCGCCGAGCGCCTGGGAGACGAGCGGATCCAGCCCGTGCATCGCCCCCATCCCGAGGATGCCGATGCCGAAGTACAGCGCGTTCCCGAGCCCTGCGCCGCCGAGCAGCTCGGCCCCCGCTCGCCCGAGCACGGCGACGTCGACGGCGCCGAGCAGCGTCTGCCCGACCTGCGTGATGGCGAGCGGCGCGCCGAGCAACACGAGCTGCCGGAGCTCCGCGCGGAGTGTCGGGCGCGCTTCCATGGGGCGCGGCAAGATAGCCGAGGGGCCCGAAGGTTGCACGCTGTCAGAGGTGCGGCATTTCTTGCATCCGGGGCGCCGCGTCGCTTGGGGCGTTCCGGACGTCGACGCGCGGGGGCCGATCTGCTTTCCTCTGCCCCCCCGAATCGAAACCATTGACCGAGAGACGATGGCCCAGGCGCAATCTCCAGATCTCCCCGGCACGGCCAGCCAGGGCGCCGCCCGCGCCGAGGCGCAGGCGCCGACCGGCACGCACCGGGTCCAGCCGGCGGGCCGCGCCCTCGCCCTGCTGGCGCTCGGCGCGCTGGGCGTCGTCTACGGCGACATCGGGACGAGCCCGCTCTACGCGCTGAAGGAGTGCTTCTCGGGGCCACACCGCGTCGCGCCGACCACGGAGAACATCCTCGGCGTGCTGTCGCTCGTGTTCTGGGCGATCACGTTCGTCGTCAGCTTCAAGTACCTGAGCTTCGTCATGCGCGCCGACAACCGCGGCGAGGGCGGCGTGCTCGCGCTCCTCGCGCTCGCGGGCGGCGCGGCGCGGCGGATGGGGCGCGGGGTGCTGCTCACGGCGGGTCTCTTCGGCGCGGCGCTGCTCTACGGCGACGGCGTCATCACGCCGGCGATCTCGGTGCTCGGCGCGGTCGAGGGCGTGACGGTGGCCGCCCCGGAGCTCGAGCACCTCGTCGTCCCCATCGCGCTCGTGATCCTCGTCGGCCTGTTCCTGTTCCAGCGCAAGGGGACCGCGACCGTGGGCCGGGTGTTCGGCCCGATCATGCTCGTCTGGTTCGTCTGCATCTTCCTGACGGGCGTGTGGGGGATCGCGCACGACTGGACGGTGCTGCGCGCCATCTCGCCCACGTACGCGGTGGACTTCTACCTGCGGAACGGGTGGGCGGGGTTCTGGATCCTCGGTGCGGTGGTGCTGGTCATCACCGGCGGCGAGGCGCTCTACGCGGACATGGGCCACTTCGGCCGCAAGCCCATCCGGCTCGCCTGGCTCTGGATCGCGATGCCCGCGCTCCTCGTCAACTACATGGGCCAGGGGGCGATGCTGCTCCACGATCCGGAGGTCGCGAAGAACCCCTTCTACATGATGGCGCCGGCCTGGACGCTGTACCCGCTCATCGCGGTCGCGACCGCGGCCGCCATCGTCGCCTCGCAGGCGCTCATCTCCGGCGCGTTCTCGCTCACGCAGCAGGCGGTCCAGCTCGGCTACTCGCCGCGCGTCACCATCCGGCACACCTCCCACAGCGAGATCGGTCAGATCTACATCCCCGAGGTGAACTGGGCGCTCGGCGCCGCCTGCATCGCGCTCGTGCTCGGGTTCCAGACCTCGTCACGGCTCGCCTCCGCGTACGGCGTGGCCGTCACAGGCACGATGATCGTGACGACGCTCCTCTTCCACCGCGTGGTGCGCGACCGGTTCGGCTGGCCGCGGTGGTGGGCCTGGCCGCTCACGGTCCTGTTCCTCGCCGTGGACATCCCCTTCTTCGTCGCGAACCTCGTCAAGTTCCAGGACGGCGGCTGGTTCCCGCTCTTCGCCGCCGCCGCGGTCTTCACGCTCATGTCCACCTGGAAGCGCGGCCGCGACGCGCTCGCGCGGATGCTCAAGGACGCCGGCCTGCCCCTCGACGTCTTCATGGCCGACCTGCACCGCAAGGACGTGCAGCGGGTGCCGGGCACCGCCGTCTTCATGACCTCCAACGCCGGCACCGTCCCGCCGGTCATGCTCCACCACCTGAAGCACAACAAGGTCCTGCACGAGCGCGTGCTCATCGTCTCGCTCCTCGGCGAGGAGATCCCGTACGTGCGCGACACGCAGCGCGTGACCGTGAAGGACCTGGGGCGCGGCATGTACCAGGTCCTCGCCCGCTACGGGTTCATGGAGACCCCGTCGGTGCCGGCGCTGCTCGAGTCGCTCGGGAAGCGCGCGCCGCAGGACGGCCCGTCGCTGGTGGTGAAGCCGATGGAGTCGACGTTCTACCTCGGGCGCGAGACGCTCCTCCCCGTGGGGCGGTCGAAGCTCGCGGGCTGGCGGAAGCGCCTCTTCATCATCATGGCCCGCAACGCGCAAACCGCGTCGAGCTTCTTCGGCCTGCCGCCGAACCGGGTGGTCGAGATGGGCGCGCAGCTGGAGCTGTGAGGAACAGGCTACAGCCTGCAGGCTTCAGGGAGCTGCGCCGGAGCCTTTCCTGGAGCCTGGAGCCCGGAGCCTGGAGCCGTCACCCCGCGCCGCCTGGACCCGTCGCCCCCCTCTGCTACGATGCCCCCGTGATCGTCCTCGGCATCGACCCCGGCTCGCGCCGCTGCGGCTACGGCGTGGTGGCGCGGGAGGGGAGGCAGCTCCGCGTGGTCGCCTCCGGCGTGCTCGCGCCCGGCGCGCTCCCGATGGCCGAGCGGCTGGGGCGGATCCTCGACGGGCTCGAGGACGTCGTCCGCCGCGCGCGGCCGGCCGAGGTCGCGGTCGAGGCGGTCTTCTCGGGCGCGTCGGCGCGCTCGGCCCTGGTGCTCGGGCAGGCGCGCGGCGTCGCGCTCGCGGTCGCCGCCCGGGCCGGGCTCCCCGTGTTCGAGTACGCGCCCGCCGAGGTGAAGCTCGCCTTCACCGGGAACGGCCGCGCCGACAAGGACCAGATGCTGCGGACGGCGCGCCTCCTCCTCGGCGCCGCGCCCGAGCTCTCCGACGAGGCGGACGCGCTCGCGCTCGCGGTCTGCCACCTCGCGCGGCGGCAGCTCCGGACCGCCGCCTCCGCCGCGCGCGCCGGCGGCAGGCCGCCCGCGCTCGAGCGGCTCCGCCCCGCCCGCCGCGACCATCGGGAGGCGCCGTGATCGCGCGGCTCGCCGGGATCCTGGCCGAGGTGGGCGCCGGCTTCGCCGTCGTCGACGTGGGCGGGGTCGGGTACCTCGTTCACCTGTCGCAGCTCACGCAGGCCTCGCTCCCCGCGCGCGGCGAGAAGGTCGCGCTCCGGATCTTCACGCACGTGCGCGAGGACGCGCTCGACCTCTTCGGCTTCGCGTCCGAGGAGGAGGAGGCCGTCTTCCGGGCGCTCATCGAGGTGAAGGGCGTCGGGCCGCGCGCCGCGCAGAACATCCTCTCCGGGATCGAGGCGCGGGAGCTCGCCCAGGCCGTCGCCGGGGGTGACGTCGTCCGGCTGACGAAGGTGCCCGGCATCGGCAAGAAGACGGCGGAGCGGCTCGTGGTCGAGCTGAAGGACAAGCTCGTGGCGCTCGCGAAGGCGAGCGGCGGGCCGCGCGCGGCCGTGCAGGAGGCCGACGCGCTCGAGCAGCTCCGGGCCGCGCTCGTGAACCTCGGCTACCGCCCGCCCCAGGCGGAGGGCGCGGTCGAGTCGCTGCGCGACGAGGCCGACGGGAAGCCGCTCGACGAGCTCCTGCGCGAGGCGCTGAAGCGGCTGCGCGGGTGACGGGGGGAGTGGTAGATCCCCGCCATGCCCATCGCCCCCGCGCTCCTCACCTTCGACGTGTTCGGGACCGTGCTCGACTGGCGGTCCGGCCTCCAGCACTCGCTCGCCGTCCGGGGAATCGCGCTCGGGGCGGACGACTTCGATCGCATCGTGGACCGCCAGGGCGCGCTCGAGCAGGAGCCGCCGTTCCGGACGTACCGCGAGATCGTCGCCCGGAGCCTCGTGGACGTCCTCGGGATGGATCCCGCCCACGCCGACCGGGTCGGCGCCGAGGCCGGCCGCTGGCCGCTCTTCCTCGACTCCGCGCCCGCCCTCCAGCGGCTCGCGCGCCGGGCGCCGCTCGGCGCGCTCACCAACAGCGACCGCGCCCACGGCCTCGACGTGCAGGGCCGGCTCGCGTTCCCCTTCCGCCACTGGCTCTGCGCGGAGGAGCTCGGGCTCTACAAGCCGAACCCGGACGTCTGGCGGACGCTCGCGGTGCGGACCGGGATCCCGATGGGCCCGGCCTGGTGGCACGTCGCTGCGTACGGCGACTACGACCTCGGCGTCGCCCGCGCGCTCGGGCTCACGACGGTGCTCGTGAACCGCCCGCACCGGCGGCTCGGCGCGGCGGACCTCGTGGTGCCGGACCTGCGCGCGCTGGCGGACCTCGTGGACCAAGGCGCGAGGCGGCGCTGAGCCCGCGCCGCTCCTCGGCCCGTCACCCCCCCGTGCTACGCTCCCGCGGCCATGCCCGTGAAGCCCGTCCGCGAGGTGTCCGCCGCCGCCCAGGAGGGCGACGAGCGGCTCGAGCAGTCGCTCCGCCCGGCGAACTTCGACGAGTACGTCGGCCAGGAGAAGATCGTCCAGAACTTCCGGGTCTACGCCCAGGCGGCGCGGAAGCGGGCGGAGGCGCTCGACCACGTCCTCCTCTCCGGACCGCCCGGCCTCGGCAAGACATCGCTCGCGCACATCCTCGCGCGCGAGCTCGGCGTCACGCTCCACGTCACGAGCGGCCCCGCGCTCGTGAAGAAGGGCGACCTCGCCGGCCTCCTCACCGCGCTCGCCCCGCGCGACATCCTCTTCATCGACGAGATCCACCGGCTCTCACCCGCGGTGGAGGAGGCCCTCTACCCGGCCATGGAGGACTTCCGGTTCGACGTCGTCCTCGGCGCCGGGCTCGGCGCCCAGACGATGGAGATGAAGCTCGAGCGGTTCACGCTCGTCGGGGCGACGACGCGCACCGGGCTCCTCGCGAGCCCGCTGCGCGATCGCTTCCCGATCCAGGAGCGGCTCGACTACTACGGCCCCGGCGAGCTCAAGGAGATCGCCGTGCGCGCGGCGGGCAAGCTCGCGCTGCCGGTGGACCCGGATGGCGCCGAGGAGCTCGCCCGGCGGGCGCGTGGCACGCCGCGCATCGCCATCCGCCTCCTCCAGCGGGCCCGGGACTTCGCCCAGGTCGAGGGCGACGGGCGCCTCACGAAGGCCATCGTGGACCGCACGCTGCAGCGGCTCGAGGTGGACGGGCGCGGCCTGGACGCGATGGACCGCCGGATCCTCGCCACCGTGCTCGACGTGTTCGGCGGCGGGCCGGTGGGCATCGACGCCATCGCCGCCGCCGTGGGCGAGGAGCGTGACACCATCGAGGACGTGTACGAGCCGTTCCTCGTCCGCGAGCTCCTCCTCGCCCGCACGCCGCGCGGCCGTGTCGCACTCCCGGGCGCGTACGCCCACCTCGGCAGGGAGCGCCCGCGCGGGAAGCAGGGCGACCTGCTCTAGACGGCCGAGCGCACGGGATCTGCGGGAGGCGGGGTGGGGGGCCGCGTCCCATGTACGTCCCCGTCACCCGTATCCCGGACGCGACACTGCGACGTCTCCGCCCCAGTCGCGCCGTCACCAGTACGCGCGGGGGCGGACGCGCCACCCGCGCCGGCGGCCGACGATCCGGACGAGCAGGTACCCGGCGACGAAGCCGCCGATGTGGGCGAAGACCGCCACCCCGGACTGGGCCCCGCCGACGATCGATCGGGCCTGCCAGACCTGCCAGAAGAACCAGAACCCGATGAACAGGACGGCGGGGACGGGGAGGATGAACACCACCACGAGCGTGAGGACCCGCGCGCGGGGGAACAGCATCATGTACGCGGCGAGCACCCCGGCGATGGCGCCGCTCGCGCCCACCATCTGGACGTAGACCTCGCCGCTGACCGCCGAGGCCAGCACCTGCGTGAGCGCGGCGACGATCCCGGCGCCGACGTAGAAGGCCAGGTACCGGGCGCGCCCGAGCGCGTCCTCGACGTTGTTCCCGAAGATCCAGAGGGAGAGCAGGTTCGCGAGGATGTGGCCGATGCCGCCGTGGAGGAACATGCTCGTGAGGATCGTGAACGGGGGCGGGACGATGTTCCGGAGATCGACGTCACTGAGCGTGAGGATCTCGAGCGGGACGACGGCGCCGCGCCGCACCGAGTCCTCGAGGTGCAGCACCATCGCGTCGACGAGGTGGGGCGCGGAGAGCACCCCGGGGAACCCGAGCTGCCACGCGAACGCGACCAGGTTCAGGCAGAGCAGGGTGTACGTGACGATCGGGAACCGCTCGGTGGGGTTGTCGTCTCGGAGTGGAAGCACGTGGGCTCCTGCCTCGCCGCGGGCGCTCGAGGTCCTACCCCCGCGTCGCTCCCGCCCGCGCCGGCCTGATGGGGGACCGGGCGGGGTGCCGCGTCAGGGCTTGCTCTGACATGGCTGTCATGGTTCGGAGGGGACCTGAAGGATGTTCGACACCTCGTTCGGCTGGGTCCCGGATCGCACCGGACAAAAGCTTGGAAACTTCCGTAGTTTCGGCTATTTGAGGGCGCGGTCCCGCACCTAGACGGCACCGCCTTCAGAGGGTGCGTGGCACGGCGATTGCTCCTAGCCCGGAGCGCCGAGCAAACGGCCCGGCACCGAGCACCACGCGAACGGGACCCACGATAGATATGGCCTACTGGAACCAGCGGACGGTCGCGAAGCGGGTCGCCTGCACCGGCGTCGGGCTGCACTCAGGGAAGCCCGCCACGCTGATCCTCGCACCCGCACCGGCCGACGCCGGCATCACCTTCGTCCGCATGGACCTCGGCGTCGAGATCCACGCGCGCAGCGAGCGCGTGGTGGACACGACCCTGTCCACCAGCCTGGGCGTCGGGACCGCTCGCGTGGCCACGGTCGAGCACGTGATGGCCGCGCTCCACGGCATGGGGATCGACAACTGCCGCGTGGAGGTCGACGGGCCGGAGATCCCGATCCTCGACGGCTCGGCCGCGCCGTTCGTCTGCCTCATCCAGGAGGCCGGGATCCGCCTCCTCCCGGCCGGGAAGCGGTACCTCGTCATCGAGCAGCCGGTCGAGGTCCGCGACGGCGACAAGGTCGCCCGGCTCGATCCGGCCGACGGGTTCAGCATCGACTTCACCGCCGACTTCAACCACCCGCTCATCACGAACCAGGCGTTCCGGGTGACGCTGTCGGATCGGACGTTCGAGCGCGAGGTGGCGCGCGCGCGCACCTTCTGCTTCCTGCGCGACATCGAGCGCATGCAGGCGATGGGGCTGGCCCGGGGCGGCAGCCTCGAGAACGCGATCGTGATCGACGAGTTCTCGATCCTGAACCCCGAGGGCCTGCGGTTCTCCGACGAGTTCGCGCGCCACAAGGTGCTCGACGCCGTCGGCGATCTCGCGCTGCTCGGGCTCCCGGTCGTGGGGCACCTCACGGCCGTGAAGAGCGGTCACGCCCTGAACCAGGCGCTGGTGCGCAAGGTGCTCGCCGACGCCGGCGCGAGCCGGGTGGTGCGCGTGAGCGCCGAGCAGGACGTGCCGGCCGCCCGCGCGCGCGTGCCCGCGCTGGTCCCGGAGGGCTCGCTGGCGTAGGCCGTCGTCCTCGCCGCCTCGTGCGGCCGCGCTCGCCCCGGATCGAGGGAGCCGGGGCGAGCGTTTTTTTTCTGGAGGCGCTACCGCCGCGGCACCGCGCGCGCCACGAACCGCTCCGCCAGGCGCCGCGCGACGACCGTGCCCGCCGCCACGCCCGCGGCCGTCGCGATCCTCATGGCCACGTTCGGCTCGTTCGCGACGCGCTCGGGGTGATCGAGCAGGCGAGCGAGCGCCCGGCGCGTCTCGCGGGCGCGCGTCGCGGGGCGCGCGTGCTGCCGCCGCTTGCGGAAGGCCATCCCCACCATGCCGCCGACCAGGAGCGCCGCCACGCCGGCCGCGGCGATGACGACCCCGGGGTGCTTGCGAACCTGGAGCCTCACGTCGAGGAGCTCGTGCCGGCGGCGGTCGAGCTCGGCCACGAGGCGCCCGAGCTCCTGGCGCAGGGTGTCGATCTCGCCCGAGACCCGCCGGACGTCGGTGGACGATCCGTTGTGCGTCGTCACGCCATCTGCTCCTTGGCCCAGCGGAAGCTCGTCCGCACCGAGCTCCGCGTCGCGTCGAGCGGCGTGCGCACCCGCTTCTTCCAGCCCCACAGGCCCGCCACCGTCCCGACGGCGAGCACGACCGCGGCGACGAGGAGCGAGGCGGCCCAGCCCGGCATCACCTGGGCCTCCATGAGCGCGAACGCGATCGTGACGAGGAGCATCTGGAGCGTGAGGAGCGCGCAGACGCCCGCGACGCCGAGCCCCTTCACCATCCGGAGCTCCGTCCGCAGGTCCTCCTTCGCCTCCGCCTTGGCGAGCTCGACCTCCTTGCGGGCGAGCTGGCTGCCCTTCTTCGCGAGCTCGGAGACGAGATCGCGCAGCGGCAGCGCGCGCAGGCGGAGCTCGGTGCTCTCGACCGGCCCCAGCGGTTCGCCCGCGATCGGGTCCGTGGTGACGACCTTTCGTTCCATGACCCCTCCGGCCCGGGCGGCGCGCGCCGGACGGCGGCACCCGGACGTCGCGCTCAAGGTGGTCCCGCGCCGCTGCGGGCGCACGGGACAGCAAAGGGGATGACGCGGCGCGGGTTCCCCCGCGCAGGTGCGGGCCACAGCTTGCCGGGAGGAGGTGCGCCATGGAAGGCCACGAGATGCAGCCAGGCGAGCAGCCCGAAGCTCCGCGGAGCGAGGAGAGCTCCGGGGAAGCGCCGCGCACGGATCTGCCCCCCACCCGCGAGCCCTACTACGAGGGCTACTTCGGGACCGGCGACGAGGAGGAGAAGGTCCGCGGCGAGCAGGAGATCGAGGAGGTGGACGTCCCAGACGATCCGGCGGAGAAGCGAACCCCGAAGGGCGAGCAGCTCTGAGCGGCCGTCGCGGAGGCACGGTCGCGCGCCGTGACACCGACCGCCGGTGATCGCGGAGCGCGGCCGCGCTCGCCTCAGGGCTTCGCCGTGTTCCGGTGGACGGCGTCGAGCAGGTCGCCCAGCGCCACGGGCTTGAAGAGCACCTCGCGCGCCCGGATCGCCTCGCTCCCGAGGCGGCTCGCAGTGATCACCACCACCGGGATGTCCTTGAGCCGCTCGTCCCTGAGCTGCTCCTCGCGGAACTGCCACCCGTTCATCCCCGGCATCATCAGGTCGAGGAGGATGAGCGCCGGGGGTGGCTCGCCGTCGCCGTGCGCGCGGAGGAACTCGAGCGCTGCGCGGGCGCTCTCGAAGAGGCGGGTGTCGAACCCCTCCTCCGTGAGCACCTCGCCGAGCGCTTCGCGGACGTCATGGTCGTCGTCCACGACGACGATCGAGCTCGGAGCGTTCATGAGTGATGTCCCTGGACTCTAGACCCTTGCGACGTCCCGCGAGCGGGCCAAGTGGGGTGGGGCGGGTCGGCCTGCTGGTGCCCGGACGGGCGGGTGCACGCCGCCTCCGCGGCGGCGCTGGCGGCCGGCGCGGGGCGGACCGAGCGCTGGGGTGTCTCTTGGACCCGTCGGGCCCCATCCCCATGTTCAAGGCCAACCCGATGGGAGGAGTCCACATGGAGACGCGGGGCATTGCCGAAGGCATGACGGTACGCGCGGCTGACGGGAAGAAGCTCGGCAAGGTGATCGAGTGCGCCGAGGGGAGCTTCGTGGTGGAGAAGGGGCTCTTCTTCCCCAAGGATTACAGCATCCGGTACGACCAGGTCGCCGAGGTCCGCGAGGACGAGGTCTACCTGAACGTGGCCGATCTCGACCTCGGCGCCGAGAGCACGGACACGATGGCGGCGAATCCCTCCACCACGGCCGTCGGCGGCTCCCTGTCCGGGGCAGGCCTGGGGGCCGCGGGGACGCCGGCCGGTCCGGGCGCGGGCGCCGGGCTCGGCGCGATGAACGAGGGCTTTCGGGACGAGTCGCGCCGCGACTTCCGCGGCGACGAGGAGGTACGCGTTCCGCTGGCGGAGGAGCAGCTCGAGGCGATGAAGGTCGAGCGGCAGACCGGTGAGGTCCGCGTCCACAAGGACGTCGTCACCGAGCAGAAGCAGATCTCGGTCCCGGTGACGCGCGAGGAGGTCCACGTGGACCGGGTCCCCGTGTCGGGGACGCAGGCGCCCAGCGAGGCCGCGTTCAAGGACCAGACGATCTCGGTCCCCGTGCACGAGGAGGAGGTCGAGATCCGCAAGCGTCCGGTCGTGAAGGAGGAGGTGCGGGTCGGCCGCACGCGCCGGCAGGAGGAGCGCCGCGCGGACGCCGAGGTCCGGCGCGAGGAGGCGCGGATCGAGGGCGGCGACGACTTCACCGCGCGCGACGACGTCGAGACGCGCCGCGACGTCGAGGGCACGCGGGACTTCGACACGAGGTCGGACTACCCGCGCTCGGACATCGACGATCCGGAGCGCCGGTAGTCACGAACAGTGACATCCGGCCGGTCACGTCCGGACCTACGCCGCGCGCATCGAGCGCTCGGTCCAGGTCCGGACGCTTCCTTGGTCGTGGAGTGAAGGGAAGGCCCGGCCACGGGGGACGACCGAAACAGGAGGGGGGGGATCCGTGCTCCAGCCTGACCCCCGCGGGCCGGGTGAATGAACACTACGGGAACCGGCAGCGGCGAGCAAGGAAGAATCGGCCGCCTGCGTGCAATGCGCGCACGTGCGGAGAAGTGCTCCAGTCGAGGCCTCCCCGCGCGCGCCGGCGCAGCGCCGGCCCAGTCGCCGCCGCTGCGGCTCTCCGAGCGAACTTCGGGCGGAACGCTGCATTTTCCGGCAGCGAAGCGCCCCGCGCGGAGCAGGTCGTCCGTTTCCTCGACGCTTCCGGGTGACCCACGGAGGGGGCGGGCGCCCCGGTGGCGCTCGGCGCGGCACCCGCGGGCCCGGATGAAACGATTTCCTAGCAGTGAAACGGTTCACTCGCGTCCGCGCACCCAGGGTTCGCTCTCCGTGTACGTCGCCGAGTCGCCGAGCAGCCGGCACACGTCCCGACCGCGGGCACGGCGAGGGCGCGAGCGAGCGGTCTCCCGGCGCACGCCAGCGGCGACTTGCCTCGGTTTGACCCCACCAGTCCGCGGGCGGTAGGGTCGGTCTCGCGGCGCAGAGGCGGGGCGGTGAGCGCCTCGGCCAGCGCCGGCCGAAGGAGCGTTCGAGATGCAGTCCGCGCTGGTCCCCGGAGTCGTGCTCGCCGTCGCAGCCGCCCTGGTCTTCTTCCGGACCTTCGAGCGGCGCCGGGCCGCCAAGGTGAAGCTCTCCGGCGGGCGGAAGTCGCTCGCCCTCAACCTGCACCGCAGCCGCTACTGACGATGGGTGAAGACCTCCGGAGGGCGCGCGCCCCCCGGAGCGCCCGCTCGTCCGTCCCGCGGGGGTCCCCGTGGGTCGGGCCCATGCACAGGTTCGCCCTGTCCCTTCGACTCCGGCCCTGCGTTCCGCGGGGCCGAACGCTCAGAGCGGTCGGTCGAAGGCGGAGGGGATCGACATGGCTGAAGCGGAGACGATGGTGTACGGGGCGGCCCGCCGGCTCGAGCGCGTGAGCTGGGGGGCGCTCTTTGCCGGGTTCATGGTGGGCGTGGGAGTGCTCTTCCTCCTGCTCTCGCTCGGCGCGGCGGTGGGCCTCACGACGGTGGACGCGCGGGATCTCTCTTCCTGGAAGAACATGGGGATCGGGGTCGGGATCTGGGGTGGGATCTCGGCGATCATCGCCTCGTTCTTCTCGGCGTGGGTGGCCGGCAGGCTCTCCACGTCGCCCGACCGGACGGCCGGCATGCTGCACGGCGCGGCGCTGTGGGGCCTGACGTGGTTCGTGGGGCTCTGGATGGGCGCGGCGGCGATCACCGGCGCGGCGCGGGCCGCGGGCAGCGCGGCCCAGACCGCGGCGCAGGCCGGCGGGCAGGCGGCGGCGCAGCAGCCGGGCGCGGCGCAGCAGGCGCTCCAGGGCGCGCAGCAGGAGGCCCAGGAGGCCATCGGTCAGGCGCAGGCCCAGGGCGGCCAGATCGCGGAGTCGGCGACCACGGGCGGCAGGGCGGGGGCGTGGGGCGCGTTCGTCGCCGCGGTCTTCACGCTCGTCGCGTCCGGGCTCGGCGGGGCCGCGGGAGCGGCCGGCCGCGTGAAGGCGATCGCGGAGCGCGAGCCGGTCTCGACGCGGCCGCTGGCGCCGCAGAGGACGTAGACAGGAAGGCTTTAGGCTTCAGGCTGCAGGCTCCAGGGACGGATCCAGCCGCAGCCTGGAGCCCGTGGCCTGGAGCCTCGCCTCAGCCCTCGTTGACGTGAACCACCTTCGCCGGCGGGAAGCCGTTGAAGAAGGTGGCCGAGGCGCTCGCGTAGGCGCCGATCTTCTCGGCGTAGACGAGGTCGTCGAGCGCGAGATCGGGCAGCTCCTCCGACAGCGAGATCGTATCGAGGCCGTCGCAGGTCTGTCCGAAGACCGCGGCGAGCTCGGTCGGACCGTCGCGCAGCGCCTTGAGGCGGTACTGGCAGTGGTCGAAGATGATCCCCGAGTACGTGTGGTAGACGCTGTCGTCCACGTAGTAGCAGGTCTTCCCGTCCCGCCGCGTCTTGCCGATGATCCGCGCGACCGCGGTCGCGGCGGTCGCCACGATGAAGCGGCCGGGCTCGGCGATGATCTCGATGTCGCGGGGGAAGAGCCGGTCGATCTCCGCGTTGATCCGCTTCGCCAGCTCCTCGATCGGCTTCACGTCCCGGTGGTACGGGGCGGGGAAGCCGCCGCCGATGTCGAGGATCTTGAGCGCGTGGCCGCGGCTCCGGGCCTCGGCCATCACCGCGGCGGCCATGTTCAGCGCCTGCACGAAGTTGAGGAAGTTGGTGCACTGGCTCCCGACGTGGAAGGACAGGCCCTCGACCGGGAGGCCCATCGCGAACGACGCGTCGATGAGATCGACCGCGTCCCCGGAGTCGCAGCCGAACTTCGAGGAGAGCTCCACCATCGAGCCCGTGTTGGGCACGCGCAGGCGGATCACCACGCCGGCGCGCGGCGCGTGCTCCTTGATCTTCTGGAGCTCGAGCAGGTTGTCGGCGGTGACGAGCGGCTTGTAGGGATCGAGGGCCCGCAGCGTCTCCTTGGGCTTCACCGGGTTGGCGTAGATGATCTTGTCCCAGATGAAGTCCTGCTGCTCCTTGGCCGGCAGGCCCTCGATGTTCGCGTGGACCAGCATGAACTCCTGGAGCGACGCGACGTCGAAGCTCGCCCCCGCCCGGTAGAGCGTGCGCACGATGGCCGGGTCGGGGTTGGCCTTCACCGCGTAGTACGCCTGGACCTTGGGCAGGTGGCGCTTGAAGGCGGCGTAGTTCGCGCGGACGACGTCGTGATCGACGATCACCACCGGCGTGCCGTGCTCGCGGGCGACCTTCTCCAGGTCCTTCGGGTCCATGGTCAGTCCACCTTCGGCTCGGATCCGTCGAGCATCTTCACGTCGTTGTGCTTGAAGTACTCGCGGGCGAGCGCCTTCACCATCTTGCCGCGCTGGTCGTAGAGGCGGCGGAGCTTGCGCGGCTTGTGCGTCGCGAGCGCGTACTGCGTCAGGATCGGCATCGCGATGGTCGTGTCGGTGTAGCAGACGACGGCGTCCGGCAGCCGGTCGGGATCGACCTTGCCCCAGCTCACCGCCTCGCTCGGCGTCGCGCCGGAGAGGCCGCCGGTGTCGGGGCGCGCGTCGGTGACCTGGAGGAAGAAGTCCTGGCCGTACTCCTTGATCCGGAGGACCTCCTGGATCTGCGGCTCGGTCTGGAGCATGAAGTTCTTCGGGCTGCCGCCGCCCCAGAGCACCACCGCGCTCCGGCCGCCGCCGCGCTTCGCGGCGAGCACGAACGCGGTCGTCTCGTTCACGTCGATCGACGGGTTGACGCGGAGCTTCGAGCCGCGGAGCTCGACGCCGGCGATGTTCATGCCGATCGTGGAGTCGCCCGGCGAGGACGTGTAGCAGGGCACGCCGGCGCGGTAGGCGGCGGCGAGCACGGAGACGTCCTTCAGGCCCGCCTTCCGCTCCCACTCGGCGCAGTACTTCCCGAGGAGGTAGTGCAGCTCGGCGGTCCCCATCTCCTTCTGGAACTCCGGCTGGCAGAGCATGTTCCGGAGGATCTCGTCCGTGGCCATCAGGCAGTCGCTGTAGCCGAGGAGCACGTCGTAGATGCGGACGATGTCGTTGCTGCGCAGCTCGGTGTCGTCGAACTTGAAGCTCCCCACGCGCACCGGGTAGTTCAGCGCGAAGTGCATGTCGTGGTAGAGGTTCGCGCCCGTCGAGACGATCCAGTCGACGAACCCGGCCTTGATGAGCGGGATGATCGACGAGCAGCCGAGGCCGGCCGGCGTGAGCGCGCCGGAGATGCTCATGCCGATGGTCACGTCGGGCTCGAGCATCTTCTGCGTGAAGAGGTGGCAGCCCTCCTTCAGGCGCGCGGCGTTGTACGCGAGGAACACCTCGTCCACGAGGTGCGCGAGCGGCTCCTTCCCGGTGAGCCCCTTCGGCAGGATGCGCTTCCCCGCGAGGTACTTGTCGCGGTGGGGCATCTTCTTCTTCTTCAGCCAGTCGGGGGCGTCGAGCAGGTCTTCGCGGTAGCGGGCGCGGGCGTTGGTCTTCTTGGTGGTCTTCTGGGCCATATGGGGGCCGGAGAGTAGCGTCCGGAAGGGGAGATGTCATCCCCTTCGCGGCCGGCGCCCGCGCGGTCCCCCGGCTACTTCCGGCGCGCGTACGTCGCGGTGAGCTTCGCGCTCGCCAGGGCGTTCGCGCGCGTCATGAACCCGATGAGCGCGGGGCTCGCGTCCTCGGGGACGTCGAGCCGGTCCACCTTCAGCGCGAACACCGTGAACACGTACCGGTGCTTCGAGCCGGGCGGCGGACAGGGGCCGCCGTAGCCGGTGGAGCCGTAGTCGGTCCGGCCCTGCTTCGCCCCGTCCGGCAGGCCCGTCCCGCTGCCGGCTCCCGCCGGCAGCTCGGTCGTGCTCGCGGGGATGTCGTAGACCACCCAGTGCCACCAGCCCGAGCCGGTCGGCGCGTCGGGATCGTAGACCGTGACGACGAAGCTCTTCGTCCCGGCGGGCGCGCCGGACCAGGTGAGCTGCGGCGACACGTTGCCGCCCGTGCAGCCGAAGCCGTCGTAGACGCTGCGCTCCGGCACCGTGCCGCCCTCCTTCGTGTCCGCGCTCCTCAAGGTGAACGTTCCGGCGGCGAGGGCCGGCGAGGCCGACAGGAGCAGGGCGAGGGCGACGGCGCGCATCTAAATCCTCCAGGGAGGGATGGGGAACGGGACGGCTGGTTCCTAGCGGGCCCTCGCGCGAGCGACACGCGCTCGGAGAGGGGCTCCCCGGAGGGTGAGAAGTCAGTCCTCGAGCACCTGGCCGATCCGCTCCAGGTCCTCGGGCTCGACCTGGACGAACCGCAGGCCCATCTCGAACCGCCCGCGCGAGCCCTCGGGCTGCGGCTCGGCCCAGACCACCTCGGCCAGGCAGACCGCGGTGCCGCCCTCGGGGAAGAGGAGCTCCAGCTCGAGGCGCGTGCCGACCTTGTGCGGATCGTCGGAGAGCGCGCGGAGCCCGCCGAGGGAGATGTCCTGCACGAGCCGGGGCGCGACGCGCGCCAGCGGGCCCGCCGGGCGGACGAGGATGGCGGCGCGGGCGCGGTGGAACTTGCGCCGATCGATCGGTGCGGGCATCGGAGACCTCCGGCCTCGCGCCGAAGGAGAGCACGGCGGTCGAGCGCCTGTCACTGTATTTGAGGTGTGGCCGCGTGGGCGGAGCGGCGACCTGCGCGCAGCAGGTGCGCGCGCGCCGCGCGCTCTTCAGCCCTCGCCCAGCTTGGTCCGGAGCGGCGCGTCGCCGACCAGGGCGCGCAGGAATGGGCCCATCGCCTCCACCAGCGCCGCCGAGAACGAGAGGCCCG
>Ga0196976_1000550_pt1 | contig 23200 bp, 19 predicted proteins | sample S3v_513CmetaG_FD_148644 | JGI IMG/M metagenome (GOLD analysis project Ga0196976, IMG submission 148644) | Soil microbial communities from Anza Borrego desert, Southern California, United States - S3+v_5-13C | ecosystem: Environmental > Terrestrial > Soil > Desert | place: USA: California...
GACGAGGTTGACCTCCTGGTAGACGGTGCTGATCCCCCGCTCCTGGGCCTCGTGCGGAGAGCCGACCTCGAACGGCTGGCCCTCGAAGAGGATGGTCCCGCCGTCGCGCGGATGGACGCCCGTCAGGACCTTGATGAGCGTGGACTTCCCGGCGCCGTTCTCGCCCATGAGGGCGTGGATCTCGCCCTTGCGCAGCGTGAAGTCCACGCCGGTGAGCGCCCGCACGCCGGGGAACTGCTTGCGGAGCTGCTTGATCTCGAGGATGCGATCGTCCGGCATGAAGGCTCCGGGCCCCTCCCGGCGCGCGGGGCGCCGGGAGGGGTCCACGTACGGCTAGTACTGACGGGTCGCGATGACTTCCTTCGCGTTCTCCATCGTGAACGTCTGGTCGTTCGACTTGATCCACTTCGGGAGCTGCTTGCCCGCGAAGTAGTCGCGGATCGCCTGGTACGTCGGGCCGCCGAGGAGCGGGGTGCACTCGACGGTGGCGTTCAGCTTGCCGTCCACCATGGCCTGGAAGGCGTCCTTGATGCCGTCGATCGAGACGATGATGATGTCCTTCCCCGGCTCCAGGCCGGCCTCCTCGATCGCCTGGATCGCCCCGAGCGCCATGCCGTCGTTGTGCGCGTAGACGGCGTTGATGTTCTTGCCCTCGGCCTTGAGGAACGCCTCCATGAGCTGCTTGCCGCCCTCGGGCGTGAAGTTGCCGTCCTGGGACTTGATGATCTTCATCCCCGGGAACGCCTTGATGGCGGTCTCGAACCCCTTCTTCCGGTCGATCGCCGGGGCGGCGCCGGTCGTGCCCTGCAGCTCGACGATGTTGGCCTTGCCGTTGGTCTCCTTGGCGAGCCACTTGCCGGCCTGCTCACCCTCGAACACGAAGTCCGAGGCGAGGAGCGTCACGTACAGCGACGGATCGCTGGTCTTGAGGCCGCGGTCCACCAGGAACACGGGGATCTTGGCCCGCTTCGCCTCGCGGAGCACCGGCTCCCAGCCCGTCTCGACCTTCGGCGGGAGGACGATCGCGTCGACCTTCTGCGCGATGAACGACCGGATCGCCGCGATCTGGTTCGCCTGGCTGTCCTGCGCGTTCACGTACTTGAGCTCGATGTTGTACTTGGCGGCCTCGTTCTTGAAGGAGTTGGACTCGGCCGTGCGCCAGGGCTGGTTCTCGTCGATCTGCGGGAACCCGACGACCAGGCGCTTGTTCGCCTTGCTCGCGTCGGCGGCCTGCGCGGAGTAGCTCCCGACCATCAACACCGCGGCCAGCACCGCCTGGATCAGCTTCTTCATGTGTTCACCCTCTCTCGGTTTTCCAGCGCACTACCGATTGCGACGGCTCACCCCTTCGAAGCATTCACACCAACGTCACGTCAGCTTCTCGGTCCGACGGATCAGCTCGTCCTGCGCCCGCTTCCCCATCTGCGTGAAGTAGGCGCTGTATCCGGTCACGCGCACGCAGAGGCTCCGGTACTTCTCCGGATGCACCTGCGCGTCCAGTAGCTCCTCCTTGCTCACCACGTTCACCATCACGTTCATCGCGCCAGCCTCGAAGTAGGTCTGGAGCGCCGCCGCCATGATCTCGAGGCCGCGCGGGCCGGCGACGGCGGACGGGTGCAGCTTGACATTGAGTGGACCTCCCGTGAAGCGGTCCATCGGCAGCCGCGCGACGGAGTTGAGCAGCGCGGTCAGCCCGTTCGAGTCCGCCCCTTCGGTCGGCGACGTGTTTTCGCTGAGTTGCTGCCCTGCGCGGCGGCCGTCGGGGGTCGCCCCGACCCACCGCCCCATGGTGGTGAAGTCACGGTCCGTGGAGATGCAGGGGAAGAACGCGTACATGTACTTGCGGTCGTTACACGCGGCGACCTCGTCGCAGAACACCTCCGCCACCTTGCGCCCGAGGGCGTCCACCCACTCGACGTCGTTCCCGAACTTGGGCGACTTCCGGACCAGCCGCGCCCGGAGGTCCTCGTGGCCCGCCCAGTCCTTCTTCAGGACCTCGTTGAGCTCGGGGAGCGTGAGCACCCGATCCCGGAACACCAGCTGCTCGACCGCCGCGAAGCAGTCGATGACCGTGGCGAGGCCGGAGCCCTGGATCGTGAGCTTGTGGTACTTCGTCCCGCCGTCGTTCCAGGTGGTCGCGTTCTCGATCGTGCCCTGGAGGAAGCAGTCCTCGATCCGGATCCGGCCCCTGTTGACCTCGCGCTCGAGCGCGAAGTCCCGCTCCATCGCCGCCCGGTAGTCGCGGAGCAGGAACCGGACCTGCGCCCGGAACGCCTCGAGGAGATCGTCGACGCTCTGCATCTCCGCGAGCGGCTTCGTGCGGGTGCCGTAGTACGGCCCCGTCATGAGGCCGATCATCCGGTCCTCGAGGGAGAACTGCGTCGGGCGCTCGGCGCCGCGGCCGCCGAGCGGCGCCATCGGGAAGTCGCCCTCGTTCATCGCCAGCTCGAACGGCTTCGCGAGGTTGAACCAGAGCTGGCGAAGGCCGCCTTCCTTGGCGGGCACGTTCGGATCGTTGCAGCCGTAGAGCCCGTAGTCCCAGGCGTCGGCCTCGTCGACCCCGTACCGCCGGAAGGCCGGGATCATCGTCTCGTCGTCGTAGACGACGATGGTCGCGTTGTCGCGCATCGCCGCGACCACCTTGCGCCACAGGGCGGGGTCGAGGCCGCGGTGCCAGCGGAAGACGATGAACGGGTTCCGGAGCCGGAGATCGTGCGCCGCCTGCACGAACAGCTCGGTGAGCTCGTTCGAGCCGGGCTTCCGCCCGGGCAGGAGCCCGCCCAGGATGATGTAGTTCGGGTCGTCGTAGGCGACCTCGAGCGTGTACTTCACCGCCTCGGTCTCCTGCGACATGTGATCGGCGGTGGTGAAGATCTCGTTGTTCTTCTCGTAGAACTCGTGGAGGAGCGCGAGCGCGTCCTCGCGCGAGAGCCGCCCCTCGGCGACGTCGCGCCGGTAGAAGGGGAGGAGGTACTGGTCCATGCGGCTGAAGTTGAAGACGCCGCACCCGCAGACCTTCTGGAGCGGGAGCGCCACGAGCCAGAGGAGCTGGAGCGCCTCCTGGAAGGTCCGCGCCGGGCCGCGGGCGAGGTGCTCGCAGGACGCCGCGATGGCGCGCAACTCCGCCGCCCGCGCCGGGTCGGGGCACGCCTGCGCGGCGCGGCCCGCCTCGGCCGACCAGCGGAGGATGTACGACGACAGCGCGCCGTAGCAGAGGATCGCGCCCTCGAGGAAGGCCCGCTTGTCGGCGTCCTGCTGATGCTCGGGCCGCGCGAGCGCCTCGCGCGCGCGCCGCTCGAACGCGCCGAGCCCTTCGCCGACGATCCGCTCCCAGTCGAGCGCGAGGTGCCCGAACGAGTAGAACCACGGCGGCCGGTTCTTGAGCCACCCGTACGAGTAGAACCAGAGGATGCCGCGCTGGATGCTCTCGAGGCCGTCCTTCCACCAGGCCCCCATGAACCGGTCCGCGACCTCCTTCTGCTCCGGCGTGGGGACGACCTCCTTCACCGAGCCGACGAGCCGCTCCTCCGGCTGGATCGGCACCGAGATCCGGTCGAGGGTGTACGCGAGCGTCTTGCCGTACTTGACCGCGTACGGGAGCCCCTCGAAGAGCTTCTCGCTCTCCATGAGGCACTGCAGCCGCTCGTAGAAGGTGGCCCGGTAGTCCTTCTGGAACCAGTTCGCCACCGAGTCCGCGACCCACTTCTTGAGCATGGTGGTCGCCTCCTCCTAGGGTTCGACGCGCGCCTCGTTCGCCGCGGGCGCGCGCGTGGGGGAAAGCACCGGGAGCCCGCGCGCGACGAACGGCGCCGCGTGCGCCTCCATCTCGGCGCGCTCCGGCGTGCGGAACCGGCGCTGCTCGCCGGGCCGCTGGAGCACGTGGACCTTGCCGACCCCGAGGTCGTGGTACGGCAGGAGCTCGACGCCGCGGAGCCGCGGGAAGTCGGCGAGGAACGCCGCCGTCCGCCGGAGGTTCTCCTCGTCGTCGTTCACCTCCGGGATGACCGGGATGCGGACGATGACGTCCACGTCCGCCCGGGCGAGGCGGCGCGCGTTCTCGAGGATGAGCTCGTTCGGGACCCCGGTCCATCGCAGGTGAACCGCGGAGTCCATGCTCTTCAGATCGAGGAGCACGAGGTCGGCGACGTCGAGGAGCTCCTCGAAGTGCCGCCAGGCGACGCACGCCGCGGTGTCGACCGCGGTGTGCACCCCGGCGGCGCGGACGCCCGCGAGCACCTCGCGCACGAACGCGGCCTGGAGCAGCGGTTCGCCGCCGGAGACCGTGATCCCCCCGCCGGAGTTCCGGTAGTAGGCGCGGTCGCGCAGGAGGGTGTCGATCACCTCGCCGGGCTCGGTCCACCGCGCGACGAGGCCGAGCGCATCGTAGGAGCAGCTGTCGGCGCACGTGCCGCAGACCGCGCACTTCGCGGGGTCGAAGGCGCGCTTGCCCGAGGCGTCCACGTGCCAGGCCGCGTTCGCGCACACGCGCACGCAGGTCTGGCAGTCGGCGCAGTTGCTCTCCGTGAACCGGAGCTCGTTCTCCCGCGCCATGAGCTCGGGGTTGTGGCACCAGGCGCAGGAGAGATTGCAGCCCTTGAGGAAGACCGTCGAGCGGATGCCCGGGCCATCTCCCGTCGAGAACCGCTGGATCCGGCTGACGAGTCCTTTCACAGCGTTGCCTCTTCTTACGAATTAACCACAATCCCGGACCGGTGCGACAGTACGTGCGCGGGATGGGTTGGTCAAGCGTTTAACAATCGACCGGTCTCGGTTTACTGTCGTTCCGTGCCCCTGCAGGGGTGAGGCGAACGAAAAGGTCGTCGAACCGACATTGGGCTGCTTGCTTCTCCCTACACCAAGCGCTTACGAAGCGCGGCCGGGGGCCTTCGCTCCGCCTCCTTTCCGGCTTACACGCCTTTACGAAGTCCTTCGATCTGGTGTGCCTGCACGATCGGTTCCAGCGTCTTCACGACGCGCCCGCCGAGGTGCCGGCGGACGATGTCCGGCAGGGTGAGCCAGTACTGCTCGGTCACCTGGACGTCGTGCCGCTCGGCGTTCCGTGCGTCGGGCGCGTCCACGCCGACCACCAGCACCGGCCGGAGCTGGTTCGACCGGTTGGGCGTGCCCCGGTGGATCGTCAGCGCCGAGCGCGCCGAGATGTCGCCGAGCTTGGCGTAGCGCTTCTGGGCGCGCGCCTCGTACCGAGGGTAGAGGGACTCGGGGGGGAACATGCCGTCCTCCCACCCCTCCTGATCGTCCCACTGCGTGCCGGGCGCGATCTCGAACGGGCCGAGCTCGTCGGTCGTGTCCACGCCGGTGAGGTTGAACGCGAGCGAGTTGAGCCGGCGCCCGCGCAGCGTCGCCTCGGGGGAGGGGAAGTCGCGGTGCCACGGCTGGTGCTCGGCGCCCGGGCCGGGCACGTCGTACCCGACCTCGATGATCTTGTAGTCGGGGCCGAGCACGGCGCTGCACACCGCGACGAACCACGGGTGCGCGGCGACGTCGGCGAACCCGCGGATCCGCTCCGGGTGAATCTCCTCGTAGTAACGGGCGGGGCCGCGCTCGACGAGGGCGCCCGGGCGCGCCTTCGCCTCGGCGAAGAGGGTGTCGATGTCCTCGCGCATGCGCAGCGCCCACTCGCGCGAGAACGCGCCCTTGAGCGCGATGATCCCATCCCCGTACAGCGCGCCCATGATCTGCGCGGCGTCGAACTCCGGCTCCTTCACGCGGGGCTGCGGCGCAGCGCTCGTGGCGATCGCTTTCATGACGATTCTCCTCCTTCTGCAATAAGGGGCGCGGCGGATCGGGACAACGTAGTCCGCGTGCGGGCCGCCGCCTCGCCGCCCGCCCTGCAGGCGCACACCGCCCGCGGCTCGCCGCGGCTTGCGCGGCCGCCCCGCGCGGCCACCTTCAAGGGACCGGAGCGAACCGTCCCGCGCAGAGCGCGGGGAACGACGGCCCGGCCGACGGGCCGGGGGGAGAGAGGACATGGCCACAGGGGAGCGGCCGCTGGCGCTGGTGACCGGCGCGTCGGACGGCATCGGGTACGAGCTGGCGCGGGAGCTCGCCGAGCGGGGATACGACCTCGTCGTGTGCGCCGAGGACCCCGGGATCGCGGAGGCCGGGCAGGCGTTCGAGGCGAAGGGGGCCCGCGTCGAGCGGGTCCAGGCGGACCTCGCGACGCACACGGGGGTGGAGACGCTCTACGATCGCGTCCGCAGCGTGGGCCGCCCGCTCGAGGCCGCCGCGATCAACGCGGGCATCGGGGTGAACGGCGACTTCGCCCGCGAGACCGATCTCGACGCCGAGCTGAAGCTCATCGCGCTCAACGTCACCGGCGCGGTCCACCTCGCGAAGCTCGTGCTCCGCGACATGGTCGCCCACGGGCGCGGGCGGCTCCTCTTCACCTCCTCGATCGCGGCGCTCATGCCCGCGCCCTTCGAGGCGGTCTACGGCGCTTCAAAGGCGTTCCTCTACTCGTTCTCCGAGGCGGTCCGGAACGAGCTCAAGGACACGGGCATCACCGTGACCGCGCTCCTGCCCGGGCCCACGGACACCTCGTTCTTCGAGCGCGCCGACATGGAGGACACGAAGGCCGGCGCCGGGCGGAAGGACGACCCCGCGGACGTCGCCAGGGACGCGCTCGAGGCGATGCTGGCCGGGAAGGATCGCGTGGTCGCGGGCTCGTTCCGGACCAAGGCGCAGGCGGCGGCCGCGCGGGTGCTCTCGGAGCCGCAGAAGGCGCAGCTCCACCGGGGGCTGACGGAGCCGGGATCGGCGGACAAATAGCGCACAGCGGCGAGCGCGGTTCTGGTAGTAACGGTGACCGGACCTCCAGAGAGGGGCTTCGGCACACCGGACCATGAACCGACGAGGAGCGGGATCGAAGTCGAGGGCGCCGACGCGGAAGCGCGCGCCGACGCTCAAGGACCTGGCGCAGTACCTCGGGCTCGCGCCCGCGACCGTCTCGACGGTGCTGAACGGCGACGGCGGCGCCGGCGTGGGGATCGCCGAGGCCACCCAGCGCCGCATCCGCGAGGCGGCCGAGGCGCTCGGCTACCGGCCGAGCTACCTCGCGCGGGCGCTGCGGACGCGGCGGAGCTTCAGCGTCGGCGTCATGGTCCCGGAGATCAGCGCGGGCTACAACGTCCTCGTCCTGCGCGGCATCGAGGACCGGCTCGTGAAGGAGGGGTACTTCTACTCCGTCGTGAGCCACCACCTGCGCGCCGACCTCGTCGAGGACTACGCGCACCGGCTGATCGAGCGGGCCTCCGACGGCCTCGTCGTCGTGAGCGCCCCGTGGAAGCAGCGGCTCGACGTCCCGGTCGCGACCATCTCCTGCCACCACGCCGTCAAGGGCACGGCCCGCGTCCTCCTCGACCACCAGGTCGCGGCCGAGCTCGCGCTCCGCCACCTCACCGATCTCGGCCACCGGCGCATCGCGTACATCCGGGGGAGCGACGCGGTCCCCGACGCCGTGGTGCGCTGGAAGGCCATCGAGGAGACCGCGGCCAAGATGGGCGTCCCCGTCGCGGCGAAGCTCGTGCAGGTGGTGGAGGACGACCGGCCCGCCTCGCCGCAGCTCGGCCAGGAGATCGCGCACCGGCTGCTCGCGACGGGGGAGCGGTTCACGGCGCTCTTCGCCTTCAACGACGTGCTGGCGATCGGCGCGATCCACGCGCTCGAGCAGGCCGGGCTCCGCGTCCCGCGCGACGTGTCCGTGGTCGGGTTCGACGACATCGAGAGCGCGACGTACCTCGGCCCGGGGCTCACCACAATCCGCCAGCCGCTGCACGAGATGGGTCGGATGGCGGCCGAGGCGCTCCTGGACCGGATCGCTGGCAAGGTGCCGGACTGGGCGGGCGTCGCGGCCCGGACCGTGGTCCGGCCGGAGCTGGTGATCCGCGAGACGACGGCGGTCGCCCACGAGGGGCGGCGGAAGGCGGCCGAGTAGGGACCCGCCCGGGCGGTCGTCTCGCCCCTCGGCCCCCTCGACCGGGGGGCCGCCCGACGGCACCGTCGCCCGGGAAGCGGCGGCGCCGTGCGCGGTCGGCTGGTATTATCCCGGCCCTTGATCCCTTCACGCATCGCGACATTCGACGGAAGGTGTGGGAGCTGGGTGCGCGCGCGGGCGGTCGTCGCGCTCGTTGCGCTGGCGTGCTCGGCGGGTACGGTGGCGGGGTGCAGGCCCGAGCCGCCGCGGGGCGCGGTCGTCCGGATTGCGTTCGCGAACGATCCCCCGGAGCTCGACTCGGCCAAGGCGACCGACGTGGTGAGCGGGTTCGTCTTGGGGCACGTGAACGAGGGGCTCACGAACTACGGACCCGCCGGCGACATCATCCCGGCGGTCGCGAAGTCGTGGGAGCTGCGCGGGCGCGGCTCGACCTTCCGTCTCCGCGAGGAGGCGCGCTGGTCGGACGGGAAGCCCGTGACCGCCCACGACTTCGTCTTCGCCTGGCGGACGGTGGTCGACCCGAAGACCGCCTCCGAGTACGCGTTCATCATGTTCCCGGTGAAGAACGCCGAGGCGATCAACGCCGGGAAGCTCCCGCCCGAGGCGCTCGGCGTGAAGGCGCTGGACGACCACACGCTCGAGGTGCAGTACGAGCGGCCGTGCGCGTACTTCCTCGGGCTCACCGCGTTCAAGACCTACCTGCCGCTCCGCGAGGAGTTCTACCGGTCGCGCGGCGGGCGGTACGGCGCGAGCCCGGCGGACATGCTCTACAACGGGCCGTTCGCGCTCACGCGCTGGGATCGCGGCGCGGCGATCACGCTGGAGAAGAACCCGCGGTACTGGGACGCGGCACGGATCCGGATCGACCGGATCGACATCCCGTACTTCACGACCGATCCCAACGCGGTCATCAACCTGTTCAAGGATGGCAACATCGACTACCTGGCCGGGCTCGGGCGCGACAGCATCAAGCGCGCGCAGGTCGAGCGGTTCCGGATGAAGAGCTTCGACGAGGGCACGCTGTTCTACGTCGACTTCAACCACAGGAAGGGTCGTCCCACCTCCAACGTCCACCTGCGCCGGGCCATCCGGCTGGTGTTCGACGGCCCGCAGTACGTGTCCAAGGTGGTCGGCGTCCCGGGCACGCGGCCCGGCACGTCGCTCATCCCGCACTGGATGAAGGGGCTCGAGGCGCCGTTCCACACGGAGTACCCGGTCCCGGCGGTGCGCCCGGATCCCGAGGCGGCGCGGCGCGAGCTCGAGCTCGCCAGGGAGGAGCTCGGGGGCACGATCCCGGAGCTCGTCTGGCTCACCGACGACGGGCCCGGGGCCGCCCGCGAGGCAGAGTACTTTCAGTGGCTCCTCAAGCGCCACCTCGGGATCGAGCTCCGGATCGACAAGCAGGTCTTCCAGCAGCGGCTCGCCCGGATGACGGCCGGCGACTTCGACCTCGTCGCGGCCGGGTGGGGCCCGGACTACGCCGATCCGATGACGTACGCCGACCTCTGGACGAGCTGGAACGAGAACAACCGCGGGCGGTGGAAGAACGCGCGCTACGACGCGCTGATCCGCGAGGCGCTCGAGACCGCGGATCCGCGGCGACGCCTCGACGCCATCGCGGAGGCGCAGCGGATCGCCCTGGAGGAGGTCGCGGTCCTCCCGATGTACGAGCGCGCCACAGTGTACGCCGAGTCGAAGCGGGTGCGAGGCGTCTTGCGCCGCCGCTTCGGCACGGACCCCGACTTCACCTACGCTCACGTCGTGGAGGAGCCGTAGAAGCCATGCTCCGGTACGTCCTCAAACGCCTGGGCGCGGGGTTCCTGACGGTGTTCTTCCTCGCCACCGCCACGTTCGTGCTCATGCACTCCGTCCCCGGTGACCCGCTCGCCCGGGCCAAGGCCATGACCCCGCAGATCCGCGCCAACCTCGAGGCCAAGTACGGCCTCGACAAGCCGAAGCTCGTTCAGTACGGCGTCTACCTCGCCAACATGGCGCGTGGGGATTTCGGGATCTCGTTCACCCAGCAGAACCGGACCGTGAACGACATCATCCGGAAGCACTTCCCCGTCTCCGCCAAGCTGGGGGTCTTCTCGCTCTTCTTCGCGACGCTCGGCGGCATCGCCTTCGGCGCGGCGGCGGCGCGCGCGCGCGGGCGGGTCGGCGACGGCCTGCTCATGCTGTTCGTGATCCTCGGGATCTCCGTGCCGAGCTTCGTGTTCGCGGCGCTCGCGCAATGGGGCATGACGGAGCTCAACGTGTGGGCCGGGTACACGGTGATCCCGGTGGCGGGGTGGGGGTCGCTCCGGCACATGCTCGTCCCGGCGCTCGTGCTCGGGCTCGGATCGATGGCCTTCCTCACCCGGCTCATGCGCTCCTCGCTGCTCGAGGTGATCCACCAGGACTACGTGCGGACCGCGGCCGCCAAGGGCCTGTCGCCCCGGCGCATCCTGGTCGCGCACCAGCTCCGGAACGCCATCCTCCCGGTCGTCACCGTGCTCGGGCCCGCGATCGCCGCCATCACGACGGGTGGCTTCGTGGTCGAGCAGGTGTTCGCGATCCCCGGGCTGGGCCGCTACTTCGTCCAGGCGGTGCAGCAGCTCGACTACACGATGATCATGGGGCTCACCGTCTTCTACGGCGCGTTCCTGGTCCTGATGGTGATCCTGGTGGACCTCGCGTACGGCTTCGTCGATCCACGCATCAGCGTCACGGGGGCGCGCGCGTGAGCACGGCCAGCTCCCAGCCCGCGGCGGCTCCGGCGCCGGGTCTCCGCGGCGAGGACTTCGCGCCCGTCACGTCCGCGCGAGGCGAGCGCGGGCCCACCCGCCCCTCGCTCTCGTACTGGGCGGACGCCTGGATCCGGTTGAAAAAGAACCGGCAAGCCGTCGTGTCGCTCGCGATGGTGGTCTTGCTCGCGCTGTTCTGCACCGTGGGCCCGCTCCTCTGGCGCGTCGATCCGAACGCGCAGGACCTGACCCGCTACCTGGAGGCGCCGAGCCTCGGCCGCACGGCGGTGGTCCTCGCCGAGCCGGTGCCCATGGAGCCCATGACCCTGCCGGACGTGCCCGCCCGCGCGCAGGGGGTGGACGGCGCCTCGCTCCCGGCGCCCGCGAAGCTCGAGCTCCTCGAGGACCCCACGACGCTCTCCGTCCGGCTCCGGTGGGCGCCGGTGCCGGGGGCGGCCGGGTACCAGGTGTACCGGAGCACGGCGAAGCCGGAGGGCGACTACCTGGGGCTGCCGCTCGGCCGGATCGACGCCGGGAACGTCGTCTCGTTCGAGGACACCTTCAACCTCGAGGCCCAGACGTACTACTACTCGGTCGTCGCCGCGAACGGCGCCGATTCGCCGAGGGCGGCCACGGTGACGGTGCGGCCGGCGCGCGCCATCGGGCTCGCTGCCGCGCAAGCGCTCCAGCCCGGCATCGCGGAGGGAGCGACGTACCGGTACCCCCTCCGGCCGCTCGGGACGGACAACCTGGGGCGCGATCTGCTCGTGCGCCTCATGCGCGGCGGCCAGGTCTCGCTCTCGATCGGCTTCTTCGCGCCGCTCCTGTACCTCCTCATCGGCGTCCTCATCGGCGGCATCTCCGGGTACCTCGGCGGCGCCGCGGACCAGTGGATCATGCGGTTCGTCGACTTCGTCCTCGCGCTGCCGTCCCTGCTGGTGCTCATCCTGATCTCGGTGGCGCTCGGCGCCGGCCCGGGCCGCTCCATCGCCGCCCTGATCATCGGCCTCGTGGCGCTCTCCTGGTCCGGCGCCGCGCGGCTCACGCGCGGTCAGGTCCTCCAGCTCCGCGAGTCGGAGTTCGTGCAGGCCGCGCGCCTCCTCGGCGCCAAGCCAGGGTACCTGCTCCTGCGGCACCTCCTGCCCAACACGCTGGGCGTGATCCTGGTCTCGTTCACCTTCGCGATCCCGGGCGCGATCTTCACCGAGGCCTTCCTCTCGTTCATCGGCATGGGCGTGAAGCCTCCGATGCCGTCCTGGGGCAACATGGCCGAGAACGGCTACAACACCTTCCTCACGAGCCCGCACCTGTTCATCTTCCCGGCGCTCTTCATCAGCGCCGCGGTCCTCGCCTTCAACCTCCTGGGCGACGGCCTCCGCGACGCGCTCGATCCCAAGCTGAGGTCGCGCGAATGAGCCGGCTCCTGGAGGTGCGGGACCTCAAGGTCGAGTTCGACACCTACGGCGGCGTGGTCCAGGCCGTGCGCGGCGTGGACTTCTCCGTCGATCGCGGCGAGACGCTCGCCATCGTGGGCGAGTCGGGGTGCGGGAAGTCGGTGTCGGTCCAGGCGCTCATGGGGCTCGTGCCGCGGCCGCCAGGCCGGATCACCTCGGGCTCGGTCCTGTTCGAGGGCAAGGAGATCCTCGGCCTGCCGCTCCGCGAGGCCAACCGGATCCGCGGGAAGCGGATCGGGATGATCTTCCAGGACCCGATGACCTCGCTCAACCCGACCATGCGCGTCGGGAAGCAGATCACCGAGACGCTCCGCGTGCACGAGGGGCTCGACGGCGCCGCTGCCCGCAAGAAGGCGATCGAGTTCCTGGAGCGCGTGCAGATCCCCGAGGCGGCCGCGCGCGTGGACGACTACCCGTTCCAGTTCTCGGGCGGCATGCGGCAGCGGGTGATGATCGCCATGGCCATCGCGTGCGGGCCTGCGCTGCTCATCGCCGACGAGCCGACCACCGCGCTCGACGTCACCGTGCAGGCGGAGATCCTCCAGCTCCTCGCCGACCTCCAGCGCGAGCAGGGGATGGCGATCATCCTCATCACCCACGACCTCGGGGTCGTGGCGCGCATGGCCGATCGCGTGGCGGTGATGTACGCGGGGCAGATCGTCGAGCACGGCACGGCCGAGCAGCTCTTCACGCACCCCGCCCACCCGTACACGCTCGGGCTCCAGGCGGCGATGCCGAAGGATCGCGAGGGCGCGCGCGAGCGGCTCACCGCGATCGAGGGGAGCCCGCCCGATCTCTTCAGCCCGCCGAAGGGCTGCCCGTACTACGAGCGGTGCCCGTGGGCCATGCAGCTCTGCGGACCGGCGATGCCGCCCGCCTGGCCCGTCGAGGCGGGGCACGACACGCGCTGCTGGCTCCACCACGCGCTCGCGCGCCCGCGCCGGCCGGCCGAGCTCTTCCGCGGCGCCGAGATGGAGGCCGCGTCGTGAGCCAGACCCCGCTCCTCGAGCTGCGCGACGTGCGCCGCGAGTTCCGGCTCGGCCACGGGAAGGTCCTGCGCGCCGTCGACGGCGTGAGCCTCACGGTGGGCGAGCGCGAGGTGGTGGGCCTCGTCGGCGAGTCCGGCTGCGGCAAGACCACGCTCGGCCGGACCATCGTCGGGCTGCTCGAGCGGACCGGCGGGCAGATCCTGTACCGCGGCCAGCCGCTGCCGGAGCGGTACGCGCCGGGCGACTTCCGGCGGTACGGCCGGCGGATCCAGATGATCTTCCAGGATCCGTACTCGTCGCTCGACCCGCGCATGACGCTCCGGGAGATCGTCGCGGAGGGCCCGCTGCTGCACGGGCTCTGGAAGCGGAACGACGTGCCGGAGCGCGTCGCGGGGTGGCTGCGCAGGGTCGGGCTGTCGCCCGACTTCATGTCGCGCTACCCGCACGAGTTCTCCGGCGGGCAGCGGCAGCGCGTCGGCGTCGCCCGGGCGCTGGCGCTCGAGCCGGAGCTGGTCGTCTGCGACGAGCCGATCTCCGCCCTCGACGTCTCGGTCCAGGCGCAGGTGGTCAACCTGCTCGCGGACCTCAAGGAGTCGATCGGGCTCACGCTCCTCTTCATCGCCCACGACCTCTCGATGATCCGGTACGTCTCCGATCGGATCGCGGTGATGTACCTCGGGCGGATCGTCGAGCTCGGCCGCGCCGACGACGTCTACTTCCGTCCCAGCCACCCGTACTCGCGTTCGCTCGTGGCGGCGAACCCCGTCGCCGACTTCGCGCGCGCCCGCCGCGGCGAGCGCCCTCCCGCGCGCGGCGAGGTCCCGTCCCCGGTGAACCTGCCGCCCGGCTGCCGCTTCGCAGGGCGGTGCCCCGAGGTCCGGCCCGTCTGCCGCGAGATCGATCCCGCCCTCGTGGACCTCGGCGGCGGTCGCCGCGTGGCGTGCCACGTGCGGCAGGCGGAGGCGGGCGTGGCGGCCCCCGGCGTGGCCGGGGCGGTCGAGCGGAGCGCGGGAGAGGCGGGCGCGTCGGGTCGGTAGCGAACCGGGGACGCACACGCGTGGCGCAACGTGGGCCACTGCTCCGGACCGTGGCCGAATACGGTCACCCGCCGGATCCGCCGCGGGAGCTTCCCTGCGTGGTCGAACGCCGGACGGAGCCCCTGGTGCTACCCCCGGAACAACCCCAGCAGCTCCCGGCTCGCCGCGAACGGGCTCACGTGGCCGGCGCGCACCTCGTCCTGCAGCGCCGGCCAGCGCGCGGCGACGGCGGGATCGCGCTGGAACGCCTCGACGAGGCCCATCCGCACGAGCTCGTTCATCCACTCGAGCGCCTGCGCCTTGCGCTGGAGCGCGAGGTGGCCGTTCTTCTCCAGCAGGTCGTGGTGCGCGAGGACCATCTCCCAGACGTCGGAGATGTGCTCGCCGGAGATCGCGGAGCAGGTGAGGACCCGCGGGGTCCAGCCGTCGGGCGACGCGGGGAAGAGGTGGAGCGCGCTCGCGTACTCGATCCGCGCCCGCTCCGCCTTCCGCTTGTTGTCGCCGTCGGCCTTGTTGATGGCCATGCCGTCGAGCATCTCGATGATGCCGCGCTTCATGCCCTGCAGCTCGTCGCCGGCGCCTGCCAGCATGAGCAGGAGGAAGAAGTCGGTCATCGAGCGGACGGCGGTCTCGGACTGCCCGACGCCCACCGTCTCGACGAGGATGTTCCGGTAGCCGGCGGCCTCGCAGAGGAGGAGCGTCTCGCGGGTCCGCCGGGCGACGCCGCCGAGGTGGCCGCCGGAGGGGGAGGGGCGGATGAAGGCCTTCTCCTCGACCGCGAGCCGCTCCATCCGCGTCTTGTCGCCGAGGATGGAGCCGCCCGAGATCGGGCTCGAGGGATCGATGGACAGGACGGCGACGTTCTCGCCGCGCTCCCGGAGGAGGTGGATCCCGAGCGCGTCGATGAACGTGCTCTTCCCGGCGCCGGGCACGCCGGTGATCCCGACGCGCCGCGAGCGGCCGGTGTGGGGCAGGACCGCGTCGAGGATCCTCGCGCCGAGCTCCCCGTCGGCGGGGAGCTCGCTCTCGATGACCGTGATGGCGCGGGCGAGGATGGTCCGATCCCCCGCCAGCACGCCCTCGACGTAGCGCTCCGGCGGGAGGCGGCGCCGTCCCGCCGGAGTCGTGCTCACGTGCCGATGTGACACGCGGGAATCCTACTGCGCTACTTCATGAGCGCCGCGAGGATCTTCTGGGCGCAGATGGGGATGATCGAACCCGGGCCGAACACCTCGGTCACGCCCGCCTTGTAGAGCGCGTCGTAGTCCTGCGGCGGGATCACGCCGCCGGCGACGACGAGGATGTCCTCGCGGCCGAGCTTCTTCAGCTCCGCGATCACCTCGGGCACGAGGGTCGAGTGGCCGCCGGCCAGCGACGAGGCGCCGAGCACGTGGACGTCGTTCTCGACGGCCATGCGAGCCGCCTCGCGGGGCGTCTGGAAGAGCGGCCCCACGTCGACGTCGAAGCCGAGGTCGGCGAACGCCGTGGCGATCACCTTCGCGCCGCGGTCGTGGCCGTCCTGGCCCATCTTCGCCATCAGGATGCGCGGGCGGCGCCCCTCCGCCTTGGCGAAGTCCGCCGCCAGCTTCTGGGCCTTCTGGAACTCGGGGTCACCCTGGCTCTCGGAGGAGTAGACCCCGGAGATGGTCCGGTTCACGGCCTGGTACCTCCCGAACGGCTTCTCGAGCGCGCTGGAGATCTCGCCGAGCGTGGCGCGCAGGCGCGCCGCGTTGACGGAGAGCTCGAGCAGGTTGCCCTCGCCCTTCTCCGCGGCCTGGGTGAGCGCCTGGAGCGCCGCCTCGACCGCCTTGCCGTCGCGCTTCGCCTTGACCTGCGAGAGCCGCTTGAGCTGCGACTCGCGGACGGCCTTGTTGTCGACGACGAGGACGTCGATCGGCTTCTCCTGCTCGAGGCGGTACTTGTTCACGCCGACGATCGTCTCGCGGCCGGAGTCGATGAGCGCCTGGCGGCGCGCCGCGGCCTCCTCGATCCGCATCTTGGGGATGCCGGTCTCGATCGCCTTGGCCATCCCGCCCAGCCCCTCGACCTCCTGGATGTGGTGCCAGGCCTTGTGCATGAGCTGGTGGGTGAGCGCCTCGACGTAGTAGCTGCCGGCCCAGGGATCGACCACCTTCGTGATGCCGGTCTCCTCCTGGAGGTAGATCTGCGTGTTGCGGGCGATGCGCGCCGAGAAGTCGGTCGGCAGCGCGATCGCCTCGTCGAGCGCGTTGGTGTGCAGCGACTGGGTGTGGCCCAGCGCCGCCGCGAGCGCCTCGACGCAGGTGCGGGGCACGTTGTTGAAGACGTCCTGCGCGGCGAGGCTCCAGCCCGACGTCTGCGAGTGGGTGCGGAGCGCCATCGACTTCGGGTTCTTCGGGCCGAACCCCTTGATGAGCTTCGCCCAGAGCACGCGCGCGGCGCGCATCTTGGCGATCTCCATGAAGTGGTTCATGCCGACGCCCCAGAAGAAGCTGAGGCGGGGGGCGAAGTCGTCCACGGACATGCCGGCCTGGATGCCGGTCCGGACGTACTCGACGCCGTCGGCGAGCGTGTAGCCGAGCTCGATGTCGGCGGTCGCGCCGGCCTCCTGCATGTGGTAGCCGCTGATCGAGATGCAGTTGAACTTCGGCATCTTCGAGGAGCAGTAGCGGAAGATGTCGCCGATGATCCGCATCGAGGGGATCGGCGGATAGATGTACGTGTTCCGGACCATGAACTCCTTGAGGATGTCGTTCTGGATGGTCCCGGAGAGCTTCTCCGTCGCGACGCCCTGCTCCTCGGCGGCGACGATGTAGAACGCCATGACCGGCAGCACCGCGCCGTTCATGGTCATCGACACCGACATCTGGTCGAGCGGGATCCGGTCGAAGAGGATCTTCATGTCCTCGACCGAGTCGATGGCCACGCCCGCCTTGCCGACGTCGCCGACGACGCGCTCGTTGTCGGAGTCGTAGCCGCGGTGCGTGGCGAGGTCGAACGCGACCGACAGGCCCTTCTGCCCCGCCGCGAGGTTGCGGCGGTAGAAGGCGTTCGACTCCTCGGCGGTGGAGAACCCGGCGTACTGCCGGATGGTCCACGGCTGCATCGCGTACATCGTCGAGTACGGGCCGCGGAGGAACGGCGGCACGCCCGCGGCGTACTCGAGGTGCTCGAGGCGGGCGAGGTCGGCGGCGTCGTACCACCGCTTGACGGGGATGCCCTCGCCGGTGAGCCAGGGCTTCTGGGCCGCTGCCTGCGGCGCGGCGTCCGCGCGGGGCTGGTAGGCGATCTTCGAGAAGTCGGGTCTCATGTGTCAGCGCCTCAGGCCGAGCCGATCCTGCCAGTGGGTGAGCGTCTCCACGGCGTCGCTCTGGATGTGGACGAAGCCCTGCACGCCCGCGGCCTTCAGGGCCTCGAGCTGGTCCTTGGGGTTGCCGGCGACGATCACCGGGACCTTCACCTTCGGGCAGACCTCCTGCGCGAGGGCGAGGTACTCGGCGTCGGAGCTGCAGAGCACGACGAGGTCCGCGTCGGCGAGGAGCGCGTCGCCCTCGACGATGTCGAACCCGGCGCAGCCGAAGAAGTTCAGGCAGAAGCCGGCGCGCGCGCCGCGCATCTTCACGTCGCCGCGGGTGAGCAGGAGCACCTTGGGCGTCTTGCCGGTCGCCTTCGCATGCGCGACGGTCCGGAGCCGGATCCGCTCGAAGGGCTCCGCCATCCGGGTCTGCGGGAGGGGGAGGGCGGACGCCGCCGCGGGCGGGGCCGCGACCTCCGGCTCGCGCTCCATGAGGTTCGGGTAGTTGTTCACGCCGACGAGGGCGCGGCGGCGGGCCGAGAGCGCCTTCTCGCGGCTCGCCCGCGTCTCGGCGATCGCCTGCTCGACGGTGCCGGCGGCGAGCGCCTTCGACCAGCCGCCCGCGGCCTCGACGTCCTGGAACAGCTTCCAGGCGGCGCGCGCGATCGCGTCCGTGAGCGCCTCGATGTAGTACGACCCGCCCGCCGGGTCGGCGACGGCGTCGAGGTGCGACTCCTCCTGGAGGATGCGCTGCACGTTCTGGGCGAGGTGCGCGTCGAACCCGAACGGCTCGACCGTGAGCTGATCGCAGCCGCCGATCACCGCCGAGAGCGCCTCGGTGGTGACGCGCAGGAGGTTCGTGTACCGGTCGAAGATGCTCTTGTTCCGGCGCGGGGTGCGCACTGCGAGGCGCATCCGCGCCGCGTCGGCGGAGGCCGGGCCGAAGGCGGCGACGGCCTGCGCCCAGAGGAGGCGCGCCGCGCGGAGCTTCGCGATCTCCGTGAAGTAGTACGGCCCGACCGCAAAGACGAACTCGACCTGGGGCGCCGCCTTCTCGAGCGGCTCCTTCTCGGTGAGCCTCGCGAGCCGCTCCACGCCCGCGGCGAGCGCGTAGCCCAGCTCCTGGACCGCGTGCGCGCCGGCCTCGTGGAGGAGGTCGGCGCGGATCGCGTCGGGGCCGGGCTTCGCGTCCTGGGCGATCGTCCAGCGGCCGACCGCGCGCTGCGGCGCGAGGCCGGTCACGGCCTCGCTTCGATAATACGGCCGGACCGCGACGCCCTCCTCGGTCCGCCAGACGAGCTTCTTCTCGTACTCCGCGCCCTTCAGGTCCTTGGCGATTGCCGCCTCCCACTCGGTGGTGGGGACGGGCGGGAACTCCTTCGCCAGGTCGAGGGTCTCGGAGCCGGGGGCCTTCTCAGGCATGTGCGGAGCCCTCCTGGACGACCTCGAGGAGGTAGCCGAACGCGACCGCATCGGTCGTCTTCGGGTGGACGAAGAAGACGGTCGTGCCGCGCGAGCCGGGCCGCGGCGCCTTGTCGATGAGCTTGAACCCCTTCGACTGGAGGTAGTCGTAGGCGACCTTCGCGTCCTTCACGCGCAGCGCCATGTGGGCGATGCCGCCGCGGCCGCCGTTCTTCTCGATCTGCTTCGCCACGGGCGACGCGTCGTTGAGGGGCTCGAGGAGCTGGACCAGGTTCGGCCCGTCGCCGACCTGGAGCAGGACCTCGCGGACCTGGTCGGTGCCGAGGACGTCCTCGCGGTGCAGCTCGCGGAACCCCATCGCCTTGTACGCCGCCACCTGCGCCTCGAGCTCGCCCTTCTTCACGGAGATGGCGATGTGATCGAAGAACAGGAACCCCGGAACGTTCTGCATCTCGCTCGTCATTCGAACTCCACGACCACCTGGCCCGCCTGCACGCTGTCGCCCTGGTTCACCTTGATGGCGGCGATCTTGCCGGCGTTCGGTGCGGTGATGTTGGTCTCCATCTTCATGGCCTCGAGCACGATCAGGACGTCGCCGGTCTGCAGCGTCTGCCCGACCTGGGCGGCGATGCGGACCACGATGCCCGAGACCGGGCTGCGCGCGACCTTGGCCTCGTCCACCGGCCCACCCTGCGGGGCGGCGGCGGGCGGCGGCGCCGCGGGGCCGGCCGGCACGCGGACCGGGGCCGGCGCGACCACGAACTGGCGCGGCGGCGCGGGAGCCGGGGTCTCCGGCTCGGACGCCTCCACGTCTACCTCGTACGTCCTCCCATCGACGGTCACCTTCAGCTTCACGGCGGCTCTCCTCAGTTGTGCAAGCGATGTGAAGCCTGGATCGACACGCGGCCCTGCTGGGCCCAGACCGGCGAGCCCATGAGGCGGATCGAGCGGATCCGCATCCGCACCCCGAAGTACGCCGCCAGCGCGGCGGAGACCGCGAGGATCTCCTCCTCGGTGATCCCGGGCGCGACCGGCGCGGCCTTCGCCGTGGCGGGGTCCGCCGGTCCGGGCTTCACCGGGGCGAGCGCCGGCGCCGGGGCCGCTGGGCCCGCGGCCTCCAGCTTCGAGAGCCGGTCCGAGAGCTCCGCCACCTGCGCGCGGAGCGCCTCGAGGACCGCGGCGAGATCGTCATGCCTGTCGGGGTTTCTCATGGCGTGGGCTCCTACAGCGGGATGAGGCCGTGCTTCTTCGCGGGCCGGAGCTCGCGCTTCGTGTGCAGGTACTCGAGCGCGTGCGCCACGTGACGGCGGGTGGCGGACGGCTCGATCACGTCGTCGACGAGGCGCCGGCCGGCCGCGACGTACGGGTTGGAGAAGGCGTCGCGGTACTTCTCGATCAGCTCCTTGCGGCGCGCCTTCTTGTCCTCCGCCTCCTGGATCTCCTTGCGGAAGACGATCTCGGCCGCGCCCTCGGCGCCCATGACCGCGATCTCGGCCGTCGGCCAGGCGAACACGCGGTCGGCGCCGAGATCCTTCCCGCACATCGCGAGGTAGGCGCCGCCGTAGCTCTTGCGGAGGATGACGGTGATCTTCGGCACCGTCGCGGCGGAGTAGGCGAAGAGCATCTTCGCCCCGTGCCGGATGATGCCGCCGTACTCCTGCTGGACGCCGGGGAGGAACCCGGGGACGTCCACGAAGGTGAGGAGCGGGATGTTGAAGGCGTTGCAGAAGCGGATGAAACGGGACGCCTTGTCGGAGGCGCTGATGTCGAGCACCCCCGCCTGCACCGCCGGCTGGTTGGCGATGACGCCCACGGTCCGGCCGGTGACCCGGGCGAAGCCGACCACGATGTTCATCGCGTAGCCGGCCTGGACCTCGAGGAAGTCGCCGAAGTCCACGACGCCGGTGATGACCTGGCGGACGTCGTAGCCCTTCTTCCCGTCGACCGGGACGATCTCGTCGAGCGCCGGGTTGGGGTCGACGTGGCTGTCGCCCTCGACCCGCGGCGGGTCCTCGAGGTTGTTCGAGGGGAGGAAGCTGAGGAGCTTCTGGCAGAGCGCCACCGCGTGCCGGTCGTCCTCGGCCACGAAGTGGATGACGCCCGACTGCGTCATGTGGGCGTCGGGGCCGCCCAGCGCCTCGGCGGTCACGTTCTCGCCGGTGACGCTCTTGATGACCTGCGGGCCGGTGATGAACATCTGCGCCTGGCGGGTCTGGATGATGAAGTCGGTGAGCGCGGGGCTGTAGGCCGCGCCGCCGGCGCAGGGGCCGCAGATGAGCGAGATCTGCGGGACGGCGCCGGACAGCATCACGTTCGTGTAGAAGACCTTGCCGTACCCGGAGAGCGAGTCGATGCCCTCCTGGACGCGGGCGCCGCCGGAGTCGTTGATGAAGACGAACGGCGAGCCGGTCTTGAGCGACTGCACCATGATCTCCGCGACCTTGGTCGAGTGGATCTCGCCCGCGGAGCCGCCCGCGACGGTGAAGTCCTGGCTCGCGAGGTGGACGAGCCGCCCCTGGATCGACGCCGCGCCGGTGACCACGCCGTCGGCGGGCAGGTCCTTGTCGGCCATGCCGAACAGGGTGGCGCGGTGCTGCGCGAACATCCCGGTCTCCTCGAAGGAGCCGGTGTCCACGAGCGCGTCGATGCGCTCGCGCGCGGTGAGCTTCCCGCTCGCGCGGTGCTTCTCGAGCTTGTCGGCGCCGCCGCCGAGCTTCGCCTCGTCGCGGCGCTTCCGGAGCTCCGCGAGCCTCTCCTGCATGCTGTGGTTCGCCATGTCTGTGTCGGGTCCTCGGGGCTAGCCGGCCGGCGTGACGGTCACGCGGTGCGTGCGGCCGTTCAGCTTCACGTCGTAGGTGATCGGGCTCGTCACCGGGCCCTTGGCGCCCTTGCCGTTCTCGGCGGCCGGGGCGGGGGCGCCCGCGGCCGGCGCGGGCGCGGCGGCCTGGGCGGCGGGCTTCTTGCCGAGGTTCTTCGGCCCCTGATCGCGGGTGGCGAAGAACTTGGGCGCGACCTGCGGGAACATCGCGTAGGTGAGCACGTCCTCGTCGGAGCCGTTGCAGCCGGGGAGGGCGATCGCCGCGGTGCGGAGCTCCTGCCACTCGGGCTTGAGCAGGTCCGCGGGCCGGCCGTTGATCGGCGTCTTCCCGGTCTGCTTCGCGGCCTGGGCGATCACGGCGCGGTCGCGCGGCCCGATGGTCTCGCCGTAGTACCCGAGCATCAGGTCGGCGAACTCGCCGGTCATCACCTTGTAGCGGCCCATGAGCACGTTGAAGACGGCCTGGGTGCCGACGATCTGCGAGGACGGCGTGACCAGCGGCGGGTAGCCGGCGTCCTTGCGGACACTCGGGACCTCCGCGAGCACCTCGTCGATCCGGTGGGCCGCGCCCTGCTGCTTGAGCTGGCTCTCCATGTTGGAGAGCATGCCGCCCGGGATCTGGCTCTCGAAGATCTCGGTCTCGACGCCGGTGAAGCTGGAGAGGAACTCCTGGTACCGCGGCCGGACGCCGTTGAAGTAGCGCTTCAGCTTGACGAGGAGCTTCCGGTCGAGCTTGGTCTCGTAGCCGGTGCCGTCGAGCATCTCGACGAGGCTCTCCGTGGGGTTGTGCCCCGGGCCGAGGGCGAGGGAGCTGATGGCGGTGTCGACGCAGTCCGCGCCCGCCTCGATGGCCTTCATGAGGCTCACGAGCGTGACGCCCGTCGTCGCGTGCGTGTGCACGTGGACGCGCACGTTCTCGCCGCAGGCCTGTTTGATCCCCTTCACGATGTCGTAGGCCGGCTGCGGCTTGAGGAGCGCCGCCATGTCCTTGATGCAGAGCGAGTCGCAGCCGAGCTCGACGAGCTTCTCCGCGAGCTCCACGAAGTCGTTGGTCGAGTGGAGCGGGCTCACCGTGTAGCAGATCGTCCCCTGCGCGTGCTTGCCGGTCTTGCGGACGGCGGCGATCGCCCGGCGCAGGTTGCGGATGTCGTTGAGCGCGTCGAAGACGCGGAACACGTCCATCCCGTTCTCGGCCGCCTTGTCGACGAACCGGTCGACCACCGAGTCCTCGTAGTGGCGGTAGCCGAGCAGGTTCTGGCCGCGGAGGAGCATCTGCAGCCGCGTGTTGGGCATGAGCTTGCGGAAGGTCCGCAGCCGCTCCCACGGGTCCTCGTTCAGGAAGCGGATGCACGAGTCGAACGTCGCGCCGCCCCAGCACTCGACGGACCAGTACCCGGCCCTGTCGAGATCCTCGCAGGCGGGGACCATGTCCTCCATCGCCATCCGCGTCGCCATGAGGCTCTGGTGGGCGTCGCGGAGGATCAGCTCGGTGACGTCGATCATCTTTGCCATGACTTCACTCCTGG
>Ga0196976_1000551_pt1 | contig 23179 bp, 14 predicted proteins | sample S3v_513CmetaG_FD_148644 | JGI IMG/M metagenome (GOLD analysis project Ga0196976, IMG submission 148644) | Soil microbial communities from Anza Borrego desert, Southern California, United States - S3+v_5-13C | ecosystem: Environmental > Terrestrial > Soil > Desert | place: USA: California...
CCGCGAGACCGCAAGCCGATCCGCCGAGGGACCGGCGCCGGACAGCACGGACTTCGGCCAGCCCGGCTCCTCGCCCGGCACGCGCGGCGGCACCACCGCCTTCGGTGGCGTCGAGCGCGCGACCCCAACGAAGAAGGGCCCCTGACGGGGCCCTTCTTTTTCGATCAGGGGAGCGGCTTGCCGTCCATCAGGTCGACGAAGCGGTGGAACAGGTAGTGGCTGTCCTGCGGGCCGGGCGAGGCCTCGGGGTGGTACTGCACCGAGAACACCGGCTTGCCCTTCAGGCGGATGCCTTCATTGGAGCCGTCGAACAGGCTGACGTGCGTCACCTCGACGTCGGCCGGCAGGCTTTCCGGCACCACGACGAAGCCGTGGTTCTGGCTGGTGATCTCGACGCGGCCGGTGGCGAGATCCTTGACCGGGTGGTTGGCGCCGCGGTGGCCGCGCTCCATCTTCACCGTCCGGCCGCCCAGCGCCAGCGATAGCATCTGGTGGCCAAGGCAGATCCCGAACATCGGCACGCCGGTGTTCAGCAGGTCGCGGATGGCCGGCACGGCGTATTCGCCGGTGGCGGCGGGGTCGCCGGGGCCGTTGGACAGGAACACGCCGTCCGGCTTGTGGCGCATCACCTCCTCGGCGGTGGCGGTGCTCGGCACCACGGTGACCTTGCAGCCGGCGTCGGCGAGGCAGCGCAGGATGTTGCGCTTGGCGCCGAAATCCATGGCGACGACGTGGAAGCGCGGGTTCTCCTGCCGGCCATAGCCCTTGCCCAGGGTCCACCCCGCCTCGTCCCAGCTGTAGGTCTGGCGGCAGGACACGTCCTTGGCGAGGTCCATGCCCTCCAGCCCCGGCCAGCCGGCGGCCTTGGCGCGCAGCGCCTCCAGGTCAAACTCGCCCTTCGGGTTGTGGGCGACGACGCCGTTGGGGGCGCCCAGGTCGCGGATGCGGCGGGTCAGGCGGCGGGTGTCGATGCCGGCCAGGCCGATCAGGCCGAAGCTCTTCAGCCAGTCGTCCAGGTGGCGGGTGGCGCGCCAGTTCGACGGGTCCGTGATGTCGGCGCGCAGGATCAGGCCGCGCGCCGCCGGGGTCGTCGTTTCCACGTCCTCGGCGTTGGCGCCGACGTTGCCGACGTGCGGGAAGGTGAAGGTGATGATCTGCCCGGCGTAGCTGGGGTCGGTCAGGATCTCCTGATAGCCGGTCATGGAGGTGTTGAAGCACACCTCGCCCACCGAATCCCCGACGGCACCGATGCCGCGGCCGCGGAAGACGGTTCCATCGGCGAGAACGAGCACACCGGTGTGGACTTCGGGGAGATTGCTGTCGGGCATCGGATCCGGACCTTAACAACGCCTGCCGCGGGCAACATATGGCTTCACGCGGGACGGCGTCGGCGATGCGGCCCGCGCGGCACACCGCACCCGCCCGTTTCGGGCGGGCGGAAGCCTGGGACGAATAGTCAGGAGCGGTGGGCCGGTCAACGTATATGTCGATCGGGGGAAGGATTTCCAGCGCTCGTTTCGCTTCCCCGTCATGTCTGGATGCCGGAGGAGGAATGCGCTAGGTATCGCCACGCCGATCGGAAAGAAGGAAACGAGACCATGTCGCTGCGCGAGCGCCTGAGCGAGGCCCTGAAGACGGCCATGCGCGCCAAGGACCAGCCCACCGTCGATGCGGTGCGCATGATCATCGCCAAGCTGAAGGAAAAGGACATCGAGGCCCGCGGCCGCGGCGTCACCGACGGCATCGGCGAGGACGAGATGCTCTCCATGATGCAGGGCATGATCAAGCAGCGCCGCGAATCCATCGAGCTGTACGACAAGGGCGGCCGGCCCGAACTGGCCGACAAGGAGCGCGCCGAGATCGCCATCATCGAGGGCTTCCTGCCGAAACAGATGAGCGAGGAGGAGGCGATGGCCGCCATCAGGGGCGTGGTCGCCGAGACCGGGGCCGCCAGCGTGAAGGACATGGGCAAGGTGATGGCCGAACTGAAGGCCCGCTACGCCGGCCAGATGGACTTCTCGAAGGCGAGTGGGCTGGTCAAGCAAGCGCTGTCGGGCGGCTGAGCATGTTCCCCCTCTCCCGGGGCGGGAGAGGGGGATTAGGGCTTAGCTCGCGCTCCATTGGCGGGGTCTTAACCGTTCTGCTATAGCGTTGCGCCTTTCCCGTGCGCTTGATCGGAGCCCGATGGCCTTTCCGCCCCAATTCCTCGAAGAGCTGCGCATGCGGCTGGCGCTGTCCGAGGTGGTCGGCAAGCGCATGCGCCTGATCCGCGCCGGCCGCGAGTATAAGGCCCCGTGTCCCTTCCATAACGAGAAGACGCCGTCCTTCTACGTCAACGACCAGAAGGGCTTCTTTCATTGCTTCGGTTGCGGGGCTCATGGCGACATCATTGGATTCGTCATGCGCCACGACAACCTCGCCTTCCCCGAGGCCGTGGAAACACTTGCCTCCGAGGCCGGGCTGCCGGTGCCGCGTCCGACCGAGGAGGACCGCCAGCGCTACGAGCGGCGCAAGACGCTCAACGACCTGCTGGAGCAGGTCTGCCGCTGGTTCGAGCAGCAGCTCTACACGCCCGCCGGCCGGGCCGGGCTGGAGTACCTGCGCAGGCGCGGACTGGACGACGAGGCGATCGCCCGCTTCCGCCTGGGCTTCGCGCCGGGCGACGCCGGGGCGTTGCGCCAGCACCTGCTGAAGCAGAGCTTCCCTGAGGAGGACATGGTCACCGTCGGCCTGCTGAAACGGCCGGACGACGGACGCTCCCCCTTCGCCTTTTTCCGCAACCGCGTCATGTTCCCGGTCACCGACCGGCGTGGCCAGGTGGTGGCGTTCGGTGGCCGCATCCTGGAAGGGGATGGGCCGAAGTACGTCAACACCGCCGACACGCCGCTCTTCCACAAGGGCACGCTGCTCTACGGCCTGTCGCGCGCCCGGCAGGCGGCGGCGGACGGGCAGCCGGTGATCGTCGCCGAAGGTTACATGGACGTCATCGCGCTGGTGCGCGCCGGATTCGAGGGGGCGGTGGCGCCGCTGGGCACGGCGCTGACCGAAACGCAGATCCAGGAACTGTGGAAACTCATCCCCGGCGCCGAGAAGGAACCGTTCCTGTGCTTCGACGGCGACAACGCCGGACGGCGCGCCGCGTGGCGGGCGGTGGAGCGCATTCTGCCGCACCTCGCCCCCGGCCATTCCGCCCGCGTCGCCTTCCTGCCGGAAGGGGAGGACCCCGACAGCTTGATCCGCGTGCACGGGCCCAAGGCCATGCAGGCGGTGCTGGACGAGGCCATCACGCTCGCCGCCGCCGTGTGGCGCATGGAGACGGAGGGCAGGCGCGCCGATACCCCCGAATCGAAGGCGGCCATCAAGGCGGCGCTGGAGGCGCGCGTCGACCAGATCGCCGACCGCACCGTGCAGGGCTTTTACCGCACGGAGATGCGCGCCCGCGTCGACGAGGCGTTCGGCTGGGTGCGCAAGCCGGCTTCCGGCGGCGCGCCGCGCGCGCCCTGGCAGCCCGGCCAGCGGGGTGCGAATCGGGGACCGCAGCGGCACCAACCGGGGCAACCCGGACTGCGCACCTCGCCTCCGCCAGGGCATAAAAGGGGTGATCCCCGCCGGTTGTCACAGGAACAAGCGCGCGAACGGGTGCTGCTGGCCGCCGTCATCAACCATCCAGGGTTGTTTGACGAGGTGGGAGAGGCCCTGGGAATGCTTCCTTTCCCGCCCGGACCGCTCGAAGAGCTCCGTCAAGCGCTGATTGCTGTGCTGGCGCGCGACTCGGAACGCGACTCGGGGCTTGACGCCGCCGGTTTGCGCAGCCATTTGTCTTCCGCCGGCTTTGATAGCATTTTGGCAACTCTGCTCGGCAAGTCGACCTATGACCATGGCCGCTTCGCGCGCCCGGAAGCCTCGGATGAGGAAGCCAGACGGGGGTGGTGGCCGACGTGGCGTCATGTGCACCATCGGCAGGTCAGGGCCGAATTGAGAGAGGCGGAAGCGGCGTTGATACGCGAGAACAGCGAACAGGCGTTGGCGCGGGTCGATGCGCTTCGGCAGGAGGTCATCAGGACCGGAATGGGTATCGATGACTCGGACCCCGACGATTGACCGCCGCACGGGCGGGACGATCGGCAGAACGGGGCATTGAAGCAGAGAGCGGAGCCGGGATTGGTTCGGAACGATACGGAACCGGGGTGCGGCGAAACGAACGGCCCAGCGTGACGCTGGCCTTCGTATCGTGTTTTCTTTTCAGTCTGGGGTAATGCGGGGGCAGCAGTCGCATGGCCACGAAAGCAGCGAACAGCGTCGAGTCGTCCGAAAACCGGGAAGAGTCCGGTGACGGTCCGCTCATGGACGGCATGGGTCTTGCCGTCAAGAAGATGATTGCCCGCGGCAAGGAGCGCGGCTACGTCACCTATGACGAGCTGAATTCCGCCTTGCCGCCGGACCAGTCGTCGTCCGAGCAGATCGAGGACACCATGGCGATGCTGTCCGAGATGGGCATCAACATCGTCGAGTCCGAAGAGCAGGACGATAACGCCAACGCCGAGGAGCGTTCGGACGGCGAAAGCCGCTCGTCGGGCAACCTCGACGACGACGACATCGGCCGTACCGATGACCCCGTGCGCATGTACCTGCGCGAGATGGGTTCGGTGGAGCTGCTGTCGCGCGAGGGCGAAATCGCCATCGCCAAGCGCATCGAGGCCGGGCGCGAGATGATGATCGGGGCGATCTGCGAATCGCCGCTGACCATCCGCGCCATCATCGAGTGGCATGATTCCCTGCTCGAAGGGAAGATGCTGCTGCGCGACATCATCGATCTGGATGCCACCTACGGCGGCGGCCCGGACGGTGAACTGCCGGAAGGCGTGCCGCCCGAGGCTCTGGCGGAAGGCGAAGCCAGCGAGCGCGAGGAAGGCGAGGGCGAGCGCGAGGCGCCGGAAGCCCCGGAGGCCGAGGGCGATCCGGAAGGCGAGGGCGACGAGGACAACAACCTGTCCCTGTCGGCCATGGAAGCCGCGCTGAAGCCGCAGGTCCTGGAGACCTTCGAGAAGATCAAGGCGACCTACGAGAAGCTGCACAAGCTGCACGAGTCCCGCATCGCCGCCATGCAGCGCGGCGAGGACGTGCACAAGCAGTCGGACAAGAAGTACGACAAGCTGAAGCTCGAGATGGTCGAGCTGATGAACACGGTGCGCCTGAACAACCAGCGCATCGAGCAGCTCGTCGAACAGCTCTACGCCTTGAACCGCAAGTTGACCGGCTTCGAAGGCCGGCTGCTGCGCATGGCGACCGACGTGCGAGTGAAGCGCGAGGACTTCCTGAACCAGTACTTCGGCCACGAGCTGGACCCGAACTGGCTGGACCGCATCCGCACGCTGAACCCCAAGACCTGGGGCAAGTTCGTCGAGAAGTACGAGAGCGACATCCTGAAGACGCGCGAGGCCATCAGCGGCATCGCCGACGAGGCCAAGCTGCCGATCGGCGAGTTCCGCCGCATCGTCTCGACCGTCCAGAAGGGCGAGAAGGAAGCCAGCCGCGCCAAGAAGGAGATGGTGGAGGCCAACCTACGCCTCGTCATCTCGATCGCCAAGAAGTACACGAACCGCGGCCTGCAGTTCCTGGACCTGATCCAGGAGGGCAACATCGGCCTGATGAAGGCGGTGGATAAGTTCGAGTACCGGCGCGGCTACAAGTTCTCGACCTACGCCACGTGGTGGATCCGACAGGCCATCACCCGCTCGATCGCCGATCAGGCGCGCACCATCCGCATCCCGGTGCACATGATCGAGACGATCAACAAGCTGGTCCGCACCAGCCGCCAGATGCTGCACGAGATCGGCCGCGAGCCGACTCCGGAGGAGTTGGCGGAACGGCTGATGATGCCGCTGGAGAAGGTGCGCAAGGTCCTGAAGATCGCCAAGGAGCCGATCTCCCTCGAGACGCCGATCGGCGACGAGGAGGATTCGCACCTCGGCGACTTCATCGAGGACAAGAACGCGGTGCTGCCGCTCGACGCCGCCATCCAGGCGAACCTGCGCGAGACGACGACCCGCGTCCTGGCCTCGCTGACGCCGCGTGAGGAGCGGGTCCTGCGCATGCGCTTCGGCATCGGCATGAACACCGACCACACGCTGGAAGAGGTCGGCCAGCAGTTCAACGTGACGCGCGAGCGCATCCGCCAGATCGAGGCGAAGGCGCTGCGCAAGCTGAAGCACCCCTCGCGGTCGCGCAAGCTGCGCAGCTTCCTGGACACCTGATCCAGGCGGTTTGCAGCAACGACGGAGCCCCTTCCCGGCAACGGGAGGGGGCTTTTCGTTTGCGGGTCCGATCGGTTGTGGAAGCACTTGCGTCCCGCACGTTTTGCCGCCACATTCAGCGCCCCGTGGGCCTGTAGTTCAGCGGTTAGAACGCGCCGCTCATAACGGTGTTGTCGTCGGTTCGAATCCGGCCGGGCCCACCAAGCTTTCCAAGGTCGTGTCCCCACCGGTGGTTGTCGCTTTCGCCTTTAGGCAGGAATTGATGCTTATGCGTGAGAGAGCGACGCGCATAGGTGAGACAGATCAGGACTCCTCGGCGCCGTACGTACCCAGCGTTTTCAGTGGTTTGGCGGGTCCATCGAGCGGTTCTGATGTGTTCCGCAGTTCCCGCCTTCCGATTCGTCCGCGCCATCCCGAGAATCGGGTCCGTCTCGCCTAAAGGCATCGCCGATTAGCCGTCCCCATTGAAGCCGCCGATTCGCCGGATGCGGCGAAGACGCTGGCGCCGGATTCCAAGATCATGGGCTCCCCTGTCTCTATCGATTGGGTGGAGCGATGGCCTGGAGGGATGACGACCGTTGGCCCGGACGGCCGGCTCCCTTGCCGGATGAGTCGATATCGTCCTGGTTCGCTCGGCTCGCCGGTGGGAACGGGCTGCCGCCCAGTGAGCTCTTTGCGATTCTCCAGCCCGGCGGCTACCGTTACCCACGGGACCTCGACCGCCATGCCGACGACGTCCTGCTCCACCGATTGGCGGAGGCGACCGGCATCGATGCCGAGCAGATCAGGCTGGGAACCTTCCGGCGCTGGGCCGGTCGCCTGTTCGGCACCGACGATGGCCTGATCAAGCTGCCTTGGCTGCCGCCGGCCGGGCGTGAGGACGCCCGCCGCTCCTATGGACAGCAGGTCTGCCCTTGCTGCCTGACGGAAGACGCGCAACCCTACCTGCGCCTGACGTGGCGTCTGGGCTTCCTGGTCGCCTGCCCAAAGCACCGGCGTCTTCTGGTAGACCGCTGCACCTCCTGCGGCGAATCGGTCAACATCCTGCGCCGAAGCCGGACCGAAGGGATGGAGTGCTGGAGATGCGGCCTTGACCTCAGGTCCACCGAGACCGACGCGGTCGGCGGCGATATCCTGTGTCTGCAGGACAGATTGCTCTCCTTGATGGAGGACGGTTGGGCGGATCTCGGCGAAGCCGGGCCGACCCACGCCATGGCCTACGTTCAACTCCTGGCGCTGGTCTTCCGGTTGTTGGTCTCCGGCAAGCACGCGCTGCCGCTGCGCACGTGGCTGACCGCCCGCGACTATGCTCTCGCCTGCGCTTCGATCCCCAGGATGCGGGAGGTCGAACTGCTGAACCCGCGTGCCCGGCGCGACGTGCTTCTGATGGCGGATTATCTGCTGGCGGAATGGCCCCACCGGTTCGTTGAAGCCTGCGCCGCGGTGCGGCTGACCAGCCGTCATCTGCTGAAGTCCGGTCGGCGCTATCCCTTCGCCTATCAGCAGGCGGTCGAACAGCACCTGACCGTTCAGCACCGGGCAATGGGCGAGGACGAGCTGGAAGCCGCCAAGCGGCAACTGGCGCGCCGCGGGATTAAACCCACCTACCGCGCTCTCGTCGAACTCACCGGTGTGAAGACCACCGCCGAGCGGGCGAAGGCGGAAGCTGCCGACGCCGGGGCGGCGGGCTGGGGGCAGGGCCGTTACTGGAAGCTGGACGGCGTCTCGCCCGAGGTGAAGGCCGCGGCGCGGGCCGCTGCACACCGGTCGGGCGAAAATGTCGCGGTTTGGCTGGATCGTCTGGTGCGCAAAGAATTGAACATGCCAGCTATGCGTGTATCCTAACGCAACGAGAGGAAACCATCGGCTGAGTCCTTGTGGGTTGTGGCCGTGGAGGTGGTGCATGCCGGTCCGCAAGATCGGGCTCTGTTACCGAAGCGTCGGCGGGCGGGTGCCGATGGGTGCCGGCCGCGCGGCGGTCGCTGTCGAATCGACGCTGGAGCGTGACTTCGCCCTTCTCCAGCGGTTCGACCCGGATGTTGCCGGCCTGGAGGAGCAGCCGGTGCGCATCGAGTACCTGGCCGGCCGGGGAATCAGGCGCCGCTACGTCCCCGACTTCCTGGTGACCTACCGCGACGCCGCCCGGCCGTCGCGGCTGGTCGAGGTGAAGTACTCCACCGACCCGCACCTGCTGGCCGGCTCGCTGGAAGAACGCTTCGCCGCGGCGCGGAGCTTCGCCGCCGAGCGCGGCTGGGTCTTCGCCCTGGCGACGGAGAAGGAGATACGCACGCCCCGGCTGGAGAACGCCACCTTCCTGCTGCCCTTCCGCGACCGGCCGCCCGATCCGGGGTTCCGCGCGCGGATGCTCAAGGCCGCGGCGCGGGCGCCGATCACCGTGCAGGAACTGGCCGACCGCGTCGCCGGCGACGGCGGCGACCGCGCGCGGGTGCTGCCCAGCCTGTGGACGCTGGTCGCGCGCTTCGAGCTCGCGGCGGACCTCGACCGGCCGATCAGCATGCGGACCATGCTGCGGCATCCGGAGAGGGGAGGCGTATGACGACACGCTTCAGTTTCAGCCCCGGCGCGGCGGTCCGGTGCCGGGGGCGGTCCTGCACCATCCTGGAGGCGGTGACGGCGTCGTCGGTGCTGATCGAGGACGCCGAGACGAAGGAGACGCAGGTGGTGCCGGTCTCCGCGCTGTCGCACCGCGACGGCGGGGAGAAGGCGGAGCCGAAGCGGGCGCTGGACAGCCTGCCCGAGGACGATCTGGCTGAGGCCAAGCGCCGCTTCGCCATCATCAAGCCCCTGGTCCGCTGCGAGCGCCGCAGCCATGAGGACGTGAAGCGCGCCGCCGAGCAGCACGGCATCGGGCTCTCCACGCTCTACCGCTGGATCAAGACGTACGAAGGGAGACGGCTGATGTCCGACCTCGCCCCGCGGCGCAAGGGCAGGGCCATGCCCAAGCGCCTGGATCCCGCCGTCGAGGCCGTCATCGAGAGCGTCATCAAGGAGCTCTACCTGTCCAAGCAGAAGGTGACCGGCGAGGAGGTCATCCTTGAGGTGCACCGCCGCTGCCGGGCCGCCAAACTGTCCAGGCCGGCGAACAGCACCATCCGCGACCGCCTGCGGGCGATCGACCCCAAGGAGAAGGTGCTGAAGCGCGAGGGGCGGAAGGCGGCGCGCGACAAGTTCGGCCAGGTCAGGGGCGAGTTCCCCGGCGCCGATTCGCCGCTGGCCGTCGTGCAGATCGACCACACGCTGCTGGACATCATCGTGCTGGACGAGGAGAAGCGCCTGCCGATCGGCCGCCCCTGGCTGACGCTGGCCATCGACGTCTTCAGCCGCATGGTGGTCGGCTACCACCTGTCGCTGGACCGCCCCGGCTCCTTCGCCGTAGGGCTGTGCCTCTGCCACGCCATGCTGGACAAGTCGGCGGAACTGGAACGCCTGGGCGTCAAGGGCGAGTGGCCGGTGTGGGGCAGGCCGCGCATGCTGCACGCCGACAACGGCAAGGACTTCCGCAGCTACCTGATCCAGGACACGCTGGACCAGCACGACGTCCGCTACGAGTTCCGCCCGCCCAAGACCCCGCACTACGGCGGGCACATCGAGCGGCTGTGCGGCACGCTGGGCAAGAAGATCCACGCGCTGCCCGGCGCCACCTTCTCCAACCCCAAGCAGCGCGGCGAGTACAAGTCGGAGGCCAAGGCGAAGATGTCGCTGCAGGAGCTGCGGGCGTGGCTGCTGCGGCTCATCGTCGGCGTCTACCACAACCGGGTGCACGACGGCACCGGCTTCCCGCCGTTGGCCCTGTGGAACGAAGGCATCGTCGGCAGCGACCGCATGCGCGGCCGCGGCCTGCCCGAGCCGATCCAGGACCCGCGCCGGCTGCGGCTGGACTTCCTGCCCTTCATCGAGCGCACCGTGCAGCCGGAGGGCATCGTCTGGGACAAGATCTGGTACCGCGACGCGCTGCTGTCCCAGTGGGTGCGGGCCGACGAGGGGCGGCGCCGGCGGAAGTTCCGGGTGCGCCGCGACCCGACCGACATCTCGAAACTCTACTTCCTCGACCCGGGCCTGGGCGACTACGTGGAGATCCCCTACCGGGACTACGGCCGCCCATCGATCTCCGTCTGGGACTATCGCGCCGCCGAGGCCTACCTGCGCCGCCAGGGCAAGGCGGCCGAGAACGAGACCGCCATCTTCGAGGCCTATGAGGAGATGCACCGCATCACGGTGGAAGCCGCGAAGCTGACCAAGCGGGTGCGCCGGGAGCAGGCGAAGCGGGAGGAGATGCGCAAGCACCGCGCCGAGCTGACGCTCGACCCGCCGCGGCCGACGGAGCCGGCGGCGCCGGCCGGCAAGCCCGAAGGCCGGGGACCGGTCCGGCGCGACGGCCACCTGGCGCTGGTGGTCGACAACGCGCAGCGCGCGCCGGGCAAGCCGTCGACGTCGGCCGGGGACTTCGACTTCGACGACAGCGAGATCAAGACGGGCGTGGAGGAGTGGTGATGGGATCGGATCTGTTCGCGCCCGAAAGCGCGCCTATGCTGCCCTTCGAGTTTCCCGTCGCCGAGCACGACGGCCGCATCCGGAAGATCCGCGGCGCGCGCTACGTCGACTACGAGGCCGGCAGCGCGGTTCTCAACCGACTGGCCTGGCTCTACAACCACCCCAAGGTCGTGCGGCCGCCGTGCAGCCTGATCTACGCCGACACGAACAACGGCAAGACGGCGCTGGCCTACAAGTTCGTACGCGACCACAGCCCGCGCGAGGACAGCCCGGAGTACGGCAAGCGCCCGGTCGTCTACGTGCACGCGCCGCCGTTCGCCGACCTGAACGGCTTCTACGACGCCATCCTGCGCGCCCTGAAGGCGCCGTACCGCTCGACCGCCCGGGCGCAGACCAAATGGGACCAGATCCTCCAGCTCCTCGTTGCCGTCGGCACGCGGGTGCTGATTCTGGACGAGGTGAACAACCTGCTGGTCGGCAAGGTGGACCAGCGCTCGATGGTGCTGAACAGCCTGAAGAGCCTGAGCAACGAGCTGAAGATCCCGGTGGTGGCCATGGGCACGCAGGACGCGGTGCGCGTCTTCCAGACCGACCAGCAGCTCGGCAACCGGTTCGAGCCGATGGGCATCCCGCGCTGGGCGATGTCGAAGGACTACGCGCTGTTCATCGCCCGCTACGTGCAGCGCCTGGAGCTGAAGCAGGAGAGCAACTTCCGCTCCAAGGAGTTGGTCAGCCGCATCCACGGCATGTCGGAGGGCTTGACCGGCGAGACCTGCAAGCTGCTGGCGCTGGCTGCCGAGATGGCGGTCCACAGCGGCCGGGAGATCATCGACATGGGCACGCTGGACCAGGTGCCGTGGGTCATGCCGAGCGAGCGGCGCAGGGTGGCACGATAACTCAGTTTCATCTCTGGATTTACATATCGGCGGCATCTTCTTAAGATAGCGCTGCTATGCCACTGATCATTGCCAAGCTATCATTTTTTATGCCGATTTATTAATTTGGAGCATCATATAGGGTGCGTCGTGTGGCAGATCCTGGGCCATCATACCAAGAATTTGGATGTTTAATAAAGGTAGATATTTAGCTTCGGTGTCTGCATGTTTGCGCGTTGTTGCTGGCCTCTGACTTGGTTGGCGTGGTTGGATAGCGCAGGAAGAGAACCGCTTTGGGCGATGTCGCACTTCAGGAGGGCCTGATGCTTTTTGGGGTACTTCCGGACACTATCTTCCGGCCGCTTTCGAACAGTTACCGACACGCCTATGCGGCGCTTCTTTCCCAGTTGCATAACGGACTGTTTGGGCTGGAAAGCACCCGCCAGCCGGAGCGGAACGAAGTGATGGGGGAGTTGGAGGAGTGGCTTCTCGCTCACATCGAAAATCTTCCGGACGAGGAGCGCCCTGAGTTCCGCCTCACGGCATCGCTTGCGTACAACGAGATGGTCGAGTGCGGTTGGCTGTGCGAGCAGCGCGAGGGATGGACGGTCTACGTCGAGATGGATGCCGTTGTGGCTCAGTTGCTCGGCGCCCTATGTGGCCTGTCGGAACGGCGCGGCGACACGTTCGGCGGCACCGTGGTCAGCGTGGTCAGCAATCTCGAAAGCGTGACCCACGACGCCACAAACGCGCAGGGCGTTGCCGAGGCGGCGCGCCGAGCCAGGGAGTTCGCGCGATACGCTCGCGGCGTCGTCGGCAACCTGAAGAACATCGAGCAGTCGCTACTGTCGCAGGCGTCGCTGAACGGGCTGGTGAAGACGTTCTTCGACAATTTCGTGCAGACCATTGTGATCAACGACTACCGCAAACTGACGTCGGCTCGCAATCACCCGTACCGACATCGCTACCGCGTTATGGACCTCGTCGCGCGCATCTCCTCAGATGCGGCGCTGTTCCGTTCCATCGCCGAAAATCTGATGGCTCAAGGCGTGGCCGACAACTTGGAGAGCGCCGAGACCGCCCTCGCCGAACAACTCCGCGACATTTGTCTGTCCATGGAGACGATCGAGGCCTTCCGCAACCGCATGGACCTTACAAAGGGGAACATCGAGCGGCGCTTTTCCAACACCATGCGCTATATGGACTTGATCGACTCCGGCCGTGCGGAGCGTTTCGCCCTGGGGCTGGCGACTGTAGCGCGGGCGCTTCCGGACCTTCCTTTCGACGCCGAGGTGCCGGTCGATACGACGCTGTTCGAAATGCCATCCCACATCGGCGGGGAGCGGCTGTCCAAGCCGGAAAAGCCGCGCGTCGAGGTAAAGCGCCGGCGTTTCACCAAGCCGCCCGTCGATCCGTTGCGGCGGGCGTTCGAGCATGCCAAGCAGGCGTTCGACCGCCGTCTGCTCCTCACGCCGGACCAGTTCATGGATTATGTGCGGATGAAGGTGGATGCGGCACGGGCGCAGGGCCGGGATGAGGTGACGGCGGCCGACATCCCGCCGAGGGATATCGAGGAGTTCCTGATCTTCTCGGCGCTCCGGGCGCTGCCCATCCGGCGCGTTCCCTTGCCGGATGGGTACGTCATCGAGCACCGCGACGGAACCGTCGAGAACGACTGGCTGATCTGCCGCGACTTCGCATTGCGGCGGGACGGCGGCTCTGCCGCCGTCCCGAAAGCCCCAAATTTGGCTGCATAGAGGCTGGAGCATGCTCACCGATCTGCAACACCTCCTCGACCGCGCCGTCGGAAAGGAGGCGGAGAGCCTCGAAGAGAACCTGCGGGCGACCGTGCGGGCGCTCTGGGACCGGCAATTCATCTATGCCGACGACCATGGCGGATCCGCTCCCTACGAACTCGCCAAACGGTATCGGTCCTACTTCGGCTCACTGTTCGACGCCATGGGCTACGATTTCTTTGTGGAGGAGAAGGAGCGCATCGTCGGTATCCTCGATCAGGCCGGCGCGGCGCCACGAACAATGCGGTGGGATGAGACGCTGTTCCTACTGGCTTTGCGGATCCTATATGAGGAGAAGGTCCGCGGGTTCGATTTGAAGGAGCGCGGGCGCTGCGACGTCACGCTCTCGCAGGTGTGGAACCTCGTCGAAGAGCGCGCCATGCGCAAGCGCCCCTCGCTGACACGCTGCATCGAACTGGTGCGGCGCTTTCAGCGTCACGGGCTAGTGCGTTTCCTTAACGAGCACGACGAGGACGCCACCCTCGAAATCCGGCCGGCCATCCGCCTGGCGATGAGCGAGGCCAGCCTCGACTCCCTCATCCGCTACGCCCAGGCAAACAGCGCCGGACAGCCCTCCGTCCGGGATGTCCCCGAGGACGGCGATCTCGACGACGATAACCTCGACGTTCCAAGCGACGGCGGGGGCGACGCCTCTTGAGGCACCGTTCGGCTGCTCCCGTTCCTTGCCTACCCAGCGATACGAGTGTTCCATGCCCGACACCGTGATCACGCCGGACCACACCCGCCGCCTCGACGACGCCCTGCCGCCGCCGTCCTTCTTCGCGGTGCGGCACCTCGCGTTCGTGAACTGGTACGCCTTCTTCAAGGAAGACCTGGAGATCCACGGCCGCACTGCCTTCCTCGGTCACAACGGGGCCGGCAAATCGGCCATCCTAGACGGCATGTACACGCTGCTCACCGGCAACCCGTCGCGCCTGCGCCTCAACGCCTCGGCGCAGAACGAGGAGATATCGAAGTCCTCCAAGAAGCGTCGCACGGTGCGCGACTACTGTCTTGGCGCCATCGACGACGTGGATAGCGAGGGCGAGAACGATGACGGCGGCGATGGGGACGGCGTCACGCTTCTGCGCGATCAGGCCATCTCGTACGTGCTCATGGGGTTCGAGCGCACCGATACACGGCGCCAGGTCACGATCGGCATCTGCCTGACCGCGCACAAGCAATCGGCCAAGGAAGACACCGAAGCGCTTTTCATTGTCGAGGGACGCCTCCTGACCACCGACGACGTGGCCGAGGGCGGCGTCAATCCGGACGGAACGGTGTGGTCGGACGCGCTGCCCTGGGATGAAGTGCGCGCCCGCCTGGATGCGGATCCGACGTTGACGGTGCATGTCCGCAAGGGGCCCGAACTCTTCGTGGCGGAGGTCTGTAAGATCCTCGGCCCGGAATTAGGCAGTATGGACCGCAGCCGGTTCCTGAAGAACCTCCGCAACGCGCTGGCCTTCCAGCCGGTCACGTCGCCGACCGATTTCGTGCGCAACTACATCCTCGACCAGCAACCCGTCTCGGTGGCAAAGATGCGCGAATCGATCGCACGCTACGCCGAGATCGAGAAGGTGGTAGAGGCCCTGGAGAACCGCCTGCGGGACGCCGAGGGGCTGCACGACAAATACACCGACATCCAGCGTCGCCGACAGTTGTACGCGCGCCGACGCGTCGTCAGTCTGCAGAGTCATCTTCACCTCGCGGTGAAGCAGTCCGAGGCGGATGTGCGGTCTCTCGCCGCGGCGGAGAAGCGCTTGGCAGGCCTGCGCACGGAGGTCGCCGATCTGCAGCAGACGCACCGGACGCTCACGGACCGGCTCGATCAGCTCAAGGCGGCGCACGCGCAAAGCGAGGTTGCCAAGGCGCTCGCCGAGATCGACTTGGCGGTTGGGCGGCTGACGGTCGAGCGCTCGGGCAAGGTCAACGACCTTGCACATCTGCGCCGCCTGATTCAAGCCGTGGCCGTGGCCCTTCCGTTCGTTCCTGAGTTCAGCGCCGATCTCGCCGAGCGGTTCGAATCGGTGCGCACGCTGGTGGTGCAGGACGTGCCGGCCGTGGCCATGGTGGCAGCGGCCTTGATTCGCGACGGGCTGGTCGAGCGGATGGCCGCCGCACTGGAGGCCGTGCAGCGCCGGCTGGCGGCAGCGCGCGCCACCCTGACCGGCATCGAGCAGCAGATCGATGCGCTGAACGAGAACATCCGCCGCGTTGAAGCGGGCAAGAGCATGCTCAGCGGGCGCACGCAGCGCCTCATGCGCCTTCTCGAGGAGTCCGGGATCGAGTCGGTGCCGCTGTGCGAGCTCGTCACGTCGGTCGATGAGACGTGGCGTCGGGCCGCCGAGGCCGCACTGGGTGAGCGCCGCGAGGCGTTGATCGTGGATCCGGTGGAGTACGAGGCGGCGCTGGCGGTCCTGCGGCATGCCGACCGGAACGCCGACGTGGATGGCGCCCTCATTATCAACACCACGAAGACCGATGAGACGCGCTCGCCGAAGCCGAGGTCGCTCGCCATGGTCATCCACACCGAGCACCGGCACGCCAGGGCGTTCCTCGACTATGCGCTCGGCGGCATCATGATGGTCTGCACCGAGGCGGAGTTGCGCCAGGAGGACACGGCGATCACCGCCGACCTGATGCACACGGCCGGGCGGGCAACCAGGAGAATGCGGACTCCGTCGCCATTCCTGCTCGGACGAGTCAACACCGGCGGGCTCATGGACGATTTGCGCGCCGAATTGGCCGCCGCCGAGACACACCAGAAGGCGCAGGCAACGACCATCGCCCAGTTAACGTCGGTCGAAACCGCTTTCAGCCGCGTGGTCATCGAGGCTGGTGACGCCGACGCCGACGGGATCGACGCCACCCTGGCTGCCATCGCGCGGATCGGCGCTGACCTGGAGACCCTGAAGGCCGACCGCGTGCGAATCGCCGCCGAGGACATCTCCGGGCTCGGCGAGCAGATCGAGGCGACGGCGCGCAACGCGCAGACAGTCGCATCCCAATTGGAGACCGTACATCCTGCGCTCGGCCGGGCAGAAGCTGCGGTTGAGGTTGCTAGAACGGCCGCCGAGGCAAGCGCGACCCTCGTGCAGCGGCTGCGCAGCGAAGCCCCGAAGAAGGTCGCGGAGTTCGTTCGGTTCCTCCCGGCGTCGGAGAGTGCGTCGCTTGCGGCGCTATTCGCCGAGGGAGATCCCGGCGAACCGCCCCCGGAACGCGTCCTCAACAACAGCGAATCCGCCGAGATCGACCTGGACTTGGCCGCGCCGGACTGGCTACCCAAGGCGCTGCTGCGCCTGGACAACTACGTGCTGGTGCGCAACCGGAAGAACCTGGACGGCGCGATGATCGCCTTCCTCATGGCTGCGCCCGACTATCTCGGGGCCTACGGGCTGAACCGCCCCGACTTCGTGCCCCCGAAAACCCAGGTGGAAGCGCTCGCCGAAACGTCCGACGACTTCGATTCGATTGTTGACAAGGTTGGTGCCTGGCTGGCCGACGAAACTGCCGATCTGCGCGACAACGAACTCCGCCAGAAGAGGGATGAGGCCAAGACCGCACGCCTGGAGACGATTGAGGCGTTCAAGAACGACTTCGTCGGCAAGATGCGCGGTGCCTTCGATGCCATCGATGGCCTGCTCGAAGAACTCAACCTGCACCTCCGCCAGCGCACGTTCCATGGGCTGCGCTACCGTTTCGGCAAGAAGGAGTCGCCGAACTACAGAGATATGATCGCGCTCATAAACCGGTCGTCCGATCCGGTGTTCGATCTGCCGCTGTTCGGCTCCGCAGACGCCAAGGACGAGGACTGCCTGGACCCGGAGACGGCCGGAGCGCTGCGCCGGCTTCAGGCTGTCGCCGTGGACCCGGACGCGGACATCAGCGACATCGAGGATCCGCGCCGCTACTTCGAGTTCAAGTTGGAGATGCTGAGCAGCCGGGACGTCGTCAAGACTGACTTGGCCAAGCGGATCGGCACGGCGTCCGGCGGCCAGTTGCAGGTCCCATTCTACCTCGCCATCGGCGCCGCTCTGGCCGCCACCTGCTACCCGAGCCGTAAGAGCCGCGACGGCGGCATCGGCTTGGCCCTGTTCGACGAAGCCTTCTCCAAGATGGACGCTGCGGTCGTGGACGAGGTTCTCACCTTCAACGACGCCGTCGGCCTGCAGACGATCATTGCCGCCCCTGATAAGGAGCGTCCGACGCTGGAGCAGTTGATGGAGACAATCGTGACCGTCTCGCGCATGGACAAGTCGGTCATGCTCGATGTGCAATACGTGAAGCCCTACACCCACGCGCGCTTCCGCGCCGAGAACCCGCGCCTGATCGGCTTCGAGGCGTTCAAGCGCGAGGCCGAGACCGCCGCGGCGCCGGACGGCGAAGCGCCCGCCGGCACCGCCACCGATACCCTGGCTACGCCGGCCGGCGTAACGATACCCGTCGAGGTGATGCTTCCCGACGAGGTAACGGCCTTCACCAATCAGCCCGAGGACGCGGTCGATATGGATGGGAACGCTGATGCGGAATGACGGGGGCGCGGATCCGGCGACCGATCTTCTGGCTCGGCTCCTGCGCCGTGCCGACCGGCGCCGAAGCGAGGAGCGGTCGGTCTCCGAGGCTCCAGATTATGCCCGCCTGCGCACCGCCGCACAGGAGACGGCGTTCCTGCGCTCACTCAAGCGAGCCGAGGCCGCTGGGGCCATCGAGATCGTGGCAGGCCGCTACGAGCGCTCACATCTGGTCGACAAGGTGCGCCTGGGTGATCCGGACCGCCTTGCAGCTTTCCTGGGTGTCGAGCGATTGCCGATGCGGGCTGTTCGCATTGCTGCCCAGATCCGAGCCTTTCTCCCGTCGGTGCCTTGGGCGTACGTCCTGCTTGACCGCGCCGCCGCCCGCTGGGCGCGCGGCGAGAAAGCCTTCGGCTTGGCCGTCTCTGAGGAGGACGACATTGATGCCCGCTTCCGGATCATCGCTGCCCTAGCGCGTGGCGAGGCGGACGGGGTCGATCCGCGCACCTTCTCGGCTCGCGTGTTTCCCCTTCATCCGAACGACGCCAGCAAGATCGTTGAGCGCCAATTCGGCGGTCTGTTGCCCATGCTGCGAGCCGTGATCCAGGGCGGCCTGGAGGAGGTGGGCAGTGATCAAGCGGCCGCTGAGACGGTCAGGGAGGGAAGTGGGGCCGAGCCGGTGGGTGAGGATACGGTCGGCGCTTTGCCCGAGGCCGTCTCCGACTCCATGTCCGACGACGATGTACTGGAGCGGTTCGGCCTACTGCGCTTTCCCGCGCCGGTATTCCTGTCAGGTCCGGTCGAGATAGATCTATCGGTGGCGGGCTGCGACGTCCGCCTGCCAGGGTCGGCGGTACCTTTCGTGGCCGTGCAACGCGACTGGCTGGGTGGGCTGCGCTGGTCGTCTGAGGCAGTGACCCCACGTATGCTGACGATCGAGAACCTGACGTCCTTCCACCGTCACGTCCGCGAGGTCCGGCAGGACAACGTGTGCGTCGTCTACACCGGTGGTTTTCCCAGCATGACAGTGCTGGCGCTGCTCCGCCGCCTTCTGGCGTGCGCGCCGGCGCCTGTCGGCCTCTGGCACTGGGGAGATGTCGACGCAGGCGGTGCGCGTATCGCCGAGTACCTTGAGCAGAGCCTCGGCCACTTCATCCGCCCGCACCTGATGGACCGGGCAAGGGTAGAGTGCCTCGGGCGTGCCGGACGCACGGGACCGCTTGCTACGCTAGCGGCACGCTCCGGTGCTGGTGCAGAAATCGCGCGAGTGGCGTTGGAGACTGGTCTGTTTCTTGAGCAGGAACGCGTAGACCCGGAGCCAGTCGGCTGAAGCTTGGTCCGGACATTGGTGATGTTGTTGCAGCGAGGCGGCCTTTGGGGCGCGTCCCTCGGAGCGGTGCGAGAGCCGGGGAGCTCTACTGGTCACCGGCTGGTCAGGCCGGGGTTGTCGCGTGGTCGCAGCAGGCGGACTCCACCCATTCTTGAATGAACTTTCCGGGCTCAGTTCATTCCCCGAACAATAATGCACCGCTGCACTTCACTCGACACTCACCACTCCCGCTAGAGTTATCGAGACCGATATGCTATGTATCCGTCTAGATGGTTGGGTTTAGGAACGTGTTCGATGTAGTCTGGTTCGTGAGACAAATGAGAGGTGGCTAACGTCTCATGATTTGCAGCTATCCTAAGTCAGAGTCCGGGAGCCGAGTGTTGGTAACGGCAAGCGATCAGAAGACGAGGTGTCGATGATAAACACCCTCGCCCTCAACCTCATTGCCCATGTGATGAAATGGGACAACGAGGTAGCAACCAAAGAGTACGCTTGGTTGCAGCTCATGTCATCGATGAAGTACGACGGCTATTCCGACTTCCGCGCAGGCGTCAGATTCCTCGAAAGCCTAGTGTCGTGGCTGCGCCACTTCGACGAGGCTGACCGTCCAGCGGCTTACGAGTTCGTCAAGACGAGGCTCGTTTACATCTCGAGCCTCGAAATGCAAAGGGTCATTGAGACCCTTGTCCCTGAGATCGTCACCCCTTATCTTCGTCGCTCCGTCGCAGCCCAGCTTCGCATCAAGCCTTATGAGGTCTGGTTGACGCGCGAAGCCTCCAAGGCTTTCACCGAGCGCTTGCGCCGCTGCCTTTTTGTTGGCCTCAGCGATGGCAGTCGCATCGATGTCCTACGCCGCGCGAACGCTGGCCGCCTCTCTCAGGAGCAGGTGGTCCCGATGATGAACATCGACGACGACAAGTGGAAAGGCTTAGCAGAGGATCTCCGGAAGGAACTCGGACCCAACGCTCTGTTCGACGACGTATATCTGATCGATGACTTCACCGCCTCCGGCACCACCTTCATCCGCTTCCCGGACGGTAAGCCCAAGGGCAAGCTGGCTAAGTTCGAGAGTATCGTGCAGGACGCTGGAAAGCGCCTCGGAGAAAAGTTTCCCCTTGCAAAGGGATACACCATTCACATTCACCACTATGTCTCGACCGCCCAAGCGCACGACGCGCTGCTCGACCGCATCAGAGAAGCTGACGAGAAGTTGAAAGACAAGAGCTACGGCAGAGCTATCATTACCGAAGGCATGCTGCTCCCCCCCGATATTAGAGTTGGCACGATGAACGAGGAGACCAAGGAGATGGCTCCTACCACGTCCGCCGATGAGGCAATCTTCGATCTGTGCAACAGATACTATGACCATGATCTGTTCACGCGTCTCGAGAAGCACTGCAGGGAGGCAGGTCAGACGGATATGAGGTATGGATACGCGAACTGTGCGCTGCCCCTGGTCCTTGAGCACAACACCCCAAACAACTCCGTACCCCTCCTATGGGCGGAAACGGATGGCAAGCTCGGCGCAAAGATGCACTCACTGTTCTTGCGTCGCGACCGGCACGGCTGACCGACCATGGCGAATCCATTCCTCCGCCGAGCGACCGAATATGTGCGCGATGACGAATCGTTCCTCTCAATCGTCAGTCCCGCGCCGCTCACCACCTTTCTCGCGACCAACAAGCACAAGGACGACATGTTCGAGGTGCCGGTTCGCATCATCGGCGCACCAGGTAGCGGCAAGACCATGCTTGCCACGCTCGCTGAGTTTAAGATGGTTGAGACCATCCTAAAGGACGAGACCAACACTACCAACCGTACACTGGCCGCCGCCCTTCAGCAGGCCGGTTTCCTTCGGGACGGCAAGCCGCATGTTGCCGCCGTGCGCGTTCCGATGGAATCCGAATACCGCGAATTCTGGGAACTGCCCTACGAGCCGAACGTCAAGACTAAGCTTGCCTTCTGGTTGGTCCAGGCGCGGGCTATGCTCGGGCTTATCCGGAACCTGACAGCCAATAAGACCCGTGAGATTGGGGAGATCGAGTTCATTCCCCGGGCCAACTACGAGGCTCATCTCGAGCAGATCGGCGGCTTGTCGGCCATCGGCATTCGTGATCGGGCTATTGCGGTGCAGCGCGCCATCTATTCCGTGGGCGCCGGCCTACGGGCGCCGAAGTTGGAGGATCTCCCTGCGGACGCTACCGCACCCTACGCTCCCTTCGACGCCATAAGCAGGATCCGCATCGACTGGATGGGCGAAACAATCGAACTGAATCCGCTCGTGATGCTTGACGACGTGCATGCCCTTCACCACGACCAGCTTGAGGCCATGTTCGGTATGCTCTCGCATCGCGAGATGAAGTTCGGCCGCTGGATGATGATGCGACTGGATGCGCTCAGCCCCGGGGCAGTTTTGCTGTCCCCCGGCAGCCAACCAACCCATAATCGCGCCGCCGGCCGGGATTTCGTCGATATCCGTATGCAGGGAGACGAGAAAAAGGAAGTCGCCCGCCGTCAGTTCAGGACGATGGCCCGTGACATGGCCAAGCGCTACCTTCCAATGGTCGAGGCGCTGCGCAATCGAAACAACACCGATATTGACCGCCTGCTTCCAAGCGAGCCACCGAAGCTGCCCCCTGGCCAGATCAAACAGCTCGAGGAGAAGGTTGCCAGAGAGCAGAATAAGCTTGGCATCAGCCCTTCGCGGCGGAAGGAAATTGATGATATCGTTGATGACTTCATCAAACGCACCAAATCCCACGACAACGGACCCGAAGTTGCCTTGGCGATGAAGCGCATCCTGCTTCATCGCTATGCGGTCCGCATCGCCCGCGCCACACCTTCTCTGTTCGAGGAGATGGATCCGGATCCCAAGACACCGCTTAAGGCGGATTCCGACCTCGCCCATGGTGCGCGCCTACATCTTCACCACGATTTTGAACGGCCGTTTCACTACGGGGTGGACGATGTCTGTGACGCGAGCAATGAGAACGCAGAGGTCTTCCTTCAACTCGCGGGCGCCCTCGTCGCTAACATTGAGACCAGGGCGATCCGCAACAATTCATTGCCCCTCCCTGCACGCGATCAGCAGTCGATCTTGATCGACAAGGCAAAAGGGATAATGGACGCTTGGTCCTTTCCTCACGCCCAGCGCGTTCGGCTGATGGTCGATGCAATGGGTAAGGACTGTCAGGAAAGATCACGTCTTCCCAACGCGCCGCTCGACGATGGAGCCAACGCCATCGGTATCCTCGAGGAGGAGATGGAAGCGCTGTCCTTCGACGACGAACTCGGCACGGTGCTCAAGTACGCCATTGCGAACGGCGCCATCACTATCGAACGAAACTACGGACAAGGCGGCAAGTCCTGGGCGCTGATAGAACTTACCGGCACAGTCAACCTTGTCTACGGCCTGACCTTTAACCGAGGGGGCTTCCTTCCCAAGAAAATTGATTATTTACGTCAGATTACCGGACTCTCCAATGCGTAGTCACTGGGCGAACTGTATCACCAACTTCGACGCTGATGTCGACGACTTCGTGGCGGAATATTTCGCCGACCCGTCGCGGCGCGTTCTGCTTGTCGCTGCGGCTGGCTTCGATCCTCGATCGCGCAGGATCGCCCAGATGCTGTCGACCACCCTAGGCGACCGCCTGTCGGCTCTCTTCATCCGTGAGGAGCGACCGAATCCCTCGGCGGCGCTGCTCGCGCGGGCAGATGAGAACGAAGCCGCACTCAAGGGCATTGTGCCTGACTGCAAGATCCTTCAGGTGGAGATCTTCGCGGACGACAGCGCCCCGGTCGGTGGGGCACGCATCGTCAAGCTTCTTGGCGAACACCCTGTCGGCAATGACGTGACAGACGTTATCCTTGATCTAAGCGCCCTTTCCATCGGTGTCGG
>Ga0196976_1000552_pt1 | contig 23090 bp, 17 predicted proteins | sample S3v_513CmetaG_FD_148644 | JGI IMG/M metagenome (GOLD analysis project Ga0196976, IMG submission 148644) | Soil microbial communities from Anza Borrego desert, Southern California, United States - S3+v_5-13C | ecosystem: Environmental > Terrestrial > Soil > Desert | place: USA: California...
TACGGCCACTGGAACTCGACCCACTCCCGCACATCCACCCGTTCCTTCATACACTTAGCTTACGCCGTTTGCTAAGTTAGTGCATATGGGCTGAAGCCCGCCCTACGTTTTTCCTACTTGTCTTCGAAGGCGATGGCGTCGCCGCTGCACACGGAGTCCTTCGAGCTCGCTTGGACGGGACATGGCCAGCAGCGGCGCGAGCGGCTCGCGATCCGGCGCGTAGCGGGCAACGTGGAGCAGGTGGGCGGCGTAGGCGGAGGCCCCAGACCATGGGAACGTGCACGCGCGCGCTGCGCAGCAGACGCACGCGATTCGTGCCGAACAACCGTTGCAGACGCGGGGAGGCGGGAACGGCCTCGCGGAGGATGCGGCGCAAACGCAGGCGGCAGCGGAGCAGGCGCGTCAGGATCACGGCCACGCCGGTGAGCCAGACCAGGGAGGCCACATTTGCCGCGGGAAATGTGCTCGACGTAGGGCGGGCTTCAGCCCGCCACCCACGGGGGAGGCGGGCTGAAGCCCGCCCTACGTTGGTCACCGGCACCGCGGGCGGCCGCTCCGGTTCCCGAATGTCGAGATGCGGCAGCGACGCCTTCAGAGAGTCGCGAAGTCGGGGTCATGGACGTAGATCGGATTGGTCTCGACCTTCGCTGCGTGATCGTCATCTGTCCCGCTCATTCGCCCGCTCGCCGTGCTCCGGCAATGAATATATGCTCCGCCCCATGGCAACAAAAAAGAAACGGGACCTCGAGAAGACCTATCCCCGGCGCGAGTTCGTGGCCAAGCTGCGGCGGCTGGCCGACGCCATCGAGACGAAGGAAGCGTTCACGATCCAGGTGGCCGGCGAGCGGCTGCGCATCCCGGCCTCGGCGACGTTCAACATCGAGCACGAGCGCTCCGGCGGCGAGGAGGAACTGGAGTTTCAGTTGAAGTGGGGGGACGAGGAGTAGTTGCTGTGTTGCTGGTTGCTGGTTTGGGGTGCCTCCCCGTAAAGCCGCCACGAACCAGCAACCAGCAACAGCGCGGCGCAGCCGCGCGGAGCAACCGCATCACACCAGCGCGTGCTCCCGCGCATAGTTGGTCAACTCCACCCGCCCGCCGATGCCGAGCTTCTCGTAGATCGTGTGGAGGTGCATCTTCACGGTGCCTTCCGAGATGCCGAGCTTCTCGCCGATCTCGCGGTTGCGGGCGCCGGTGGCGACCATGCGCACGATGTCCAGCTCGCGCCGGGTCAGGGCCTTCTCCGCCCTGGCCACGGCCGCATCGCGGCGGACGAGGGTCTCGACCGCGGACTGGATCATCCGCGAGTCGAGCCACGACTCGCCCGCGGCCACGGTGCGTACGCATTGCAGCAGCACGCGCGGCGCGGTCTCCTTCAGCACGATGCCGGCCACGCCCGAGCGCACGGCGTCGATGATCTCCGTCTCGCTCATCTGCGCCGTGAGCAGCACCACCCGGGCGCGGTTCTTCTCCGCCGTCAGCGCGCGCAGCACCTCCAGCCCGTTCAGCCCCGGCATGCGCACGTCGAGCACCAGCACGTCCGGACGGGCCGCGCGCGCGGCGGCCAGCGCCTCGTCGCCGTTCGTGCAGCGGCGCACCACTTCCAGGTCCAGCTCCGAGGCGAAGAGCTGCGTCAGGCCGTCCAGCACGATCGGGTGATCGTCGGCGATAACCACGCGGATCAAATGCGGATCTCCAGCGTCGCGCCGGACGGCGCCGAGTGCAGCACCAGCTCCCCGCCCAGGGAGGCCACGCGCTCCTTGAGGGTGGCCGGGCCGCGGTGCAGCTCGTCGAGCTCGGCCAGGTCGAAGTCGCCGTGGAAGGGGAAGCCGTGGCCGTCGTCGGTGACCACGATCTCCACGCCGCCGCCGTCGCGGGAGCGCACCGTGGCGTCGATGCGCGTGGCCCGCGCGTGCCGCGCGGCGTTGGCCACGGCCTCGTGGACGATGTTGTAGATCGCGCCCGAGAGCTCGTCGCGCAGGGGCGGGAACGGCGGCTCGATGGTCACGGCCACGGCCACGTCCCACTGCCGCTCGAAGCGCTGGGCCAGCTCGGCCAGGCGCGTCTCCAGCGGCGAGACGCGGCGCTCCGCCGTGGCCGGGCGCAGGTGCGTGATCAGCGAGCGCAGCTCGCGCTGGTCGTGCTCGAGCAGCTCCTGCACGCGGCGCAGGCGCCGGCGGGCCTCGTCGTCGCCGACCAGGTTGTGCACCGACTGGAGCTGCAGGGCCGCGCCGGTGAGCGACTGCAAGACCCCGTCGTGCAGGTCGCGCGCGACGCGGATGCGCTCCTCCCCCACCGCCGCGGCGCGCATCCGCTCGGCCACGTTGAGCTGGTCGATGCGGATGGCCACCAGCCGTCCCACGATCTCGGAGAGCGTCACGTCGTCATACGTGAAATCGTCGCGGTCGAGGAAGAAGAGGCGGCCCTGCATCGTGTCGCCCGTGACCGGCGTGGAGATGACGGCGCCCGTGCCGAGGCGCTCCTGCAGCTCCGGCGCGTCGAGGAAGCCGGGCGGCTCGCGCGTCAGGCGCGTCTCGTCGCCCGTTTCATCACGCGACACTGCGCACCAGACCCACGGCTCCTCCTGGTCCTCCCACGCCAGCAGCGCGCGCGGGGCGTGCAGGACGTCGCGGGCCAGCGCCAGCGTCTCGCGCACCACCTCCTCGCGGCTCCCGCTGGCGGGACGCGGCCAGGAGGCCAGCCTGGCCAGCTCGTCGCGCACGCGCTCGTGCAGCGCGCCGATGTAGACCAGGAAGAGCGTGATCACGGTCAGCGAGACCACGCGCAGCACGAGATAGCCGGCATCGCTCTGCATGCGGTCGTCGATCAGCGCCAGCGCGAGGTACGTGAGGATGGCCGCGCCGGAGGTGTAGAGCGTGCCGCGCACGCCGAAGCGCACCAGCGCGCTGAAGATGGAGAAGGTGAAGAAGACGAAGAAGCGGCTCACCGCAGCGTGCGTGGTGAAGATCAGCAGCGCCGGGAGGAGAAAGTCGGCCACGTGCAGCAGCATGCGCAGCTTCGGTGTGGCGAAGGGAAAGCGCCAGGCGAAGCCGGCCAGCACCAGCGAGTAGAGCACGATCACCACCGCGAACGGCAGCGTGGCCATCGAGGTAACGTCGCGGTCGAGCAGCAGCGCCACGAGGGAGAACACCGCCAGGAGCAGGCGCCCCGCCGCGATGATGCGCTCCCCGCGCGCGTACTGGAGCTGGTTGGGATGCACGGGGGAAGTATAGGTATGGAGTGCGCGAGCGCCAGCTCGCGCTCTCATTGCGGCAGCGCCAGCTGCCGCGGGGGCGGGAGGCTGGCGCCTCCCGCATAGAGAGCGCGAGCTGGCGCTCGCGCACTCCATATCAGGACAGCGCCCGTTCGAGCTCGCCGATCGCCCTTTCCAGGTCGGGGAGCAGGCCGGCGGCGAGGATGAAGTCGGCGGCGTGGGCGGCCTGTTCGATCTCGAGGGCGATGCCGGCGCCGCGGTCGGCGGGGAAGTAGCTCATCGACCCCTTGAGCTTGTGCGCGTGGGCGGCCAGCGCCTCGCCGTCGCGGCGGCCGATGGCGTCGCGGATGCCGGCCAGCAGTTCGGGAGTCTGCTTGCGGAAGGCGTCGCGCACGCGCGCCAGCAGGGCCATGTTGCCGCCCACCACCTCCGCGATCGCGTCGCGGTGCGTCACCTTCTCGATGGCCGCGGCCAGGTGCGTCGAGTCGGCCGGCTTGGTCAGCACGGCGTTCATGCCGGCGGCCAGGCAGCGGTCGCGGTCGCGCATCGACGTATGCGCCGTCAGCGCGACGACCGGCGTGCGCCCGCCCGAGTCGCGGTAGCGCCGCGTCGTCTCCAGCCCGTCCATGCCGGGGAGCTGCACGTCCATGAACACGACGTCGAACGTCTCGTCGGCCAGCCTGGCCAGCGCCGTCTCGCCGTCGGCGGCCAGCGTCACCTCGTGCCCGAGGCGGCGCAGCATCTCCGACACCACCTCCAGGTTCACCTCGCTGTCGTCGACGAGGAGCACGCGGATGTGCCGGGCCTCGGCCACGTTCGGCTCGAGCGTGTACTCGGCCGGCGGCTCGGCCAGGCCGAGGGCCACGCCGATGGCGTCGATGAGCTCCCGCTCCCCGACCGGACGCGTCACCCGGTGCGCGTAATTCGTCGTATCCAGCGGCGAGGCGATCACCACCTGCGGCCGCACCCCCACCGCGGAGTCGGCCGTCACCGCGCAGGCGAAGCGCGCCTGCGGCGGCACGTCGCTGGCGCGGGAGAACGACGTGGCGAAGACGCCGCGGCTGCGGAGGATCTGCGCGATCACGCCGCGGGCCATCTCCTCGTGCTCCAGGACCAGGATGGCCTTGCCGACCAGCTGGCTCTCCCACCCCTTCCGCTCCGGCGCGACGCCGACGGCGTCGGTCGCCAGCGGCACGCTGAACGAGAAGACGCTCCCCGTCCCCTGCTCGCTCGACACCTGCACGCTGCCGCCCATGGCGTCGAGCAGGCGGGCCACGATGGAGAGGCCGAGGCCCGCGCCGCCGTGGGGGCGCGAGTGCGACGAGTCGGCCTGCGCGAACGGCTCGAAGATGCGCTGCCGCACCGCCGGGGCGATGCCCACGCCCGTGTCGCGCACGTCGATGCGCGCCTTGTCGCCGGCGCGGGAGACCGTCACGCTGATCTCCCCCGCGTGCGTGAACTTGATGGCGTTGCCGACCAGGTTCACCACGATCTGCCGCAGCCGCACCGGATCGGCCCAGACGGTCTCGGGCACGTCGGGCTGGACGGAATACGACAGGATGAGCTTCTTCGACGCGGCCATGATCCCGACCGATTTCATCGTGTCGTGGATGAGCTGGCGCAGGGAGAAGTAGACCGGCTCCAGCTCCAGTTTGCGCGCCTCGATCCTGGAGAAATCGAGCACGTCGTCGATCATCGACAGCAGCGTCTCCGCCGAGCGCCGCGCGGTCAGGAGCCGGCGGGACTTCGACTGCGACGGCTCGTCCTCGATGGCCAATTGCAGCATCCCGATCACCGCCTGCAGCGGCGTGCGCATCTCGTGCGAGATATTGGCCACGAACTCGCTCTTGGCGGCGCTGGCCTCCTCGGCGCGGGCGTGGGCCTGCTCCAGTTTCCGGATGAGGTCGCGCGACACGCGGATGGCCTCGGTCAGCCGCGCGCGGCGGTGCTCCGCGGTGCGCGCGGCCAGCGAGATGTAGATGCCGCCGCAGAGAATCAGCACGAGCTTCGTCATCTGCCCGGCGTTCATCACCTCGCGGCCGCCGGCCGCGGCCACCCACGTCAGCATGCCGGCGTAGCAGGCCGTGGCGGCGACGGCGAAGGCGCAGGCGCGGCGGAACGTCGTCTGGGTCTGGTCGGCCACGCGCAGGAGGAGGATGAAGAACAGCCAGCTCGCCTCCGCGCCCGAGCAGTAGATCGCGTACGTCCAGATCAGCAGGTCGCCCGCCAGCGCCGGCACGGTCAGGTCGCGCGGCGGCGTGCGGCGCAGGAAGACGACGATGAGCGCCCACGACGCCGCGGCGTAGAGCGCGAGGGCGATGGTGGCGGAGACCCAGCGGCTCAGCGGCTGCGGGACGAGATAGATGTTGTGCAGGAGCAGCGCGACCGAGAGCAGCGCCGAGCCGCCCAGGCGGACCAGCGGCAGCTCGAACGCCGCCAGCCGGTGCTCGCGCTCGCGGCGACGCGTTTCGACCTCCAGAGGATCGAGCACGATCGGCGAAGTGGACATGGAGGTGCTATTTCGCGGCGGAGTCGAGCCCGCGGCGATTCAGGATGCCATGGATCTTCTGCAGCAGCACGTCCCGGACGATCGGCTTGCGCAGGAATCCGGCCGCCCCCATCTCCAGGCTCTGCGTCTCCACTTCCGTGCCGTGCATGCCGGTGATGAAAAGGGCCGGCGTCTCGATGCGTTTCTGGGTCATGATCTCGAACACCTTCGTGCCGCTCAGCGTCGGCAGGTTGATGTCGAGGATGAGCAGGTCGAAGCCGGTGCGGCCGAGCTCCATCAGCGCCGTGCCGCCGTCGGCGACCGTGACCACGTCGTAGCCGGCGCCGGTGAGGAAGCCTTCGATCAGCGCCGCGGAGACGAGGTCGTCCTCGACCAGGAGGATGAGCACGGGGCCGTTCGTCCGGGCGCGGCCGATCTCTTTCGGCGCGGGACTGCGCTGCAGCGCGCGCTCGATCTCCTGGCGCAGCCGCTCCGTCTCCGCGTCGGGCTCGCGGTTGCGCTCGCGGCGCAGCACGTCCGCGCACTCCTGATAGCGGCGCATGGCGGCGTCGGGACGTCCCTGCTCGAGCTGGAGACGCATGAGCGTGCGGTGCACGACCTCCTGAGAAGGATCGAGCGCCAGGAGGCGCGCGGCGGTGTCGGTCGCCTCCTCCCACCACCCGGCGCGGATCAGCGCCGTGAGCAGGTTGCCGAAGATCGCCGTCGCGGCGCGTTGGCACGACAGCCGCCGCTCCGCCGCCCAGGCGTCGAACGCCGGGATGCCGGAGCTGAAGTTGGCCAGCAGGTCGCCGCGGTAGAGGTCGGCGGCCTTGCGGATGGAGTTCAGCGACGGCGCGGCGATGAGGTCGTTGAAGCGGTGCAGGTCGACGTCGACCACGTCGCGGTTGAACCGTACGGTGTCGTTGTCTTCGGCCAGGACCTCCGGAGGGAGGAACCGCAGCGCATAGCGCAGGTCGCGCACGAGCAGGCGCACGTCGGAGGTGGCCTCTTCGTGCCCGAAGAGCAGCCGCCCGATCTCGCGGAGGCTGGGCCGGCTCTTCAGCGCGAGATAGACGACCAGGGCCTGCGTGCGACGGTTCCCGATCGACAACGCGTTACCGCGATAGTCGACTGCCGACACGTCGCCCAGGAGGCGAATCGAGAGGAGGACCATTCCGGACGGAAATAAGATTACCACTTTTCGCCGGTAGAATCGCGTCAGGACATGCCCCTCTCGATCTCCCCGGACCCCATTGTCATCACCGGTGTCGGCGTGCTCAGCCCCAACGGCACCGGGCGCGAGAGCTACTTCGCGGCCATGGCCGCGGGCCGCAGCGGCATCCGCGGCATCACGCAGTTCGACCCCGGCTCGCTGCCGTGCCGCATCGCGGGCGAGGTCGACTTCGACCCGGCGCAGTGGGTCGATCCGAAGAATCTCCGCCACGTCTCGCGCGTCGTGCCGATGGCCATCGCCGCGACCGACGAGGCGCTCCGCGACGCGCGCCTCGACCCGCGGGCGCTCGACCTGGAGGCGCGCCGCGGCATCGGCGTGATGCTCGGCTCGGGCGGCGGCGCGGTGGAGTTCAGCGAGCGGATGTACGAGCTCTGGTACCGCGGCGCGACGAAGCAGGCCTCCGTCTACTCCGTCCCCTCCGGCACGATCGGCACGATCGCCTCGGAGATCTCGATGGCGTACGACCTCCACGGCTTCTCGCACCTGATCTCGACCGGCTGCACGTCGTCGACGGACGCCATCGGCTACGCGTACCGCAACCTCAAGCTGGGCGTGGCGGACATCATCGTCGCCGGCGGCGCCGACGCCACGATCACCGAGGGGGTGCTGACCGGCTTCTGCATGATGCGCATCGTCACGAACTCGTGGAACGACGACCCGGCGGCGGGCTCGCGTCCCTTCACGGCCAACCGCGACGGGTTCGTCCTGGCCGAGGGGTCGTGGATGTTCGTGATGGAGCGGGAGTCGTCGGCGCGGGCGCGCGGCGCGCACATCTACGCCGAGGTGGCGGGGTACGCGTCGACGTGCGACGCGTACCACCGCGTGCGCATGGACGACTCGGGCGAGGAGCCCGCGCGGGCCATGCAACTGGCGATGAAGGAGGCCGGCGTCGACCCGGGCGAGGTCGATTACGTGAACTACCACGGCACGTCGACGGAGCTGAACGACCGCATCGAGACGCGCGCGGTGAAGCGCGCGTTCGGCAAGCACGCCACGCGCCTGGCCGGCTCGGCCACCAAGTCGATGATCGGCCACCCGCAGGGCGCCTGCGGCGCGGCCGGCGTGGCGGCGACGCTCATGGCCTTGCGCGACGACATCCTCCCGCCGACGATCAACCTCGACACGCCCGACCCGGAGTGCGATCTCGACTACATCCCCGACCTCGGCCGGCGGAAGCGGATCGACGTGGCGGTGTGCAACACGATTGCGTTCGGGTCGAAGAACTCGGCGCTGGTGCTGCGGCGTTGCTAGTTGCTGGTTGCTGGTTCGTGGTGGCTCTTCGCCTGAGCGATACTTCACCACGAACCAGCAACACAGCAACCAGCAACCGATACTCGCCATGCTGACACCTCCTCGCACCGAATCCGACGAGATCCTCGACGAACAGAACGCGCCGCGCGCGGACGTGGAGCGCTCCCTGCGCGACCTGCGCCGCATCAACAAATTCGCGGGGGGCCTCGGGATGTATCAGTCGATGGTGCGCCGCTTCGCGCCGCGCTCGATCGTCGACCTCGGCGCGGGGACGTGCGATCAGCTCGAGTCCCTCGGCGGCGTGCCGCTGCGCGTGGGGATGGACTTCAACCTGGCCCACCTCGCCTACCTGCGCGACGGCTCGCGCGTGCACCGGGTGGTCGGCGACGCGCACCGGCTGCCGTTCCGCGACGGCGCGGTGGACCTGGTCACGTCGTCGCATTTCTTTCACCACTTCTCGCCGGACGAGAATCGCGACATTCTCCGCGAGTCGCTGCGGGTGGTGCGCAAGGGGGTGGCGGTGACGGATACGCGCCGTCACTACGTGCCGCTGCTGTTCATGGTCGTTCTCGGCTTCCTGCGGGTCGTCGGACGGGTGACGGCGCTCGACGGCCCGGCCTCGGTGCGCCAGGGCTACACGCTCTCCGAGGCGCGCGAGATCGCGGCACGCACCGGCGCGAAGTGGGAGCTGCTGCGGCGCTGGCCGTTCCGCTGGGCGATTCTGCTGTGGAAGTAGCGATCATCGGCGCCGGTCCCGCGGGATCGACCCTGGCCGCGCTGCTGGCCGCGCGCGGCGTCGCGGTGACGCTCTTCGATCGCGATGCCTTCCCCCGCGACAAGCTGTGCGGCGAGTTTCTGTCGTACGACGCGCTGCCGGTGGTCGAGTCTTTGGGTGTTTCTCTCGAAGGCGCGCCCCGAATCACCCACTGCCGCGTGGTCGGCGCGCGGACCTACGAATTCGATTTCCCTCACGAGGCACGCGGGATCTCGCGGCTGTTGTTCGACGACCTGCTGCTGCGCACCGCCATTGCGCGCGGGGCGCTGTTCCGCACGTCCACTGTCTCGGAACTGCCGGCAGCGAAGGTGGTGGTCGGCGCGTGGGGACGCTGGGGACGCTTCGATCAGCAACTGCACCGCTCATTCGTGGATGTGAAGGACCGCAACTTCGGCTTCAAGCGCCATTACAGGCCAACCGCCAACCGCCAACTGCCAACCGCCAACCAATCCATCGATCTGTATGCGTTCCACCGCGGCTACCTCGGCGTGAACGCCGTCGAGGGAGGCATCGTCAACATCTGCGGCCTCGTGCACGCCAGCCGTCTCGCGGGACACAAGGGACGCTGGGACGCGTTCGTCGAGACGCTGCGCGCCGAGGAGCCGCGGCTCGAGTCGCTGTACGCGGCACACGAGCCGGCGCAGGAGCACTTCCTCTCCTCCGAGCCGGTCATCTTCCGCGCACGCTCGGCCGTCGAGGGGGGCGTGTTCATGATCGGCGACGCCTCGGGCGTGATCGACCCGCTGACCGGGAACGGCATGGCCATGGCCGTGCAGTCCGCCCTCCTCGCCGCGCCGCTGCTGCTGCGGCTCGTGCGCGATCCGTCGTCCCGCGCGGAGATCGAGCGCGAATACCGCGAGCGCCACCGCGCCTTCTTCGCCCCCCGCATCCGCTGGAGCCGCGCCGTCGCCGCGCTGCTCTCCCGCCCGCGCCTCCTCGACCTGGCGCTGCGCACGACGCGCAGCGCGCGCATCGGCGAGACGCTGCTGCGCAGAACGCGCGCGTCGAGGGAGGACGTGTTGCGCATGATGGACGCTTGGGCGGGCTGAAGCCCGCCCTACGTTCGGCACAGGCGCGGCGTGAGCTGAACGTAGGGCGGGCTTCAGCCCGCCTCTCCCGTCCACGCGTGCTAGAGTCCCCTCATGCCGCTTCCCGAGGGCGAGTTTCTGCTGCCGTTGTTCCCGCTGCCGAACATCGTCTTCTTTCCCCACACCCGCCTCCCGCTGCACGTATTCGAGCCGCGCTACCGGCAGATGGTCAGCGACGCGCTGGAGGGCGACCAGCGCTTCGGCATCGTGCTGCTGAAGTCGGGATGGGAGGCGGATTACTTCGGCGCGCCGGCGGTCTATCCCTTCGGCACCCTCGGCACGATCGAGCAGGCGGTGCCGCTCGAGGACGGGCGCTACAACATCGTCGTGCGCGGCGACGTGCGCTTCCGCATCCTCGAGGAAGTGTCGCACGTGCCGTATCGCACCGCGCGCGTGGTCGCCGAGCCAGAGGTCGAGCGCAGCGCCCAGCAGGCATGGGAGCAGCGCGAGTGGCTGGCCGACCTCTCCCGCCAGTACCTCCATTACCTCCCCGACCAGACCGCGGTGCCGGAGATCGAGACCGTGAACCTCGATGCGCTGGCCAACGCCCTGATCATGTCGCTCAACCTCGACATCGAGGAGAAGCAGAAGCTGCTGGAGATGAGCGACGTCGTGGCCCGCGCCGAGGAGATCGGCACCGAGCTCTCCAACCGCATCGAGAGCCTCCGCTTCCTATCCCCCTTCCGCCGCCCCGGCGACCCCTCGCACAACTGAGATCTCCCGCTCGCAGACCAGGTTCCCGCCCCAGAAGCCTTCCAGCTTGTACTTGCCCGGCTTCAGCGGCTCGCCGACCTGCAGCGTCACCGCGCGCGCGCCGCCCGCGTCGTCCCGCCGCGCCGTCCCGATCTCGTTCCCGTCCGCGTCGAGCACCCGCAGCGCGAGCTGCAGCCCTTCCGGCGCCTCCGAGAGCCACATGGAGAGATAGATGGAGTCCTGCTCGCCGAATGTCGACGCCGGCCTGGCCACCAGCCCGTCGCCGCCGAGCTGCGACCCCGCCTCGCACCGCGACAGCACCTGCGGCTGCAGGACGAACTTCTGGGTCATCTGCTTGCCCGACATGTCGGTGCGCTGCCAGACCGTGCGCTGGCGGAGCTGCGGCCGCGGCCCCTCGGCCGGCGGCGCCTCGTAGCGGCAGGCGGCGCAGGCGATGACGAAGAGCAGGATGCGTCGGTTCATGGCTCCCAACGCGTGCAGAGCCCGTACCGTCCCCTCCGGATCGAGCCGCCGATCACTCGAATCGTGACGAACGAACTGGATACACAGCGCGGCCTGCCAATAAACCGCTCGACCGCACGTCCTCCCCCTGTGAGATTCGCCAAAATCAGGAGGAGATCGTGTCCAGAATCGGGATTGGTGTGCGGACCGCCGGAGTGGCGGCCGGTGAATGTTTTCATGGGGAGGGGTCGCCACGCGTGGGCGTCCGTCTCGCGCTACTCGTATGTGCGCTCGCCGCGGCGCTGTTCGCATCGCCGCTGTGGGCGCAATGCCCCATGCCTGGCGCGGCCCAGCCGGGATCGTTCCACCCCGACGACGTGGTGGTCGTCGACGACGGATTCCCCGCCGGCTTCACGACCGACAGCCCGGCGAGCTGGGACACCAGCCAGTTCGCCGCCGGCACGCAGTCGTTCGTCCATCCGACCGCTCCGTCGCCCGGACACCACTACCTGACGGTCTACAACATCAGCCCGGCCCAGAAGGTACGCAGCGTCGAAAAAGTGGTCCTCTACGCGCTGATCGACGCGTGCAACCCGGTCACGGAGCTCCAGGTCACCCTGGTCACCAGCATCGGGCACAAGCAGTTCTACTGGGGAACGAACCGCAACGACAGCGCCTGGACCTACATGGGAGCGCTGCCGTCCGCCGGCTCGTGGGTTCGGCTGGAGATGAGCCTCGGCCAGAACGCGACCTGGAACGGCATCAATATCAACCATATCGGCGGGCGAGTCTGGTTCGACCGGATCGGCAAGAAGGCTGTGCCCTGCCCGGCGCCGGCAGACCCGGTCGCAATGCCGGCGGCGAGCGACGTCCCGCTCGTCAACGATCTGCAGGATCTGCCCGCGGGAACGACGTTCGACGCGCCGGGCGTGACGTGGGACTCGAGTGTGAAGCTCACCGGCACCGCCGAGTCGCTGCGGCACCCCGCCGGCGAGAGCAACGGCCACCACTACGTCGTCATCCGCAATTTTCCTTCGCAGCCGATCCACGCGGGCGAGAAGCTCTTCGTCTACGTGAACATCGACCCCTGCGCCCTCAACCCCACCAAGCGTCTCGAGATCACCTGGCTGACCAGCGCCGGCTGGAAGACCTTCACCTGGGGGCAGGCCGTGAGCGGCGCCACGTACGTCGGCGCGCTGCCGCCGGCCGGACAGTGGACGCGGCTGGAAGTCGACGTCGCCACCGCCGGTCTGGTCGGAGCGACCTACAACGCCATCAGCCTCAACAACCTCGACGGCCAGGCCTGGTGGGACTACATCGGCAAGAAGAACGCGCCGCCGTGCACGCTGCCCGCCGATCAGACGCCGGTGCACGCGCCGACGGACCATGACGTCGCCCTCATCAACGACGCGCCGCCTGCCGGGGCCACGGTCGAAGCCCCCGGCGTGACGTGGAACGCGAGCGTGAAGCTCCGCGGCACGCACTCGTTCCAGCATCCGGCCGGCGAGAGCAACGGCCACCATTACGTCGACTTCCGCAACTTCGCGCCCCAGACCATCCGTTCGGGCGAGAAGCTGTTCGTCTACGTGCTGCTCGACCCCTGCGCCGCCAATCCGACCCAACGCCTTGAGGTCACCTGGATGACCAGCGCCGGCTGGAAGACGTACACCTGGGGCCAGGTCGTGAACGGCGCCACTTACGCCGGCTCGCTGCCGATCGCCGGACGTTGGGCGCGGCTGGAGGTCGACGCGACCAGCGCCGGCCTGGTCGGCGCCACCTACAGCGGCATCAGCGTCAACAATCTCGACGGCGAAGCATGGTGGGACTGGGTCGGCAAGACGACCGTGCCGTGTTCCCTCCCGGCCGACCGTACTCCGACCGTTCTGCCAGATCCCGCCACCGACATCCCGCTCATCGAGGACGGCTTCCCGGTCGCACCGGACGCCCCCGGCGCGCTCTGGGACCCGGCCGTGAAGCTCAGCGGCTCGAGCGCGTTCTACCACCCCGCCAGCGACACCGGCGGCAACCATTACATCTCCTTCCACGGCATCAATCCTCCCCAACGGATCCGCACCGGTGAGAAGCTGTTCGTCTACGCCCTGATCGACACCTGTTCGATCCATCCGGCCACGCGCCTCGAGGTCACCTGGATGACCAGCGCCGGCTGGAAGACGTTCTACTGGGGCACGGATCCGGGCAACGGCGCCATCAACGCGGGACCGCTCCCCCCCGCGGGGCGCTGGAAGCGGCTGGAGATCGACGCGGCGGAGCACGGCCTGGTCGACGCCACTTGGAGCGGCCTGAGCGTGAACAACTACGACGGCAAGGTGTGGTGGGATTACGCCGGCAAGACCATCGTCCCGTGCTCCACACAGACGCCGCCCACGCCGCCCACGCCCCCCTCCAGTGACGGCGTCTGGTTCGAGGACGACTTCCCCCTGCCGGGCGTGGTCGACGCGCCGGGCGACGACTGGGACACCACGCGCTACGCCAGCGGCGGCGCCTCTCTGACCATGCCCGCGGCGGCGTTCAACAGCGACGGCCACAACTACATCTTCGCCCACGGCTACCGGCGGCCGCCGTTCACCGTGAACGCGAACGACAAGCTGCTCTTCTACTACTCGGTCGACGAGTGCGATCCGCCGACGCAGATCGTCGTCGCCTGGACGGGCAGCAACGGCTACCGCGCCGCCTACTTCGGCGAGCAGCGGACGCTCGGCGCCGACGCCGTGAATCTGGGCGCCATCGGCGCGCCCGGTCAGTGGCACCGCGTGGAAGTGCCGTCCGCGGCGCTCGGCCTGGCCGACCAGACCGTCGACGGCCTGAACGTCGACAGCTACGGCGGCCGGGTGTGGTTCGACCGCATCGGCCGCGTCTGCCCCGCGCCCGCCCCCAACAGCATCCCGGCGCCGGACGCGAACGAGACGCTCTGGATCGACGACACCCTGCCGGCCGGTGCGTTCCAGACAGGCAACGGCGCCTGGAGCCCGGCCTATCATGCGAGCGGCAGCGACTCCATCGCCATCAACGGCGGCTACGGCACCTTCCAGCACCAGATCCTCGGTGCGACGTCGACGCTCGTCGCCGGCAGTGACGAGGCGCTGGTCGCCTACGTCCTGATCAACGAGTGCAACCCGCCGAAGGAACTGCTCCTGTCGTGGCGCAACGCCGCCACGGGCGAATGGAAGAGCGCGTTCTGGGGCACCGATACGATTGAAGGCCACGGCAATAACTCGCAGCCCGGCTTCTACCGCATGGGACCGATCCCCGACACGAACGCGTGGGTCGAGCTGTCGGTCGATCCCGACCGCCTCGGCCTGGCCGGCGTGGCGATCGACGGCTTCTGGATCCGATCGGTGGACGGGCAGTTCTGGATCGACCGCGTCGGCAAGTCGTCGCTCCCGGCCTGCGCCGGCCTCGACCCCGCCGCCGACACCTCCAGCATGTGGGACGAGCTCCTCATGGGCGGCGACGACAGCGCGCCGGACGGCGCCACCGTCAGCGCCAACTGGGTCTGGGACTCCTCGCAGCAGGCCACCGGCACGTCGTCGCACACCGACGGCTTCAGCTTCGGCCGGCACGAGCATTCGTACAGCGGCGCCACCGGCACGCCCTTCATCGAGTGGGACATGCTCTCGGTCTGGGTGATGATCGACCCCTGCAATCCGGTGCGCGAGATCATGCTCGGCACCAACAACCACTACGTCTCGTGGGGCGAGAACCTGCTGACGGTGCCCGCCGGCGCGACCAAGAGCACCGTCTACTGGGAAGGTTTGCCCAAGCCCGGCGAGTGGTACCGCCTCTGGATGCCGGCGTACCTGTTCGGCATCGAGGGGACGACCGTCACGGAGTTCAGCTTCGCCGCGTACGACGGGCAGGTGTGGTTCGACCGGCTGGCGCGCGTCGCGGCCTGCGCCGACGTCACCGCGCTCACGGCCGACAAGCCGTCGCCGATCACCGCCGGCACGTCCATCACCTACACCACCACGGCGACGGGCGAAGAGCCGATCGAGTACCGCTTCGATCTGCAGAAGGTCGCCACCGGCGTCACCACGACCGTGCGGAACTGGAGCACCACCAACACCTGGACCTGGACGCCCGCCGCAGCCGACGCCGGCACCTACCGCGTCCTCGGCTACGCCCGGAATGCAGGCTCGCAATGGATCTGGGAGGATTACATCGCCGTCACGTTGACGGTGAACCCCTGATCGGGAAGCGGGGCGGCTCGATGAGCCGCCCCGCGTCCTCTCGATCGCTGTGCCATCCCGCCCTGCTCCCCCTTCTCCGTCGCCAGTTCGGGCCCTGCTTGATGAAGCCTTGCAGGGCGTAGAGCGCGGGGCGTTCGGTGGTGATGGAGACGGTACCGCCGCGGACTTTCCAACGCAGTTTCGTGCCTGGCCCCAGGTCGAGCGCTTCGCGCGCCGGCATTACCGGCCGCCGTGTCAGCATTAACGTCCCTCTATTCATCCGTCTTGACGCCTTTACGTTCCTGCCTCAAACTCGCGCCTCCGGCTGGAGGTCACGCGATGTCTTCTTCCACGGCGTTGTCGGAAGATGCAGGCACTCTCGAGGAGGGGGACAGAAGTACCGCCGAGCTGCTCGGCAGCTCGAAGTGGTATCTGGCCGCGACCCTGGCCGAGCGGGTTGCGAGCTGGCGCCGTGCCGGTTCTCCGCGTCACCCGATCGACTACGCCGTCGCCTCGCAGCGGCTGGAGCGCTGGAAGACGCAGAGCGCGTTCACGAAACACCCCGGCTTGTGGGACGAGCGTCTCGAGGCGGCCGGGATCCGCGAGGACGAACTGCTGTACCTCCTCGGTGAGACCGCCGACGACGTGCGCGCGCGTTCCGAAGCGCCGGCCTGGCTGGCGGTGATCGAGGCGGCGTACGGCGACGGCGGCAGAGCGCCGGAATTCGCATGGGCACCGGGTGCGGACCTCGAGCGCTGCCGGTTCATGCCGCTCCTCGAGCCGCTGATCCACCACTACCACGCGCGCCTCGACCGGGAAGCGCGCGAGCTGCACTTCCCGCCGGAGATCGCACGCGCGCTCACCTCGCATCTGCCCGACGACTTCGCGGCGATGCTCAACCGCACGTCGCTGGTCGAGATGCACGTGCTCAAGCTCGAGGAGCAGCTGGAAGGGGAAACGCCGGAAGCGCGCTTCCAGGACTTCCTCGGGAAGCTCCGCGACAAACGTTACGCGCTCGAAGTGCTGGAGCGCTATCCGGTGCTGGCCCGTCAGATCGTGTTGCGGTTCGAGCACTGGCTGGACGCGTGCGTCGAGTTTTTGAGGCGTCTGGCCGCCGATGAAGAGACGATCGCGGAGCAATGCAACGGCGGTCGTCCGCTCGGCACGTTGCGCGACGTCTACGGCGGGCTCTCCGACTTTCACCGCGGCGGACGCTCGGTCTTCATCCTGGCCTACGATTCGGGGTTCCAGGTCGTCTACAAACCGAAGCCGCTCGGGCTGGAAGTCGCGTTCCAGCAGCTCCTGGCGTGGATCAACGAGCGCGGCTTCGAGCCGCCGTTCCGGCAGGCCGTGGTCATCGATCGCGGCGACTACGGGTGGATGGAGATGCTGTACACCGCGCCGTGCGAGGACGACGCGGCGCTGCGGCGGTTCCTGGAGCGGCAGGGAGGCTATCTCGCGCTGCTGTACGTGCTCGACGGCACCGACTTTCACCACGAGAACCTGCTCGCGGCCGGCGAGCATCCGATGCTCCTCGACCTGGAGACGCTGTTCCAGCCGTGGCTCAACGTGCCGGACCTCCAGGACGTGGCCGGCGCGCGCGGCGCACCGCTCCGCGCGACCGTGCTGCGCACGAACCTCCTTCCCGAGCGTTCCTCGTGGGGTGACAAGAACGCGGCCGGCGTCGACATCTCCGGGTTCACGGCGCAGGAAGGACAGCTCATGCCGCGGCCGATGCTCGCCGCCACCGACGGCGGCCGCGACACGATGCGCATGCAGCTGCAGCAGATGCGGATCCCGGCCGGCGAGAGCCGGGCGCGCGTGGCCGGGCGCCAGCTCTCGGTGATGGAGTTCGCGCAGCCGCTGGAAGCAGGCTTCCGGCGCCTCTACGCGCTGCTCGCCGCCAACACGGACACGTTTCTCGACCAACTCGATCGCTTCGCCGGCAGCGAGACGCGGCTCCTCTTCCGCAACACGATGCAGTACAGCACGGTGCTGCTCGAGAGCTTCCATCCGCACGCCCTCGGGAACGCGCTCGAGCGGGACCGCCTCTACGACAGTCTCTGGCTCTTCCATGCGCTGCGCCCGTTCCTCCGCAGCATCGCGGAATGGGAGCGTGCCGATCTCCACAATGGCGACATCCCGCTGTTCGTCACGGACGCGGACAGCCGCGACGCACTGCACTGGCGCGGCGAGCGGCTGACGGGGTTCTTCGCCGACAGCGGGATCGAGCGTGCGCGGCGGAGGGTGCGCGAGCTTTCTCCTGTCGATTGCGAGCGGCAGGTGGCGGTCATCCGCGACTCGTTCGAGGCGCTGCGCGTCACCGAGCAGCCGGCGCCGCGCGCGTCGTACGAGCTCGTGCCTCGGCCAACGCGCCCGCAGCCGGAGGAACTGCTCGCGCTCGCGCGGCAGGCCGCCGACCGCATCCTCGAGCGATCGTTTGCAAACGACCGCGAGGCGCACTGGCTGACGCTCGACTACCGCGATCCGAACGGCTGGCAGGTGGTGCCGGCAACCCCGGATCTGTACCGCGGACTCCCCGGCATTGCTTTCTTCCTCGGCTACCTCGGCGCCGCTACCGGCGAGACGCGCTATACCGACGTCGCGCGCAAGGCGCTGTTCGCGCAGAAGCGGCAGATCGCTGCCGACCCGAAGGCCGTCAACGGCGTCGGCGCGTTCAACGGCTGGGGCGGGGTCATCTACGCGCTCGCGCACCTCGGCCGCCTCTGGAACGACGCCGCGCTGCTGGACGAGGCGGAATCGTACGCCCGCCTCCTGCCGGAGCTGATCGCACAGGACGAGTTGCTCGACGTCGTCGCCGGCTCTGCCGGCGCGATCTGCAGTCTCGCCGCGCTCGGACGAGGAGTGTCCGATCCCCTGATGCTCGCCTGCGGCGAGCGGCTGCTGGCGAAGGCGGAGGCGCAGCAACGCGGCCACGGGTGGCGCATGCCCATCGCCGGCGACCGCGCGCTGGCCGGCCTCTCCCACGGCGCGGCCGGCATCGCGCTGGCGCTGCTGCGGCTGTACGGCCGGACAGGCGACCAGCGGTTCCGCGACGCCGCGATCGGCGGGATGGAGTTCGAGCGCTCGCTTTTCTCGGAGGCGGAACAGAACTGGCCCGATCTCCGCGAGGGAGCGGATGAGGGCGTGGACAGCAGCGACGGGCACCACTACATGCTGGCGTGGTGTCACGGCGCGCCCGGAATCGGGCTGGCGCGTCTCGCCGGGTTGCCGTGGGTCGACGATGCGGAGGTGCGCCGGGAGATCGACGTCGCGGTGCGCTCGACGCTGGCAGGCGGCTTCGGCGAGAACCACAGTCTCTGCCACGGCGATCTCGGCAACCTGGAGCTGCTCTTCGCGGCGGCGCGCCTCGGCCATGACGCCGAGCTCGAAGAACGCGCATGGCGGATCGCCGGCGGCATCGCCGACAGCATCCGCAAAGACGGCTGGCTCTTCGGCCTGCCGGGCGACATGGAGACCCCCGGGTTGATGGCGGGTCTGGCGGGCACCGGCTACGCCCTGGCGCGGCTCGCCCGCCCCGACTTCTTCCCGGACGTACTGACACTCGAGCCCTGAATCTCGCCTGCGCCGGGCAGGTGGTGGCGGGGATCGCGCGGCCAGCGACCTCCCGCTCGAATCGACAAACGGCCAACGGAAGGAACGAGACATGAAGAGACGAGACGTGATTCGTGCGTGGCGTGACGGTGAGTACTACTCCTCGTTGTCGAACGAGGAGCGGGCGGCGCTTCCGGAGAGCCCGGCCTCGGTCATCAACATCAGCGATGACGTGCTGGCCAGCGTCAGCGGCGGCTGCAGCTATCCCGGAACCTGTCCGACGTCCGGCTACTGCAGCCCCTGTAAGGGGCTTCCCTGCTACTAGGTCTGGTACGTGGGGCGGGCTTCGGCCCGCCCTGCATCGTCGGCCGGTAACTGCGCGCGGACCAGTTCCGCGTATCGGCCGTCCCGTGCCACCAGCTCGTCGTGGCGTCCCCGCTCGATGATCTCGCCGTTCTCCATCACCAGGATCATGTCCGCGCGGACGATGGTCGAGAGGCGATGTGCGATCACGAGCCGCGTCGCGCGGAGCTGTTCCAGCTCTTCGAGCACCTCGCGCTCCGACTCCGTGTCGAGATGACTCGTGGACTCGTCGAGCAGCAGGATGGCGGGACGGCGCACCAGCGCGCGCGCCAGCGCGATGCGCTGACGCTGACCGCCCGAGAGTGACGCACCGCCCTCGGCCAGCGGAGTGTCGTAGCCGAGGGGGAGCGTCATCACGAAGTCGTGGATGTGCGCCTTCTTCGCCGCTTCGACGATGCGAGACAACGGCAGCGACTGGTCGCCGAGGGCGATGTTGTTGCGGAGCGAGTCGGCGAAGAGATACGGCTGCTGCAGCACGATCCCGAGCTGGCGCCGCAGCGAGGTGAGCTCCAGCGTCTCCAGGGGAATCCCGTCGTAGAAGATCCTGCCGCTGGTGGGACGATAGAGGCCCATCAGCAGCATCGCCAGCGTCGACTTCCCCGCGCCGGAGCTGCCGACCAGCGCCACGAAGCTGCCCGGCTCGATCTCCAGCGAGACGTTGCGCACCGCATCCGGCCGCATCGGCGAATAGCGGAAGCTCACGTCCTCGAGCGCGATGCGGCCGCTCAGCGGCGGCGCTTCGGTGACCTGCTCTTGCTGCTGCTCCCGCGGCGTATCGAGCACGTCGTCCATGCGGTCCATGTAGCTGGCGAGCAACTGGAGCTGCACGGCCGTCGAGACCAGCGACGTGAGCGGCGTCAGGAAGCCCATGGCGAGCGCGCTCACCGCCAGCATCGTCCCGAGTGAGAGATTGCCCGCCAGCACCTGCGACGCGCCGAAGGCCAGCACGACGAACGGCGATGCGGTGGTGAGCGTGTTGATGCCCGCTTCGAAGAACGCGTCCAGCCGCCCGCGCGCGAGCGAGACATTGAGCTCGTCGACGAAGAGGTTCGACCACTGCTCGACGGCCTGCTGCTCCGCGCCGAGCGCCTTCAGCGTGGCGATCCCGGAGAACAGCTGCACCTGGTACGCCTGCGAGCGCGCCTGCACCTGCAGCGTCTTCGACATCAGCTCGGCCTGGCGGTGCCGCGTCGTCAGGAACAGCAGCACGCGCAGGAAGCCCAGGCCGACGACCAGGAGCGCGAGCGTGGAGTTGGCGGCGAAGAGGACGGCCAGATAGAGACAGGCCAGGGCACCGTCGAGCAGACCGGTGAGCGTACCGGCGGTGAGGATCTCGCGGATGGTGGCGTTCGAGTTGAGGCGCATCATCAGGTCGCCGGACGAGCGCTGATGGAAGAACGCATACGGCAGCGCCACCAGGTGCTCGACGAAATCGAGCGTGATCTTCGAGTCGAGCCGCGTGCGCAGATGGAGCATCAGGTGCGCGCGTACGAGCGCGGAGACGAAGTCGAAGAGCGCGATGGCCGCCAGGGCGAGGCCGAGGATGAGCAGCAGGGAGTGGTTGCGGTCCGGCACCACCCGGTCGACGATGAGGCCCGTCAGCAGCGGCGTCGCCAGCGCGAGCAGGCGCAGCACGACGGAAAGCGCGAGGATGCGGCGCAGCAGCGGCGATTGCGCGAGAAGCTCGCGCACGTAGCGCATGACACCGGTACGGGGAGCGCGCGCGCGAACGAAGTCGTCGCCCGGCTCGAACAGCAGCGCCACGCCGGTGAAGTACTTCCCGGCGTCGGCCAGGGTCACGATGCGCCGGCCGTTGCCTGGATCGACGATGCGGACGCTGTCGCCTTTCAGCTCTTCGAAGACGACGTAGTGATGGAAGCCCCAGTGCAGCATCGTGCCCGGCTCGAGGAAACGGAGATCGGCGATGTTCTCGATCTTCACGCCGCGCGCGCGCAGGCCGTGGAAGCGGGCCCCCTTGACGACGCTGAGCGCGTCCGCGCCGTCGCGGCCGATGCCGAGCAGTTGCCGCACGTCCTCGAGACGCAGCACCTTGCCGTGATAGCTGAGGACCATGGTCAGGCAGGCCGCGGCGCAGTCGGTCTCCATGGTCTGGCGGACGACCGGAATGCGCCGCCGCGTGCCCGGCCGCAGGAGCGTGCGCCACCCGGTCACCAGAACCTCGCATAGATCGCGGCGCCGAAGAGCAGGGCCGCAACGATCAGCGCGACGATGACCCGGTATGCGTGGCGCGCCCAGCGCGGCTCGATTTCGAGCAGATGGGCTTCGTCCGCATTGCCGCGTTGATACTGGTCCAGCGCCTCGGCCCGGTAGAGCTGCGCAACGTCCGCGCGGATGGCGGTATATCGAGCCGCCGCCCGCTCTTCGCGCTCGCGCGTTTCGGCATCTGTCTCCACCGGCTCCTGCCGCACGTCCCGCATTATGGCACCGCGACAGGTGCGGCGCGCGTACCCGTTAGAATGCGCGCCGTGTCGTCCGGCCCCGTCGCCTATCGCGATTTCACCTACCCTCTGAACGTGTTCATGCACATCCTCACGCACGAGGAAGGGAACGTCGCGTATCTGCACTACGGGCTCTTCGAGCGTCCCGACGAGCCGCTGCTCGCGGCGCAGGAGCGGTCGACGGAGCTGCTGCTGTCGCGGCTCCCCCCGCCGCCCGCCCGGCTCCTCGAGGCGGGCATCGGCCTCGGCACCACGCTGGCGCGCCTGATGCCGCGGTACGACGTCACCGGCATCACGCCGGACGCGCAGCAGATCGAGATGGTGCGCGCGCGGCACCCCGAGGCCAACATCCGCTGCATCCGCTTCGAAGACTTTCCGGCGGACACGTTTGACGCCGTCTTCTTCCAGGAGTCGTCGCAATACATCAACTCGCACGCGCTGTTCGCGAAAGCGCGCGAGCTGACGAGGCACGTGATCGTCCTCGACGAGTTCGCCATGGGCGACGAGGGGACGCTGCACCGCTACGGCGACTTCCTGCGCGCCGCGGAGCAGCACGGCTTCGCGAAGAGCGAGGATCTCGACGTGTCGGAGAAAGCCCCGCCCACGATGGAGTACTTCATGACCCGCATCCCCCGCTACCGCGACCGCCTCGTCGCCGACCTCGGGATCACCAGTCAACAGATTGACGATCTCCTCGCCAGCGGCCGCGATTACGTCGACCGCTACCGCCGCGGCCTCTACGCCTACCGCCTCCTCCAGTTCCGCCGATGAAGATCGCCTACCTCCTGGCCGGGACCGAGATCGCCGGCGGCACGCGCGTGGCCGCCGCGCACGCGGACGCGCTCACCGACCGCGGGCACGAGGTCACGCTCATCACCACCGCCGGGCCGATCACCTGGCGCCGCTCGCACGCGCGCTGGCTGCACGTGTCCTCGTTCGACGAGGTGGACGCGTCGCCGTACGACTTCATCGTCGGCACGTTCTGGACGACCCTCGCCGCGGCGTACGCCCTCGGCGGCTCGGAGCGCGGCGTGCACTTCTGCCAGGGCTACGAGGGGTCGTTCACCGGCTACCGGCACCTCAAGCCGGAGATCGACGCCGCGTACTCGCTGCCGCTGCCGAAGATCACCGTGTCGCCGCACCTCGTGCCGATCTGCCGCGCCTTCGTCGACGACGCGACGTACATCGGCCAGATCGTCGACGAGGAGTTCTACCAGCCGCACCGCGCCGCGAACGCGAAGCCGCGCGTGCTGCTCGTCGGCCCCGCACAGGCGGACTTCAAGGGGATCGACGCCGGCTACGAGGCCGTGCGGCGCGCGCGCGA
>Ga0196976_1000553_pt1 | contig 23087 bp, 18 predicted proteins | sample S3v_513CmetaG_FD_148644 | JGI IMG/M metagenome (GOLD analysis project Ga0196976, IMG submission 148644) | Soil microbial communities from Anza Borrego desert, Southern California, United States - S3+v_5-13C | ecosystem: Environmental > Terrestrial > Soil > Desert | place: USA: California...
GCCACCGGCAGCCCCGGCGATCCGGCCCCCGCCGGCAGGACGAGCCGCGCGCCAGCCCGCTTCAGCGCCTCGGCGAAGCGCACCGGCCCCACCTTGTCCAGCACCAGAACGGCCGGCACGTTCAGCGAGCGCTGCAGCGCCTCGCGGATCGTCAACTCGCCGCTGAAGGTGCGGTGGAAGTTGCGCGGCGCGTAGTCGCCGAAGCGGGTGGAGACGTCGGCCACCTGCGTGGCCGGGTGCACCAGCCCGTCGTCGAAGCCGAAACCGTAGATGAAGGGCTTCAGCGCGGAGCCCGGCGAGCGCACGGCGCGCACCATGTCCACCCACCCTTCGCGCCGCCCGTCCAGGTAGTCCGGCCCGCCCAGGTAGGCCAGCACCGACCGGCTGCGGTTGTCCACCACCAGCACGGCCATGCCGGCGCGTTCGTGCAGTGCCGGCAGCTCGCGCCGCGCCAGCGCCTCCAGCGCCGCCTGCAGCCCGCCGTCCAGCGTGGTCGCCAGCACCGGCCGGCCGGCGTGCCGGGCCTTCAGGGCGTCGCCCAGATGCGCGGCCAGCATCGGCATCGGCTGCTTGGCGGCGGGCACCGGCTCCGTTTTCGCCTCCTCGGCGGCCTTGGGGGACAGGACGCCGGCCAGCACGGCGCGGTCCAGCACCTTGTCGCGCGCTGCCCGCGCGCGGTCCGCCGCGCGGTCCGGCCGCAGGTGCGTGGGGGACTGCGGCAGCGCCACCAGCAGCGCCGCCTCGGCGGCGCTCAGCTCCGCCGGGCCTTTGCCGTACAGCGTCATAGCCGCCGCCCGGATGCCCTCGACGTTGCCGCCGTAGGGCGCCAGAGTCAGGTACATGCCGAGAATCTCGGCCTTGGAATAGCGCCACTCCAGCTGCACGGCGCGCGCCATCTCCGCCAGCTTGGCGCGCAGCGTGCGCGGCCGCGGCTCCAGCAGGCGGGCCACCTGCATGGTGATGGTGGAGGCGCCGGACACCACCCGCCCGCCCATCAGGTTCTGTCCGGCCGCGCGCAGCACGGCCAGCGGGTCGACGCCGGGGTGCGCGTGGAAACGCCGGTCCTCGTAGGACAGCAGCAGGCTGGTGAACACCGGCGCCACGTCGTCCGCCGTGGCCGGCAGCCGCCACGCGCCGGAGGCGTTGGTGAACACGCGCAACGGCCGGCCGGCGGCGTCCGTCACGCTGACCGACACGTCGCGCAGCCGCGACAGGTCCGGCGGAAACAGCGCATCGAGGGCGAGGAGGGAGAGAAGGGTGAGGGCAAGCGCCAAAACCCCTCTCCCGCCCCGGGAGAGGGAGGGGCCCGCCCGCAGGGCGGGAGGGTGAGGGTGCGCGCAAGGATCCTTGCCGTCACCCTCACCCGGCCGGCTTGCGCCGGCCACCCTCTCCCGGGGCGGGAGAGGGTTGGACGGCCCTCCCCTGCTCATCCCCTACTCCACCGCGTGCACGGTGATGCGCCCCGTGCCCTGCCGGGCGAAGAAGCGCGGCTTGTACATGTCCTCCACCACAGCACCCGGCAGCTCGTACGCGCCCGGCGTCACGGCGCGCACCAGGAAGGCCAGCTTGAACTTCGGCTCCTCCTCCGTCAGGTCGAGGGCGGCGACGAAGCGGTCGTCGCGCGCCTCCACCGCGCGGGCGTAGGTGATGTCGGTCAGCCAGGGCATGTCGCCGGCCTCCGACGCGCCCAGGCGCGGGTTCTCGATCTCCCAGCCGGCCGGCAGCGGGTGGGTGATCGCCGCCTGATGGTAGAGCTTGGTGTTCGCCTCCCCCTCCAGCACCACGACGAAGACGTCGTTCTGGCGGATGGTGTCGAGGTTCAGCGGCTCGCCCGCGCGGGTGAAGAAGTTGCGCTTGATGCGCAGCCCCTCGCGCGCCGCCGGCTGCGGCTGGGCGGGGATGCCGGACACCGACACCGCCTGCCACACCGCGGTCCCGCCACCGTTCGCCACCGTCACCCCTTCCGCCAGCTGGGCGGCGGTGGGCAGCAGGTTGAACGGGTCGCCCTTCGGCCGGGCACCGCCGGACAGCGTCAGGTCCAGCGGCGCCGCCCCGCGCATCAGCGTGTCGGCGGCCAGCACGATCCACGCCTGCTCCTGCGTGCTGGTCAGCTTGGCCGCCGTCGCCGAGGCCGGCAGGCGGTCGACCAGCGCCTGGAGCCGCTTGCCCATCATCCCCGTCTCGGTCATCAGCGTCACCAGCGCCGCCGCGTCGCGCACGGTGGAGCCGTAATCGACGTGCCACGGATCGCGCGCCAGCTGCGCCACCGCCGCGTTGAACGCGCTCTCCGCCCGCTCCTTGTCGCCCAGGCGGGCCAGCGCCGCGCCCAGCTGCCCCTTGGACAGCGGGCTCGGCATCGCGTCGATGAAGGCGTCGTGCAGGTAGCGCGTGGAGCCCGGCACGGCGACCCCGGCCATCGCCAGCACGTGCAGCGCGTAGGCGCGGCTGGCCAGCGATTCCGCGGACCGGCCGCCGTCGATGGCGTGCTGGCGCAGCCACGCCAGCCCGTCGGCGAAGGGCTTCTCCGGCACCGGCCGCCCCTTGGCCTTGGCGCGCGCCAGGAACTCCATGGCGTAGGCGCTGATCCACGGGTCGGCCTCGTCGCGCGCACTCCACAGGCCGAAGGCGCCGTCGTAGCGCTGCTTGTCCAGCGTGCGGGAAATGGCGGTGTCGACGCGGCCGTCCAAGGTATCGTCCGGCTTGGGGGCACCGCCCAGTGCCAACTCCACGTCGCGCACCACCAGCAGCGGCAGCGCCCGGCTGATTGTCTGTTCCGCACAGCCGTACGGGTAGCGGTCCAGTGCGCGCAGGATGCCCGCCACGTCGAACGGCGGGGCGGAGCTGAAGGTGGCCGACAGCCGCGCCGTGCCCGGCAGGTAGGCGGCAAGGTCGGCCGCGGAGATCCGCGCGCTGCCCCCCGGCGCGATCTGCTTGGCGACGAACTGCGTCTCCACCGGCCGTGACGGCCGCACGGTGATGCCGTAGCCGCGCGACAGCGCCAGCCCGCCCGGCCCCTGCACGTCCAGCGACACGCGCGCCACGCCGGCCGTGACACCCTTCAGCGCCAGCGGGATGCTGCGCCGCTCGCCCGCCGGCAGGTCCACCGACAGGGAGCCGTTCTCGACGGCCACGCCGTCGCGGCCTGTGACGGTGACGCGGTAGGTGCCGGCCGCGGCCTCCACGTTGTGCAGGGCCAGCGTCAGGCGGCTGTCGTCGCCGGGCGCCAGGAAGCGCGGCAGCACGGCTTCCGCCACCAGCGGGTCGCGCACGGTGAGCTTGCCGGCGGCCGAGCCGATCCGGCCCTTGGAGTAGGCCACCGCCATCAGCCGCAGTTCGCCGTTGAAGTCGGGGATGTCCAGGCGCACGCGCGCCGTGCCATCCGCCCCAACCTTCAGCGGCCCCTGGAACAGCGACACCACCGTGAACGGCACCACCGGCATGGCCGCCCCGCTGCTGTCGCCGCCCTCGCGCAGCTTGCCGAAGGGGCCGTCCAGCGGGTCGATCAGCCGGCCGTAGTCGTCGCGGATGTCCAGGCCCAGCAGGCGCTTGCCGAAGAACTGCTTGCCGGGATCGGGGGAGACGTAGTCTGTCAGCCGCAGGATGCCCTCGTCCACCGCCGCCAGCATGACGTAGGCGTCCTCCGCCGTGCCGCCGGCCACGGCGGGCGCCACCGCCACGGCGACATCGACCGGGCCGCGCGGGCGCGTCACGTCGGGCGCCTGCAGCGCCACGTCCAGGCGCCGCACGGCCGAATCGATGCCCAGCCATGCCACGCCCACGGCGCGCACCGGCTGGCGCTCCTTGCCCTTGACCGGCGGGCGGTAGACGGTGGCGATGACGTAGGCACCCGGCCCCCAGGCGGCGTCCACCGGCACGTCCACGGTGGCGCCCCCGGCCGGCACGCTGAGCGTACGCGTCTCGAACAGGCGGTCGGTGGCAACCGTCAGCAGAACCTCGCCGGCAAACGGCGGGGTGATGCGCACGCGCGCCGTCTCACCCGGCCGGTAGGCGGCCTTGTCGGCCACCACCTCCAGCGTGTCGGGCGTGTCGGCGGCGTTCTCCGCCATCTGCCAGCCGACGGCGAAGCGCACGGAACTGGCGATGCCGCTTGCCTTGTCCATCACCTCCAGCCGGTAGCGGCCGAAGGGCTGGGTGCCCAGCGCCAGCACCGCCGGCTTGTCCGCCGCGGCGTCCAGCGCGCCGGCCTTGCGGGAGATGTCGCGGGTGTGGGCGCGGTAGGTGTAGCGCCCGTTCTGCATGTACCACTGGAAGGTCGTGTGCTCCTCGACCAACTCCCAGTTCAGGCCGGGCTTGGCAACCGCGGCGCCGTCCGGCGCCACGGCGATCACGTCGAAGGCGGCCTCCTGCCCCTCGGCGATGCGAGCACCCTCGAAGCGCGGGCGGATGCCGACGGCGTAGGCCTTGCTGCGCACCGGCAGGGAGATGGCGGCGCGCGTCGGTCGCCCGCCCGGCTCGGTCACCGTCACATGGACGTCGGCGCGCAACGGGCGCGTCACGTCCGGCAGGGCCGGCAGCTTGACCGGCAGCCGCGTCTCGCCCTGCGCGTCGGTGACGGGGAACTCCAGTTCCTCCAGCTTCGGGTTCACCGTCTCCGTCACCAGCCCGAAGCGGAAGCCCTTGTGCTGCGGATAGGGGGCCGGGTCGGCTTTCAGCGACACCTCCGCCGTGCCGGGCAGGCCGGCGGCCGGCGGGCCGTAGAGGAAGCGGCCCTTGACCAGCAGGTCGTACGGCTTGCCCACCTCGATGAAGGGGGCCGGCGCCGTCAGGTCGACGGCGAGGCGCTCGGGCACGAAGTCGTCGACTTGGAAGGTGGTCTGGCCGACCGGCTTGCCCTTGGGATCGGCGAACACCTGCACGGTCCAGCCGCCCAGCGGCGCCGTGCGCGACAGGGTGAGCGGCAGCGTGAAGCCACCGGCCGCGGCGGCGGTCAGCGGTCCGGCGTAGTACTCGGTCCCGCTCGGCCGCAGCACCTTGACGGTCAGCGGGAAGTCCTCGACCGCGTCGGTCTTGTCGTCGCGCAGCAGGGCCGCGATGTGCACCGTCTCGCCCTGGCGGTAGACGCCGCGCTCCGTATAGACGAAGGCGTCCATCGGCCCCGGCGCCGGCCGTCCGCCGACGCCGCGGTCGGACAGGTCGAAGGCGGCGTTGGTCAGGTTCAGCACCGCGTAGTCCGCCCCGGCGTAGGCCATCACGGCCAGCGGCGCGTTGCCGCCGGTGCCGCGCGCCAGCCCCGGCACGAAGCGGGCGCGGCCCTGCTCGTCCGTCGTCACGCGCGCCAGTTCGGCGTTGTTGCGCGCCACCAGCGCCACCGACACGCCCGGCATGGGCTTGGCCGTGCCGAAGGAGCGGGCGAAGACGGTGATGCCGTCCGCCCCCTCGAACGCCGTCAGGCCGACGTCGGTGACCAGCACCCACTGCGTCGCGCGTTCGTACGGCATGTCGCCTTCCGGCACGTCGACCGGATCGGCGGTGACGATGTAGAGGCCGGGCTTGGGCTCCGGCACCATGGCGCGGAAGGGCAGCGCGGTGGTCACCTCGCGGTTGCGCTCGCTGCCCACGTCCATGCGGCCCTGCCAGACCATCTCGCCGTCACCCTCGGCGATCTCGTCCCGGGTGTAGCTGTTCAGTTGCTCCAGCAGGCGGCCGTTGCGCATGTTGGCCGTCAGGTTGCGGTCGTTGAGGCGCAGCACCTTCACCGCCACGCCCTGCAGGTTCACGGTGACCAGCGGGATGCCGTCCGCCCCCGTGCGCGGCAGGATGAAGGCGTTTCCGCGGAAGGCGGTGAACGGCCGGCGGTCGGCAACGCGCAGGCGCTGCACGTCGTCCGCCTTCAGCGCCAGCCCGTCCGCCCCCGGCAGGCCCTGGCGCAGGGTGACGGCGTAGCCGGTTCCGTGGCTTAGGTTCCCGATGCACAGCGTGTCGCCGCGCGCGCTGACCGGCGCCTTCGGCACCGCCGGCTCGATCGCCAGGAAGTCGGCGAAGCGGATGCCCTTCTGGTCGCTGAGCTGGTCGGAGAAGCGGATGCAGGCGCGCGGCACCGCCTGGTCCGAATCGACGCGCACCGACTTCACCGTCAGCCCGACGCGCTGGCGCAGCGCCTTGATGCGCGCGTCCAGCCCCGGCGCGCGCACGTCCAGCACCACGCCGGAGTCCTTGGGCTGCGCCACCGTCACGATCTCCCGCGCCGCCAGCAGCGCCGCTTCCGGCCGGTCGAACACCTCGTCCAGCAGGGTGGTCAGCCGCCACAGCGCGGTCACCGCCTCGTCGGCGTTGGCCGCGCTCTGGTAGGCGGTGAAGGCCGCCTGCAGGGCGCGATCGCGGTTGGGCTTGGGCAGCTGCAGCCACGCCTCGCCCAGCGCCAGCCACGTGGCCGTATTGTCGTGGCCCAGCGCCACGGCGGCCTCCAGGCCGCTCACCGCCTTCGGCCAGTCGCGCTTGGCGACCGCCGCCTGGGCGTCGCGCAACGCCTTGTCGCGCTGCTGCGGCGTCACCTGCGGCGGCGCCTTCAGGCGGACGGAGGAGGAATAGCTGCCCGCGTCGTTGGCCAGTCCGGGCGGATCGAACTCCGCCAGGGCCGGGTGTGCGGGCAGCAGGACCAACAGGCAGAGCCAGAACAGCACGAACACGCGGGCCATGGGGGGCTTCCGGAAGCGATGCGGGGAGCGGGAGCTTACCAGCTTCCCGGCCGCCCCACGAGAGGGAGCCGGAAGCCACCTTCGCCCGTTATTGCTTTTGGGGAGGGGGAAACGACATGCCGGGATCGTTCGACACGACGCTCGACACGCGGCAGAGTCTGTTCGCGGCGCTGCTGACCGCCCGCCGACGGCGCGGCGCCGCCATGCCCGTCGTCGAGGACGCGGAACGCCAGCCGATGACCTACGGCCGCCTGGTCCTCGCCAGCGTGGCGCTGGGCCGGCGGCTGGCGCGCCTCACGCAACGCGGCGAGGCGGTGGGCGTGCTGGTGCCCAACGCGGCCGGCGTGGCGGCGGTGTTCTTCGCGCTGCAGGCCTACGGCCGCGTGCCCGCCATGCTGAACTTCACCATGGGGGAGGAGGCGCTGCGCTCCGCCTGCGCCACCGCGCGCATCCGCACGGTTCTGACCTCCCGCCGCTTCGTCGCCAAGGCGAAGCTGGAACCGGTCGTCGAGGCGCTGGGGACGGCCGTCGACATCCGCTACCTGGAGGACCTGCGGCGGGAGGTGGGGCTGGCCGACACGCTGCCGGGCCTGCTGGTCAGCCGCGTCCCCGCCCTGCCGCTGCTGGCGCAGCCGCAGCCGGACGAGACGGCGGTGGTGCTGTTCACCTCCGGCTCGGAAGGGATGCCCAAGGGGGTGGCGCTCAGCCACGCCAACATCCTGTCCAACATCGCGCAGATCACGCAGGTGGTGGAGTTCCTGCCCACCGACCGCGTGGTCAACCCGCTGCCGGTCTTCCACAGCTTCGGCCTGACCGACGGGCTGCTGCTGCCGCTGGTGCTGGGCATCCCGGTGGTGCTGCACCCCAACCCGCTGCAATACCGCGCGGTGGCGGAACTGGTGGAGGCGGTGCAAGGCACGATCCTGTTCGGCACCGACACCTTCCTGTCCGGCTACGCCCGCGTCAGCCGGGAGCGCGAGCTGGCCTCCATCCGCTTCGCCGTGGCGGGAGCGGAGCCGGTGCGCGACGCCACCCGCGCCGCCTATCGCGAGCGGTTCGGCGTCACCATCCTGGAAGGCTACGGCACCACGGAGACGGCCCCCGTGCTGGCGCTGAACACGCCGACGCACAGCCGCCCCGGCACCGTCGGCCGCCTGCTGCCGGGCATCGAGCACCGGCTGGAGCCGGTGCAGGGCGTGCCCGACGGCGGCCGGCTGCTGGTGCGCGGCCCCAACGTCATGCGCGGCTACCTGTCGGCGGAACGGCCGGGCGCCCTGCTGGCCCCGCCCGACGGCTGGCACGACACCGGCGACATCGTCGGCGTGGACGCCGACGGCTACGTCCGCATCCTCGGCCGGGTGAAGCGCTTCGCCAAGGTCGGCGGCGAGATGATCTCGCTGGCCACCGTCGAGGCGCACGCCGCCCGCCTGTGGCCGGAGAACGCCCACGCCGCCCTCACCCTGCCCGACCCGCGCAAGGGCGAGCGCATCGTCCTGGTCACCGACCGCGCCGACGCCACCCGCGAGGCGCTGGTGGCGCACGCCCGCGCCCACGGCATCGCCGAGATCGAGGTGCCCAAGGCCATCCTGGTGGTACCGGAGATTCCCACACTCGGCTCCGGCAAGACCGACCGCCCGGCGATCAAGCGGCTGGCGGAGGAGCGGCTGGGTGTGGGGTAGGCGTCAGGCGGCGTCTTCGCCGTCCAGGCTCGCCCGCAGGTTGGCACTCGACCACGACGGCCACCCGGTGCCGGCGAAGTCCCGGTCGTGGCTCCAGATGTCGCCGTCGACCGCCCAGGCCAGAGCGAGGACATGGGCGTCCGTCACGCTGCCGTTGCGCGACGCCACCGCCGTACGCAGAACCTCCGCGGCTGCCGCTATATGAGCGGCGTAGAGGTGTTCGTCGGCGACGGTGATATGCTCGAAGAGATCGTCGACGATGGCCAGTTCTGCGCCGCTGCCCATACCCCCGGCGACGCCGCGCGCCTCATCCCGTGCGCGGGCGCTGGTCACCAGCATCCGCTTCGCCCGGACCACGTTCAGCACCGGCCTCGATCGCAGTCCGAGTGCAATGCTCAGAATGATGTTGGTGTCGACGACGATCACCGACGACGGTCGCCGCGGGCTCACGGTTCCCGTTCGCCCAGCATGACTTCGAGCGCCGCCGTCTCCTCCGGCGTGCGGCTCGCCGCCAGCGCGTCGATGCGGGCCATGAGCCGGTCGAACGCTTCCGGCGATCCCTTGTGGATCGGCACGAGAAGCGCCACGGTGTCCGCGCCGCTCTTGATGGGCACCGCATGCGGCAGCGCCTGGATGGCACCCGCCGACATCTTCTGCAGCTCGCGCATCGAAATCGCGGTTTTCATGACCGTGCCCCCTCCGAAGATCACTCGGAACCATACGGTATGTAACCCCGTAGGGCGGCCCGATCAAGCCCGCCTACCCGCCCAGTTCCACCGCGCCGTGCAGCCATACCACCCAGAACGCCAGGGCCAGGTACGGCCCGAACGCCAGGGGCACGCCGCGCACGTCCGCTCCCGTCGCCCAGCCCCGCACCAGCGTCACCGCCAGCCCCGCCAGCGCCGCCAGCAGCACCACCGACGGCAGCCCGGCCAAGCCCACCCAGGCGCCGGCCGCCGCCAGCAGCTTGGCGTCGCCCAGCCCCAGCCCGTCGCGCCCGCGCAGCCGCCGATAGCCCGCCGCCAGCAGCGCGAAGGCGCCGTAGCCCAGCACCGCCGCCAGCGCGTGGTCGCGCAGCACGTCCGTGTCCGGCACCTCCCACCATGTGGCGGCGAGGCCGGCGGGGACCAGCGGCAGGGTCAGCGCGTCGGGCAACCGGTGCTCGCGCGCGTCGATCAGCGCCAGCGCCAGCAAGGCCCAGCCGAGCAGGCAGCCCACCGGCACCAGCCAGGGCGGCAGCGCCAGCCGCGCCCACGCGGCGGCCACGGCACCCAGGATGGCCGCAAGCGGCGTCATGGAATCGGCTTGGGCGGCGGCGTGTTCATGGAGCGCAGGCGGCCCATCAGTTCCTGCGTCAGGCGGCGGGCGTCGTCGCCGTTGCGCACCACGCGCGGCGTGATGAACACGATCAGCTCGCGCCGGGTGCTGCGGTTGTCGGTGGTGCTGAAGATGTTGCCCAGCACGGGGATCTCCGCCAGCACGGGGATGCCGCTGCGCCCTTCGCTGCCGTCGTCGGAGATCAGGCCGCCCAGCACCACCGTCTGCGCGTTCGGCACGGTGACCGAGCTTTCGATCCGCCGTTGCGAGATGGTGGGCGTCAGCGGGTCCTCGGACGAGGTGCGGGCGACGTTGCTGACCTCCTGCGCCACTTCCATCGCGACGTTGCCGCCCGCGTTGATGCGCGGCGTCACCGTCAGGATCACGCCGGTGTCGCGGTAATCCACGCTGTTGACGATGGGCGGGGTGGATGCCTGGGTGCTGATCAGGCGCTGGGTCAGCACCGGCACCTGGTCGCCGACCTTCAGCATCGCCGTCTGGTTGTCGCGCACCACCACCTGGGGCGAGGAGACGACGCGCACCTTGGTCACCGCGTCCAGCGCGTTCAGCACCACGCGCGGGTCGCCCACCGTGCCGGCGATGAGGTTGAGGCCGGGCAGCTCCGGCTGCGGCACGATGGTGCTCAGGTTGTTGGTCAGCGCCGCCAGCGAGCCGTTGGAGCCGAGGATGCCGTTGCCCTTCAGGAAGTACTGCACGCCGAAGCGCAGCGCGTCGTTCAGCGTCACCTCGGCGATGGTCGCCTCGATCAGCACCTGCGCGGCCGGCACGTCCAGCTTGTTGATCGCCGACTCGATCAGCCGGTACTCGGCCGGCGTCGCCATGATGACCAGCGCGTTGTTGGTGTCGTCCGCGACGATGCGCGTGCCGCCCCCGCCACCGTTGCCGGAATCCTCCACTCCACCGTCGGGTGCCGCACCGCGCGCCGAGGATCCGCCCGGCGCCACCGCGCGCCCGGTCACCATGGCACCGGTTCCTGCACCGCCACCCATGCCGCCGCCGGCCGGCCTCGGCGCTGCCGTTGCGTCCGCACCGCCGGTGACCGGCGCCACCGCCATGCTCTCGGTGCCCACCTGCGCGCCGCGCGTGCCGGGCGGCAGCAGCGAACCGGCCCCGCCCGCCGCGTCGCCCGACCCACCCTGGCCGAACACGCGCCCCAGCACCCGCGCCAGATCCCGTGCCCGCGCATGCTGCACGTTGTGCACGTAGATGGAGCGCTCGCCGTCGCCGCCCTGATCCAGCGCGCGGACCCAGCCGGCCACCTGGTCCAGCAGCCGGCTGCGCCGCGTCACCACCATGACGGCGTTCAGCCGGTCGATGGGCATCAGGCGGTAGAGCCCCGGCCCGGCGTTCGGCTCGTTCGAGTTGAGGATGACCTCCAGCTCGTCGATCAGCGCCTTCGGCCCCGCCCGGTTCAGCGGGAAGATGCCGACCGACTGCCCGGCCAGCCAGTCCTGGTCGAACGCCTCGGCGGCCTCGATCAGCGTCGTGCGGTCGGCGGAACCGCCGGTGACCGCCAGCAGGTTGCCCTCCGGCAGCGCCTGCAGCGCGCCGGGCACGCCGTACAGCGGCTCCAGCAGGCGCTTCAGCGTGTCGGCGCTGGTGTGGCGCGGCGTGTAGAGGCTGACGCCCACCCCCGGCGCATTCGGCGGCAGCGGCTGCCCGCCCGGCCGCGCCTCGGCGGCGGGAACGACGCGGTGCAGGCTGCCCTCGCGCACCAGGGCGGCGCCGTTCATGCGCAGCGCCGTTTCCAGCGTCGCCAGCGCCTCGTCCCGCGTCAGCGGCCGGCCGCCGGACAGCGACACGGTGCCCGTCACCCGCGGGTCGAGCGCGTAGGGCACGTTCAGGATGTCGCCCAGCACCGCCCTCGCCACCGCCGGCAGGCTGGTGTCGGCGAAGTTCAACTCGATGGTCGCCGGGCCTGAGGCGGTGCCCGCACGCGGCGCGGCGGCCGGCGGCCGGTCGCTGCCGCGCACGATGATCGGGCTGGCGGGCGGCCGCACCGTCGGCCCCGGCCGCGCCTGGGCCGGCTGCAGCGGCGCGGAAACCGGCGTTCCGGCGACGTTGAGGCCCAGGTCGCCCACGGTCTGCGCCAGCATCGGCCGCTGGTCACCGCGCTCCGTGCGCTGGCACCCGGCGGTCAGCAGCATGGTGGCGGCAAGGGCTGCGGGGGCAAAGGCGGCAAACCGGCCTGCGCGTGCGTGAATTCGGCTCAGGACCATGCCCCTCCCGGCGCCTTCGGTGAAAAATGCTCCAGTGACCGAATAGTCCGCGCGGCGGATTCGCCGCAAGCGATATTCACACCGTCCGGCGCGAACGCCACGCCGCGTTGCAAACCGGCATCCGCCGCAGCGCAGCGGCGGCACGTTGACAAGCGCTTTCGCCAAATGAAAGGATCGGGGCGCGGCCAAAACGAACACACCCGAACAAGGCCGCCGGAAGGGAGGGGGCATGGACGCGGCAACACCGCCGGTCCACCGAGTCGGTCCGACGGACTCCGTCCCGGCGGACCGGGCCGGCTTCGCGACGCGCGAGGAGGCGCGCCGCGCCGCCGTGGCGCTCGGCCTGCCCTACGCGCCGCCCGAGCGTCTGGCAGCACTGCCGCCCGAGGCCGCCGCCGTCTCCACCAATTTCCTGCGCACCGCCCGCGCCTTCCCCTTCGCGGTGGAGCACGGCCGCCTGCTCGTCGCCCTCGCCGACCCGCAGGACGCCGCCACCGTGGAGGCGCTGGAGGTCGCTACCGGCCTGCCCGTACAGCCGCATGCCGCCTTCGCGGCGGACGTCGAAGCCGCGCTGGAGCGCTGCGGCGGTCCCAGTGCCCTGGAGCGCATCGTCGCCGACTTCGAAGGCGGCGGCGCACCGGAGGAGGACCTCGACCAGCTGAAGTCGCTGGCCAGCGAGGCGCCCGTCGTCCGCCTCGTCAACCACCTGATATCCGAGGCCGTGCGCCAGGGTGCCTCCGACATCCACATCGAGCCGTTCCCCGACGCGCTGCGCGTGCGCCTGCGCATCGACGGCGTCCTGCGGGAGATGGAGCCGGCCCCCGTCCGCCTCGCCCGCGCCGTGGTGTCGCGCGTCAAGATCCTCGCCAACCTCAACATCGCCGAACGCCGCCTGCCGCAGGACGGGCGCATCGGCCACCGCGTCCCAGGAGGCATTGGCGGCCGCCAGATCGACCTGCGCATCTCCACCCTGCCCACCGTGCACGGGGAAAGCGTCGTCATCCGCCTGCTCGACCCCACCGCCGGACTGCGTCCGCTGTCCGACCTGGGCTTCGGTGCTTCGGAGGAGGTGGTGATACGGCGCCTGATCGCCGCCCCGCACGGCATGGTCCTGGTCACCGGCCCGACCGGATCGGGCAAGACGACGACGCTGTACGCCGCGCTGAACCTGATCGACGCCGCGACGCGCAAGATCCTCACGGTCGAGGACCCGGTCGAATACCATCTGGCCCGCGTCAACCAGGTGCAGGTGAAGCCCGCCATCGGCCTGGACTTCGCCACCGTGCTGCGCGCCCTGGTCCGCCAGGACCCCGACGTCATCATGATCGGCGAGACGCGCGACCACGAGACGGCGGAGATCGCCGTGCACGCGGCGCTGACCGGCCATCTCGTGCTGACCACCCTGCACACCAACTCGGCCGCCGGGGCCATCACCCGCCTGCTGGACATGGGGGTGGAGCCGTTCCTGCTGACCTCCACCGTGCGCGCGGTGATCGGCCAGCGGCTGGTGCGCGTGCTGTGCCGGCATTGCAAGCACATGGAGCCCGACGGCACCGCCCGGCCGGTGGGGTGCGAGCGGTGCGGCGGCACCGGCTACGCCGGGCGCATGGGCCTGTACGAGCTTCTGGTGATGGACGAGCCCTTGCGCGCGCTGACCATGCAGCGCGCCGGGGCCGACGTGCTGGAGGCGCAGGCCGTCGCCGCCGGCATGGTGACGCTGCACGCCGACGGCCTCGCCAAGGTGGCGCAGGGGCTGACCACGCTGGAGGAGGTCCGTCGCGTGACGGACGTGTGGTAGCGCCATGCCGGTCTTCACCTACAAGGCCCTCACCCCCGCTGGGGAGCCGCGCGACGGCCGCATGGAGGCGCGCGACGCCAAGGCGGTGATCCGCCACCTGCAGGGCCAGGGCCTGCTGCCGGTCGAGGCGCGCCCGGACGGTGCCGCCGCGCGCGGTCGCGCCAAGGCGCCGCTGCGCGATCTGGCGCTGGCGGTGCGCGAGATGGCGATGCTGCTGTCCGCCGGGCAGACCATCGAGCAGGCCTTGGCGCTCATGGCCTCCACCGCCGGCCCGGCGTCGCTGCGCCCGCGGCTGGCGGCGGCGCTGGAGCGGCTGCGCGGCGGCGGTGGGCTGGCCGATGCGCTGGAGACTGACGGCGGCTTCCCGCCGGTGGTCGTCGCCATGGTCCGCGCGGGCGAGGCCAGCGGCCAGCTGGAAACCGTGATGGCCGAACTGGCCGACCTGCTGGACCGCGCCGTGAAGCTGCGCGACCAGTTGGGCTCCGCGCTCGCCTACCCGACCATCCTGGTGATCGCCTCGGTGTGCGCCGTCACGCTGCTGCTCACCCTGGTGGTGCCGCAGTTCGAGCCGATGTTCGCCGGGGCGCGGCAGGCCCCGCCCTGGTCCACGCAGGTGGTACTGGCCGCCTCCCAGGCGTTGCGCGAACACGGCACGGAACTGCTGGTCTCCGCGCTGGTCCTCCTCCTGGCCGTCCCCGCCGTCCTGCGCCGCTTCGCGCCGCCGGGGTGGTGGGAGGGGGCGGCGCTGCGCCTGCCCGGCGTCGGGCCGCTGCTGGCCGCCGCCTCCACCGCGCGCTTCGCCCGGACGCTGTCCGTGCTGCTGGCCAGCGGCGTGGCGCTGCCCACCGCACTCACCCTGGCCGGCGCCGTGCCGGGGCTGCGCCGCTTCGCGGCCACCGCCGACGCCATGCGCGCCGGGGTGGCCGAGGGACACGGCCTCGCCGCCTCCCTGCCGCCCGGCGCGCCGCTGCCGCCGGTGGCCGTGCAGCTGCTGCGCGTGGCCGAGGAGGGCGGGCGGCTGGACGCCGTGCTGCGCCACCTCGCCGACCTTCTGGACGCCAAGGTGGAGCTGGCGGTGAAGCGCCTGCTCACCGTGCTCGAACCCGCCATCATCCTCCTGCTGAGCGCGCTCATCGGGGGGATCGTCGTTTCCATCCTCGTCGCGGTCGTGTCGATCAATGAACTCGCCTTCTGAACGAAAAAAAGCCCGCCCCCATACTGTGAGAGGGGATGCCGGCTTCACGCTGATCGAGCTGCTGGTGGTGCTGGTCATCCTCGGCCTGCTGGCCGGCATGGTCGGGCCGCAGGTGCTGGGCTACGTCGGCTCAAGCAAGAGCAAGGCGGCGCGCGTGCAGCTGGAACAGATCGCCGCCGCGCTGGACCTCTACCGGCTGGACGTCGGCCGCTACCCCACCACGCAGCAGGGCCTGAAGGCGCTGGCCGAGGCGCCGGCCGGCGTGAAGGGGTGGAGCGGTCCCTACCTCGCCAAGGGCAGTGTGCCGGCGGACCCGTGGGGGAACCCCTACGCCTACAAGGCGCCCGGCCGCGGCCGCCCGTTCGACGTCACCAGCCTGGGCCGCGACGGCCGCGAGGGGGGCGATGGCGAGGACGCCGATATCAGTCTTTAACCGGGGGGGCTCTGATGCCGGCTTCACGCTGCTGGAGCTGCTGGTGGCGCTGACGCTGGCCGGCGTGCTGCTGGCGCTGGTGCCGCCGGCCCTGGGGCGCGGCTCCGACGCCGCCCGGCTGCGCGGGGCGGCCACGGTGATGGCGCGCACGCTGGCGCTGGCGCGCAGCGAGGCGATCCTGACCGGCCGCGACGCCGCCTTCGTGATCGACCTGGACGGCCGCCGCTTCGGCCTTGCCGGACGCGCGGCGGAAGGCGCCTTCGATCCTTCGGTGCGCGTCGAGCTGACGGTGGCGGCGCAGGCCGTGCGCGGGCGGACCGCCGCCATCCCCTTCCATCCCGACGGCAGCGCCGGTGGCGGCGAGATCCGCCTGAGCAACGCGGCCGGATCGGCGGTGCTGCGCGTCGACTGGCTGACCGGCCGTGTCGAGACGGCGGGGCTGCGATGACCGCCCGCACGGACGCCGGGTTCAGCCTGATCGAGGTGCTGGTGGCGCTGGCCGTGCTGGCGGTGGTGGCGGGTGCGGGCTGGCAGGCCTTCGCCACCGGTGCCGCCGCCACCACCCAGGCCGACCGCCGCGCCCGCGCCGTCACCATGGCCGAAACCCTGCTGGCCGGCGCCCTGGCGCAGCAGCCGCTGTCCGTCGGGGAGCGCAGCGGCCATGAGCAGGGCTTCGGCTGGGTGCTGAGCGTGCGCCCGCAGCGCGATCCGGACACCGCGTGGCTGCCGTCGCGTGGTCTGGCGCTGTACGCCGTGACCGCCACCGTGCGCTGGGACGGCGGGCGGGAGCTGACGCTGTCCACGCTGAGGCTGGAGGGGGTGCGGTGAGCGCACTGCTGCCCCCTCCCGGCTTCGCTGACGCTCAGCCACCCTCCCCCTCTTCGAGGTGGAGGGTTTGTCGGCCGACGGCGGAGTTCCCTCCACCGCAAAGCGGGGGAGGGTTAGGGAGGGGGCAAAACGCTTCCGCCGGCTTCACCCTCCTGGAAATGCTGGCCTCCCTCACCCTGGTCGGCCTGCTCTTCGCCACGCTGGCGGGCGGCGTGCGCTTCGCAGGGCGGGTGCACGACCGCGGACAGCAGCGGATCACCGAAACATCCGGCTTCACCCTGGCCGGCGACCTGCTGCGCCGGCAGGTCGGGCGCGCCTTCCCGCTCGTCGCCGGCTACGGCCCCACGGCGCGCTTCGTCTTCACCGGGGAGCGCCAGCGCCTCGCCTTCCCCATCCTCGGCCGCCCCGGCCGGGAGAGGGGCGAGCTGCGCCTCGCCGCCTTCACCATCGAGCCGCACGCGGGCGGCAGCCGCCTGATCTACCGCGAGCACCGCCTCGCCACCGTCCCCGGCCTCGACGTGGTGGAGCCGGCCGAGCACACCGCCGTGCTGCTGGACGGCCCCTGGCGCCTCGCCTTCGCCTACCACGGCGGCGATCCGCAGGCGCCGCCGTGGCTGGAGCGCTGGACGGCGCCGCGCGACCTGCCGTCGCTGGTGCGGCTGACGGCGCACGATGCCGCCGGCCGCCCGGCGTGGCCGGAGCTGGTGGCGCGCGCCCGCGTCGACGGCGACCGCGGCTGCCTGTCCGGCCCCGCCCTGCCCTGCCGGAACAGTGGCTCATGAAGGCCCGGCGCGACGAGCAAGGCTTCGCGCTGCTGGTGGTGCTGTGGTTCGTCACGGCGCTGGCCACGCTCGCCGTCGCCTTCACGGCGTCCAGCCGGCTGGAGGTACGGCGCGTCGCCAACCTTGCCGACGCCGCGCAGGCCCGCGCCCTGCTGGACGCCGGCATCGCCCTCGCCATCGCCGGCCTGCACGACCCGGAGCCGGCGCGCCGCACCCCGCTCGACGGCCGGGCGCGCGAGCGCACGGTGGCCGGCGCCCGCGTCGCCTACCGGGTCTTCGACGAATCCGGCCGCCTGAACCTGAACCGCGCCCCGCCCGACCGCCTCGCCCGCCTGTTCGAAGCGGCCGGCGCCGGCCCCGGCGATGCCGCCGACCTGACGGCGGCGGTGCTGGCCGCGCGCGGCGACGCCCGGCGCGAGGCCGGGCGTCCCTTCCTGTCGGTGGAGGAACTGGCCCACCTGCCCGGCCTGGAGCCCGACCTCCACCGCCGCGTCGCCCCGGCGCTGAGCGTCGACGCCGACGGCGAGCGCCTGAACGGCCCCACGGCCCCCGCCCTGGCGCTGGCCGCCATGCCCAACCTGTCGCCGCAGGACCGCGAGGCGGTTCTGGACCTGCGCCGGAACCCCAGCCGCCCCACGGACCCCGGCCTTGCGGCGCGCCTTGCCGCCGCCGGCATCGACTGGAGCGCCATCGACTGGGCCGGCAAGCCGCCGCCCGTGCGCCGCCTGACCGTGCGCGTGCGTGTCGAGACGCCTGCCGGCGCGGTGGCGAGCGCGGAGGCCGTTCTGTTCGCCCTCGACCCGCCCGCCGCCGTCCCCTACCGGATCGTCGAATGGCGCGAACCGGCGGATTTCTGACATGATGGCCCGAGCATGATGGAGACCTCGTCCGCCCGCGCCCTGTTGAACCGCCTCGCCGCCTGGTGGCTGGCCGAGGCGGCGACGTGGCTGCCGCCCTCATGGCGGGGCGGCGCCGCACTCCCGGTCGCGCGCTGGGACGGCGCCCGGATCGTGCTGCCCGGCCGCACGCCCCGGCGCGGCCGGTCCGTGGTCCTGCGCCTCGACACGCAGGCCCGCGCGCTGACCCGCCGCGTCGCCCTGCCGGAGGCCGCGGCCGGCCACCTGCGCGCCGTGGCCGCCCACCAGCTGGACCGCTGGACGCCATGGCCGGCGGAGCAAGCGTGGTTCGCCGTCCGCCCCCTCGGCCCCGCCGGGGAGCCGGGGATGCTGTCGGTCGAGGTCACTGCCCTGCCGCGCGCCGCCGCCGCCCCGGCGCTCGGCGCGCTGGCGGCGCTCGGGCTGCGCCCGATGACGGTGGAACTGGAAGACGGCACGCGGCTGCCCGCCGACGATGGCGATGGCCGGGACGACGCCCGCGCCCACCGCCTGCGCCTCGCCGTGCTGGCGCTGCCGTTCCTGGCCGCCGCCGCGCTGATCGGCGGCGAGTGGCTGGCATGGCAGCGTGTGGAAGCGGAGGTGGAGGAGCTGCGCCTGCCCGCCGGCACCGTCCGCCGCCTGGCCGACGCCGTGGCGATGCGCGATGCGGCCCGTGCCTTCGCCGATGCCCGCAAGGAACAGTCCCCCTCCGCCACGGTCGTCCTGGAGGTGTTGAGCCGTCTGCTGCCCGACGACACGTCGCTGACCGAGTTCCACCTGGACGAGGGAACCGTGCTGCTGCTCGGCCGCTCGGCCGACGCCGCGCGGCTGCCGGGGCTGCTCGCCGCCTCGCCCCACTTCACCGAGGTGCGCGCCTCGGCCGCCATGGTCCGCACGCCGGACGGCACCGACCAGTTCCAGCTCTCCGCCCGCGTGGTGCCGCATGCGGCGCCCTGACCTGTCCGTTTCCCTGACGCCGGGCACGCCGGCCTCGCGGCTGGCGGCCCTGCTGGTGCTCGCCGCCGGCCTCGCGGTGGCGGCGGGCGCGCTGGTTCTGCCGACGCTCACCCTGCTCGACACGCTGTCGGCCGAGCGCCAGCGCGCCGAGGCCCGCCTGGAGGCCAGCAAGCGCCTGCTGGAGCGCCGGCCCGCCCTGCAGCAGGCGCTGGAAGCGCGCGACGCCGCCCCCTCGCCCGACTTCCTGCGCGGCGACACGGCGGCCCTCGCAGGTGCGGCCCTGCAGGCGCGCATCGGCGAGCTGGCGAAGGCGCACGGCGTCCGGCTGGACAGCACGCAGGTTTTGGAGGAGCGCGAGGAGGACGGTTTCCGCCGCATCGCCGTCGGCGTGCGGCTGGGCGCCGACACGGCCGGCCTTCGCGCCCTGTTCCATGCCATCGAGACCGTCCGCCCCCGCCTGCTGCTGGACGCCGTGAGCGTGCGCGCCGCCGGCGGCGCGGCCGTGCCTCTGGAGGTGGGGTTCACGGTGTACGGGTATCAGGAGGGGGTGGAGTGATGCGGCACCTCGTCCTGCTCGGCGTCCTCCTCGCTACCCCCGCCGCCGCCTTCGACCTCCCGCCGCTCGACGCCTTCAGCGCCACGGTGGAGCGCCCGCTCTTCACCCCCGGCCGGCGCCCGCCCCCGCCCGCCGTCGCCGCGCCAGCCGGGGCCTTCGACGCCAACGGCCTCCCCATCGCCGAAGCGCCGCCAGCCCCGAAGCACCGCCTGCGCCTCGTCGGCGTGGCGTCGGACGCGACGGGTCGCGCCGTGGCGGTGCTGCGCGCCGACGGCGGCGGGGGCGACGTGCGCGTTCTGGCCGGCGGCCGGGTGGAGGGCTGGCTGGTGCAGCAGGTGGGCGACGGCGGCATGGTGCTGGCCGCCGGCACGCGCCGAGTCGCCGTGCCGCTCGCCGGAACGGTGCCGGCGGCGGACTGACGTTGGGTTTTCGGCTTTGGCCTCAACCCAACCTACGAATGCGCCGTAGGTTGGGTTGAGCGCCAGCGAAAACCCAACGCTCAGCAGACTGTCAGCCGTTCTGACGGTGGTGTCGGAAACCCGGACACCCCGCAACACGGGAATCGGCACCGACAGCAGCCAAACCTCACAGAATCCGCAAAAGGTCCTATCCGCCTTGAGTGGCATTGCCGTTGCATGTTCAACTGGAAAGAAAAGACCCGCGAACCCCAACGACAAGGCAAACGCCACTTCCAGGAAGGGTGATGGAATGCTCCACGTGCGTATCGGATTGAGTGCTTTCGCCTTCAGCCTGATGGCCACCACGGCCCTGGCGCAGACGGCGCTGCCGTCCTTCATCGTGCCGGGCACGGTGACCGTGCAGACTTACGACGGCGTCACCGACGACCTGCTGACCGGCGGCCTGGGCGCCACCGGCATCGGCACCGCCACGCCGCCGGCCGTCGCCGACCCGGCCAACCCGACGCCGGCCGAACTGCGCCGCCGCGCCATCCACAACGCCTACCGCGGGCTGGTCGACACCGCCACCGGCGGCGGCTGGCGCGTGCTGTACGGCCCGAACCTCGACGCCGCCTACAACGACACCGGCCGCGAAGGGCTGGTGGCCGGGCGCGAGTACATCGCGCTGAGCGACGACGGCACGGGGTCGAGCTTCCAGACCGTCATGGTGCAGATCCCCGCCAACTTCGACACCGCCCGGCCCTGCATGGTGACCGGCCCGTCGTCGGGGTCGCGCAACGCGTACGGCGCGGTCGGCACGACGGCGGAGTGGGCGTTCCGCAACGGCTGCGCCATCGCCTACACCGACAAGGGCACCGGCAACGCCTACCACGACCTGACGCGCGACACGGTCTACAACCGCTTCGGCCAGCTGGTCAGCCGCACGGCGGCGGGCGCCGACACGAACTTCGCGGCGCAGGGCACGCACAACCTCAACGGCTACAGCCATGCCAACCCCAACCGGCTGGCCTACAAGCAGGCGCACGCCGGGCGCAACGTGCAGGCCAACTGGGGCCTCTACACCCTGCAGGCCATCCAGTTCGGCTTCTACGCGCTGAACGACATGCTGGGCAACGGTGCTGCCCGCTTCACCCCGGCCAACACCACCGTCATCTCGGCCGGCGTGTCGAACGGCGGCGGCGGCGCCTTCGCGGCGGCGGAGCAGGACACCGCCGGCCTGATCGACGGCGTGGTCGGCGGCGAGCCGAACGTCATCCCCGCCCCCTCGCCGATGACCGTCAGCTACGGCGGGCAGGCGCAGGTGTCGGGCAAGCACTTCCTCGACTACTACACGCTGGCGGCGATCTACGCGCCGTGCGCGGCGCTCTCCTCCTCGCTGGCCGGCACGCCGGTGCAGACGCTGGAGCCGACGGGCGTGCCGGCCGGCGTCACCGCGCGCGCCAACCGCTGCACCTCGCTGAAGGACACGGGGCTCTTGACCAGCGCCACGCTGGCCGAGCAGGCGAACGAGTCGCTCCAGAAGCTGCGCGCCTACGGCTTCCTCGCCGAGGGCGACTACCTGATCCCGTTCATGGAGTGGGCGAACGCCTACCGCCAGATCATCGACACCTACCCGGCCGGCATGGCCCGCGCGCGCGTCGACGACAACCTGTGCGGCGTCAGCTTCGCGGCCACCGACACGGCGGGCCGCCCGACGCAGTTGCCGGCCGCCACGGCGTCGCTGCTGTTCGCCGCCGGCAACATCATCCCGCCGGCCGGCGGCATCAACGCCATCGCCGACAACGCCGCCAACGGCCCGATCATCGAGCAGGCGGCGGTGTCCCGCCTGACCGGACGGCAGGACCTGAACATCGACAGCGCCTACTGCCACCGCATGCTGGTGACGGATCAGGCGGTCGACGGCTACCGCCGCACCTTCCCCGACGCGATCTGGGCGCGGCGCGTCGCCCAGGGCATGGGGGAGACCACGTTCACCGGCAACCTGCGCGGCAAGCCGGCGCTGATCGTCCACGGCCGGTCGGACTCCGTGCTGCCGCCCAACCACCACGGCCGCGCCTACCTGGGCCTCAACAAGACGATCGAGGGAGCGGCCAGCAAGCTCAGCTACATCGAGGTGACGAACGGCCAGCACTTCGACGCGCTGATCCCGACGCTGGCGAACGCCAACCGCGAGGTCGTCTTCATCCCGCTGCACTACTACTTCGAGCGGGCGCTGGACGCCATGCTGGCGCACCTGCGCAGCGGCACGGCGCTGCCGCCCAGCCAGGTGGTCCGCGCCACCCCGCGCGGCACGGCGGCCATCACCGCCGCCAACCGCGCCACGCTGATGCCGGAGTTCGCCACCACGCCCGCCGCGGCGGACGCCATCACGGTGGCCAACAACACCGTCAGCATCCCGCGCTGACGCCATCATCGCAACCGTGACCTGACCCAGGGCCGGAGTGGGGGCAACCCCGCTCCGGTCTCTTTTTTGTCACGAGCGATAATCCGACCAATAGGGGAGGTTTGGCCGGATTTTTCCGACCAAAGATGGACTGTCCGCCTATTCCGTCCGGCTGATAGTTTACACAAAAATGACGAACAGGCCGCCGCCGGGCACCTCCGGCGCACCGGAGGTTTTTGCCATGAACGCGGCAGAGGAAGAGGTACTGCGAGCCAACGCCTACGCGTTGCTCGCCGCGCTGCTGACGGCTCCGCCGTCGGCCGACCTGCTGCAGGCACTGTCCGTCCTCGACGGCGACGTGGACGCGGAGGACGGGCCGATGGGCGCCGCCTTCGCCACCCTGGCGTCCGCCGCGCGCGCTGCCCTGCCCGCCGACGTGGCCGACGAATACGGCACCCTGTTCATCGGCGTCGGCGGCGGCGAGCTGTCGCCTTACGGCTCCTACTACAAGACGGGCTTCCTGAACGAGAAGCCGCTGGCCGAGCTGCGCGCCGACATGGCGCGCCTGGGCATCGCGCGCGCCGACGACGTGCGCGAGCCGGAGGACCACATCGCCGCACTGTGCGAGATGATGGCAGGCCTCATCACCGGCGCCTTCGACGCCGAAGCCACCCTGGACGAGCAGCGCGCCTTCTATGAGCGCCACGTCGCCGGCTGGGCGGAGCGCTTCTTCACCGATCTCGAAGCGGCGCCGTCGGCGCGCTTCTACCGCGCCGTCGGCGCGCTGGGCCGCACCTTCCTGGCGGTCGAGGGCCAGGCGTTCGATCTGGCGGCCTGACAACGAACACGGGTGGACACGGGGGTACGATCATGACGGACAGCAACGACAAGACCACGCTCAAACGGCGCGACCTGTTCCGCGGGCTGGGTGCCGGCGCGCTGGGCGCCGCCGCCGTCGCCGTGACGGCC
>Ga0196976_1000554_pt1 | contig 23071 bp, 23 predicted proteins | sample S3v_513CmetaG_FD_148644 | JGI IMG/M metagenome (GOLD analysis project Ga0196976, IMG submission 148644) | Soil microbial communities from Anza Borrego desert, Southern California, United States - S3+v_5-13C | ecosystem: Environmental > Terrestrial > Soil > Desert | place: USA: California...
CGAAGGGAGGCACGATGCAGATCGGGAACCCCAGCGTCGGGAAGAAGCCGGGCAACGTCGGCAACGGCACGCCGCTCACGCCGAAGCCCGGGAACGAGCTCGCGGTGTTCGCCCAGGGCTGCTTCTGGGGCGTCGAGGAGCGGTTCCGGAAGGTGCCGGGCGTCGTGGCGACGGCGGTGGGGTACACGGGCGGAACCAAGGAGAACCCGACGTACGAGGAGGTCTGCGACCACGGCACGGGCCACGCCGAGGCGGTGCTGGTGGAGTACGACCCGAAGAAGGTGAGCTACGACCAGCTCCTCCAGTTCTTCTGGACGACGCACGATCCGACGAGCGGCGACCGCCAGGGGCCGGACGTCGGCGACCAGTACCGGTCGGCCATCTTCACGTTCGGGCCGGAGCAGCAGCAGAAGGCGATCGCCGCGCGCGACGCCTACCAGCAGAAGCTCCAGGATCGCATCACGACGCAGATCGCGCCGGCCGGGAAGTTCTGGATCGCCGAGGACTACCACCAGCAGTGGGACGAGAAGCACGGGGCGCTCTCGTGCCCGATGCCGCACAGGCCGCGGCTGAAGGGGGCGGCCGCGGCGACGGCGCATTAGCGCGCCCGCTCGTACTCCGACCGCCGGGCCCGAGCGGCTCTGGGAGAGCCGGGCTCGGGCTCGGGCTCGTTCACGGGCTCGGGTTCACACGCCCGGCTGCGACGGCGCAGCCTCCGCGTACTGCTGCTGCGGCTGCGACGACGCGAAGCTCCGCGCGAACTCCTCGCCGGCGCGCCGGATCTCGTCCTCCGTCATGTCCCGGACGTGCGTCGCGAACGACCAGACATAGCCGAACGGATCGGCGACGCCCGCGCACCGATCGCCCCAGAACATGTCCTCGGGCGGGTAGGTCGCCGTGGCGCCGGCGTCCACCGCGCGCCGGAACGCCGCGTCGCAGTCCTCCACGTAGAGCCACATCGTCGTCGGCGCGGGCGACTCCGAGGTCGGGGCGGGCCGGGTCATCCCCGGCATCTCGTCGTTCACGAACACCGTCGAGCTCCCGATGCGGAGCTGCGCGTGCCACACGCTCCTGCCGTCGGGCGACATCATCCGCGCGTCCTCGCGGGCGCCCAGCGCGCGCACGTAGAACTCGATCGCCCGCGCCGCGTCGCGGACGACGAGGTTGGGGGTCAGCGTCGGCATGTCCTTCGGGACCCGTTCCACTCCGGCCATCGCGTCCTCCTCTCGGTGAGAGCCCTCCCCTAGGCGGAGGCGCGTGGCGCCGGCGAGCCCACGATGGGGAAGGAGCCACCCGGGGGAGCCTGGCGAGCGGCGAGGCGCGCTCCTCGCGCGCCGCAGCGCGAGCCTCTTGTCCGCCCCTGCCCGCTCTGGCACGCTCTCTCTCGGGGCCCGGCTGCTCGGTTCACGACCAGTGCATACGGGGCGCCTGCCGGGAGGTTCCCTTGGGAAACCGCGAAGCGAAGACGCGCTGGCTCGCAGCCGCCTGCATGCTGCTCCTCGCCACTCCCCGCGCGGCGACGGCGATCGTCGGCGCCACCGAGACCGGCTTTGGCGCGGTCGTGGCCGTCGCCGTCACCTTCTCCGGAGCCGAAGCCCTCTGCACGGGCGTCCTCGTCGCGCCGCGCGTGGTGTTGACCGCCGCGGCCTGCATGGACGGCGACGGCCCCGGCGGCGCGGCAGGCGCCACCGAAGTCGAGGTCTTCGTGGGCAGCGACGTCAGCGGCTCCGGGACGACGATCGTCGCGCGGGAGTGGGCCGTGCATCCATCATTCACCGGGGACGCGACCGCCGCCAACCTCGCCCTGATCCTGCTCGAGGCGCCGGCCGCGCCCGCGCCCGTTCCGCTGCGATCCACGCCGCTCGGCGCCGCCGACGTGGGCGCCGCGGCGCGGGTGGTCGGGTTCGGGACGACCGGCCCCGGCGCGTCCGACCTCGGCGTGAAGCGCGCGTTCACCGACGTCGTGCGTACGCTGGAGAGCACGCTCCTGTACGTGGGCCAGACCGGCCAGACCGCCTGCTCGGGCGACAGCGGGGCGCCGGTGCTGATGACGGACGGCGACGTGGAGCAGCTCGTCGGCGTCGTGGCCTTCTCCGACGGGCAGTGCTCCGACGCGGCCGGCGCCACCCGGCTCTCGGCGTACGCCACCTGGATCGACGAGTGGATCGCGGCGCACGCGGGTGGCGGCCGCGGGGGTGGCGGCGGCGGTTGCGGCGCGGCAGCCCCGCGCTCGCTCGCGGGCCTCGCCGTCCTGCTGCTGCTCGCGTGGCGGCGACGCAGGGGCTGACGGCGCCCGTCAGCGGACGGAGCGCCGCCACCCGTCGCGGTGGAAGCGGATCGTGCGCCGCGCGTTCGCGCGCTGCTGCGCGCGTACGCACACGACCAGGACCGGAGCAGAGAGGAGGGAGACGAGGGCCCAGGCGGCGAGGGCGGAGGCGACGATCGTCATGCCCCGCACCCGGAGCAAGAACCGATCCTCCTCTCGTCGTCGCCGTGGAACGCGCGATGCCCCCGAAAACTGGGAGGGCTCGCGCGGCGCCCCCCGTCCGGAGCCCGCAAGACGCGCGCGCGCCTTCCCGGGCTGCGCACGTCCTGCGGCCGGGAGGGCGGCCGTGCCCGGCGCGGAGGCCGAGCACGGACCGCCGAAGCTCAGGCCGCTCGGCCGGCGTCGCGCGCGCGGGCGCGCGCAGCGGCGCCGCTCGCGCGGAGAGAGTGGAGGACGCCGTCCGGCGTCCGGAACGTGAAGCCGACCACCTGGTCGCCCTCGACCGCGCCCATCGCGCGGAAGGTGGCCTCGAGCTCGGCGGCGAACGGCCTCGGGATGCCGAGCTCCTCGAGCGTGCGGGTCGACTGCGTGCTGTTCGCGGCCGCCGCCTCGGCGGCCTCCTCGCGCTTCGGGAAGACGAAGGGCCGGAACTCGGGCTCCGGCACCCGCGGGAGCTCCTGCGCGCGCGCAGCCTGCGCGAGCGTCCGGAGCCCCAGGACCAGCGTCATCGTGTCGAACATGTGAAGCACCTGCCTTTCTCGGGTACGCGAGATCCCGCACCCGACGTGAAGGAAGATGCAGCAGCGGTCGGCGCGCGTCCAATCGAAGCGGCGCGCCCATTCGATAACTGGAGGTTATCTTTGCATCTTCCAGCGACCTCGCGGGGCGTTTTTGCCCCGAGTGGAACGCAACCGTCCACCCGAAGTGCGGCCTCGCCGCGCAGCGCGCGACCCCATGCCGCGCGCCGGCGAGGGCCGCGCACGCGCGCCGTCGCGCGCCCACACGTACGCCGAGGTGGCACGCGCGGCGACGGTCACGCTGAGTGTAGGTCGAGGGCGCGGGCGCTGCGGTGGCCCTGCGGGCCCCTCGCCGCGGGCTCGGTCCGTCCTTCGGTGGGGGCCCCGGCTCGGGGGCACCATGCTCGTCCGCTTGACGGGATGGACATCCGCTGGCTAGGATGTCCGTTATGTTGGACACGTATCCAGAGCGCCCCGGCGCGCGCGGCGCCGGCCTCCCCGCCCGCGCCGCCCGGCCCCCCCTCGATCACCTCGACTGGCTGGAGGCGGAGGGCATCCACGTCCTCCGCGAGGTGGCGGGCCAGTGCGCCAACCCGGTGCTCCTCTTCTCCGGCGGGAAGGACTCGATCGTCCTCCTGCGCCTGGCCGAGAAGGCGTTCCGCCCGGCGCGGTTCCCCTTCCCGCTCCTGCACATCGACACCGGCCACAACTACCCCGAGGTGATCGCGTTCCGCGACCGGCGCGCGGCGGAGCTCGGCGAGCGGCTGCTGGTCCGCTCCGTCGAGGACTCGATCCGGCAGGGCACCGTCGTGCTCGCGCATCCGGACGAGTCCCGGAACCGCCACCAGTCGGTCACCCTGCTCGAGGCCATCGCCGAGCACGGCTTCGACGCCTGCATCGGCGGAGCCCGGCGCGACGAGGAGAAGGCGCGCGCGAAGGAGCGCGTCTTCTCGTTCCGCGACGCGTTCGGCCAGTGGGATCCCAAGAACCAGCGGCCGGAGCTCTGGAAGCTCTACAACGCCCGGATCCACAAGGGCGAGAACATCCGCGCCTTCCCGCTCTCCAACTGGACGGAGCTCGACGTCTGGCAGTACATCGCCCGCGAGAAGCTGGAGCTCCCCTCCATCTACTTCGCCCACCGCCGCCCGGTGGTCCGGCGCGGCGGCGCGCTCGTGCCCGTGACGCCCCTCACGCCGGCGCGGCCCGGCGAGCGGATCGAGGAGCTCTCGGTCCGCTTCCGCACGGTCGGCGACATCACCTGCACGGCGCCGGTCGAGTCCACCGCCGACACCCTGGACGCGATCGTGGCCGAGACCGCGACGACGACCATCACCGAGCGCGGCGCGACCCGGCTCGACGACCAGACGTCCGACGCCTCGATGGAGCAGCGCAAGAAGGAGGGTTATTTCTGATGTCCGCCGCCGAGCTGCTGGCCGCGCCCCCCGACCACGGCCTCCTCCGCTTCATCACCTGCGGCTCCGTCGACGACGGCAAGAGCACGCTCATCGGACGGCTCCTCGTGGACACGCGCTCGGTGCTCGCCGACGCGCTGTCGGCCATCGAGCGGACGTCGAAGCGCCGCGGCCTCGAGACGGTGGACCTCTCGCTCCTGACCGACGGCCTGCAGGCCGAGCGGGAGCAGGGGATCACGATCGACGTCGCCCACCGGTACTTCTCGACCGGCACGCGCAAGTACATCATCGCCGACGCCCCCGGCCACGAGCAGTACACGCGCAACATGGTGACCGCGGGCTCCACCGCCCACCTCGCGATCATCCTGGTGGACGCGCGGAAGGGGGTGCTCACGCAGACGCGGCGCCACTCGTACATCGCGCACCAGCTCGGCATCCCGCACCTCGTCATCGCGGTCAACAAGATGGACCTCGTCGGCTGGTCCGAGGAGGTCTTCCGCGGGATCGAGCGCGACTACCGCGACTTCGCGCGGAAGCTGGGCATCCCCGACGTCCGGTTCCTCCCGATGTCGGCGCTCGCCGGCGACATGGTGGTCGAGCGCGGGCAGCGGCTGGGCTGGTATGGCGGCCCCACCCTGCTCGAGCTGCTCGAGAGCGCGCCGGCGGCGCACACCGAGGGGCCGGAGCGGTTCCGCTTCCCCGTCCAGTGGGTCTGCCGCCCCCACACGGACGCGCACCACGACTACCGCGGCCTCGCCGGCCGCGTGGAGTCGGGCGAGATCGCGGTGGGCGACGAGGTCGAGGTGCTCCCGTCCGGGCGCCGGAGCCGGGTGCGCTCGATCCGCCTCGGCGACGTGGCCCTCCAGCGCGCGCGGAGCGAGCAGTCGGTGACGATCGAGCTCGAGGACGCCGTGGACGTCTCGCGGGGCGACCTCCTCGCCCACGCGGGCGCGGGGCCGGAGCCGACGCGCGCGCTCGACGCCGTGATCTGCTGGCTCTCCGAGCGGCCGCTGTCGCGCGCGCGCCGGTACGTCGTGCGCCACGCGACGCGCGAGACCCTGGCGCAGCTCTCCGAGATCGCCTGGCGCGTGGACCTCACGGCCCTCGGGCACGTGCCCGCCGACACGCTCCAGATGAACGACATCGGGCGGGTGCGCGTGAAGCTCGCCTCGCCCATCGCCGCCGACCGCTACGCGGACAACCGCGACACCGGCGCGTTCATCGTCGTGGACGAGGCCACCAACGACACCGTCGCCGCGGGGATGATCCAGTGAGCGCGAACCCGTACGAGGAGCTGAAGGAGCTCGCCGCCGCCCTCGAGGGCAAGCCGCCGGCGGAGATCCTCGCCGCGGCCGCCGCCCGCCACCCCGGCCGCGTCGCCCTCGCCTGCTCCTTCGGCGCCGAGGACTGCCTGCTCGTCGACGCCGTGGCGCGCGCCCGCCTGCCGATCGAGGTGTTCACGCTCGACACCGGCTACCTGTTCCCCGAGACGTACGCGCTCTGGAAGGAGCTCGAGGCGCGCTACGGGATCACCATCCGCGCGGAGCGGACGGCCCTACCGCCGGTGGATCCCGCCGCCACGCCGCCGTGGGAGGCCGACCCCGACGCCTGCTGCGAGGCGCGCAAGGTCGTGCCGCTGCGGACTGCGCTGGCGCGGTACGGCGCGTGGGTGACGGGCATCCGGCGCGATCAGACCGCGGACCGCGCGAACGCACGGGTCCTCGAGTGGGACGGCCGGTTCGGCCTCGAGAAGGTGAACCCGCTCGCGGCGTGGACCTGGGACCAGGTCTGGGCGGAGCTCCGGCGCCTCGAGATCCCGGTCAACCCGCTCCACGCGCGCGGCTACTCCAGCATCGGCTGCGCGCCCTGCACGACGCCGGTGAAGCCGGGCGAGGACCCGCGCGCCGGCCGCTGGCGCGGTCGCCAGAAGACGGAGTGCGGGCTCCACCTGCGCCCCATGGCGCCGAAGAGCTGACCCCGAAAAAAGAGGGAGCGGCGACCCCCGTGTTGGCCGCCACTCCCTCAGGAGCGGCGACCCCCGTGTTGGTCGCCACTCCTTCGCCCCCCGAGCCTCTTCGGGTAGACCCTACGCTGCGCGCGCGCCGGCGTCCGGCGTCGCGGGATCGTTCGCCGGCGCCAGCGCCGCGGCGCGGACGGCAGCCTTCCGCTCCGGGAACTTGAACCGCGCGAACTCCGGCTCCGGCACCACGGCGGCAGGCTTCCGGCCGGTCATCTCGGTCATCGCAACGAACAGTCCGAACATCGCCATCGTGTCGGTCGTCATCGGTCTCCCTTTCCTTTCCAGGTCCCCTTCGCTTCCGGGTTCCTTTCGAGCAGGAGAATGCCTGTTCGGCCGCCCGGGATCCAATCGATTGATGGGCGGTATTCGATAACCGGTGGTTATTTCACCTCCGGAACTGGGCGCCTGCGCCGCAGCGCTGCGCAGGGACGCGCACCGGACCCACCCGGAGTGGGGTCCGGACCCGGTCGAGCACCGCGAACGTGGAGGGGCGGCTCGCGCGGCCGAGCGAGGAGGGCTCTGTCCCTCCCCCCGCAGTTCGCCGCGGGACCCCCGCGCGCGCCACAACCGAACCGTTTCCGAATCAGGCTCGGCCGTTTAGAAGCGCATGCATGACGTTCCGGACCGCCGCGCTCACGGTCGCGGCGCTCGCGTCCTTCGCGGCCAACTCGCTGCTGGCCCGTCGCGCCCTCGGCGCAGGCCTCGCCGATCCGGCGACGTACACGGCCGTGCGCCTCGCCGCGGGAGCGCTGGTGCTCCCGGTGCTCGCCTCCGCCACCGGGCGCGGCCGCCCCGCGGGCGGGAGCTGGGGCTCGGCCCTCGCGCTGTTCGCATACGCGGCGGCCTTCTCCCTCGCCTACCTGCGCGTCGGGGCCGGACCGGGAGCGCTCCTGCTCTTCGCGGCGGTCCAGGTGACGATGCTGGGGTGGAGCGTGGTGCGCGGGCAGCGGCCGATGGCGGTGCAGTGGCTCGGCACGGCCGTCGCGCTCGGCGGGCTCGCGTACCTGACGCTCCCGGGCGCGCGCGGGTCGGTCGACGCGCTCGGCGCGGCGCTGATGCTCGCGGCGGGCGCGGCGTGGGGAGCCTACTCGCTCCGCGGCCGGACCTCCCGCGACCCGCTCCCGACGACGGCCGCCAACTTCGTCCGCGCGGCGGTCCTCGCGGCTCCGCTGGTCGCCGCGCTCGCGCCCCGGCTCGACGCGCGCCCGTCCGGCATCCTCCTCGCCGCCGCCTCCGGCGCGCTCGCGTCCGGCGTGGGGTACTCGATCTGGTACGCGGCCGTCCCGGCGCTCGGCGCCACCCGCGCCGCCACCGTCCAGCTCGCGGTCCCGGTGCTCACGGCGCTCGCGGGGGCGGCGCTCCTCGCCGAACCGGTGACGCTCCGCTTCGGCGTCTCCGCGCTCGCGATCCTCGGCGGGATCGCGCTCTCGATCTTCCCCGGGATCGCCAGCGCGAAGGCCGCGGCGGCGGCCCGCTTCTCCAGCCCCCCGTCACGCCGACCGACCTGACGCGCGCTCGGGGTGCCGCGACGCGCACCGCATCCGTCCCCGTGGAAGCGGCGGCCGTCCAGCGTCTCCGCGGCGATCGAGGCCTCGCGCGCGTCCGGCCCGAGCTGGTGAGCTCCCGGCAGGTGCGCCGCGAACCGGACGCTCACGGCGCCGTCCCACTCGCCGGGCGACAGCACGCCGTCCGGGGCGGAAGCGAAGATCGAGGCGCTCGATCGCTCGCCCCAGGAGCGGGCCCCCGCGCACCGTGCGGCCCGGCAGGCGCCATACGCCGACCGTGGCCAGGTTCCTCCGTACAAGGGAGGGCTCGCATGACGAAGACCGTTTGGATCGCTGCGCTCCTCGCCTCGTTCGCGCTCGCGTGTCCCAGGAGCGAGCAGCGGGACTCGCGGGTGGGAGAGGCGGCGGAGGAGACGAGGGAGTCGACCGGCTCCGCGGCCGAGGAGGTCGGCGAGGGCGCGAAGGAGGCCGGCGAAGAGGTGAAGGAGGGGGCGGAGGACGCCAGGGACAAGGTGGACTGAGCTTCCGTGCCCACGACCGCGGGCGGCGCTCCCACCGCGGAGCGCCGCCCGCTGCGCTTCAGCCCGCCAGCCGCGCGTCGACCGAGGTCTCCCCGCGCGGCGCGCGCCCCGGGGCGGCGCCGCTCGCCCGCGCGCGGAGCTTCTCCGCCTGGTGCCGCGCGCGCGACGCCTGCGCCGCGTCGCCGGCCAGCTCGAGCGCGCGGGCCGTGATCGTCCACGCGGGAGGGCTCGCGGGCCGGAGGCGCACGCGCTCGGACGCGAGCGCCCGCGCGAGGTCCGCGCGCCCGCCGCGGAGCGCGGCCTCGACGAGGGTCAGCGAGAGGACGTCGCGCTGGGCGTTCGAGCCGCCCATCCGGAGCGCCGCGTGGCGGACCGGGAACAGCTCCTCCACGCACTCGTCCCACCGCCCGCGCGCGAACGCCGCCAGCGCGCGGCAGACGGGGAGCCCGACCTCGCGGACCACCGCGGCGTTGGTGCCGCCCAGGGCCGCGCTCGCCTCCACCTCGCGCAGGGCGCGCGCGACGTCCTCGTCTCGCCCTGCCGCGGCGAACGCCATGATCGCGTGGGCGTCGTTGAACACGTAGTACCGGTCGTCGATCCGCCGCGCCCAGTCCTCCGCGAGCCTGCGGGCGCGGTCCCCCGCGTCGTGCCCGCGGAGGAGGAGGCGCCAGAGCAGCGCGCTCGCGTCCACGAGCTCCATCCCCACGTCGCTCCGCGCCGGCCGGATGCGCGCGTCGTAGAGCGCGAACGCGGGCGCGACCTCGCCGCGGTCGAGGTGGAAGAGGGCCGCGTGCCAGTGGTTGTGGTACGCGATGAAGCTGTCGGGGGCCCACGCGCGGCCGGTCTCGTCGAGCCAGGCGATCCCCTCGTCGATCCGCGCGTTCATCTCCATCACGTGCGCGACCGCGTGGCTCGCCCACGCGTCGGAAGGGTTGAGCTCGACGGCCCGCCGGCCGACCTCCTCGGCGCGGCGGTAGTCGCCCGTCTCCTCGAGCCCGAAGGCGTACATGCCGAGCACGTACCCGTAGCCCGGCACGGCCTCGTCCCAGGCGTGGAGGACCTGGGCGAGCTGGTCGCGCAGGAGCGCCTGCTGGCCGAGGAGGAAGTGGCCCGTGTGCGCCACCTGGAGCGCCAGCACGTCGCGCGGGTGCTCCGTCGCCAGGCGGCCGTACGCGGCGATCGCGCGGGCGAAGTCGCGCTCGAGCCAGGCCCGCGCGGCCGCGAGGTGCCGGCGCTCGCGCTCGGTCGCGACGGCTGCGTGCCGCTCGCCGTGCTCGACGGCCTCGCGCAGCGGCTCCTCGGCGGGGCGATCGGCGGACATGATCAACGCGCCGGCCTTGACGCACGCGGCCAGCACGCAGGCCGGATCGGCCGCGAGCGCCTCGTCGGCGGCCCCGAGCGGGTTCCCGTACAATCCGTTCAGCCCCTCCACCGCGCGCTCGCACGCCTCCAGGGCGGCGGTGCTGCGGGTCGAGACGGTGAGACCACGGCGATCGCGAAGCATCGGTTCCTCCAGCGTGAGGGTTCAGGGGGAACCTACGCCGCGGGCGTGATCGGCCCGTGAGCCGGGCGTGAACCGCACGGGAAAAGCGCACGCGCCCCGCGACCGCTATGGGCAGCGCGTGGCCCCGGCGCGCATCCAGCTCCTCGGAGGGCTCTCGCTCGCGGACGGCGCAGGGCGCGAGGTGGCGCTGCCGACGCGGAAGGCCCAGGCGCTCCTGGCGGTCCTCGCGCGCCGGCCCGGGGCGCCGCTCGCGCGCGCGCACCTCGCGGGCCTCCTCTGGCCCGACCGGCCCGATCCGCAGGGCCGCGGCAGCCTGCGGCAGGCGCTCGCGTCGGTCCGGAGAGCCCTCGCGGCGTGCGGCGCCGACGGCCCCGCGGCGCAGGGCGACGCCGTCGCGCTGCCGCGGGACGCGGCCGCCGTGGACGTGGCCGAGCTGGAGGCGGCGCTCGCCGCAGGCGACGTGGCGCGGGCGCTCGCGCTCCACCGTGGCCCGCTGCTCGAGGGCTTTCCGCCGGTGGTGGACCTCTTCGACGAGTGGGTGCACGCCGAGCGGGCCCGGCTCCTCGCGCGCGTCCTCGACGCGGTCCGGCCGCTCCTCGACGGGCCCGCTCCGGCCGGCCCTGCCGGGAGCGACCCGCTTCGACAGGGGGGCGGCGAGCGGACGCTGGAGCTCGCCGGGCGGGCGCTCTCGCTCGATCCGGCGTTCGAGCCGGCCTACCGTGCGCGGATCCGGGTGCTCGCCGCGCGCGGCGACCGCGCCGGCGCGCTCCGGGAGTACGCGCGCTGCCGCGACGCCCTCTCCCGCGCCGTCGGCGCCGCGCCCTCGGCGGAGACCGAGCGGCTCCGGGCGGAGCTCGAGGCCGGGCGGCCGGAGCCCGCCCCGGACCGGCGCGGGCCGTCGCTCGCCGTGCTGCCGTTCGAGGTCCGGTCCGAGGACGCCGCGGCGCGGACCTTCGCGGATGGGCTCGCCGAGGAGATCGCGTACGAGCTCTCCCGGTTCCGCCCGCTGGAGCTGGTGGCGATGGAGTCGGCGGCCCGGCCCGAGCTCGCCGGCCTGGAGCCGGCCGCGATCGGCGCTGCGCTCGGCGCCGCGTACCTGCTCTGCGGCGGCGTGCGGGCGGCCGGAGGTCGGCTCCGGGTCGCGGCGCGGCTCGTCGAGGCGCGCAGCGGCCGGCAGGTCTGGGCGGATCGCCACGAGGCCGACGTCGCCGACGTGTTCGGGGTGCAGGACCGGATCGCGCAGGCGGTGGCGAGCGCGCTCGCGCTCGGGATCGACGAGCGCGAGCTGGAGCACGCGCGCGCCCGCCCGCCGGATCGGCTCGACGCGTACGCCTGCTGCCTCCGCGGGATGGTCCGGCTGCGCGGCGGCGACGCCGCCGCGGACCGCGAGGCGCGGGCGCTCTTCCTCCGCGCGCTCGAGCTCTCGCCGGGCTGCGCCCGGGCGCACGCCGGCCTGTCGCTCTCGCACTTCAACGACTGGAGCTGCGCCGCGTGGGAGCGCTGGGACGAGAACGAGCGCGAGGCGTTCCGCCATGCGTCCGAGGCGGTCCGCCTCGACCCGCGCGATCACCTCGCCCACTACATCCTGGGGCGCGTGCTGCTGTACCGGCGGGAGTTCGAGCGCGCCGCGCACCACCTCGACCGCGCGCTCGCCCTCAACCCGAACGACGCCGACGCGCTCGTCCAGCTCGCCCTCGGGCGGACGTACCTCGGGGACGCCGCGCAGGGGCTCGCGCTCGCGGCGGCGGCGCGGCGGCTCCACCCCTTTCACCCTCCGTTCTACCGGATCGCGGAGGGGATCGCGTGGTTCTTCGCGCGGGAGCCGGCGCAGGCGGTCGGGCTGCTGGAGCAGGAGCCGGACGCGTACGTCGACACGCGGGCGTTCCTCGCGGCCGCCCGGGCGCACCTCGGCGACGCGGCGGGCGCGCGGGCGGAGCGCGAGCGGTTCCTGGCGCGGTTCCAGCGGAGCATCGCCCCGGGCGCCCCCCCCGACGACGCGGCCGCGTGGGTCCTGCGCGTCAACCCGCTGCGGCGCGCCGAGGACCGGGCCTGGGTGCTCGAGGGGCTCGCGCGCGCGGGGGTCGGGGCGCCGCCGCCGGCCGTCGACGTGCCGACGGCGTGAGCCCGCATCGTCGCTCGTGGTTCCGACGGGCTCGGCGCGAGCCGGGGGTCGAGCGGCCACGCGCTACACCGCCTCCTGCGCCCGCAGCGCCGCCCGGCGTGGGTGCTGGCTCGCCTCGAGCTCCCCGAGCTGCAGCCCGCGCGCGACGTCGAGCTGGGTGAGGAGGCCGAGGAGCGCGCCGCCCTCGACCACGGGCACGGCGCGCGCGCCCGCCTCCTCGAGGTGGCGCAGCGCGCGCGAGACCTCCTCGTCCGCCGGGAGCGGCGCGACGCGCCGGAGCACGTCGGCCACCACCGTCCGGCGGCGCTCCTCGACCGGGACCTTCTGCACCTCGTCCAGCCCGACCACCCCGAGGACCTCCCCCTCGGCGACGACGGGGAACGCGGTCCGCTGCTCGCGGAGCATCCGCTCGCCCACCTCGTACACCGAGATCGCGGGGTCGACCGGCGCCGGCCGCCAGACGACCAGATCGCGGACGCGGACGTGGCCGAGCACCGCCCGGACGAGCACGCTGCGCGTCTCCGCCTCGGCGCCCAGGTAGATGAAGAACGCGATCACCAGGAGGAGGATGTTCGCGGTCAGGAAGCCGACGATCCCGAACAGCACCGCGAACAGCTTCCCCGCCCCGGCCGCCATGCGCGTCGCCCGGAGCAGCCCCATCCGGCCGACGAGCAGGCTCCGCAGGATGCGCCCGCCGTCCATCGGGAACGCGGGGAGCAGGTTGAAGATCCCGAGCACCACGTTGAGCGACGCGAGCTGCGCGAGGGTGAAGTCGAGGTTGAACCACGGCGTGCCCGCGAAGGCGCGGTACAGGAGCCAGAAGACGAACCCGAGGGCGAGGCTCGTCGCCGGCCCGGCGAGGGCCATGACCGCCTCGGCGCGCGCGCCGCGCGGCGGCTCGGAGATCTGCGAGACCCCGCCGATCATGAGCAGCGTGATGTCCCGGACCTGCCCGCCCCGGCGGAGCGCGTAAAGCGAGTGCGCGAGCTCGTGGACGAGGACGGAGAGGAAGAGCCCCAGCGAGACCACCAGGCCCCAGAGGAACGGGGAGCCGGAGAGCCGGTCGGCTGGGATGTCGGCGATGCGGGCGGCGTCGCGGTACACGCGCCCGAAGCCGAACGCGAGGAGCGGCAGCACCAGCAGGAACGTCACGTGGATGCGGATGGGGATGCCTGCGATGCTCCCGATCCGGATCGCGCCACGGTCCATCCGCACCCCCGCCGGGCGACCGCGAGCGCCGGGCCGCCTTGCCGGGAACATGCGGACGTCGCCGCGACGGGGCACGGCGGCGGTGCTGCCGCCGTCGGGAGGGACGAACGCCCGCCCCTCCGGATCACACGGGGGCTGCGCCCCCGCCCCGCCGGCGAAGCCGGACGGGGCCCCACCCCCGCTCCGCTGGGTCCCGGCGCGCTGCGCCGTTCGGGCTTACGTCACGCCGCCCGGTCGCCCGCCGCAGGGGTCCGCGCGGGCGCGGTCTTGAGGGCGTACGACGCCCCGTCGGTCGTGCGGAAGGTGAAGGCGGTGACCCGTTCACCCTTCGTCATCCCCAGCGCGCGGAGCGAGACCTCGAGCTCCGCCGCGAGCGGGGCGGGCACGCCCAGCTCCTCGAGCGTCCGCGCCTCGCGCGTGGTGTTCGCCGCGGGCGGCCGTGCGGCCGCGGGGGCGGCGACGCGCTCGCGCTTCGGGAGCTTGAACGGCTTGAACTCCGGCTCCGGCACCACGGCCGCCTCGCGCTTCCTGCCGGTGAGCTCGCCGAGAACCTCGTACATCGCGAACAGCGCCATCGTGTCGGTCAGCATGACTCCCTTTCCTTTCCAGGTCCCCGTGGCTGCCAGGTTCCTTTCGAGGAAGAAGATGCCGCGGCGAGGCCGCGGCGTCCAATCGATTGATGGACGTTGTTCGATAACCGAGGGTTATTTCACGACCGGATCCGGGCGGCTGCGCCGCAGCTCCCGCGCGCGGTGCCGCAGCGCGCGCGCCCGCGCGCCCCGGACGCGTGACCGGACGTCACGGGCGGTACGGCGCGGCCCCCCCGCGGCGCGGCGCACACATCCGTGATACTCGTGTGCCGATGTCCGCTCCGCCCCCCCGCCGCGCCGGCCGCGCTCTCCGGGCGCTCCTCGACGACGAGGGCAACCGCCTCCGGCTGGTCTACTTCCTCTTCTTCTCGGCCGCCGGGACCTCGCTCCCGTTCCTGGCGAAGTACCTCAAGGGCCGGGGCTTCACCGGGGACGAGATCGGCACCGTCCAGATGCTCCCCGGGATCCCCGCGCTCTTCGCGGGCGTGCTCTGGGCGCGCGTCGCGGAGCGGATCGGCGACACGGTCCGCGTGATCGGCTGGGTGACCGCCTGGGCGGCCCTCTGCGCGCTGCTGCTGCCCTTCGCCGCGACGCCCGTGGCGGTGGGTGCGGTGCTGATCAGCATGGCCCTCGGCGATCGCGCCCTCATCCCGATGCTCGACTCGCTCAGCGTCGGGTACGTGCGGAAGCACCCGGGGACGTCCTACTCCCGGCTCCGGATGTACGGCTCGATCGGGTTCGCGCTGCTCTCGACCGTGCTCGGGTACGTGCTCGACGCGCGCGGGAACCGCCCCGGCGATCCCGTCATCCCGTGGACGATCGCGGGGTTCTCGGTCGCGTACGCGCTCGCCGCGCGGCGGCTCGTCCCCGAGCCGGTCGTGGCGCGCGAGCGCGGCTCGCGCGGCGATCTCCGCGTGCTGCTCGGGAACGTCCGGCTGGTCCTGCTCCTCGTCGCGTGCGCCGTCCACTGGCTGGCCTGCATGCCGTACACGCTCTGGATGGGACAGTTCGTCGACGAGCTCCGCCTCCCGCCCTGGGTCACGGGCTGGAGCATCACCGCGGGGGTCGTGGCGGAGGTCTCGGTGATGATGGCGTTCCCCTGGTTCGCGCGCCGGTTCTCGTCGCGCGCGCTCCTCGCCACCGTCTTCGTCGGGAGCGCCCTGCGGTGGGGCCTGCTCGCCCGGGCGACGAACCCGGCCGCCGTCGCCGCGCTCCAGCTCTTCCACGGCCTCTCGTACGGCCTGTTCTGGACGACGCTGGTGCAGGTCGTGACCGACCTCGTCCCTCCGCGCATGCGGGCCACCGGGCTGGCGCTCTGCGCCGCCTCCGTCTTCGGCGTCGGCACGGTCGTGGGCTCCAAGCTCATCGGCTGGGGCCACGACCAGACCGGCTCCGTCACCGGGCTGTTCGCGATCGGGACCTGGATCGAGCTGGCGGTCGCGCTGGTGGTGTTCGCCCTCCCGGCGCACGGGCGGCGCGCGCCGGACCCCGGCGGCGAGAGCGGGCCGGCGCGTCGCTAGGTCGGCGCGAGCTCCCCCGTCCCGCGCAGCAGCGCCTCGTGCAGCAGGAGCAGGAGGAGCATCGCCCCGGCGAGCGCCCACGGGATGGCGCCCACGCCGAGGCGCGTCGCGAGGAGGCCGTAGCCGCCCGGCAGGATCGCGCTCCCGAGCGTCGCCGCGCTCACCTGGAACCCGACCGCGTGGTGCGTCACCTCCGCGCCGAGGCGGGCGGGCGTCCGCGACATGAGCGTGGGGAAGATCGGCGCGAGGCTCACGCCGAGCACGACCAGGCCGAGGCACCCCGCGACGCCGGGGAGCGCCGCGAACCCGGCGACGCCGGCGAGCGCGGTCGCGGTGACGAGGCGCAGGAGGCGATCCGGGCCGAACCGATCGACGACGAACCCGAGCGCCACGCGGCCGGCCGTGAGCGACCCCCAGAGACCGTCGTCCAGAGGCCCGCCTCCTCGACGCCGAACCCGCGCTCCTCGCGCAGGACGGTGAAGCACCACGCCCCCGTCCCGGTCTCGACGCCCGTGTAGACGAAGAAGATCGCGATCTGCATCCAGACGCGGCCGCGGCGCAGCGCGCCCCACCCGCCGGGATCGGCGACCGGCGACGCCGCGACGGCCGGGGCGGCGCCCTCCGCCGCGGGCGCGGGATCGTCGCCCGGGTCGTCCCAGGATCGCCGCGTGGTCGCGAACGCGAGCGCCATCGACCCGAGCGCCGCGGCGAGGATCGCGTACCCGGGCCGGTAGGAGGTCGTCACCGCGATCGCGGCGGTCATGATCGCAGGGCCGATGGTCGCGCCCACGCTCCACGAGGCGTGGAGCCAGTTCATGTACCGCACCGGGAAGTGGTGGGCGGCGTAGGCGTTCAGCCCGGAGTCGATCGCGCCCGACCCGAGCCCGATCACGACCGCGACCGGGAAGAACAGGTACCAGCTCGGCGCGAGCGCATAGCCGACGAGGCCCAGCGCGACGAGCCCGCTGCTCGCGGCGAGGAGCGCGCCGACGCCGAGCGCGCGGACGAGGCGCCCTGCGAGGAGCCCGGAGAGGAAGTACCCGCCCACGCCGAACGCGAGCACGAGCCCCATGCCGGACTGCGCGAGCCCGAACCGCTCCCGGACCGTGGGCCACGCCACCCCGAGCACCGTGTCGGGCAGGCCGAGCGAGATGAAGGCGAGGAACGCGAGGGCGACGAGGAGCGGGGCGAGGCGGCGCACCGCGCCAACGTACTCGAACCCCTGGGGCGCCGCTATCTCCCGGGCTGGTAGATCTGGTCGAACACGCCGCCGTCCGCGAAGTGGGTGGCCTGCGCCTGCTTCCACCCGCCGAACGCCTGGTCCACGGTCACGAGGTCGAGCGCGGGGAACGTCGCGGCGTGGCGCGCCGCGGTGGCCGGATCGCGCGGGCGGTAGTGGTGGCGCGCGGCGAGCTCCTGACCCTCGGGCGCGTAGAGGAACTCGAGGTACGCCTGGGCCAGCGCCCGCGTGCCGCGCCGGTCCACGACCTGGTCCACCACCGCCACCGGCGGCTCCGCCAGGATCGAGCGCCGCGGGGTGACGATCTCGAGCTCGCCCTTCGCCAGCTTGGTGACCGCCAGGATGGCCTCGTTCTCCCAGGTGAGGAGCACGTCGCCGAGGCCGCGCTCGACGAAGCTGATGGTGGCCCCGCGCGCGCCGGAGTCGAGCACCGGCACGTTGCGGTAGAGCGCGCTCACGAACGCGCGGGCCTGCGCCTCGTCGCCGCCCGGCTTCCCGAGCGCGTGGGCCCAGGCGGCGAGGTAGTTCCACCGCGCGCCGCCGGAGGTCTTCGGGTTCGGGGTGATCACCTCGACGCCGGGCTTCACGAGGTCGTCCCAGTCGCGGACGCCCTTCGGATTCCCCTTCCGGACGAGGAAGACGATGGTCGACGTGTACGGCGCGGCGTTGTGCGGGAGCCGCCGCTGCCAGCCCGGCTGGACGAGCCCCTTGCCGGCGAGGGCGTCCACGTCCCAGGCGAGCGCCAGCGTGACCACGTCGGCCTCGAGGCCGTCGGCGACGGCGCGCGCCTGGGCGCCGGAGCCTCCGTGGCTCTGGCGGACCTTCAGGACCTGCCCGGTCCTCGCCTGCCAGACCTTCGCGAAGGCCGCGTTCACGTCCTCGTACAGCTCGCGGGTGGGGTCGTACGAGGCGTTGAGGAGCGTCACCTCCTGCGTGGCGCTGGCGCGCTTGCACGCGGGGAGCGCAGTCAGGGAGGTGACTGCGGCGAGGGCGAAGCCGAGGAGAGCAGAGGTGCGGGTACGCGAGGGCATGGGCCTGGTGGTTCCTCGGGCTCGGGAGCGGGCTCGGGCTCGTTCACGGGACTAGAGGCCGCTGGCCGTGATGCTGTCCTGCTCGGGATCGTGGCCCGGGAAGACCCGCACCCGCCGCGGCGAGAGGAAGACGCCGTCGCCGTGGCGGAGCTTGAGCGCGTGGCTCCGGGGAAGATCGATCTCCGCCTCCAGCCGCTCGCCGTAGGGCGGCGCGCGGAGCTCGACCCGCACCGAGGCGCCGAGCACCGTGACCCGCTCCACCTGGGCGGCGAAGCTCCCCGGCGAGCGCTTCGCGTGGATCTCGAGCTCGTGCGGCCGGACGTAGACGTGGGCGGGCGCGCGGATCCCGCTCGACGGCTCGGGCGCCGAGAACTCGAGGTCGCCGACGAACGCGCGGCCGCCGTCCACGTGTCCGCGGAACACGTTGACCGCCCCGAGGAACCGCATGACGAACGGGCTCGCCGGCTCCTCGAACACCTGCGCGGGCGTCCCCTCCTGCTCGATCCGGCCGGCGTTCATGAGCACCACGCGGTCGGCCACCTCGAAGGCCTCCTCCTGGTCGTGCGTGACGAACACGCTCGTGACGTGCAGCTCGTCGTGGAACCGCCGGAGCCAGCGGCGGAGCTCCTGGCGGACGCGGGCGTCGAGGGCGCCGAACGGCTCGTCGAGGAGCAGCACCTGGGGGCGCGTGGCGAGGGCGCGCGCGAGGGCGACCCGCTGGCGCTGGCCGCCGGAGAGCTGGTGCGGGTACCTGCCGGCGAGGCCGTCGAGCTGCACCAGCCCGAGCAGCTCGTGCACGCGCGCCTCGACCTCCGCCTTCGGCCGGTTGCGCACCCGGAGCGGGAACGCGACGTTCTCGCCCACCGTCATGTGCCGGAACAGGGCGTAGTGCTGGAAGACGAGCCCCACGTTCCGGTCGCGCGCGCTCCGCCCGTGGATCGCCGCGCCGCCGTGGCGGACCTCGCCCGCGTCCGGCGCCTCGAGCCCGGCCAGGATGCGCAGGAGCGTGGTCTTCCCGCAGCCGGACGGGCCGAGGAGCGCGGTCAGCTTGCCCTCGGGCAGGGTCAGGCTCACGTCCCGGAGGACCGGGGTCCCGTTGAAGCTCTTGCTCACGCCGTGGATCTGGATGGTCATTTTGCACGCTCCCATGCCGTGCGGGCCCGCAGCTGCTGCCACTCCATGAGCTTCTTCGCCACGAGGGTGAGGAGCGCGAGGAGGAACAGCAGCGACGCGGACGCGAAGGCCGCCCGGAAGGCGTACTCGTTGTAAAGGACCTCGACGTGCAGCGGGAGGGTGTTGGTGAGGCCGCGGATGTGGCCGGAGACCACCGACACCGCCCCGAACTCGCCCATCGCCCGCGCGTTGCAGAGGATGACGCCGTACAGGAGACTCCAGCGGACGTTGGGCACGGTGACGCGGGAGAGGATCTGCCACCCGCTCGCGCCCATGACGAGCGCGGCCTCCTCCTCCTCCTTGCCCTGCTGCTGCATGAAGGGGATGAGCTCGCGGGCGACGAAGGGGAACGTCACGAAGACGGTCGCGAGCACGATGCCGGGCACGGCGAACACGATCCGGACGCCGTGCTCCTGGAGCCACGGGCCGAAGAGCCCCTGCCCGCCGAAGAGCAGCACCGTGCACATGCCGGCGATGACCGGCGAGACGCCGAAGGGCAGGTCGATGAGCGTGAGGAGCAGGTTCTGCCCGCGGAAGCGGAAGCGGGTCAGCGACCACGCCGCCGCGACGCCGAACAGCGTGTTGAGCGGGACGGCGATCGCGGCCACGAGGAGCGTGAGCTTCACCGCCGCCCACGCGTCCGGCTGGGTGATGGCGGCGAGCCAGACCTCGACGCCGCCGCGCAGCGCCTCCCAGAGCACCGCCGCGGCCGGCAGGAGCAGGAACCCGGTGAGGAAGACGAGCGCGACGCCGATGAGGAGGCGCCGCACCCAGGGCGGGTCCTCGTGGGCGCGCCGGAACCCGGGCACCGGGTCCGCGGCCGCGGCCGGCTCGAGCCGCTCCAGCTCTTCCGCGCGGACGCTCATGCCGCGATCCCCACCCGGCGCCGGGTCCAGGCCTGCAGGCCGTTGATCGAGAAGAGGAGCGCGAACGAGGCGACCAGCATGACGGTCGCGATGGCCGTGGCGCCGGCGTAGTCGTACTGCTCGAGCTTGGTCATGATGAGGAGCGGCGTGATCTCGGTGCGGAGCGGCAGGTTCCCCGAGATGAAGACCACCGAGCCGTACTCCCCGAGCGCGCGGGCGAAGGCGAGCGCGAACCCGGTGAGCGCGGGCGGGACGAGCGTCGGGAGGATCACGCGGAGGAACGTCTGCCAGCGGCTCGCCCCGAGCACCGCCGCCGCCTCCTCGACCTCCACCTCGGCGTCCTCGAGCACCGGCTGCACCGTGCGGACCACGAACGGCAGGCCGATGAAGGTCAGGGCGATCACCACCCCGAGCGGCGAGAAGGCGCTCTTCACGCCGAGCGGCTCGAGCCACTGCCCGATCCAGCCGGTCCGGGCGTACACCGCGAGGAGCGCGATCCCCGAGACCGCGGTGGGGAGCGCGAACGGGAGGTCCACGACCGCGTCCACGAGCGAGCGCCCGGGGAACCGGTACCGCGCGAGCACCCACGCGACGAGCACGCCGAACACGGTGTTGATCGCCGCCCCGATCGCCGCCGCGCCGAACGAGATCCGGTACGACGCGAGCGCGCGCGGGCTCGTGACGATGTCCCAGGCCTGCGCGAGCGTGAGCTCGCTGGCCTTGAGCGCGACCGCCGAGAGCGGCAGCAGGACGACGAGGCCGAGGTAGAAGATCGTGAACCCGGTCGAGAGCCCGAAGCCGGGGAGCACGCCGCGGCGCGCGCGCGACGGGGTCAGGCCGCCCACGTCCCCTCCTTGGCCGTGCCCGGCGGGGCGAGATCCTCGCCGAGATCGACGACGTCGGCGGGCGTGAGGTCCTCGGGCGCGAGCTGGGTCAGGTCGGCGAGCGCCGCCTTCGCCTCCGCCGCCGGCAGCCGGGCGAAGAACGCGCTCGCCGCCTCCCCGGGGGTGCGCTTCGCCTCGTAGAGCGCCGCGAGCCGCTCGAGGGCCCGGCCGACGCGGCGCGCCGGGATCTTGGCCGCGAGCTCGCCGAACCGGGCGCCCTCGGCCGACACGCCGCCGCCCAGGAGCAGGAAGTACTGCGGCACGGCCTTGTCGCCGACCTTGCGCACCGAGCCCTGGAGGCCGATGGCGGCGAGGTGGTGCTGGCCGCAGCCGTTCGGGCAGCCGCTCATCTTGATGTCTGCGTCGCCGAGCCGCGCGGTGAGCGCCGGGTCGGCGCGGAGCTGGGCCTCGAGGTCCCGGCCCAGACCGCGCGAGTGCGTCACCGCGAGGCGGCAGGTCTCGGCGCCCGGGCAGCTCACGACGTCCGCCGGCGTGTCGGCGCCGGCGAGGCCGAGGCCGGCGGCGGCGAGCCGGGCGTAGAGCGCCGGGAGGTCGGCGGTCCGGATCCAGCGCAGGACCGCGTCCTGACCCCGGGTGAACCGCACCGTCCCGTCGGAGTACGCGCGCGCCAGCGCCGCCAGCGCCGCGAACTGCGCGGAGCTGAGGTCCCCGAGGGGGACGGTCACGAGGACGAGCGCGTACCCGGCCTGGCGCTGCGGCCGGACGTTGGTCCGCGTCCAGGCGGCGAGCGCGGCGGGCGTCGCCTCGGCGGGGCGCACCTCCGGAACCACGCCCGGGCCCCGCGGGCGCTGCGCGCGCACGAGCTGCGCGAGCTCCTCGGGCGTCGGCGCGGGCGGGCGCGCGCCGGCAGGCGGGCCCTCCTCGGGCGGGCGCTCGGGATCGAACGGCAGCGCCGGGATCCCCTCCGCGCGCACCTCGTCGAGCGCCTTCAGGATCTCCGCCTGGAAGCCGTCCCAGCCGAGCTTCTTCACGAGGTACTTCATGCGCGCGGCCTTCCGGTTCTGGCGCTCTCCCATCCGGTGGAATACCCGCACCACCGCCTCGGCGACGGCCAGGAACTCGCCCGCGGGTACGAACGCGAGCAGCTGCCGACCCGACACCGGGAAGGTGGCCGTGCCGCCCCCGAGGCGCACCTCGAAGCCGCGCCGCCCGCCCTGCCGGCGGGCGTAGAAGCCGATGTCCTGGATCGACGCCGCCGCGTGGTCCTGGGCGCACCCCTCGAAGGCGATCTTGAACTTGCGAGGGAGCGAGGAAGCGAGCGGGTGCCGGAGGAACCAGCGCACGAGCGCCTCGCCGTAGGGCGCCGTGTCGAAGATCTCGTCGGGGGACACGCCGGAGAACGGGCAGGCGGTCACGTTGCGGACCGCGTTGCCGCAGGCCTCGCGCGAGGTGATCCCGACCTCGCCCAGGCGGGCGAGCGCCGCCTCGGCGCCGCGGCCGGAGACGAAGTGCAGCTGGACGTTCTGCCGGGTGGTCACGTGGCCGAAGCCGCGGGAGTGCTTCTCGGCCACGTCGCCCAGCGCCTCGAGCTGCTCGGCGCTGACCTGCCCGAGCGGGAGCTTCGAGCGGAGCATGTAGAGGTCGCCGCCCTGGCGGATCTCGTACGTGCCGTAGAGGAGGCGGAAGGCCTTCCATTCCTCGGGGCCGATCTCGCCGCGCTCCCAGCGTTCGAGCTCGCGGACGAACGCCTCGACGTCGCGCGGATCGGAGAACCGATGCGGTGGCGCGCCCGAGGGGGCGGCGGCGCTCGGCGTGGACATCGGGAGGGTGCTCATGGGTGTGCTCCGAGAGACGTTCAGTGAACCTGCGAAACGGCCGCGGCCGGGGGCTCCACGGCGGCGGCCGCGAGCGAGACCACCGCGCCGATGACGAGCGTGCCCGGGGCGCGCCCGCCGTCGAGCGGCGCCGACGGGAGCGCCGCGAGCGTGCCCGTCCAGACCGACGCCTCGGGCGTCGCGGCGCCGAGGAGCGCGGCCGCCGGGGTGTCGGCGGACCACCCCGCCTCCCGGAGGACCTCGACGAGGCGGCCCCGCGTGCCGAGGCCCATCAGGACGACGAGCGTCGACGCGCCCGGCCGCAGGCCGGAGATGACGGGCCGGTACGCCTCCTCGGCGTGCCCGGAGACGACGGTGAACCCCGTGGACAGGCCGCGGTGCGTGAGCGGGATCCCGGCCAGCGCCGGCGCCGCGAGCGCCGAGGAGAGCCCGGGGATGACCTCGTGCGGGACGCCCGCCTCGGCGAGCGCGAGGACCTCCTCACCGCCGCGCCCGAAGACGAACGGATCCCCCGCCTTGAGCCGGACGACGCGCTTCCCGGCGCGCGCGGCCTGGACGAGCATCTTGTGGATGGTCTCCTGCTTCACGCTGGGCCGGCCGGCGCGCTTGCCCACGAAGAAGCAGTGCGCGCGGCGCGCGTGGCGCAGGGCCTCGCCGGAGACCAGCGCGTCGTGC
>Ga0196976_1000555_pt1 | contig 23038 bp, 20 predicted proteins | sample S3v_513CmetaG_FD_148644 | JGI IMG/M metagenome (GOLD analysis project Ga0196976, IMG submission 148644) | Soil microbial communities from Anza Borrego desert, Southern California, United States - S3+v_5-13C | ecosystem: Environmental > Terrestrial > Soil > Desert | place: USA: California...
ATGAGCCCGGGGAGTCTCACCGATCCTGGGGTGACTCGCCCGGGTTTTTTTTCGAGGTCGATTGGGGCACCGCCCTCCCGAGCCCGAGCCCGAGCCCGAGCCCGAGCCCGAGCCCGAGCCCGAGCCCGAGCGCGCCCTCGCTGGGAGCGGGGCTATTCCTCGAGCGTCGAGGTGTCGCCCTCGGGGAGTCCCTGGGCCCGCGCCTTCAGGACGCGCCGCATGATCTTCCCCGAGCGCGTCTTCGGGAGCGCGTCCACGAACACGACGCGCTCCGGCCGGACGATCGGGCCCATGTGCTGCGCGACGTGCGTCCGGACCTCCTCGGCGAGATCGTCGGAGGCCTTGAAGCCCTGGCGGAGCAGGCAGTACGCGTGGATCGCCTGGCCCTTCACCTCGTGCGGCAGCCCGATCACCGCGGCCTCGGCGACGGCGGGGTGCGAGACCAGCGCGCTCTCGATCTCGGCGGTCCCCAGGCGGTAGCCCGACACCTTGATGACGTCGTCGGTCCGGCCGATGACCCAGTAGTACCCGTCCTTGTCGCGCTTGGCCGAGTCCCCCGCCATGTAGCGGCCGGGGTACTTGGACCAGTACTGCTTCACGAAACGCTCGGGGTCCTTGTAGATGGTGATCGCCATCCCGGGCCACGGCTTGTCGAGCGTCAGGAAGCCCTCCTCGCCGTCGGGCACGGGCTTGCCGTGCTCGTCCAGGATGGACGCCTGCTGGCCGAAGAACGGCCGCGTCGCCGAACCCGGCTTGAGCGGCATGGAGGGGACCGGCGTGATCTGGAACATGCCGGTCTCGGTCTGCCACCAGGTGTCCATGATCGGGCAGCGGCCCTTGCCGATGACGCGGTGGTACCACTTCCACGCCTCGGGGTTGATCGGCTCGCCCACGGAGCCGAGGAGCCGCAGGCTCGAGAGATCGTGGCGGTTGGGCCACGACTCGCCGAACCGCATGAGCCCGCGGATGGCGGTCGGCGCGGTGTAGAGGATCGTGATCCCGTACTTCTCCACGAGCTGCCACCAGCGGTTCGGGTACGGGTACGTCGGCGCGCCCTCGTACATGAACCCGGTCGCGCCCATGAGCAGCGGCCCGTACACGATGTAGGAGTGGCCGGTCACCCAGCCCGGATCCGCCGCGCACCAGTAGCGGTCCTCGTCGCGCACGTCGAAGACGTACTTGAGCGTCGAGTAGATGCCGACCATGTAGCCGCCGTGGCCGTGGACGAGCCCCTTCGGCTTCCCGGTCGTGCCCGAGGTGTAGAGGATGTAGAGCGGGTCGCCGGCGTCCATCACCTCCGTCTCGCACCGGTTGGTGGCGAGCGGCAGCTTCATGAGCTCGTGGTACCAGTAGTCCCGGCCCGGCTCCATCCGCACCTCGTGGCCGGTCCGCTGGACGACGATCACGGTCTCGACCGTGGGGCAGCGCCGGACGGCGTCGTCCACGGTCTTCTTGAGCTCGACCGTCTTGCCGTTCATGAAGCCGCCGTCGGCGGTGATGACGACGCGCGACTCGGAGTCCTCGATCCGGCCCTGGAGCGAGTCCACCGAGAACCCGCCGTACACGACGGAGTGGATCGCGCCCACCTTGGCGCAGGCGAGCATGGCGATCACGATCTCGGGGACGCGGGGCATGTAGATCGTCACCCGGTCGCCCTTCTTCACGCCCATCGCCTTGAGGACGTTGGCGAAGCCGTTCACCTCGCGGTTGAGCGCGAAGTAGGAGTAGGTGCGGACCTCGGAGTTCTCGCCGACCCAGACGAGGGCGAGCTTGTTCTTCCGGTAGGTCTTCTGGTGCCGGTCGAGCGCGTTGTGGACGATGTTGCACTGCCCGCCCTTGAACCACTTGAAGAAGGGCTTCTCGCTGGCGTCGCAGACCCGGTCCCACTTCTTGAACCACTCGAGCTCCTCGGCCTCGGCGGCCCAGAACGCCTCGGGGTCCTCGAGCGCCTTGCGGGCCATCGCGTCCCAGTCCTTGACGCGGGCGCCGGCGACGACCTCCGCCGACGGATGGAAGATCTCGCCCTCCAGCTCCTGCGCCCTCGGGCTCATGGCGGCTCCTCTCGAGGCGTCCGCGACGCCGGTGGATGTCTGGCCTTGCTCCGGGCGCGAAACATTGTCGCGGCGGTCGGCGCGGCACCCGGCCCGAGTGGGGGATCGCAGGAACCTGTTGGGGGGGATCTCCCGAGCCCGAGCCCGACCCAGAGGTCGACCCCCACCCCGAGCGCGCCTGGTACCCGAGCCGTTTACCCCCGCCCGACCCGCCGCTATTCTCCCCGCGTGATCGTCCCCGGACTCCTCTCGCGCGGCGACGTGGTGCGCGTGATCGCCCCCGCGAGCCCCTTCGACCCCGAGCTCCTGGCCCAGGGCCTCGTCGCGCTCCGCGACCGGCTCGGGTTCGTGCCCCGCCACCGCGACGACATGTTCTCGCGCCGGCGCTACCTCGCCGGCGACGACGCGCGCCGGCTCGACGAGTGGCGAGAGGCGGTGGCCGACCCGGAGGCGCGGGCGATCTTCTGCGCCCGCGGCGGCTACGGCACCATGAGGATCTTGCGGGGCGTCGATGCGGCGCCGCTCCTCGCCCGCCCCAAGGTGCTCGTCGGCTTCTCCGACATCACCGCCCTCCACGCGGTGCTCAACCGCGCGGGGCTGGCGACCGTGCACGGCCCCGTCCTCACCCAGCTCGGCCGCGCGCCCCAGGCCGCGGTCGAGCACCTGGCCGCGCTCCTGACGCGGGGCCCGGCGGCCGCGGCGGAGGGGACTCCGGCGCCGGGCGCCGGGCTCGCCGGGACGGCGGTGATCCGGCCCGGCGTCGTGGAGGCGCCGCTCCTCGGCGGCTCGCTCACGCTGCTCGCACACCTCTGCGGCACCGGGCTCCTGCCGAGCCTCGCCGGCGCGATCCTGGCGATCGAGGACGTGGACGAGAAGCCGTACCGGCTCGACCGCTACCTGACGCACCTCCGGCTCGCCGGCGCGCTCGAGGGGGTGGCCGGGATCGCGCTCGGTCAGTTCACGGATTGTGACGCCCAGGGCGTCCGGGGCGAGGACGTCATGGGCGACTGGGCCGCCGAGCTGGGCGTGCCCGCGATCCAGGGGCTCCCCTTCGGGCACGAGGACGCCAACTTCGCGCTGCCGCTCGGCGCGCGGGCGCGGCTCGTCGCGCCGGCGCCGGGGGAGCCGGGGCCGCCGCGGCTCGTGTTCACGGGGTGGGCGGAGCAAGGGGCGGCGGCGACCGTCTAGCGTGACTGTCACCGGACCGGCGCCCTCTCGTCCACCGCGGCCAGAGACGGGCGCGCCGGGCAAGTGGCTCCACTCCGTCGCCCCGCGGATGCACGGTCCGGCCGTGCTGGCCGCGTTCCGCTCCGACGGGGCGCTCGTCGCCGCCACCGGCAACGCCGAGTGGGGCTCGAGGTCTCCCCTACCGGGCGCCACCGCGTGTTCGGCTGCCCGAACCACTTGGTGCGCACCGATCGGTTTCCGTCGCAGGGCTGAGTCCGTGGCCTGCGTGAGGAGGGACGGCGATGAACGAGCGCAATTCTACGAGGCCGCCTGCCCGACGCACGAGGAGCGCGAGGACGAGGACTGGCACGACTGCAAGGACGAGATCGGACCGCGGCCGATCGCGATCGTCGGCCGCGACATCTTCTCGGCTTCAACGAGGCGGTCGAAGCGAACGTGCGCGAGGTGCTCGCGAAGAGGGAACCCTGATCGCTCCGCTCCGGAGCGTCGCGGGGGCGCCGCAGCAGATCGCTCGAGGTGCGGCCTCGCTCACCCCCCGCGCTTCCGCGACGCCATCACCAGCATGAGCCGCTCGGCCGACGCCGGGACCGCGACATCGTACGCGCCGAACGCGCGACCACGTCGAGCCCGCGCGCGGCGAGGATCCCGCGCAGCTCCGCCTCGCCGTAGAGGCGCGTCCCGGGATCGTCGCTCTCCGGGAAGGTGTCGGGGATCGCGGGCAGGGGCTTGCCGTACTCGAACAGGTGGCCGCGGCGGCGAGCGCGTCCTCGATCTCGCCTGCGGGTTCGGCCGGCACTCCCTCGAGCTCGCCCGGCGCGGGTTCACCGTGCTCGGCGTGGACGTCACGGCGGCGTACGTCGAGGACGCGCGGGCGTCGGCGCGGGCCGAAGGCCTTGATGTCGAGGCTCCAGCCCATACCGGCTCCCGCGTTTACCCTTCCGAGCCCGAGCCCGAGCCCGAGCCCGAGCCCGAGGCCGAGCCTGAGCGCCGCTCGGCCCCGCCGCCCAGGACGGCGCAGCGCTACCCGCCCGCCGACGCGACGATCCTCGCCGCCCCCAACTCGGCCAGCTCCGCGTCCTCCTCCTGCGAGAGGCCGCTCACCGCCACCGCGCCGACCACCTCGCCCTTCACCCGGACCGGGACGCCGCCGCCCCAGCCGGTGAAGGCCGGGTCCGTGTTGGAGAGCTGCCAGCCCTTGGCCTTGAACGCCTGGCCGACGTCGAACGTCGCGCCCCGCTCCCGGGCGGCGGTGAGGCACTTGCGCGTCGCGACGAGGACCGACGGGAGCGGCGCGCCGTCCATCCGGAGCAGCGAGACGAGCTCGCCGTGGGAGTCGGAGACGGCGATCACCGCCGTCTTCCCGCGGCGCACGAGCTCCTCCCGGATGGTGGTGATGGCAAGCGCCGCCTCCTGCTCGCCCAGCTCCAGCTTGGTCTGCATCGCTTCCTCCCGTGGTTCGGCGCGAGTGCATCGTACCCGGCGGGACCCGGCCAGGCGAGGGCCTCGCGGGCCCCTCCACCCTGGCCTGGCACGCCGCCCTCACCCGTGGCATAGCTGCGCGCGTGATCGACTGGGACCGCGCGAAGCGCATTCACCTCATCGGCGTGGCCGGAACGGGCATGGGCTCGTTCGCCGGCATGCTCAAGGCCGCCGGGCACGAGGTCACCGGCTCCGACGAGAACGTCTACCCCCCGATGTCCACGCAGCTCGAGCGCTGGGGCATCGAGGTGCTGACGCCCTACCGGGCCGAGAACCTCGAGCGGGCCCGGCCCGATCTGGTCGTCGTCGGGAACGTCGTCCGCGCGGTGAACCCGGAGGCGGCGGCGATGCGCGAGCGCGGGCTCCCGCACGTCTCGTTCCCCGCGGCCCTCGGCGAGCGGTTCATCGGCCCGCGCCACGGCGTCGTCGTCGTGGGGACGCACGGCAAGACGACCACGTCCGCGATGATGGGCGCGCTCCTCCACCACGCCGGGCGCGACCCGTCGTTCCTCGTCGGCGGCGTGACCCGCGACTTCGACTCCAACTTCCGTCTCGGCGCGGGCGCCCACTTCGTGGTCGAGGGCGACGAGTACGACACCGCGTACTTCGACAAGGGCCCCAAGTTCCTCCACTACCGCCCGCGCACGGCGATCTTCACGAGCTGCGAGCTCGACCACGCCGACATCTACCGCGACGAGGCGCACTACGAGAGCGCGTTCGAGCGGTTCGCGGAGCTCCTGCCGCCGGACGGCTTCCTCGCCGCCTGCGCGAGCTACGAGAGCGTCCGGCGGATCGCGAAGCGCGCCCGGTGCCGGGTCGAGACGTACGCGGTCGACGCGCCCGGGGCCGAGTGGGAGGCGCGCGACCTGCGCCTGGGGCGCGACGGCGCGCGGTTCGCGCTCGCGCGCGGCGGGCGCGTCCTCGCGGAGGTCCACCTCCCCGTCGGCGGCGCGCACAACGTGGAGAACGCGCTCGGCGTCGCCGCCGCGGCGACGGCGCTCGGCCTCGCGCCCGCCGAGATCGCCGCCGGGCTGGCCGCGTTCCGCGGCGTGAAGCGCCGCCAGGAGGTCCGCGGCGTCGCGGGCGGCGTGACGGTCGTCGACGACTTCGCCCACCACCCGCGCGCGGTGGAGAAGACGCTCGCCGCCGTCCAGGCGAGCTTCCCGGGCGCGCGCCTCCTCGCCGCCTTCGAGCCGCGGTCCAACACGAGCCGCAGGAACCTGCACCAGCGCGAGTACGCCTCGGCCTCGACCTGGGCGTCGGCCGCCGAGGTGTTCCTGCTCCGCCCCGCGCCGACCGATCGCGTGCCCGAGGCGGAGCGGCTCGACCTGGACGCGGTGGTGGGCGCGCTCTCCGAGGCCGGGAAGCGGGCGCGCGCCTTCTCCGCCGTCGACGAGCTCGTGCCCGCGATCCTGGGATCGGCGCGGCCGGGCGACGTGGTGGTCGCGATGTCCAACGGGGCGTTCGGCGGGATCTGGGGGAAGCTGCTCCAGGGGCTCGGGGGCGCCAACCCGTGAACGAGCCCGCGCCCGCGCCCGAGGAGAAGCCGGGCTCGGGCGCGTTCACGGTTCATCCAGGAAGGTGACGACCATGACCGTCCGGGAGCTGGGCAAGACGATCACCCAGGAGCTGGCCCGCGTCTTCGACCGGCTGGACGAGGCCCAGGTCGACGCGTTCCTCGCGGAGCTCGACCGGGCGCGCCGCGTGATCCTCGCCGGCGCGGGCCGCGAGGGGATCGCCACGCGCGCGTTCACGATGCGGCTCATGCACCTGGGGCTCGACGCGCACTGGCTCTGGGACGACACCACCCCGAGCCTCCGGCCGGGCGACCTGCTCGTCGCGACGAGCGGGCCGGGCAACATCGGGCACCTCCACTACGTCGTCGAGACCGCGAAGGCGCGCGGCGGGCGCGTGGCGATCGTCACCGGCGACCCGGGGGGCCGCACCGTCCCGCTCGCGGACGTGGTCCTCTTCGTGCCGGCGTCGGTGTACCAGGGGAAGGCGGACGTGGTCCCCTCGGTGCAGCCGATGGGCAACCTCTTCGAGCAGGCGCTGTTCATCACCTTCGACGCGATCGTGATGACGCTGCGCGACCGCAAGGGGATCACGCCGCAGGAGATGGAGGCGCGGCACCGCAACCTGGAGTAGCGGCCGCCTCGACGGCGCGCGGCGGCGGCGCCGCGGGGCGGGGCCGGCGCGTGGCGTGCGGCGCGGGCTCCGCGGCGGGGACCCCGAGCGCCCGGAGCTCCCCGGCGATCGCCCCCGCGAGCGCGGCGGGCTCCACGAGGACGCCCGCGTCGGCGCGGACCCCGACCCGGATCGTGCCCGCGTACGAGAGGATGCTCACGCCCAGGCCGAGCGAGGCCGGGTGCGGCACCCAGAACATGAGGCGCTCCAGCTCGGCGCCGGCGAGGCGCACGCGCGCGGGCGGCCCGCGGACGTTGGTCACGACGAGCGACGCCTTGCGCGAGAAGAACGCGGTCGCGAGGTGCTCGAGCGGGCGCGGCAGGAGCCCGAAGCCGGCCAGGACGGCGAGCGTGACCGCCGCGTCCGGGCTCCCGCGGACGCGCGCGAACCGCTCGTGCACCTCCGCGAGGCGCGCGGCGGGCGTCTCCGCCTGGGTGGGGAGATCGAGGAAGACGAGGCCGAACGCGTTCCCCAGGACCCCGTCCGCGGGCGCGCGCGCGTCCACCGGGACGAGCGCGCGCGGCTCGGCCGCGTCTGCCTGCCGCGGCAGCGCTCGGCGGAGGCCACCGGCGACGGCGGCGACGACGAGCTCGTTCGGCGTCGCGCCCGCGCGGCGGGCGGCGGCGCCGGCGTCGGAGGTCCGCACCGCCGGCGTCCAGGCGAGCCGCCGCGTGCCGGTGAGCGGCCGGACGAGCGCGTCCGTCCGATCGAGCGGCAGGAGCGCGAGCCGCGCGAGCGCGGCGCCGAACGCGGTCGCCTCTCCGGCCAGCTCCATCGCGCGCGCGGGTCCCTCGACGGCGCGTCGCAGGGCGCCGAGGGGATCCTCCGCGAGCCCGAGCGGGCGGAACGCCCGGCCGGGCGCGGGTGGAGCCGGGGTGACCCCGTCCGCCATCCCGAGGAGGACGCGGATGAGCGCGCGTCCGTCGCCGAGGCAGTGGTGCACCTTCACGGCGAGCGCGGACCGCCGCCGCCCCAGCGAGAGGAGCCGGATGCGCCAGGGCGGACGGCCCGGCTCCAGCGGCTCCGTCGCGAGCGCGCCGAGGTGCTCCCGGAGCGGCCGTTCCCCAGGCTCGAGCGCCGCCTGGTCGAGGTGGCGCGCCAGCTCGAACCCGGGATCGTCCTCCCACCGCACGGGCCCGAGGCCCGGGTCGTGGACGCGCTGGCGGAAGCGGCGCAGGCCCAGCACGCGCTCCTCGACGAGCGCCCAGGCGCGTCCGAAGGAGAGCGGCTCGGCGAGCTCCAGCAGCGCGACGATGTCGGCGGAGTTCGCGGGCCGATCCATCCGGAGCCAGGCGGCGTCCACGCGGCGCATCGGCTCCTGGAAGATCAAGGGGGGCTCCCGTTCGGCAGGTCCACCGCTGGGGTAGGCACGAGCGGGCCGGACGCCGAGGGCCTTCGCGGGGGCGGCAGGGTGGGCCGTCGGGGCGGCGCGGGACGCACCGCGCGATCGCCCGGTGCTACGATCCGCCGACGCAGCGCGCCCGTGTATTGCGGTGTCCGGGCGCCGCCCACAACCTCCGCACCGCTCCGAGGCTCCTTCATGAAGCTCCAGCTGCGCTCCACGCTCGCCGTGCTGCTCGTCTCGTCCCTGGTGATGGGATGCGGGGGCGACTCCACGGACGTCCACGGCCCGTCCACGCTGGGCCGAGGGATCAACATGGGCAACTACCTCGAGGCCGACGGTCACGAGGGCGCCTGGACGGGCGAACGGCTCATCGACGAGGAGAACGACTTCCCGCTCATCAGGGCGGCGGGGTTCGAGTCGGTGCGGATCCCGATCCGCTGGTCGGATCACGCGAGCACGACCGGTCCCGAGTACCTCATCGACGCGGACTTCCTCGCGCGGGTGAAGGAGGTGGTGGACGGGGCGATCGCCGCGGGGCTGAAGGTGGTCATCAACACCCACCACTACACCGAGATGATGGACGGTCCGGTCGAGAGCCTGCCCGGCCACCGCGCCCGGCTCGCCGCGATCTGGGACCAGATCGCGAAGGCGTTCCCGGTGAGCAGCTACCCCGCCGACACGCTCGTGTTCGAGCTGCTCAACGAGCCGAACGGCAGGGTCGGGTACTCGCAGTGGAACGACATCATCGAGGAGCTCACCAACGTCCTCTGGACCGACAACGCCGCGACGCAGACCGGGCGCAAGATCATGGTCGGCACGGCCAACTGGGGCGGGCCCACGGGCCTCCAGCAGCTCGTGCTCCCGCGCGCCTGCAACCCCGGCAACACCATCATCACGATCCACTGGTACGAGCCGTTCCACTTCACGCACCAGGGCGCCGAGTGGGTGGCCGGGTCGGACGCGTGGATCGGGACGAGGTGGACGGGAACCGCCGCGGACAAGGCGGCGCTGCTCACGCTCCTCGACACGGTGACCTTCTGGAACTCGCAGAAGGGGCGTCGCTTCGAGATCTACGTGGGCGAGTTCGGCGCGTACGGTGCGTACGCCGAGCCGGAGGACCGCCGCGCGTGGACCGCGTTCGTGGCGCGCGAGGCCGAGGCACGCAACATGAGCTGGGCGTACTGGGAGTTCGATCAGGGGTTCGGCGCCTACGACCGCGACAACACGCGGTGGCGGCCGGAGATCATCGAGGCGCTCATCCCGGTCGAGCCGCCGCCGCAGTAGCCGCGCACCTCTCTCGTGAACCACGGGGCCCGGCCGCTGCTTGCGGTCGGGGCCCGTTCGCTCGTGGCCGCTTGGGCCGCCTCCGCGCGAGCTGGTGGCGTACGCCGCCTCCGCGCCTCCGCCCGGCCGCCGCTCGCTACCTCGGGCGCGCGGCGGGGGTGCCGGCACGCGCGCGAAGACGTGCATCGCGTCTGGGCGAGGCGCGCGAAACTCGCCGGCCACCTCCGCTCGCTGCGCTCGCGGGTGGCCGGCTTCGGACAGTCGCGCGCCCGCTCTCGCGTGGCGCGGTCCGCGTGCGGACTGCGCTCGGCGGGGCTGCGCGCCCTCGGTGTACCGCTCCGCGGCGGCCGCGCTCCGGCGCTCCGGCGGCTGCGGGGAGTGCGGGCGTGTTTGCGGTGCGTGTTTGCGGGGGGGGCGTGTTACGGGGGCGTGTTACCCAGCCCGTTCGTCCTGAGAGGGCCCGCGAAGCGGCCCGGGGGGAGGCCGGAAAGGAGAGGGCGCCCTCGCGGGCGCCCTCGGGTCCACGAGAGCGGCGCTCGTCCGGCTACGGGAGCGGCTGCGTGTGGCAGGCGCTGCACATCGCCTTGCTCGACGGGTCCGCCTCGCCGCGGTGCTTGCGGAGGAACGAGCCCGGGTGCGGGTTGCCGCCGACGCCGCCCATCTGGTGGCAGGCGACGCAGGTGGACGACGCGCCGTTGTCGTGGCAGCCGGCGCAGCTCAGGATGTCCCGCCGCGCGGCGTCGCCGTGGCCCTTCGGGCCGGTGTCCGTCGCCCAGCCCGGGGGATGCGGGTCGCGGACGTTCACCGCGGACGTGGTCACGCCCTGCTCGGTGTGGCAGGCGTAGCAGAACGCGGAGCCGTGGCAGGACCGGCAGCTCGCGGGGTCGGCGCGGGCGTCGATGATGTGGCGCGAGACGTAGTCGCCGCGGTGGATGAAGCCCTTGTCCACGGCCTCGGGGTAGATCACCGAGGGGCGCGCCGGGGTCACCTGCGAGGCGTGGCACTCGGCGCAGGAGGTCTGGTCGTGGCACGCGGCGCAGCTCTCGGCGGTCGGCCGGGCCATCGAGCCGTGCACCTTCATCCAGTTCCCCGCGTGCGAGAACGCCGTCTGCGGCACGTAGCCCTTGAGGTCGACGTGGCAGGGCGTGCACTTCGCGGCGTTGAAGTCGGCCTGGTGGTCGTGGCAGCTCGTGCACGTCGCCATCGGCGGCGCGGGGGACTCCTGGTCGCCGGGCTCCGGCAGCTTCACGTGGCAGGTCCGGCAGTCCTTCACCTGCGCGACGTGCTGCGCGTGATCGATCCGGATCCGGAACGGCTCGTTCCGGGCCGGCACCTCGACCGTCACGTCGGTGTCGTGGCAGCCGTTGCAGCGGTCGTCCGTGGACGGCGTCTTCGGGAGCTGCACGTGGCGGATGCCGGCCTCGAGCTTCTTCGCGTCGGCGATGCCGGCGTGGCAGGCGACGCAGGCGACCTCGCCCTCGACGTGGGGCGCGTGCGGGAAGACGTACTTGGGCTCGGCCTGGCGCGCCTCGGAGCGCTGCGGCTTGAGCGAACAGCCCGCGCCCGCGAGGACGATGCCGAAGGTGGCGGCGAGCACGGCGGGGAGCGCGAGGCGGTTCATCACCGCACCTCCGCGGTCCGGTAGGTCTGGTTGTACGCGAGCTTCGCCATGAGGTCGTAGTTCTGCTCGAGGTAGGGCGTCATCCCGGCGCTGCCGGAGAGGACGGCGGTGAAGCCGAGGGGGAGCTGGTACCCGGCGGTCAAGGTCCCGGTGACCGACTCGCCCTGGCCGTTGACGTCTTCGCGGAAGAACGTGCCCAGGACGTCACCGGTCACGAACGCCTTGCCCAGGTTGCGGCGCGCCCAGACGCGGGTCCCGAAGTAGCCGTTCGCGTAGGCGTCCAGGTTGAAGAGCTCCAGGCCCGCGATCGTGCGGCCGGACTCCCAGCTCACGCGCGCGCGGAGGTCGGAGCCGAGGTCGCTGCCGCTCCCGTCCGCGCCGGGCTCGGCGCGCAGGTGGGCGTCGACGCCGGCGTGGAGGCCGCGGCCGAGGTTGTACGTGGCGCCGGCGCCGAGCTCGGTCCAGACCGACGTCGTGAACACCGAGAGGATCGAGTCGCGCGACAGGAGGAGGCTCGGCTCGACGCGCTTGAAGTCGGCGGTGACGTGGAGCTTCGAGGTGACGGTCGTGGTCAGGGCGGCGCTCACCTCGGCGACGCGCTGCTCGGGGAGGTTGAACGTGCCGAAGCCCGCGAGCGTCAGGTTCGAGCGCCGCAAGGGCTGGACCCGGAAGTCGGCGCCGACCTCCTGGCGGACCGTCTCGCCGCCGTCGTTCACCACGTTGGCCGAGGCGCCGAGCTCGAACCCGCGCCCGGCGACGCCCGGGATCGGCAGGCCCGCGGCCACCCGGCCGCCGTACGCCAGCGTGCCGCCGACGGGGTTCCAGCTCTTCAGGCCGTCGCGCGTCTGGAACCGCTGCGAGGTGGGGACGCCGGCGTAGGCGGAGAGCGAGAGCTGGGCGCGGGCGATCGGGACCACCACGACCGCCTGCCCGCCGTCGAGCTGGATCATGCGGGCGACGCCGGTCGCGATCATGCTCCGGCCGGCGCGCAGAGTGAGCCGCCGGTCGAGGAGCTTCGCCTGGACGTAGCCGGTGGTGACGTCGCCCGTGAGCCTGCCCCCGTCGGTGCCGGCGTCCCAGCGCCGCTCGGCGAGGTCGATCGCGCCCCAGGTGGAGAGGACGATCCGCAGGTCGTCGGAGAAGCCGTTCTCGATGTCACGCGCCGTGATGGTCAGGATCTCGAACACGGGGGCGACGGTGACGAGCTCGGGCCTCGAGCCGCCGCGGTAGCGCGGCTCCTGCCCCAGGAGCAGGAGGGTGGTGGAGCTCGCCTCGACGGTGTCGGCCCGCGCCGCGGAGGCCGCGAGCAGCGCGATCAGGGCGGCGAGCAGGGGAGTCTGGCGGATCACGCGTGGACCTCGGGCTGTGAGAGCTTGACGACCGGTGCTGCCTCGGAGGAGGGTCCGAGCACTTTGGTCGCAGAACGATTACACAGGCGGACCGGTGCTATCTTGCTTCAGGTCAAGAGGAAGCTGGAAGCCCCCCGTAAATTTTGCGCTTTCAAATGCGCGGGTAAGTGCGAGTTTGGAGCACGTACCGTGAACACCGTGGCGCTCGCACCTCGGCGACGCTCCGCTCCTTCGGGCTCCACTCGGTCCGGGAGCGTCGGCGGGGGCGGTCGGCGCGGAACCAGGCGGGGGCGGGCCGCACCCGGTAGGATCCGGCACGTGACCCGAGCGCTCGCCCTCGCCTTCGCCGTCCTCGCCGCCTGCACGGCCCCGCGGCCTCGAACGACCACGCAGGTGCCGCCGCTCGCTGGGAAGCCGCTCGCGCTCGCCGCGCCCGACCTCGCGGGGAGGGAGGTACGGGTCGAGGCGCCCGGGCGCGTCGTGGTGGTCGACTTCTTCGCGTCCTGGTGCGATCCGTGCCGGGTGCAGCTCCCGCACCTCGGGGCGCTCGCGCGCGAGCTGGGCGCGCTGGGCCTCGTCGCCTACGGCGTCGCCGTGGACGAGGAGCGCGCCGCCGTGGAGGGGTTCGCCATGGGCCTCGGGGTCGAGTTCCCGATCCTGTGGGATCCCGGCGGAGACGCCGTCGCGCGCCCGCTCGGGATCGAGCGGCTGCCGACCACGATCCTCGTGGACCGGCGCGGCGTCGTCCGGCACGTGCACGTCGGGTACGACGCCCACGTCGAGGAGCGGGTCGCGGCGGAGGTGAAGGCCCTGCTCGCGGAGTGATCGAACGCGCCGCGTCAGGCGCGCTCGGCCCGAGCCGGCTCGACGAGGGTGAACCGCGCGCGCTCGCGCTCCTCGGCCACCGCCGGGTCCGTCGCCGGACGGGGCCGGAGCCAGTAGGCCATCTCGTCCGCCTCCCAGGCGTAGGGCTCTCCGTTGAGCCGCACCCGGCCCTCCGCCATCGCGGTGGTCGCCTCGAGGAGCGAGCGCCGGCCGAGGTCGCGCACCAGCGCCTCGAACCGTCCCTGGCGCCGCGGGTCGAGGAAGGCGAACTCGTGGCGGCACGCGTAGGCCATGTGGTAGTGCGCCGGCCGGATCACGACGCCGGCGAGCCCGAGCCGCACGGCCATGCGCGAGAGCATGTAGCCCGCCTCGCGCGCCAGCCCGAGCCCGGGCACGTCCTGCCCGGGCAGGCGCGGCCGGCGATCGCTGAACTGCGCGCGCGGGTTGCGCAGCGACAGCCAGTGAATGTAGAGCACGTCGGCCTCGCCCCCGCCGCCCGGGAGCGCGATGCGCCGGCGCTCCAGGATCACCTCGACGAGGAGGTGCTCCTTCGCGTCCGCCTCGCCGTAGAGCCGCGCCCGCTCGCCGAGCCCCGCCGTGTCGAACGCCACGCGGAAGTGCCGGTAGCCGAGCCGCTCGAGCTGCTCGAAGATGCCGTAGCGGAACAGCGCGTGCTCGAGGCCCGACGCCGTGTAGAACCCGAGCAGGAGCCGCTGCCGGCCGCTGCGGATCCCGAGCGCCTCCTCGAGGTCCTCGGCGGTGAGCTCGCCGTCGTCCGAGAGCTGGTCGGGCGAGAGCTCGCGCGAGACCACCGCGAACCGCGCCGAGAGCGGATCGTACCGCTCCGGGATCGGCTCCTGCGAGCCCGCGGCCACGGCCATGCCCGTCCCCGCCAGCGCGCGCCAGGCGAGCCGCGAGTAGCCGCCGCCCGGGAGCCACACCGTGGGCACGCCCTCGAGCTCCATCGCGGCGACGAGGTCGCGCTCGCGAGCGCCGCCGAGCGTCAAGCCGAGCTTGCCCATCCGGTCCCCGGCGAGGACGTCGCCGCCGGCGATCACGAACGCGAGCTGCGGCCGGGGCATCCGGGCGAGGAGCGCGCCGAGCGCCTCGAGGTAGGTCGCGTCGCCCGCGCCCTCCGGCAGGTGCGTCTCGTCCACCCCGGGCAGCGGGCCCCAGTCCGAGCCCGAGATCGAGCCGATCCAGACGGCGGGATCTCCGGCCAGGCAGGCCGCGAGGCCGTCCGGCGGGTGGGCGTCGAGATCGAGCACGGCGACGCGCCCGGCGAACCCCTCGGCCCGGACCGCCTTCACCGCCACCGCCACGTCGTTCACCGGGCAGAAGCCGCCCATCGACGCGGGGCCGGCGTGGTGGAAGCCGCCCAGCAGGTTGAGCGCGGGGGCGCGGGTGCGGAGCGTCTCGCGCGCGGCGGCGACCGTCGCCCCGCAGGCGAGCCGGACGGACATCATGAGCTCGTCGACGGGCACGTCGGACGGGTCCACGGCGAACACGTGGGCGAGCCGCTCCGGCCGGCCGAGGGCCTCGAGCAGCTCGGCCGTGTGCACGCGCGCGAGGTCCTCGTACGAGACGCGCCGCGGCGTGCGGATCGCCGCCGCCGAGACGGCGCGGGTCTCGCGCAGCCACCAGATCGCGTAGTCGGCGCGCCGCGGCTCCATCCCGGCCGTGGACTCGAGGCCGGAGAGGGGGAGCCGGTAGCGCGGGTCGTACCAGACGGTGACCTCGCGCCGGTGGAGCCAGCTCCGGGCCCGGTAGAGGAGGGCGCGAGGGCGCATGCGGACCTAGGGGCTCGTCGCCGGAGGGACGTGCGAGTCAGGCCGCGCGGCCTTCTCGGACCGGCGCGACTCCCGGTGGGCAAGGCCCCAGCCAATGAGCGTCTCGAGGCCAATCCACGCGATCGCCAGGCCGACGGCCCACGAGAGCGAGTAGTTCACCCGCGCGCATCGGCCGAGCTGGAGCGCGCAGTCGGTGACCATCCCCATCGATCGGAACCAGATGACTCCTGCGTACCCGAGCATGAAGACGAGGAACCCCGTGCGAAGAACCGCGAGCACCTTAAGCATGTCGCGCAGTCTACCAAGCGTTCACGTTCAGCGCCGACCGACCTGCGGCCCGGTGCCGCCGTGCGCACCGATGCAGGGGGAGGGCGGCGCGGGTATCCTTTCGGGCTCGGGCTCGGGCTCGGGAGGGGCAGCAGTGGAGAAAGGAAAGGGGATCGTGAGCACGGAGCTCAGGGACGCATGCGTGGAGGCGGTCCGCCGCGGCGGCCGGATCCTGGCGGAGAAGTTCGGTCAGCCGCGCACGATCGAGCGGAAGGGGTCCATCGACCTCGTGACCGACGCCGATCGGGCCAGCGAGGCGGCGGTCGTCGGCTTCCTCCGGGAGCGGTTCCCCGCGGCCGCGATCCTGGCGGAGGAGTCGGGCGAGCACGCGGCGCGCGAGGGGTCGGAGCTCCGCTTCTACGTCGATCCGCTCGACGGGACCACGAACTACGCGCACGGGATCCCGCACTTCTCGGTCACGGTGGGCGTCGCCGACGCCGCCGGGCTCGTCGCCGGCGCCATCCTCGATCCGCTGCGCGGCGAGCTCTTCACCGCGGCGCGCGGCTCCGGCGCGTTCCTCGGCGACGCGCGGCTCCGGGTCTCGGGCTGCGCGAAGCTCCGCGACGCGCTGCTCGTCACCGGGTTCGCCTACGACTCGCACGAGAACGCCGCGTACGCGCTGCGCGTCTTCGGGAGCTTCACCGAGCGCGCGCAGTCCATCCGGCGGCTGGGCAGCGCCGCGCTCGACCTCGCCTACGTCGCGGCGGGCCGCTTCGACGGCTTCTGGGAGGAGCGGCTCCACGCGTGGGACATCGCCGCCGGCATCCTCATGGTGCGGGAGGCGGGCGGGATCGTGACCGACCTCGACGGGGCCGACGGGATGCTCGCGAGCGGGGACATCCTCGCCGCCGCGCCCGGGGTGTTCCCACCGATGCTGGAGGTGGTCAAGCACCACCCGTGAACGAGCCCGAGCCCGCTCCCGCGCCCCGGGGGACTGGCTAGGGCGCCACCACAGGCTCCACCGGCACGTCCGTCGCCGTCTCGGGCGGCGCGGCCGGCGGCGCCGGCGGCCCCGCCCTGCGGGGCGCCGCGGTCCCCGCCGCGAAGTCGATCCCGAGGATCGACTCGGGGTCGACGTACAGCCCGTTCACCTTCACGCCCCAGTGCAGGTGCGGGCCGGTGACCCGGCCGCTCGCCCCGAGCGCGCCCAGGACCTCGCCGCGGCGCAGCCGCTGCCCCACCTTCACGTCCACGCGGCTCAGGTGGAAGTAGGTCGTGTAGACGTCCGCGCCGTGCCAGAGGACCACGGTCTGGCCCGACATGTACGCGTCGCGGACCAGCACCACCTCGCCCTCGTTGGCGGCGGCGATCGCCGCGCCCACGGGGCCGGTCACGTCGAGCCCGTAGTGGACCGAGGCCCGCTTGCCGTTGAACGTGCGCTGGTCGCCGTAGCGGCCCGAGGTGGGCGCGTGCCGCGGCCAGTCGAAGCGGTCTTGGAAGAGCGGCGGCGCGAACCTGCGCGCGTAGGCGCGGGCGAACGCCTTCCGGTCGGCGGCGATCCGGCGCTGCACGGCCGGCGGCGGCTCGAGGAACTTCTTCGCCACCGTGAGCGTCCGGACCGGGAACGCGGGATCGACGACGTCGATCGCGGCCTCGACCGCGGCCGCGCCGGCGCGGACGCGCACCGGGAGCGCGCCCGGCGCGAGCTCGGAGGGGAGCGCCGCGAGCGCCCGCCACTCCTCGCCCGCGCGCCAGAAGGCGAGCGCGCGCTCGGCCACGACGCCGCGCGGCTCGCCGGCACCCTCGGGGACGCCGGTCACGCGGACGAGCACGGCGTCGCCGGGGCGGGCGACGGGCGGCGCGAGCTCGACCGCGGGCGCCGCGAGGAGGAGGGTGGCGACGAGGGGGGCGAGCATGGCAGACCGAAGCGGAGGACACCGAGCGCGCGGCGGCTATTCCCGCGCGAGCCCGAGCTCCTCCTCGAGGGACTTCACGATCCGGAAGTACTCGCTCCGGGTGTACTTCACGTTGAGGATGTGGAAGTCCACCTTGGCGAGCCCCACGCACCCGAAGCAGTAGGTGCACTCCGAGCAGGAGCGGCAGAGGACGAGGTAGTTCGACTTGGTGCAGTTCTCGCTCTGGACGCAGTACGCGCAGTCGTGCAGCGCGACGCAGTCCGTGCAGTGGGTCAGGTTGGAGGAGGCGCGGCACCGCGCGCAGTGCGTGCAGCGGTAGCACTCCTCGCAGTCCACGCAGAACATGCAGGAGACGCAGCGCCGGCAGGTGTCGCTCGAGATCGAGCCCGGGTTCTCCTCGTTGCGCGCGAACCCGCGGACGAGCCGGTCGAGCTCCGCCTCGAACGCGCGCCTCGAGATGGTGGGGGGCGGCGGACGCCGGTCGACGAACGTGCCGCTCGCCGTGTCGATGAACATCGGCCCGCGGATCTCCCGGACGGCGGGCGCCGGGACGACGGCGCGCGCGGGCGCGACCACGCGCGACGCGGGCGCCCCGCCCCGCGGGGGCGCCCGGCCGGCGGGGGGGACGATGCGGGAGGGAGGCGCGGGTTCCCGCGCGGGACGGCGTCCGGCCATGCGGGACCATGTTGCCGTGAAAGGCCGCCGAAGGGAAATCCAGGCCCGCGCCGCCGCGACGCCGGAGGTCGACCGCGCGGCCGCTCGCCCGGCGCGGGGGCGGGCTCACCCGTCCCGCGCCCCGAGCACCGTCAGCAGCGCCACGGCCCGGAAGTTGCCCGGGTCGAGCTCGAGCGCCTCCCGGAGGCTCCGGATCGCCTCCTCCCGGCTCCCGGCGGCCGCGAGCGCGCGGGCGGACAGGAGCAGCGCCGCGACCCGGGGGTTCGGCGCCGCCAGCGGCGGTTCCGGGGGCGCGACGAGGGCGCCGGCGGCGGGCGCGGGCCGCGCCTCGGCGCCGGGCGGGCCCGCGGGCGCGGGTCGCGCTGCGGGCTCCGGCCGCGCGACCGGCGCCGGCCTCCCGCTGCGGTACCCGCCCTCCGCGTCCTGCGCCGCGGCGAGCTCGGGCGCCGAGGCGAGGACCGCCTTCACGAACCGCCGCGCCTTCTCCTCCTGGCCGCGCGCGAACGCGACCCCGGTGGTCCAGGGCGCCTTCGCGGCGGTCCACGCGACCGTGCCGACGATCTCGAGCGCCTGCCGCACGCCGCCGAACCGGAGCTTCAGCGAGACCGGTTCGCCGGGGCGAAGGGCGATCCGCGCGACGATGCGGCAGCCGCCCGGCCCGAGGTCCTCGGTCAGCCCCGTCCAGCGCCCCGCACCGAAGCGGACCTCGGTGGAGCAACGCGCCGGGACGCGCGGAGCGCGCCGGGTCTGCTGCGGGACTGCGGCCATGCCGCCCTTATCCACTATTCGTGGACCGAGATCAGCCTCAAAGTGGGACCTGGCCCCCGCGACGAAAAAAGACGCCGGATCCGCGCGCCCTGGGCGGAACCCTTCCGGGCGGGGCTCGTTCAGGGGGGCTCGATGCGGACGGCGCCCGCCGGGACGAGCTCCACCGCCGTCACGAGCACGCGCCGCCGGCCCTCGCGCGACTCGTGCGCCTCCTCGAACGGGAAGAGCACGCCCGCGATGGGCTGCAGCCGCCCGTAGATCACCGCGGTCTCGTGCCGGCCGACGCGGGTCGACGAGCGCAGGATCCGGCCGCTCGCGGCGTCCAGCTCCGCGGTGAGCACGGCGTCGCGGTGCAGCCGGAGCTCGACCCGCCGCGCGCGCTGCCCTCCGCGGACCGCCTCGCCGCGATCGACGAGCGCGGCGCGCGCGCGCGCCAGGGCGCCGGGGAGGAAGACCCGCGCCGCCTCCAGCCGGATCTGGTCGGCGCGCAGGAGCCCCGTCACCTCGGCGCCGTCGCGGAACGCGCGGCCGCCGGCGAGCGTCAGCGACTCCCGCTCGAGCCCGCCGAGCGAGACGGTGGCCTGGAACCGGTCGGGCGGCTCGAGCAGCCGCTCGAGCTGGGGCCTCGAGCCGGGCGCCGTCGTGCCGTCGTCCACCACGCCGCGCAGGCGGATCCCGCGCACGCCGAGCAGCGCGTCCACGCCGCCGTACAGGCGGAAGGTGCGCGCGAGGAGGCGCGAGAAGGGGTCCGGCGCGGCGCGGACCGCCCGCGCCGGCCGCGCGGCGCGCTCCGACGGCGCGGCCGCCGCGGGGAGGGCGAGCGAGAGGGCCGCGGCGATCGCGGCGGCGGCGAGGGGGGCGCGCACGGGTGCGTCGAGTGTGCCGAGGGCGTCTCACCGCCGCAAGGGCCGGGCCCAGGCTTTCGGGCTTCAGGCTTCGGGCGTGAACTGGCACCATCCGACATCGGGCGACCCCTGCTTGGGCCGACTCCTTCCTGAGGCCTGACGCCTGAGGCCTGAGGCCCTCCGAGATCAAGTCTTGTCGTCCGCGCCCGTTCGGTGCGAGAACCCCGCCGCTCCATGCTCGACCTCTCGACGCTCAACCCGCCGCAGCGCGAGGCCGTGACCACCACCGAGGGCCCGCTCCTCGTCCTCGCGGGCGCGGGCTCCGGGAAGACGCGCGTGATCGCGCACCGGGTCGCGTGGTTGCTCCTTCAGGACGTCGAGCCCGAGTCGATCCTCTGCGTCACCTTCACCAACAAGGCCGCGACCGAGATGCGCGAGCGCGTGGTCGCGCTCGCCGGTCCGCCCGGGGTCGACGTCTTCGTCTCGACCTTCCACAGCTTCGGGCTGTGGCTCCTCGGCCAGGAGCACGAGCGGGCCGGCCTCCCGAAGCGGTTCGCGATCTGCGACGCCGGCGACCAGCTCGCGCTCGTGAAGCGGTGCATGCGCGAGGTGTCGATCGACGACCGCAAGTTCGACGCCCACCGCGTGCTCTCCATCCTCTCCCGCGCGAAGAACGAGGGGCGCAAGCGGATCGCGGTGAAGGCGGCGGGGCAGGGCGACGACTACGACCTCGTCGCCGCGGAGGTCTACCCGCGCTACCAGAAGGCGCTGCGGGCGATGCGCGCGGTCGACTTCGACGACCTCATCGTCCGCCCGGTCGAGCTCCTCGGCGCCGACGAGGCCCTCCGGAAGAAGCTCCACGCCCGCTTCCGCTACCTGCTCGTCGACGAGTACCAGGACACGAACGTCGCCCAGCTCGATCTCCTGAAGCACCTCGCCGGCCCGGAGAAGAACGTCTGCGCCGTCGGCGACGACGACCAGGCGATCTACGGCTGGCGCGGCGCCGAGGTGAAGAACATCCTCCGGTTCGAGAAGCACTTCCCCGGGGCGAAGGAGGTCCGGCTCGAGCAGAACTACCGCTCGACGGGGCGGATCCTCGACTGCGCGAACGCCGTCATCGCGAAGAACCCGGGGCGCAAGCCCAAGGCGCTCTTCACCGCCGCCGGGCCGGGCGAGAAGGTGCAGGTGGTCGCGCTCGCGGGCGAGGAGGAGGAGGCGAGCTTCGTCGCGGAGGAGATCGCGCGGCAGCGCGGCGAGGGGCGGCCGTGGTCGCACTTCGCCGTCCTCTACCGGCTCAACGCGCTCTCGCGCCCGTTCGAGGAGGCGTTCCGGGAGGCGGGCGTCCCGTACGCGGTGCACGGCGGCCCGGCGTTCTTCGACCGGTCCGAGGTGCGCGACCTGCTCGCGTACCTCAAGCTCTGCGTCCAGCCCGAGGACGACGTCTCCCTCTCGCGGATCGTGAACGTGCCCGCCCGCGGCATCGGGGACACGTCGATGGAGCGGGTGCACGACCACGCCATCGCGCACCGGCTGCCGCTCCTCGAGGCGATGCGGCGGGCGAAGGAGATCCCGGACCTGCCGCGCGGCGCGGACGAGCGGATCGCCGCGTTCGTGACGATCGTCGACGACTACGCGGCGCGGTTCCGCAAGGGCGACCCGGCGGAGGTGGCGAAGGCGCTCGTGGCGGAGGTGGATCTCTTCAGCCACGCGCGGGCGAGCGTGCAGTCGCTCGAGGCCGGCGCGCGGAAGGTCGAGGCGATCGAGGGGCTCCTGCGCTCGCTCGAGTCGTACACGAAGCGCAAGGCGAAGCCGAGCCTCGCCGCCTGGCTCCAGCGCCTCGCGCTCGACTCGCGCGACGAGGAGGATCCGGCGGCGGAGGGCGGCATCACGCTCATGACCCTCCACGCCGCGAAGGGGCTCGAGTTCCCGGTCGTGTTCCTCGTCGGCGTCGAGGAGGACTACCTGCCCTGCGCCGGCATCCAGGGCGAGCCCCGCGACCTCGAGGAGGAGCGGCGGCTCGCGTACGTCGGGATCACCCGGGCTCGGGAGCGGCTCTATCTCACCCGGGTCACGGCGCGGACGAAGCGGGGGAAGCTGCTGCCCCGGACCCCCTCGCGCTTCCTGGCGGAGCTCCCGGAGGGGGCGCACGAGGTCTTGGACCCCGCCAGCATGGTCGCGGCGCCGCACGAGGTGGCGGCGCACACCGAGAACGTCATGGCGGGGCTGCGGGCGAGGCTGGGAGGTGGTAAGTAGAGAATTCCTGAGGGGCCTCAGGCCGCAGGCATCGGGCCTCAGGCCTGAAGCCCGAGGCCTGACGCCTGAAGCCTTCCCGGATCCTCCTTGACAGGGACCCGCCCTTCCTCTAAAAGGCGCGTCTCACTTTTTCGAGATTTCGCAGGTTTACCCATGTCCAAAGGCACCACCCACAGCGCGACTCGCAGCGAGGCCCTGGCCGATCGGAAGTGGTGGGTGATCGACGCCACCGACCTGACCGTCGGCCGCGCCGCGACTCGCATCGCGTCGATCCTCAAGGGCAAGCACAAGCCCAGCTACACGCCGTCGATGGACGTGGGCGACTTCGTCGTGGTGGTGAACGCGGGCAAGGTCCGCTTCACCGGCAAGAAGGAGACCGACAAGGTCTTCTTCACCCACACGATGCACCCGGGCGGCGAGAAGCTCACGCCGATGTACAAGCTCCGGCAGAAGCACCCGGAGGACATCCTCCAGAACGCGGTGCGGCGCATGCTGCCCCGGAACGCCCTCGGCCGGCAGATGATGACCAAGCTCAAGGTCTACGCCGGAGACAAGCACCCGCACGCCGCGCAGAAGCCGGCCGCGCTGAGCCTCGCTCAGTAAGGACGAACCACGATGGCACCTCAGCTGAACCAGAACGTCGGCCGCCGCAAGGAGGCCGTGGCGCGCGTGCGGATCGCCCCGGGCACGGGGAACATCACGATCAACGGCCGCACGATGGACGAGTACTTCGGGCGCGAGACCTCGAAGATGATCCTGGTCGAGCCGCTCAAGCTCGTCGATCAGATGGGCAAGCTGGACGTCTTCGTGAACGCCCGCGGCGGCGGTCTCTCCGGCCAGGCCGGCGCGATCCGGCACGGCATCAGCCGGGCGCTGTGCGAGCTCAACCCGGAGTTCCGGCCGGTGCTCAAGAAGGCCGGGTTCATGACCCGCGACGCCCGCGCGGTCGAGCGCAAGAAGTACGGCCGCCCCGGCGCCCGCAAGCGCTTCCAGTTCTCGAAGCGCTAGGCGCGAGGACCTCTCGAGACGTGCACGGCCGGCCCGCGGAAGCGGCGCCGGCCGTCGTCGGTTCTCCCGGAACGAGCCCGCGCCCGAGCCCGGGGTCCAGCTAGTCCTCGCCTCCGCCGTCCTCCCCCTTCACCGCCTGCTTCACGTTCCGCCCGGCATCCTTCGCCGCCTCGCCCACGTTGCGTCC
>Ga0196976_1000556_pt1 | contig 22988 bp, 18 predicted proteins | sample S3v_513CmetaG_FD_148644 | JGI IMG/M metagenome (GOLD analysis project Ga0196976, IMG submission 148644) | Soil microbial communities from Anza Borrego desert, Southern California, United States - S3+v_5-13C | ecosystem: Environmental > Terrestrial > Soil > Desert | place: USA: California...
CCGGGCACTCCCCGCCGCCCACAGCACGCCGGTGACGACGACGACCTGCACCACCGACAGCACGGCCGCGGCCCGCAGGTCGAGCATCTGCGTGGTCTGCACCCAGATCTCCGTCTCGACGGTGCCGTACTGCACCCCACCGAGCACGAGCACGACCCCGAAGGCCGTCGCGCAGAAGAGGAAGACGACGGCGGCTGCCGACGCGATGGCCGGCGTGAGCGCGGGCACGGTGACGGCGAGGAACGCCCGCCAGGGCGGGGCGCCCAGGGCACGGGCGGCCTGCTCGGTCCGGGGGTCGAGGTGCGCCCAGAACCCGCCGACGGTGCGGACGACCACCGCGTAGTTGAAGAAGACCAGGGCCGCCACGACGCCGGCGAACGTCCCGTCCCAGCCCAGGAACCCCAGGGGGCCGTGCGGCGCGAGGACCGAGCGGAACGCGACGCCGACCACGACCGTGGGCAGGACGAACGGCACGATGACGAACGCCCGCAGCAACCCCTGGCCGCGGAACGTCGTCCGGTACAGCAGGTACGCGCCCGGCACCCCCAGGACGACGGCGAGGACCGTGCCGAGGCTCGCCTGGGCCAGCGTGAGGCCGACGACACGCCAGGTGCGGTCCCGGCCGAACACGTCCCCGAAGCCGGAGAGGTCGAGCGCCCCGTCCGTGACGAATCCTCGTCCCACCAGGCTGAGCACCGGGTACGCGAAGAACACCCCGAGGAACACGAGCGGCACGCCGGCGGCGACCCCCCAGGCCACCCACCGGAGCCACCGTGCCCGACCCCTCCGGTCCGACCCGGACCCGCCCCGCCCCCGCTCGCCCCGTCCCGGCTCGCCCCGCCCCCGCTGGCCCCGCCCCCACCGCAGGTGGCGGCGTCGTGCGCGGATCGCGGCGGTCGGAACGCCGCCATCGGCGGGTTCGGCCGCACTGCCCGCGCGGGCCGGGACCGGGGCGGGGGGCGGGTTGGGGGGCGGGGCGGGGTGCCGCACGACCGTCAGCCGATCACCGTGTCGGTCCAGGTCTCGATCCAGGCGTCGCGGTTCTCCGACAGCTCGGCGGGATCGACCTTCACCGGGCTCGGCGCCAACGGCGCGAACTGCGTCCACGACTCGGGCAGCGCCACGTCCGTCACCGGGTACATGTACATGTTCTCCGGGATCGCAGCCTGCACCTCCGGCGAGAGCAGCCAGTCGACGACGGCGCGCGCGCCCTCAGGGTTCGCGGCGCCCGCAATGACTCCGGCGTACTCGACCTGGCGGAAGCACGTGTCGAGCAGCGCGCCCGTCGGAGCCTCCGTGGCGCCCTCCGGCACCTCGTACGGGGGTGACGACGCGTAGCTGAGCACGAGCGGCCGGTCGCCCTCGCTGGACGGTCCGGAGAAGTCGACGTAGTACGCGTCCGACCAGCCCGCCGCGACCTTGACGCCGTTCTCGCGCAGCGCCGCCCAGTAGTCGACCCAGCCGTCCTCGCCGAACGCGCCGACGGTCGCCGCCAGGAACGCGAGCCCGGGCGACGACGTCGCGGGGTTCGTGACGACGAGCAGGTCCTTGTAGGCGGGGTCCGTGAGGTCCGCCAGCGAGGTGGGCTCGGGGATGCCGGCCTCCGCGAACCACTCGTGGTCCACGTTGATGCACACGTCGCCCATGTCGACGGCGGTGAGGTACCCCTCGTCGTCGATCGCGTACTCGGCGACGGCGCCGTCGGGCGTGTAGGGCTCGAGCACCCCCTCGTCGATCGCTCGCGTCGCGAACGAGTTGTCGATGCCGTAGACGACGTCGCCGAGCGGTGCGTCCTTGGTGAGGATCAGCTGGTTGACCAGCGCGCCGCCGTCGCCCGGCGCACGCTGCTCGAGGGTCAGGCCGGTGTCGGCCTCGAACTGTGCGACGAGCTCGTCGGGCAGCGCGAACGAGTCGTGCGTCACCAGCACGACCGTGCCGCTCGCCGTCCCGGCGGTGGCGGTCCCGCCGGGCGCCGGGGCGTCGTCGTCGGCGGCGTCCTCGGCGGCCGTGCAGCCCGCGAGCGCGAGCATCGCGACGGTGACCAGCGCCGTCGTCGTGGGAACCGCGCGTCGGGCGCGGCGGGGGATGTGGCGTGTCATGCGTCCTCCTGGACCTCCGGAGGGGTTGGGCACCGCGCCGCCCGTTGCGGCCGGTCCCTGAGAATCCCGACTCCCTACGCCGGTATCACCCGGATCAGGTTCGAGGGTCTGCGGTGTCCCGCACTCTCAGCGTCTGTGACGCTCCCCTGTCGTTCGAGCCGACCTTACCGCTGGTTCGGGTGACGCGCGGATACGCTCGAGATGCAGCAGCGGCCCGCCCGCGCGGCCGCCTGGCGATGCATCGGGAGGTCACCATGGCAGTGCTTGCGCAGGTGTTCACCGGGACCCACACCGACGCGGTCGCCCGCGCCGACGCGCTGGACGCCGGCCGCCCGCCGGGAGTCGGGCCGCACGTCGACCTGGGGGTGGCGCCCGAGGACCTCGAGGAGCTGGGCCGGATCGCGGCGCGGGTGGTGCGCTTCGGGTCCGGCGACCTGGAGCCCGTCGAGATCGACCTCGAGCACGACCGGCTGTACGAGCTGCCGCGCTTCTGGTGCGAGGTGATGGCCGAGCTCACCGTCACGGACGAGCCGGACGCCGTCGACGACGTCGCCCAGGCGTGGGGCGAGACCGAGGAGATGTCCGACGTCGGCGACCTCGCTCCGCTGGTGCGCGAGCTCGCGGGCCTCGCCGCGGAGGCGCGCCAGGCCGACGTCGGCCTCTACCTGTGGACGGCCGGCGCCTGAGGGAGGAGCGCAGGCGCCCGACGAGAGGGCGGGCGTGCTGGTGGACGGCTAGCGTGGGGCCAGCCGGACCGTGAGGAGGAGGACGCGCGTGCGCGAGGCCGAGAAGCAGTCCATGATCAGCAAGCTCGTCGGCGTGGGCGGCGCGCTGGCCGCCGCCTGGCTGGCCCAGCAGCTCATCAACACCGTGTGGACCAAGGCCCTCGGCCACAAGCCCCCGAAGCCGGAGGACCCGGGCGACGCCCGGTTCGGCGAGATCGCTGCGGCCGCGGCGATCACGGGCGCCGTCATCGCGCTCTCCCGGGTGCTCGCCACCCGCGGCACCGCCAAGTTCCTGCGCTGACCGACGACGCCGGGCGCGGCGGCTCAGTCCCCGCGGGGGGCGCCGTCGTCGTCGACGACGTCGCCCTCGAGCAGGTCGATCCCGGCCGCCATCGCGAGGTCGCGGGTGAGCTCGTCGACGACGAGCCGCTCGCTGTCCACCTTGCCGGTCCGGTAGCCGGCACGCGCGACCATGTGCGCGGCCACGGGCGCCGTCATGAGCTGCAGCAGCGCCACGAGGACGAGCATCCAGACGACGCTGCCCGCGCGCAGCCGGAGCGCGAGCGCCAGGAGCATGAGCAGCAGGCCGAGCACCTGCGGCTTGGCGGCCGTGTGCATGCGGGACAGCAGGTCCGGGAAGCGGACCAGGCCGACGCCCGCCCCGAGGGCGAGCACGGCGCCGCCGAGCATCAGGGCGCCGGCGAGGACGTCGAGGACGACGGTCATCCGCGCACCTCCCCGGGCGCCGGTCCGCCGTGGTGCTCGTCGTCGTCCGAGCCCGACGCCTCCTCGTCCTCCTGCTCGGCCCGCCGTTGCGCCTCGAGCAGCGCAACCTCCTCGCGCGTGAGCACGCGCCCCTCGCCCTCCGGCTCGACGGCGGCGAAGCGCGCGATCGTCACCGAGCCGACGAAGCCCACGAGCGCGAGCGCCAGGAGCACCGGCACGGTGTCGGTGCGGCGCGTCCAGGCCGCGTGCAGGGCGACGCCCGAGACGAGGACCGACGTGAGGACGTCGAGAGCCACAGTCCGGTCCAGCATGCTGGGGCCACGCTCGGCCCGGACGAGCGTGAGCACGGCTCCCGCGGTCAGGAGAGCCCCAGCCAGCACGACGACGACGGTCACCGCTCCTCCTCCCGCGTAGGGCCGGGGATCACCGTCACGACCCGCTGCGGTGGCGGGTCCTTCGGGTTGCGCGCGAGTCCCGCGGCGCGGAGCTCGGCGTCCGAGGCCAGCGCGCGCAGGATGCGGGCCTCGTTGTCGAGGACGTGCGCACGGGCGGCCGCGAGGCCGCGTGTGATCCCCACGTCGAGGACGTGCACGTAGACCATGCCGGTGGTGCGGTGCGCCTCCACGACGATGGAGCCCGGCACGAGCGAGGTCAGCTCGGCCGTCAGCGTCATGTAGAGGTCGACGGGGCTGCGCAGCTGCACGGCGATCACCGCGCTGTGCGGGAGCCGGTCGAGCTGGAACGCCAGCCGCACCACCTGGACGCTCGCGACCGTGAGGTCCCACAGGAACATGACCACCAGGTACAGCAGCGGCCCCACGTGGACGCGACCCGCGAAGTGCACGGACGGCATGCGCAGGGTCAGGCCCACGACCAGCGCCACGGCGATCCCGGCGAGCACGTTGGCGACGCTCAGGTCGCCCCACAGCAGGACCCACACGGCAGTCAGCCAGCCCGTGGCGGCCACCGAGTACCGCAGGCCGCGGCCCTTGCGCGCGGCGGTCACGGCGGTCATGGCGTCCCACCCCCCGGTGCGAGCCCGGCCTCGCCGGCCTCCTCGATGACCTCCTCGGTGACGTCCTCCGACTCCCCGGACCCGCGGGCGCCGTCGGGCAGGACGGCGTCGACGTAGGCGCCGGGGTCCCGCAACGTGCGGGCCGCGCGTTCGGTGTAGTCGTAGAGCGGCCCCGCGACCACGGTGATGGCCAGCCCGACGCCGACGAGCGCCCCGGCAGTCCCGACCATCCCCCGGGGCAGCCGGACGTCGGGCAGCTCGGCGGGCGCCGTCTGCCAGAACGCCTTGTTCCACGCCTTGACGATCGCGTAGAGGGTGAGCAGCGACGTGAGCACCGCCCCCGCCACCAGGGCGTACGCCAGCGGCGTCCCCGAGTCCACGCCGGCCTGCAGGAGCCCGGCCTTGCCGAGGAAGCCCGACAGCGGCGGGATGCCGGCCAGGCTCATGGCGGGCACGAAGAACAGGACCGCCAGCATCGGCGCGACCTTGGCCAGCCCGCCCAGCCGGTCGAGCGACGTCGACCCGCCCCGGCGCTCCATGAGGCCCACCACGAGGAACAGCGTGGTCTGCACGGTGATGTGGTGCCCGACGTAGAAGATGGCGGCCGCCAGCCCGGCCTCGCTCGCCAGGGAGATGCCGAAGATCATGTAGCCGATGTGGCTGACGAGGGTGAAGGACAGCAGCCGCTTGATGTCCTTCTGCGCGACGGCGCCGAGGATCCCGATGACCATCGTCGCCAGGGCCGCGACCATGAGCGCGGTGTCCGCCGCGCCGTCGGGGAACAGCAAGGTCTGCGTCCGGATGATCGCGTAGACGCCGACCTTGGTGAGCAGCCCGGCGAAGACCGCGGTGACCGGCGCGGGCGCCGTCGGGTAGGAGTCGGGCAGCCAGGCGGACAGCGGGAAGATCGCCGCCTTGATGCCGAAGGCCAGGAGCAGGAGCAGCTGGAGCGCCGCCTGGACCCCCGGGTCGACGTCGGGCAGGCGCTGCGCGAGCTGCGCGAGGTTGACGGTCCCGGTGGCCGCGTAGACGAGTGCGAGCGCCGTGAGGAACACCAGCGAGGAGACCAACGAGACGACGACGTAGATGGTTCCCGCGCGGATCCGCTCACCCGTGCCACCGAGCGTGATGAGCACGTACGACGCCGCGAGCAGGATCTCGAAGCCGACGTACAGGTTGAACAGGTCGCCCGACAGGAAGGCGTTCGAGACGCCCGCGGCGAGCACCAGGTAGGTGGGGTGGAAGATCGCGACCGGGGTCTCGTCGTCGCCGTACTGGGTGCCCTGCCCGAGCGAGTAGACGAGGACGGCGAGCATCACGACCGCCGAGATCGTGAGCATGAGCGCCGAGAGGCGGTCGGCGACCAGCGGGATGCCGACCGGTGCCGACCACCCGCCGACGTCGAGCACGAGCGGGCCGTCGTCGGCGGCCACCAGCAGCGTGATGGCGGTGACGAGGACACCGCTCAGGGCGACGACGCTGATGACACCCTGAGCGCGGGCGTGCCGCCAGAGCGCGAGCGCGAGGCCGGCGGCGGAGAGCGGCAGCAGGACGGGCAGCGGCACCGCCCAGGAGAGGTCACCCACGGCGCGCACCCCCGTCACCGGTCTCGTCGCGGACCTCCGCGGCCTCGCTCTCGAGCGTCATGTCACTGGTCGCGTCGACGTCCTCGAACGCGGCCAGGTCGAGGGCCGCGCGCTCGGCGACGCGGCGGTCCTCGAGGTCGTCCTGCACCTCGTCGTGACGGGTCAGCTGCCAGGACCGGTAGGCCATCGTGACCAGGAACGCGGTCATGCCGAGGGTGATGACGATGGCGGTGAGGACCATGGCCTGCGGCAGCGGGTCGCTCATCTCGTCCTCGGGGGTGCGCCCGATGATCGGTGACCCGCCGGCCCGGCCTCCGGCGACGAGGAAGAGCAGGTTGATCCCGTTGCCGATCATGACGATGCCGAGCAGCACGCGGGTGAGACTCCGCTCGAGCAGCAGGTACACGCCGACGGCGACGAGGACGACGATCACGGCGACGAGGGCGAGGTTCGGGGTCATCACCATCAGGCGTCACCGCCGTCCGCGGTGCCCTGGGTTTCGGCGTCGGTCCGGCTCAGGGGCGTGCCCGCACGGACCGTGGGCCGCGCCGGGGCACCGCTGCCCGCACCACCCTCCCCGGCCTCCTCGGCGTGGCGGTCGATCTCCGCGCCGAGCGAGCGGAGCACGTCGAGCACCAGCCCGACGACGACGAGCATCACCCCGACGTCGAAGAACAGGGACGTGACCAGCTTGACGTCGCCGAGCAGTGGCAGCGACCACTCGAGGATGACGCTCTGCAGCACGGCACCGCCCGCGAGCAGCGACACGAGGCCGACCCCGGCGGACAGGAAGAGCCCGGTGCCGAGCAGCAGGCCGGGGTGGACGGGCGCCGCCTCCCCCAGCTCGTACCGGCCCCCGGCGAGGTACCGCACGGTGAGTGCGATGCCGACGACCAGACCTGCCGCGAAGCCGCCGCCCGGCGCGTTGTGACCGGCGAAGAAGAGGAACAGCGCGACGACGATCATCGAGTGGAACAGCAGGCGCACGATGATCTCGAAGATGATCGAGCGGCGTTGCGGGGCCAGCGTCCGGCCCCCGCTGAGCCACTCGCTGGACCGCCGCGGCGCGGGCCGGGTGGCGGCGTCGGCCCGGGTACGGGTTCCGCGACGCCGGAGCGACGCCATCGGGTCGCCCACCCCTCCCCACACGACGCCCTCGGCCTCGGCGTCACGGCTCCGCAGGATGTCGCCGGACCGCCGGCGCAGGAAGATCAGCGACGCGACGCCGGTGGCGGCCACCAGCAGCACGGAGATCTCGCCCACGGTGTCCCAGGCCCGGATGTCGACGAGGGTGACGTTCACGATGTTCTTGCCCCCGCCGTAGACGTACGCCTCCTCCGGGAAGTCCACGGAGACGCGCTCGGCGGTGCGGGCGAGCGGTGCCACCAGCGCCAGCGCACCCACGACGAGCCCGACGGCCGCGCCGATGGCTAGCCGCACCCAGCGGCTGGCGGCGAGCGGCCGCACCGAGAAGTACGGCGGCAGGCGGCGGAGCACGAGGACGAGGACCACGAGCGTGATCGTCTCGACCAGCACCTGCGTCAGGGCCAGGTCCGGGGCGCCGTGCAGCATGAAGAGGAGCGCGACGCCGTAGCCGCTGATCCCCGCCAGGATCACGGCCTTGAGGCGCCGCCGGGACCGGGCCGCCAGCACCGCGGCCGTCGCGGACAGCCCTCCGGCGACGAGCTGTGCGGGGGTGTCCCACGCCCGCACCTCGTCCGGCCCGGGCAGCAGGCCCGGATCGCTCGCGAGGGACGTCGTGACCATGGCCGTGAGCACCACGAGGATCGTGCCGAGGTAGAAGGGCAGGGAGCCGCGCTGGGTGACGGCCGTGACGTCCGCGGCCAGGTCGTCGAGGCGGCGCATCATCCGCCGGTAGAGCAGGTCGGCGTCGGCCCGGACGGGCAGGCGGTGCTGGGCACGCTCGACGCCGGCACGCCACCGGAAGAGCAGGCCGCCGACGCCGAGGATCACCACCGTGAGCAGCAACGGCAGGCCGAGGCCACCCCAGAGGGTCAGGTGTCCGGCCGGCCCGGGGTACGTGTCCGCGTGCGGGGCGAGGAGGTCCTCGCCCAGCTCGGGCACCAGGGCCGCCGCGAGACCGCCGACGGCGAGCAGGGCTGCGGGCGCCAGGAGGACGGCCGACGGCCGCTCGACCTCGGACGCGGTGACGACGTCGGCGTCGGGCGGCAGCGCGTCGGGCAGCGCCGGCCCGAACGCGCCCCACCAGAACCGCAGCCCGTAGGCGACGGTGAGGGCTGAGCCGACCACCATGGCGACGACGACCACGAGACCGACCCCTTCGGCGTCGTGCACCAGGGCCTCGAGGGCCGCCTCCTTGCCCACGTACCCGGCGAACGGGGGCAGCCCGATCATGGACGCGACGCCGAGCGCGCCCACGCCCGCCGTCACGGGCAGCGCGCGCCCCACGCTGTCGAGCCGCCGCAGGTCCCGCGTCCCGGCCGCGGAGTCGATCACGCCGACGGTGAGGAACAGGGCCGCCTTGAACATCGCGTGCGCGCCGACCATCGCGAGCCCGGCGAGTGCCGCGGCACGCGTCCCCAGACCCACCAGGAGCACCAGGAGCCCGAGCTGGCTGACGGTCCCGAACGCGAGGACGAGCTTCAGGTCGTGCTGGCGCAGCGCCCGGTAGCCGCCGTGCACCAGGGTCCACGAACCAACGGCGACGACGATCCCGCGCCAGGCGCCCAGCTCCCCGAAGGCCGGCGCGAAGCGCGCCACCAGGTACACGCCGGCCTTCACCATCGCGGCGGCGTGCAGGTAGGCGGAGACCGGCGTCGGCGCAGCCATCGCCGACGGGAGCCAGAAGTGGAACGGGACGAGCGCCGACTTCGTGGCCGCACCGACCAGCAGCAGGACGACGGCGGTCGTGACCGCGGGTCCCGCCGGCGGGGCCGCGACGATCTCGGAGATCCGGTACGTGCCCGCGGCCTCACCGAGCAGCACGATGCCGACCAGCATCGCGAGGCCGCCGAAGGTCGTGACCACGATCGCCTGCATGGCCGCCCGGCGGGACGGCTTGCGTTCCGCGTAGTGGCCGATGAGCAGGTACGACGTGACGGTGGTCAGCTCCCAGAAGACGTACAGGAGCAGCAGGTTGTCGGTGGTGACGAGGCCGAGCATCGAGCCGGCGAAGCCCACGAGCACCCCGGCGAAGCGGCCGAGGCCCGCGGCGCGCGACGAGAAGTAGCCGGACGAGTAGACGAGCACCAGGGCACCGACCCCGCCCACCAGGAGCACCATGAGCCACGACAGGGCGTCCAGGCGGAAGGCGAGGTCCATCTCCAGCTGGGCCACCCACGGCCGGGACTCGACGGGACCGGCGTCGTCGCCGACGGCGGACGTCCACCGCAGCGCCCAGGCGACCGCGGCCGCGGGCACGAGTGCGAGGACCAGGAACGCCCGGCGCCCCAGCCACCGCACCAGCGCGGGCGCCACCAGGGCGGCGCCCAGGTGCGCGGCGAGGAGCAGCAGCATGTCCGGCTCCGTCCGAGGTCGGCGGTGGTCGGTGGGGAAGGCGTTCGGCCGGCCGGGCGCTGGGGCTCCGGGCGGCGTCGGTGTTGTCAACGGACGGGTACGCCCGGGCGGTGCCGACGGTCGCGGCACTGGGCGCGGGATGCGCCGATTCTACCGGGCGCCCCCGGAGGGCCGGTCTTTGGCCCCCGGTGCAAGGCCGGGCCGTGGTTGTATCGTCCCCGGCATCCTGCGCACCACGCGCACGGGCGGGCATAGGAGGGCGACGGCGATGGTCGGCTCGCAGTCCGCCATGCGGGAGGCGAACCGGGCGGCGGTGCTCACCGCCCTCCGCCGGCACGGCGGTCTGACGCAGGTCGAGCTCGCCACGGCCACCGGCCTGTCGGCCGCGACGGTGTCCAACATCGTGCACGAGTACTCCGATGCCGGCCTGGTCGACGTCCGCATGACGACCCGTTCGGGCCGTCGCGCGCAGCTCGTCACCCTGGCGCACCGGACCGGGGTCGCCGTCGGGGTGCACATCGGCCCGCGGCACATGCGCGTCGCGATCGCCGACGCGCGGCACGAGGTGCTCGCCGAGCAGACGATGCCGCTGCCGAACGAGCACCGCGTCGACACGAGCCTCGACCGCGCCGCGCTGCTGCTCGTCGAGCTGCTCGACCGCATCGGGTCCTCCTACGACGAGGTGCTCGGCGTCGGGATCGGCCTGCCCGCGCCGGTGGACACCGCGACGGGGATGATCTCCGTCCCCGGCATCCTGCGTGGCTGGGACGACGTCGCCGTGACCCACGTGATGGAGAAGCGCCTCGGTCGGCCCGTCTTCGTGGACAACGACGCCAACCTCGGCGCGCTCGCGGAGAGCCGCCTCGGCGCGTCCCGCCCGTACCGGGACTCGGTCTACGTCCGGGTGTCCTACGGCGTCGGCAGCGGCATCGTGATCGCCGGCCGCGTGCACCAGGGCTTCGCCGGGACCGCGGGCGAGATCGGGCACGTGATGGTCGACCCGAGCGGCGACATCTGCCAGTGCGGCAGCCGGGGCTGCCTCAACACGGTGGTCGGGGTGCCCGCGCTGCTGGGGGCGCTGCGCGCGAGCCGCGGCATCCTCACGCTGCAGGACCTGGTCACCCTCGCGGTCGACGGTGACCCGGGCTGCCGCCAGGTGGTCGAGGACGCGGGCACCGTGATCGGCGGCGTCGTCGCGGGCCTCGCTGCCGGCATGAACCCGCAGTGCGTCGTCGTCGGGGGCGAGCTCGGCGGGACGGGAGAGGTGATCGTCGGGCCGATGCGCGAGGTGATCCGCCGGCGCGTCCTCCTCAACCACGTCGCGCCGCTCGAGGTGGTCGGCGCCGAGCTCGGCGTCCGCGCCGAGGTGATGGGCGCTGTCATGCTCGTGCTCGACAACACGGACCTGCCGACGGTGACGATCGAGCCCTCGACCTACGGCGACGGAGCGATCCATGCATAACGATCCGGTCAGTCTCTTGCCCCACGACTCCGGCGAGCGGATGGTGAGTCCGGTGAGCGCTTCCCCCGGCGCGGCAGCACCGATGCTGTCGATGCGCCAGATCAGCAAGCGGTTCGGTCCCGTCGAGGCACTCGCCGGGATCGACCTCGACGTGCGCCCGCGGGAGGTGGTCGCGCTCGTCGGCGACAACGGCGCAGGCAAGTCGACGCTCGCAAAGGTCATCGCCGGCGCCCTGCAGCCCGACGCCGGTCTCATCGAGGTGGACGGCACCCCGGTGTCGATCCCGTCGCCGTCCGCGGCGACCGCCCTCGGCATCGCGACGGTGTTCCAGGACCCTGCCCTCTGCGACAACCTCAGCGTGGTCGCGAACATCTTCCTGGGCCGCGAGCTGCGGGTGCGACCCGGGGGGCCGCTCGACGAGGAGCGGATGGTGCTCGAGGCGCGCGCGATCCTGGGCGACCTCACCTCCGGGGTGACGTCCGTGCGACGCCCGGTCGGCGAGCTGTCGACGGGTCAGCGGCAGGCCGTCGCGATCGCCCGCACCCTGACCAGCCGGCCCCGGATCGTGGTCCTGGACGAGCCGGCGTCGTCGTTGTCCGTGGTGCAGACCGCCGAGGTGCTGACGCTCATCGGTCGCCTGCGCGACATGGCCCTCGGCGTCGTCCTCATCAGCCACGACCTGTCCGACGTGCTCGCGGTCTCCGACCGCGTGGAGGTCCTGCGGCACGGGCGGAACAACGGCTCGTTCGACTCCGCGTGGGCAACCCAGGAGGAGATCGTGGCGGCGATCACCGGGGCCTCCCGCGTGGGCGAGGGCAACCGCCGCAACCGCTGACCTTGGCTTTGCTCGCTGACCTCAACACCGCCTGTGGCGCGTGTCACGTCACGGCGGCGTAACGATTCGCCCGGCTTGGCTTCAGCGGTTGACGCCAACGGCCTCGAATCTCTACGTTCGGCTCCGGGTCGGGCACCACCGCCGGCCGCCAGGTGCAGAGCCGCACGAGAGGTGAGCAAGGACATGACGGACGCCCACGTGCTCCTCGAGATGAGGAACATCGTCAAGACGTTCCCGGGGGTCCGAGCCCTCGACAACGTCAGCCTCAGCGTCCGGCGGGGCGAGATCCACGCGATCTGCGGCGAGAACGGCGCAGGCAAGTCCACGCTGATGAAGGTGCTCTCCGGCGTCTACCCGCACGGCACCTACGACGGCGAGATCGTCTACGAGGGCGCCGAGGTCCGCTTCAACAACATCCGCTCGAGCGAGCACGCGGGCATCGTCATCATCCACCAGGAGCTCGCGCTCATCCCCGAGCTGTCGATCACCGAGAACATCTTCCTCGGCAACGAGGTCCGCGGCAGCATGGGCATCGACTGGGACGCCGCCCGGCTGCGGGCCACCGAGCTGATGGCCCGGGTCGGCCTCGACGCGTCGCCGTACGAGCAGGTCAAGAACATCGGCGTCGGCAAGCAGCAGCTCGTCGAGATCGCGCGGGCCCTCGCCAAGGACGTCCGCCTGCTCATCCTCGACGAGCCCACCTCGGCGCTCAACGAGGAGGACTCCGAGCACCTCCTCGACCTCCTGCGCGGGCTGCGGTCCAAGGGCCTGACCAGCATCATGATCAGCCACAAGCTCAACGAGATCGCGGCCGTCGCCGACTCCATCACGATCATCCGCGACGGGCACTCCGTCGAGACGCTCGACACCCGCGGCGGCGACGTCGACGAGGACCGCATCATCCGCGGCATGGTCGGCCGCTCGCTCGAGTCCCGGTTCCCCGACCACACCCCGAAGATCGGCGAGACGTTCTTCGAGATCCGCGACTGGACCGTCGAGCACCCGCAGGTCCCGGGGCGGTTCATCTGCAAGGGCTCGAGCTTCCACGTGCGCCGCGGCGAGATCGTCGGCTTTGCCGGGATCATGGGCGCCGGCCGCACGGAGCTGGCCCGTTCGATCTTCGGTCGCTCCTACGGGCGCTTCGTGCGGGGCGAGGCCTTCATCGACGGCAAGCCGGTCCACCTCAGCACCGTGCAGCAGGCGATCGACCACAAGATCGCCTACCTCCCCGAGGACCGCAAGGCGCTCGGGCTCAACCTCCTCGACACCATCAGCGACACGATCGTCTCGGCCGACCTCCGCAAGATCACCCAGCGCGGCGTGATCGACCCCGACACCGCCTACCTGGCGGCCGAGTCCTACCGCACCAGCCTGAACATCAAGACCCGCTCGGTGCGCGACGGCGTCGCGAAGCTCTCCGGCGGCAACCAGCAGAAGGTGCTCCTCGGCAAGTGGATGTTCCCGGAGCCCGACCTGCTGATCCTCGACGAGCCGACCCGCGGCATCGACGTCGGGGCGAAGTACGAGATCTACGGCCTCATCCAGCGCCTCGCGAACGCGGGCAAGGGCGTCGTGCTGATCTCCTCCGAGCTGCCCGAGCTGCTCGGCCTGTGCGACCGCATCTACACGATCTTCGAGGGGACCATCACCGGCGTGCTCGACCAGGCCGACGCCACGCAGGAGAACCTCATGCGACTCATGACGGGCGCCGCGCCCGCCACCACCCAGCAGGCGTGAGACACGTGCCTGAGACACGAGAAGGACGAGTAGCGACGATGAAGTCACTGGGACAGATCTTCAGCGGCGGGGCGCGCCAGTTCGGCATGATCTTCGCCCTCATCGCCCTCGTGGGGATCTTCCAGGTCGCCACCGGCGGCAAGGTCCTCACACCCACCAACGCCCAGAACATCATCAACGGCAACTCCTACGTGCTGATCCTCGCGATCGGCATGGTGCTGGTGATCATCGCGGGCCACATCGACCTCTCCGTCGGCTCCGTCGCCGCGGTGGTCGGCATCGTGGTGGCGCTGGCCATCCGCGACTGGGGGATCCCGTGGTGGCTGGGCGTGCTGCTCGGCCTGGCCGTCGGGGCGGTGATCGGCGCGTGGCAGGGCTTCTGGGTCGCCTACATCGGCATCCCGGGATTCATCACGACGCTCGCGGGCATGATGCTCTTCCGCGGCGCCAACCAGTACATCGGCAAGTCGAACAGCATCCCCGTGCCTGAGGAGATCCGCTTCCTCGGCGCCGGCTACCTGCCCGAGTGGGGCCCGAACACGGGCCTGAACAACTCGACGCTCGTCCTCGGCATCATCGCCATCGCCGCCATCGTGTGGGGCGAGACCCGGCGTCGGGCCTCCGAGCGCCGCCTCGGCGGCGAGGCGACCCCGCTGTGGGTCGCAGCCACGCGGGCCGTCCTGCTCTCCGCCGTCGTCGCGTACCTGACCTACCTGTTCGGCAGCGGCCGCGCGGGCACGTCGTTCCCGGTCGCGGGCCTGATCCTCGTGGTCCTGGTGCTCATCTTCGCGTTCATCTCCACCCGCACCATCACCGGCCGCCACGTGTACGCCGTGGGTGGCAACCGGGCCGCCGCCGCGCTCTCGGGCGTCAACATCCGGCGGACCAACTTCTTCGTGATGATGAACATGTCGGTGCTCTCGGCGCTCGCCGGCATCGTCTTCATCGGCCGCTCGACCGCCTCGGGTCCGTTCGACGGCACCAACTGGGAGCTCGACGCCATCGCCGCTGTGTTCATCGGTGGCGCGGCGGTGTCCGGCGGTGTCGGCACCGTGGTCGGCTCCATGATCGGCGGCCTGGTGATGGCGGTCCTCAACAACGGTCTGCAGCTGATGGGCGTCGGCTCCGACCGCACCCAGATGATCAAGGGTCTGGTGCTGCTCGCAGCCGTGGCCTTCGACGTCTACAACAAGATCCAGGGCAAGCCGTCGATCATCGGCCTGCTCACGGGGAACCGCCGCCGGTCGTCGGCGGCACTGCCCGGCGGCGGGGACCTCCCCGTCGAGACGCCGGAGCAGCAGCCTGCCCCGACCTCCAAGATCTGACGCCCGCGTCAGGGCGTACGCCGTGCACAGCCCGCACGGCGTACGCCGCGACTCGCACCCGGCCGGGTGCAACTACCACACAGAAAGAGAGCCTAAACGATGCGCAAGCTCAGCTTTGCACTCGTCGCGGCGGGCACTGTCGGGGCGCTCATGCTCGCCGGCTGCTCGTCCAACGACCGGGAGGCGGCGCCGGCCGAAGGCGACGACTCCACGACGGAGGAGACCACCGAGGCTGGTGGCTTCCCCGCTGACGCGACGATCGGTGTCGCCCTGCCCCAGAAGACCTCCGAGAACTGGGTCCTCGCCGAGGAGCTGTTCAACACGGGTCTCGAGGAGGCCGGCTTCACCCCGCTGGTCCAGTTCGCCAACGGTGGCGTGACGGAGCAGCAGAACCAGATCCAGGCCATGATCGAGCAGGGCGCCAAGGTCATCGTCGTCGGCGCCATCGACGGCTCGCAGCTCGGCTCGCAGCTCGAGGCCGCCGCGGCCGACGGCATCAAGATCATCGCCTACGACCGCCTGGTGAAGAACACCGAGGCCGTCGACATGTACGTCGCCTTCGACAACTACCAGGTCGGCGTCCTCCAGGGTCAGGCGCTGCTCGACGGTCTCGCCGAGCGCAAGGGTGAGGGCCCGTACAACATCGAGCTCATCGCCGGCTCGCCCGACGACGCCAACGCCATCCCGTTCTTCGAGGGCGCCATGAGCGTCCTCTCCCCGAAGATCGAGGACGGCACGCTCACCGTCGTGTCCGGCCAGACGACCTTCGAGGAGGTCGCCACCCAGGGCTGGAAGGCCGAGAACGCCCAGAAGCGCATGGACACCGTCCTCGCGGGCTTCTACGCCGACACCGAGCTGCACGGCATCCTGTCCCCGAACGACACCCTGGGCCGTGCGGCGATGACCGCCGTCGCCCAGGCCGGCAAGGAGACCCCGGTCGTCACCGGCCAGGACTCCGAGGTCGAGTCGGTCAAGTCGATCGTCGCGGGCGAGCAGTACTCGACGATCTACAAGGACACGCGTGAGCTCGTCGCCCAGACGATCGCCGAGATCAAGCTGCTCCAGGCGGGCGAGGAGCCCGAGATCAACGACACCGAGTCCTACGACAACGGCGTCAAGATCGTCCCGTCGTTCCTGCTGACCCCGTTCATCGTCACCAAGGACAACGCGGCCGAGGTCTACAAGGACGACCCCGCGCTCTTCCCGCTGACGCAGGAGTGAGCCGGACCGTCTGACGACGCACGACGCACGACGCACGACGGCGACGGGTCGCGGCACACGCCGCGGCCCGTCGCCGCGTCCCGGCCGGGCGCCCGAAGCCCGGGCACCCGAAGGAACCACGACAGGAGACAGACCGTGAGCACCGCCACCACCCCCGCCGCGCCCGCCACGCCCGGAGGGAGCGCATGGCTGGCCGCGCAGCGTGCGGACCTGCTCCGGTTCCTGCGCGGCGCTCGGCACACCGCCGGGTTCGGCTGGCTCGACGAGGAGGGCACGATCGACCGCGCCCGGCCCGTCGAGCTCTGGATCACGTGCCGGATGACGCACGTGGCGGCGCTCGGCGTCCTCGCGGGTGAGGCGCCCGCCGCCGGCGGACCGTCGATGGCGGAGCTGCGGGCGCTCGTCGACCACGGGGTCGCATCCCTGCGCGGGCCCCTGCGCGACGCCGAGCACGGCGGCTGGTTCGCGGCCGTCGGTCCCGACGGCCCCACCGATGACCGCAAGCAGGCCTACGGCCACGCGTTCGTGGTCCTCGCGGCGTCGTCCGCAGTCGCCGCGGGAGCGGAGGGCGCGCGTGAGCTGCTCGACGAGGCCCTGGCCGTGTCGCTGGAGCGCTTCTGGGACGACGCCGCCGGGCTGTCGGTCGAGGAGTGGGACCGCGCGTGGACGGAGCTCGACACGTACCGCGGCGTCAACGCGAACATGCACACCGTCGAGGCCTACCTCGCCGCCGGCGACGTCACGGGCGACAGCGCGTGGCATGAGCGGGCCGGGCGGATCGCGGCCCACGTCGTGGCGTGGGCCGGCGCCAACGAGTGGCGCATCCCTGAGCACTTCGACGCCGACTGGCGCCCGCTGCTGGAGCACAATCGCGACCAGCCCGCGCACCCGTTCCGGCCGTACGGCGCCACGGTGGGGCACGGCCTGGAGTGGGCGCGGCTGCTCCTCGCGGTCGACGGGTCGCTCGGCGCCGACGCTCCAGCCGGGCTCGTGGACGCCGCCGTCGCGCTGTACGACCGCGCCGTCGCCGACGGATGGGCCGCGGACGGCGCCGACGGCTTCGTCTACACGACCGGCTGGGACGGTACCCCGGTCGTCCGCGAGCGCATGCACTGGGTCCTGGCCGAGGCCGTCAACACCGCGACCGCGCTCCGCACGGTGACCGGTGACGAGCGCTTCGCGCGCGATGCCGCCGGCTGGTGGGTGTACGCGGACCGGTACCTCGTCGACCACGAGCGCGGCTCGTGGCACCACGAGCTCGACGCCCAGAACCGGCCGGCCGCGACGGTGTGGCCGGGCAAGCCCGACATCTACCACGCGTACCAGGCGGCGCTCCTGCCCACCGTGCCGCTCGTCCCGTCCTTCGCCGCGGCGCTCGCCGCCCGCGGGACCGCCTGAGTCCGGTCCGGCGCCGGTCCCGCCGTCCGGCGCCATCACAGGGCCTCCTGCGGTGGGTACCGTGGACCGGGTGTCGCCCCTGCAGATCGTCGCGCTCGTCCTCGCCCTGGTCGCGACCGTCGTCGGTGTCGCCGTGTTCACCCGCGGCGCCGCGGCCATCGTCCGCACCGTGCGGCGCGGGACGGCCGCCCCGGACCGCGTCACGCAGCCGTGGCGTCGCACCTGGCTGACCATCACCGAGATCCTCGGGCACCGGCGGTTCCGCAACCGGCCGGTCGTGATCGTCGCCCACTGGGTGGTGATGCTCTCGTTCCCGATCCTGTTCGCGACCCTGCTGAACGGATACGGGCAGCTGGTCGACCCGGTGTTCGCCCTTCCGCTCATCGGCCACTGGCCCCCGTTCGAGTGGCTGATCGAGCTCTTCGCGTGGGGTGGGCTGCTCGGGATCGTGGCACTCGTCGTCGTGCGGCAGCGGGAGCACCCGCGACGGGAACGGGCGGCGGCGCGGGCCGTGTCGGCGTCGGGCGCGGGCGCCGTCTCCGGCGCGCCGGGCGGGCGCGCGTCGCGGTTCTTCGGCTCGAACTGGGGTCAGGCGTACGTCGTCGAGGCCGTCATCGGCGCCGTTGTGCTGGCGGTCCTGCTGATCCGCGGGCTGGAGCACGCGCTCCTGGCCGGCTGGCCCGTCGAGGTCCTCGCCTACGGGGACACCGAGGCCGAGGCACTCGCCAACGCCGAGGCGGCGATGGCCGAGGCCGTCGCGAGCAGCCAGGAGCGCGCCTGGGGCACGCCGGTCCACTTCCCCCTGACTTCGTGGTTCGGCCAGTGGTGGGCAGGCGCCGACCGCGGCCTCCTCACGACGGCCGTCACGCTGCTCGCGCTCGTCAAGATCGGCGTCTCCATGGCGTGGATGGTCTACGTGGGACTGCGCCCCGCGATGGGCGTCTCGTGGCACCGGTTCCTGGCCATCGCGAACATCTGGGGACGGCGCGAGCTCGACGGCAGCCCGGCGCTCGGTCCGCTGCCGGCCGTCCGCTCGGGCGGCGCCGTCGTCGACTTCGACGCCCTCGACCAGCTGCCCGACGACGCGCGGCTCGGTGTCGGGCGCGTCGAGGACTTCACGTGGAAGGGCCTGCTCGACTTCTCCACCTGCACCGAGTGCGGCCGCTGCCAGGAGCAGTGCCCGGCGTGGAACACGGGGAAGCCGCTGTCCCCGAAGCTCGTCGTGCTGGCTCTGCGGGACCACGCCTACGCGACGACGCCGGGCCTGCGCCCAGGCGCCAACGCCTCGACGGAGCCGGCCGGCCACACCGCCACGACCGGGCGCGTCCCGCTGCCGGGTGCGGCGCCGTCGGGCACCGCCGCCGCCTCCCACGCCGGCCTCGACGTGCTCACGCTCGTCGGCGACGTCGTCGAGCCCGAGGCGCTCTGGGACTGCACGATGTGCGGGGCGTGCGTGAAGCAGTGCCCCGTGGACATCGAGCACATCGACCACATCGCCGACCTGCGCCGCAACCAGGTGATGATGGAGTCGGCGTTCCCCACCGAGCTCGGCGCGATGTTCACCGGCCTCGAGCGGCAGGGCAACCCGTGGGGGCTCCCCGCACGGCGGCGGATGGACTGGGCGAAGGACCTGGCGTTCCCGGTTCCGGTGGTCGGCAAGGACGTCGACGACGCCGCCGGCCTCGACTACCTGTTCTGGGTCGGCTGCGCAGGCGCCTACGACGACAACGCGCGGCGCACCACCCGGGCGGTCGCGGAGCTCCTGCACGTCGCGGACGTCAGCTTCGCCGTCCTGGGCGATGCCGAGGGCTGCAGCGGCGACCCGGCCCGACGCGCCGGAAACGAGCTGCTGTTCCAGATGATCGCCCGCTCGACCATCGACACACTCACCGAGGTCAAGGCGCAACGCATCGTCGTGACGTGCCCGCACTGCTTCAACGCGATCGCCCGGGAGTACCCGCGGCTGGGGGGCAGGTTCGAGGTCGTGCACCACACGACGCTGCTGGACCGGCTCGTCGCGGAAGGCCGGCTCACCCCGGTGCCCGACGCCGCGGCGTCGGCCGGGGACGTCACCTACCACGACCCGTGCTTCCTGGGCCGGCACAACGACGTCTACACCCCGCCACGCGAGCTGCTCGCAGCCGCCGGTGCCACGCTCCGCGAGATGCCCCGCTCCGGTGAGCGGTCGTTCTGCTGCGGCGGGGGTGGTGCGCGCGCGTGGATGGAGGAGAGGACCGGCACCCGGATCAACGCGGAGCGTGCCGCGGAGGCCGTCGCGACCGGCGCCCCGCGGGTCGCGACGGCATGCCCCTTCTGCATCGTGATGCTCACCAACGGCGTCGCGGCCGCGCACGGCGCCGACGCCGGTCCCGCCCCCCAGGTGGTCGACGTGGCGCAGGTCCTCCTGGAGGCGGTCCGCCCGGTGCAGCCGAGCTAGGAGACCCGCGCCCCCAGCAGCGTGAGCAGCGCGTCGATCGTGGGGGCGCCGGCCGGCACGGGGAGCTCGACCACCGCTCGGCCGCTCACGACCCGCACCAGCTGGGTGTCGGTGAAGCCGGGGTGGTCCGACACCTCGACGCGGTCCACCCGCGACGCCGTGATGACGGTGTGCGCCACCGAGTGCACCGGCTTGCGCCCCGTGGTCACCCACGGCCGGCGGTGCACCAGGTGCACCTCGCCCGACGTCGCGCCGACCAGCGCGGCGTGCACCGTCGGCGGGAAGATCACCGAGGTGAGCCCGCCCAGCATGCCCGCGCGCCGCTGGACGCCGAGCCGGTGGTGCATGGCCCAGACGACGAGCTCCTCCTTGGCAGTCAGCTCGCGCGCGGAGCTGATGAGGGCGACGTCGGTCCGGCCGAGGTCGTCCAGCTCCGGCCGCAGCGGGGCGCCACCCGGCTGCCCCAGTGACCGCGCCGGGGCGGTCGCCAGTGCTTCCCGCCGGACGACGCGGGCGAGCTGCTCGACGACGTCGAGCGACACCCCGTTGAACGGCAAGTCGACGGCGACCCCGTTCGCCGCTGTCCCGTCGACGTCGTAGAGCCGGAACAGACCGTCGAGGAGCACGACCGACGTGTGCACCGCGGCGACCCGGGCGTACGGGACCACCAGGGTGGTGTACGCGTCGTCGTGGCGGCTGAGCACCGTCAGCCCGGCGTGGTCGGCGACCAGCAGGTGGTCGTACAGGTGCATCTCGGGGCTGGCGTCGCGCCGCAGGATGTTCCTCGGCACCTTGAGCACCATGCGGACGGCGTCGAAGTCGATCGGGTGGTCGCGGTACAGGCGCGGCACGCCCTCCTCGGCGACGACCTGCATGACCCACGGGCCGAACGCATCGAACTCCGCCGTTCTCATGCCTGCCATCTTGCTGCCCCGGCGCCCCTGGGGGGAGTCCCTTGGCCCGCTAGCGTGAACCCGTGCGCCTCACGACGACGCCCCGGCGCCCGCCCCGCGCCCCGGCCGCCCTCCACCCCGGGTCGCCACCGGACGCCGCGCCGAGCACGCTCGGCGACGCCGTCGGCCAGGGCGAGCCGGACGACCTCGGTGACCCGGACCTCCCCGGCTGGCGGCGCGCCCCCCTCACGGCGGACCAGCTGCGCGGTGACGTCGTCCTCGCCAGCGGCCTCCTGGTCGGCGCGATGCTCTCGATGGTCCTGTGGCGCACGGCGGGGCTGTACGAGGACATGGCGCCGGGCTGGGTGTCGGTGCTGTGCCTCGCCGGGACGACGCTCCCCCTCGCCGTCCGGCGCCGCTGGCCGGGCCCGGTGCTCGTCGCCGTGGCCGCGATGTTCGTGGTCACCGTGCAGGTGCAGGTGCCGGAGACGCTGTTCGCCAACATCGCGCTGTTCTGCGCCCTGTACACCGTGGGCGCGTGGGAGCCGAACCGGCGGGTGGCCGCGTGGGTGCGGGGCGGCGTCGTCGTCGGGATGTTCCTCTGGCTCCTCGTCAACATCTTCACCACGACGAGCGACCCGGACTCCCTGCCGGACCTGTCCCGCGCGGGCGCGTTCTCGCCGCTGGTCGCATTCATGCTCATCCAGCTGCTCACGAACGTCCTGTACTTCGCGGGCGCCTACTGGTTCGGCGACCGCGCGTGGACATCGGCGCGCGACCGCGCGCGCATCGCCCTCCGCACCCGGCAGCTCGTGCGGGAGCGTCGCCGCGTCGCCGCCCAGGCCGTCCAGCTCGAGCGCCTGCGCCTCGCCCGGGAGCTGCACGACGCCGTCGCCCACCACGTGTCGATGATGGGCGTGCAGGCGGCTGCCGCCCGGACCCTGCTCGGCGCCGGCACCGAGGAGGGCCGGGCCCGGGCGACCGCTGCCCTCGAGCAGGTGGAGGACTCGGCGCGGGAGGCGATCAGCGAGCTGCACGCCATCCTCGGCACGCTGCGCGAGCACGACGACGACGCCGCACCTGCCGCGGCGGGTGGGTCCACCAACGCGGACGAGGCCGTCGCGTCGCTCGACGTCGATCGCCTGCCGGAGCTCGTCGACCCCGTGCGGGAGACGGGGCTGGCCGTCACGTTCCAGGTGGTCGGGGAACCAAGGCGCCTGCCGCGGCTGACCTCGCTCAACCTGTACCGGATCGCGCAGGAGGCGCTCACGAACACCCGCAAGCACGCCGGACCGGGCGCACGCGCCGACGTCCGCCTGCGCTACCTGACCGACGCCGTGGAGCTCGAGGTGACCGACGACGGCGTCGGCCGGCCCACGGGCGCACCGGGCACGGGCCTGGGGCTGGTGGGCATCCGCGAACGGGTGGCGGCCGACGGCGGGACGCTCGAGGCGCGACCGCGGGCGCGTGGCGGGTTCCTGGTCCGGGCGACGGTGCCGCTGAGCCGCCGGGCGTCGTCGGCGCCCGCGGCCGGTCCCGGGGAGGTGCGCGATGTCTGACGACGACGTCCGGATCCTCCTCGTCGACGACCAGCCGTTGCTCCGCGCGGGCATCGGGACGATCCTCGGCGCCGTGCCGGGCTTCGCCGTCGTCGGCGAGGCCGGGACCGGGACCGAGGCGGTCGCCCGGGCGCGCGAGCTCGACCCCGACGTCATCTGCATGGACGTGCAGATGCCGGACATGGACGGCCTCGAGGCGACGCGGCGCATCGTCGGCGACCCCGCCGTGCACGCCCGGGTGCTGATGCTGACCACGTTCAACCGCGAGGACTACCTGCTGCAGGCCCTCCAGGCCGGGGCCAGCGGCTTCCTGCTCAAGAACTCCCGCCCGGAGCACCTCGTCGACGCGATCCGGGCCGTGGCCGCCGGCGACGCGCTGCTCGCGCCGGAGGTGACCCGCGCCGTCATCGCGCGTGCCGTCGGTGCGCCGACCCCTCCGCCTGCGGACGGAGGCCTGCCCCCCGCCGCCGCG
>Ga0196976_1000559_pt1 | contig 22897 bp, 20 predicted proteins | sample S3v_513CmetaG_FD_148644 | JGI IMG/M metagenome (GOLD analysis project Ga0196976, IMG submission 148644) | Soil microbial communities from Anza Borrego desert, Southern California, United States - S3+v_5-13C | ecosystem: Environmental > Terrestrial > Soil > Desert | place: USA: California...
GGTCTACAAACAGATGCCGGTGCTGCCGGATTCGAGTCCGGAGACGCAGTACATCCAGGCGCTCGGGCGCAAGCTGACGGCGACCATCCCGGCGGGAGTTTCGTGGCCGTGGCAGTTCCACGTCATACCTCAGAAGGAGATCAACGCGTTCGCACTGCCGGGCGGCCCTATGTTCATCAACATCGGGACGATCACGGCGGCGAGCAACGAGTCGGAACTTGCGGGCGTGATGGCGCACGAGATGGCGCACGTCTACATGCAGCACTCTGCGAAGCAGGCACAAAAAGGGTCGCTGCTGCAAGGACTCGCGGGATTGGCAGGAGCAGTGCTGGGAGGCGGCGGCGGACTGTGGGGAACGCTGGCGCAGGCTGGAATCCAGTTCGGCGCGGGAACGCTGATGATGAAGTATTCGCGCGGGGACGAAACGCAGGCGGATGCAGTGGGAGCGATCATCCTGTGGAAGGCGGGATATAACCCAATGGGAATGGCCGACTTCTTCCAGAAGCTAGCTGCGGAAGGCGGCGGACGAGGACCGGAGTTCTTGAGCGGCCACCCAAATCCGGGGAACCGCGAGTCGGCGATAAGAAAGCAGATCCAAGGATGGCCATCCAAACGGTATCAGACGAACAGCACCGCGTTCCAGAACGCACGAGCGAGCGCGCTGAAGGTGAGATCGTACACGGCGCAGGAAATTGCGGCGGGCGCGAAGGGCGGACAATGGGAGCAGCAGAACCGGCAAACTAATGCTATTCCCAAGGGCCTGCCCACGTCGAACACGCAGACTGGCTCGGCGGCTGGCAACACCGGTGGACAGATTCGTGGAGTTTCGCTTCCGGATGTGGCGCCGAGCGGAAACTTCAGGACTCTGAACGGCGGAGCGTTCCAACTGAGGCATCCGGACAACTGGGAGGTGCTGAGCGACAAGCAGCAACAGTCGTTCACTATCGCGCCGCAGGCGGGAGTGTCGAACGGGGCGATCGCGTACGGCGTAGTCATTGGAGGATTCGCGCCACAGCAACGAGCGAACCTTGACCAGGCGACGCGGCAGTTGCTGGCTTCGATGGAACAGAACCAAGGCGTGAGGGCGGTCGGATCTCCGGAGACGATTCGGGTGAATGGGGTACAGGGGAAGTCGGTGGACCTCTCGGGCGAGTCGCCGATTACCGACCAGAGCGGGCGTCCGGCACGCGAGCGGGACTGGTTAGTGACGGTTCAGCGAAACGACGGGAGCCTGCTGTACCTGGTATTCGTTTCACCAGAGCAGGATTTTGCGAAGCTGCGGCCGACGTTTGAGGAGATGCTGAGGTCGTTGCGGGTGCAGTAGAGATAGTCGCAGTCAGATTGGGAGGGGGCGCGAGAGATCGCGCCCTTTCTGCGTTCACGTAAGTAACACGCTACTAAGCTGCGGGGTGGATATCTGACGGACGCCGGGGTTGTTTCAGGCGTGTTTCGCCGAAGCGGACCCACGCGATGTAGCCGAGGACAAGCAGATTGGTGATGAGAAATGTCCAGTGGAGCCAGCTTGGATGCCTGATGAGCGCGTAGATCTCGGGCGGGAGATAGATGGTGCCTGACAGGAGGGCCATCCACTGCGCCCATACGCGCGAGTTCCAGAGGCCGTAGGCTTCAATGAAGCGGAGGCCACCGTAAGCTCCGGCGCCGAGTGCGACCAGGCGGACCTGTAAGTCTTGGGCGTCCCCAGCGACAGTGATGAACCAGGTGGCGAAGGCACGGTCGGGGTCGATGTGCAGAAAGTTCAAGATGGCCACAGCGACGTGCTCGAGGTTCACGTTGTTGCGGAGCACGACGATGAGCGCGAATGAGGCGAGCAGCACGACGATCCCCTTGGTGGCTTCTATGGTCGCGATGCTGCGAAGACCAGCGGCGTGTGAATCATCTTGTGCGCTGAGAGGCTGCCGTGAATCGGGCATGGAGATTGGATGGAGAGGGGTGAAGAATAGGTGCTGCGGAGTTCAGCGGAATGCGCGGCGAACAGAGGGGTTGCGAGGCGAGACTAGCCGCGCTTGAGTTCGACCAGAACCTGGCGGGCGACTTCCTTGAGGGTCTCGAAGACTCCGTTGCCCTGGAAGGCAACAGCTTCGAAAACGGCCTCATTGCGTTTCGAGAGTTCTTTCTTAAGGGATTCTACGGGGAGAATGTTGGGTAGATCTCGCTTGTTGAGTTGAAGGACGTAGGGAACCTTGTAGAAGTCGTACCCGTGTTCCTTGAGGTTCTCGATGAGGTTGTCGAGAGCTTCGACGTTGGCGTCCATGCGCTCTTCCTGCGAGTCGGCCACGAACACGACGCCATCAACACCGCGCAGGATGAGCTTGCGGCTGGCATCATAGAAGACCTGTCCGGGAACAGTGTAGAGGTGGAAACGCGTCTTGAAGCCGCGAACCGTGCCGAGATCGAGCGGAAGGAAATCGAAGAACAGGGTACGATCGGTCTCCGTGGCGAGGGAGATCATCTTGCCCTTCTGCTTCTCCGACGTTTTGTCGAAGATGTGCTGCAAATTCGTCGTTTTGCCGCCGAGGCCGGGGCCGTAGTAGACGATTTTGCAGTTGATTTCCCGGGCCGCGAAGTTGATGAAACTCAAAAGCGTCCTCTGCTATCGGGCGTGTACCGTGGCTAGACGGGACTCGCAGGGATTCCGACGCATCGTACGGATGCAGTTCGTTTATAACACAGCAGTTCTGCTGCGGAATTCATTGTCTCTCGCTATTCCGCCTTTGTCACGGTTCCGAAAGTTACTAAAAGAGGGCACCCGAGGTCACCTCCTGGCAGGTGGGAGCGGATAGTAGCCGTCACGTGCGAAGACGCGCAGGTTGGGGCGACTCACGCGCACTTCGATGCTGCGATAGCTGCCGCTCTGGCTCGCGGTGGTCGTATAACCGAGCGTGTACTGGTTGCGAGCCTGCTCGGTGATCTGACCGTATGCCTGTTCGATGGCCTCCTTCGAGAACTCGGTGAGGACGTCACCGCCGGTGGCGGAGGCATATTTCGGAAGAATGTTTCCGTAGCCCTGGCGTGGAAGGCGAATCTTTTCGAGCGGCCCGTAGCCGGGGATAGCGGCCGATCCGGTGGCGACGGCATAGACGGCGACTTCGTTCGAGAGGAGTACCTTGAGCACGTCGCTGTAGCTGGCGATGCTGCCGTCTTCGCGGCCTTCGCTGACGACGAAGATGATCTTGCGGCGAGTGCGATCACGCCTGGAGAGATCGACGGCGGCACGCAGGATGGCGTCGTTGAGCACGCGCGACGGGCTGAGGCTACGGGTGTTCTGCGTGGCGGGATTCGGAGTGCCGGGGTCAAATGGGCGGCCGTTGACGGTGGGGCCGCTTGCCATTGGACCCTGATTAACGGGCACACCACCCTGGCGGCCCTGAACATCCTTCAGCTTGCGGAAGGTCGCGTCGGTAACCTTGGTGATGGCGCCGGCAAAGTCCTGTTGCTGCTTTACGGTGTTGCCGTAGGTGTAGACGGCAATCTCGTCGAATTCACTGAACGAGCCGCTAAGGGCAGAGAGCGTTTCGTTGACCTTGCGAAACGCGACCGCTGGCATTCCGACATCGATCACGACTGCGGCGGAAATGGGGAACGGGTCGCTGGTGAAGAAGCGAATGGGCCTGCGCTCGCCATCTTCGTAGACGGTGAAGTCGTTCCTGGTGAGACCATAGACGGGGCCGCCGCCGTCTCTCTTAACGGTGACGGGCACAAGGACGAAGTTAACGCTGACCTTGATGGTCTCTCCGAGCTGCTCGCGGTCGCTGCCGGGGAGTTGAGTTGCGCCACCGGGAGGAACGGTCTTGACCTGTGAGCTGGGCGCGGGCGAGTTTGATTGGTCCTGAGGTTCAGTCTGTGCATTCTGGTCGGAGCCGGGCGCGGTTGTCGCGGGCTGATCGGTCGCTGGCACCGGCCGCGAAGGCACGGTTGGATTGGGAGCCGGAAATGCGGGTGGCCTGGTAGCAGAAGGAGCATCGGGAACGTTCTGCGACTGGGCCGCATCCTGCGGGCGGGCGAAGGAGTATCCGCAGACGAGGGCGACCAAAGCGACTGCCAAAATTACGTGCCCAAGCTTCCGCCTAATGCGGGTCATATTCGGCCTCCCAAGAATTACGCAAGCTGCTGTTTTGGCATTTCCTGCAACTAAGTGTATAGGACTTGAATACATATAAACCACTCGGCCGAGATGGAGTTGTTATGCAAACCCGAAATACATATCGGGCATTGCTGGCATCCGCGTTGGCGGTAGTGCTGCTTGTGGCACCGGCCGCATATGCGCAGGACCAGCAAGCCGGGCAGCAAGATTCGTCCGCACAGGCGCAAGGTCAGCAGGACCGGGAACCGCTCGAGACGTTCAAAGTCGACGTAAATATCGTAAACGTCTTCTTCAACGCCAAAACGAAAAAGGGCCTGCTGGTCCCGAACCTCACGAAGGACGATTTCGAAATATTCGAGGACGGAAAGCCGCAGACGATCAAATATTTTTCTGCCGAGTCGAACCAACCGCTGACGTTGGGGATGCTGATCGATACCAGCGGCAGCCAGGCTGCGGTGCTGCGAATGGAGCAGGAGGTGGGCGCGCAGTTCCTAAGGCAGGTCCTACGCGAGAAGGACCTCGCGTTCCTGATGAGCTTCGACGTAAACGTGGAACTGCTCCAGGATTATACGAATGGCGGTGAAGACCTGCGCGCAGGACTACGCAGGACGCGGATCAACACGGGCGGAGGTCACAGCGGCATACCAGGCATGGGCGGCGGACCGATACCGACGGGGAATCCGCGGGGCACGCTTTTGCATGACGCAGTCTTCCTGGCGGCAGACGAGAAGCTCAAAAGCGAAGTGGGGCGGAAGGCGATGATCGTGCTTACGGATGGAATGGACCAGGGAAGCCGCATGTCTCTGCGCGACGCGATCGAAGCATCGCACCGGTCTGACGCAATGGTGTACGTGCTGCTGATCGCGGACGAGGACATGTACGCGAGAGCAAGCATGGGATACACCGGAGACGGCGACATGAAAAAGCTGGCGGAAGAAACGGGAGGCCGGCTGATCCGGGTAGGAAGCGACGAGAAGAAACTGCGCGAGGCGTTCGAGCAGATTTCGAATGAGTTGCGGAGCCAGTACAGCATCGGATACACGCCGACGAACCAGAAGAAAGACGGGGCGTTCCGGAAGGTGGAGCTAAAGGCCAAGAACGACGACATCAAGGTGCAAGTGCGGAAGGGATACTTCGCTCCAAACGCGGACTAGAGCAATCGCACCGAGTTTTGATGTGAGGTGGGCGCGGATGATCCGCGCCTTTCATTTTTGCAGGCTGCTGGACTCGGCGACTACTGCTTGGGGGCGTAGTAGCCCTTGCGGGCACGGACGCGGAGATTCTTCTTATTCGGCGCCTCGATCTCTATGGAGCGATAGCGTCCGTCGGCGGTGAAGTCGGCCGGACTGTAGGCGAGCGCGTACTGGCTGCGCAACTCGTCCTGAATCTGAGAGAAGGCGTCGGAGACGTCCTGAAGCTTGAACGGGAAGAAGACTTTGCCGCCGGTGCTTTCGGCGAAGCGCTCGAGCACCTTGTCGCCGCGCTGCTTTACACCACTGATGTTGGTGCTGATGGCGTAGATGATGACTTCGGCGCGTTGCGCCATGTCGATGGCTTCTTCGCGGGTAACTCGGCTCTGATTGTCTTCACCGTCGCTGAGCAAAATGATGGCACGGCGTGTCGGACCGGTCGCGGGCGCGTTCATAAGCTTGTCGCGGCAGGCAAAATAGACGGCGTCGTATAGAGCGGTGCCGCCGCCGGGACGGAGGACGCGTACTCCTTTAGAAAGCTTCTCGGTGTTGTCGGTGTAGTCCTGCGTGACCTCGGGGGTGGAGTCGAAACCAAGGACGAAAGCCTGATCCGACTTGGGCCGGACGATCTGGTTCAGGAACTCGATGGCAGCTTCCTGCTCGAACTTGAAGCGATCGCGAATGGAGTTGCTGGCGTCGACGAGCAGTCCTACGCGGAGCGGAAGATCAGTCTGGCTGATGAAGCTGCGGACAGCCTTGGGTGGCTTGTTGTCGTCGAGAATCTTGAGGTCTTCCTGACGGACATCTTTAACGAAGCGACCCCGCTTGTCGGTGACGGTGAAGATTAAGTTCACTTCGTTAACGCCGACCTTGATGGTCTCTACGGGAACGCCGGGTTCCGGCTCGGGCTGGGCGCCGTTGGCGGCCTGCGGGGCAGGCAGCTGACCGGTTGGCTGCCCATCCTGCTGGGGAGCTGGACTCGCCGGAGCCTGGGCGGGCGCAGTTTCAGGCTGCGCCGGAGGCGTCTGTTGCGGCGCGGGAGGCGGCGTCTGCTGCTGTTGCTTGGCGGCGGACGGGGCCGAGGGCAGTTCCTGGTTCGAGTTCTGCGCGAATGCGCCGCACGTTACTACGAGGGCGGCGGCACAGGCCATCAGAATGCGGTTCTTCATCGGAGCTTCCATTATAAACGTCTGCTCTCGCGTTGGTGGAAGGAGCTGCTACTTACGCCGGCCTGGTGGGCCGGGGGCAACGGCTACCGGAGCAGGTGTGCTGCCCTCCTTCAGCTTACCGAGGAACTCTTCAAGTTCCGGCGGAATGGGCCGGGCAAACGACAAAACGACATTCGAACGCGGATGCTTAAATTCGATGGCAGCAGCGTGAAGGAAGTTTCTCGGCAGAGACAACGTTTTGGCTTCACTGGAGGCCTTGCGGGCAGCAAGCTTCTTGGCTTCGTTGCGGGTGGAGATAGCTGTGCCATGAGCTTCGCGGGCGAGAGTAGCGGGCGAAAGTGCAGCGGGAGCCCCGTAGAGAGTGTCGCCGACAACAGCGTGTCCGATAGAAGACATGTGGACGCGGATCTGGTGCGTACGGCCAGTCTCGATCTTGACTTCAACGAGAGCGAACCGGCCGTAGGGTGAGGCGAAGCGCTCGAGAACCGTGTAGTGCGAGATGGCGTCACGTCCGCCATGACCTCGGGTGGTCATGCGAGTGCGGCGGACGGTGTCGCGCGCGACGGGTGCGTTGACGGTCCCGTTGTCCTGTTTAGGCCAGCCGTGGACGAGAGCGATGTAGCGCTTGTGAACCTCGCGTCCGGAGAACTGGTCGGCGAGTTTGCGATGGGCGACATCGTTCTTGGCGATGACGACAAGGCCGCTGGTTTCCTTGTCGAGGCGGTGGACGATTCCGGGGCGGAGTTCGCCGTTGACGCTGGAAAGGGTATTGAAGTGATGCAGCAGGGCGTTTACCAGCGTGCCGCGGTTGCGCGGGTCTTCGCCGGTGCCCGCGCCGGCGTGGACCAGCATTCCGGCGGGCTTGTTGATAACGGCGAGGTCTTCGTCTTCGTAGACGATGTCGAGCGGAATGTCTTCAGGGATCGCTTTCAGAGGTTCGGGCTGGACGTTGCCGAGTACGGAGATGGACTCCGTGCCGCGTAGCTTTAATGAGGGCTTGGCGGGTTTGCCGTTGACGAGAATCTTTTCCTGTTCGAGCAGTTGCTGAACGCGTACGCGCGAGATGTCCGGCAGTTGGCCGACAAGGAAGCTATCGAGACGCGAGCCGGCGTCATCGGGCGCGACTTCGATGTCGAGGGGAAAACTCTCGTGTTCCAAGGTGTCCTGGGACATGGGCTAGCTGGCCTTCGCTTCGGCAGCCACGGGGCGGTTGAGCAGAGGGAAGCGGAGCATCCAGAGGACGCCGCCAGCTATGACAAGGCCAATGGCGATCAGTTGCGTGCCGGTCATGATGCCGAAGACTTCGCCACGACCGGGATCGCCGCGCAGAAACTCAAGGAAGAAGCGAGCGACGCCGTAGAGGACCATGTACAGGCCGACGACCTGCCCCTCGAAGTTCTTGCGCTTCACGAGCCAGTAGAGGATGGCGAAATTGATTAGCTCAACAACCATCTCGTAAAGCTGCGTGGGATGGAGGTGTACGCCGAGGAGGCCGGGATCGACCTGCGAGTTCGGATTGGTGAAGACGACTGACCAGGGGACGTCGGTCTCTTTGCCGTAACAGCAACCGGCGGCAAAGCATCCGACCCGACCGAAAGCGTGGCCGATTGCAATCCCGGGGGCGAAAACATCGGCCGCGCGGAGGAACGGAATGCGATTGACGCGGAGATACCACCAGCAGCACAGGATGGCGAAGACGAGTCCGCCGGAAAATACGCCGCCAGCCTGAAGCGTCCCGAGGCTGAAGATCTCGCCGGGATGCTGTGAGTAATAACCAAAATCGACAAGGATCATCAGCAGCTTGGCACCGACGATTCCGGAGAATATGGCGATGCCGCCGAGGTTCCACATCTTGTCGGGATCGAGTCCCTGCTGGCGTGAGAGGCGGAAAACGACATAGAGGCCGACGATAAGGCCGAGCGCGGCCATGACACCGTAGGTGGGCTGGCTGAAATTGCCTACTTCGAATAAACGGGGTAGCACGATTCTATTTTAGATGCTGAGAGCTGCCGGAAGTATTTGTAATTCAGATTGCGACTGTGAAGGAGTGGCGACGAGGCAAATTGCGGAGGGTGACTGGACGAAGCAAAGCCGACCCGCGTGGCCGTGTGGGGTAAAGCGCCTGTGAACCTTCCAGCAGAAAGGTGGGTGCCCTCCGAGGTCCTTTAGGCCTATCCGACTGGGGACTGGCTCACCAGACCTATGTCGAGTCGGGCTCCCGATCACAAGCTATCGGTTCGCAGCGGTATTTCCCCATCACGAACGTAGCAGGCCGGCTCTCTGTGGGTTAGATGCTACCAGAAGGCGGAAGTCGCACAAGGGCGCGGGCGAAAATTGTTGGAAGGCAACTTGCAGAGATCGCTAAGACGTGGCGACTTGCCGAGCGCTATTGCTGGAAACAGTTAAGGGCACGGCTAACCGTGCCCTTTGAAGTTGAGGAGAAGACGGGTCAGCCTGCGCGGCGGGTCTCCTGAAGCACTTCGTCGAGTGCGGAATCAAGCGCGCTCTTGAGGTGCGTCGCGCGTTGCGTGTATTCGCCGGCGATGGCGTCGTACTTCTGTTTCAGCGTGTGGTACTCGTCCGCAATATTGAGCGCGGCGAGGACGGCGATGCGCAGGGAATCGACGGTGGTCGATTGCTGTGCGACAGCCCTCATCTTGGTGTCAACGTACTCGGCAAGTTTCTCGATGTATTCGGGGTCGGTGCCACGCAGGTGATATGCCTGCTCGAATATCTCGACTCGAATGCTGCCGTTCGGTTGAGTCACTCGATTCTCCTTATTCCCACGCTTCGAATTCCCACCTTCGCGTTGCCCAGGTGGGACACCCGAGCGTTCTCCCTGAATATCCGCTAGTCTGCGGCCTGCTCGGCGATGATGCCCTCCATCTGCTGGAGCATCTTTTCGACGCGGCCTTTCACTTCTTCACGCTCGCGCTTGAGAGCGATCAGTTCTGCGCGGGCGGTCTCGAGTTCCTCCTCACGGGTCTCGAGTTGCTCGCGCACACGTGCGAGATCGCGGTCGGTGGCGGCCTTGGCCTCACGCGCAGACTTTAGCAGTTCAATTGTGCGGTAGACCTTTTCTTCGAGGGAAAGAAAATCGTTTTTGGAACCTTCATTGACAACTTCGGGCGCCGCTTTGACAGACATCGACGATTTGTCCTCGGGGGAAAGTTTGTGCTTCGAGCGCAGTATAACGCAGTGACTTGTGGATGGAAGTGAACGAAGGAAAAAAGTAGCGGGAGCGAGATGAATTTCGTTCCCACCCTTATCACGCAACCACGCAGCGATAAGGGTGGGACAACACATGCGCGTGCAGCTACGAGCGGAGCGATCCGCCGATGGCTTCAAGGGCCCTGATGATCTGGTGCGACCAGAGTGCAACTTCGTCGTCGCGCAAGGTCCGTTCGCTCGACTGGAAGTTCGCGCGGACGAGGATGGAGAACTTGTTCTCGGGAACGGAGCCGCCGCGGAAGATCTCGACTGGAATGAAGCTCCGCATGTCAGAGATGCCGAGGGCTTCGACGACCGAGCAGATACGCTCCCAGGAGATGCTGTTGTCGAAGAGGAAGGAGAAGTCGCGATCGACGGCCGGGTAGCGCGAGATGGGCGTGTACTGCGGGTCACGCAGTTCGTGTTGATAAAGGCGGTCGAGGAGGAGTTCTGCTACGTAAACCTCCTGCCTGATTTTGCGAGACGCGAGCAGGTCAGGATGCAGCTGTCCGAAGCGCGCGACAACCGTGCCGTCCATCACCACTTTGGTGGAGCGGCCGGGGTGGTAGTACTCGGGGGTGTGAATGTCGAAGTAGAGAGTGCCGTGGTCGAACTCAGCGAGCAGAGCCTCGACGTCTCCCTTGATGTCGTAGAACGAGAAGGCTCGGGCCCGGCGATGTACGTTGGCTGACGCCGCGTTCCCGGTGGCGATGAAGCACGTGCTGCGGCGCTCGGCAACCGTGTTGGCGTTCACTTCGAAGATGTCGCCGGACTCGTACAGCTTTACGTCGGTATTGCCGCGGTTGAGATTGTAGGAAACCTGGGCTAGCAGGCCGGGGACGAGCGAGGTGCGCATGTACGCGGCTTCGTCCGAGAGCGGGTTCGCGAGGTGAACGGGAGTCGCGCCGCCGAAGATCCGGGCTTCTTCTTGTGGGATGAAGGTGGACGAAATGGATTCGTTGAATCCGAGCGCGAGCAGACGCGTGCGGATGCGGGCATCTTTGCGTGCGGTCGGGAGTTCGACGACAGAGCCGGCGAAGCGGGGAAGAGTGTTGGGGAATTTGTTGTAGCCGTAGATGCGCGCGATCTCTTCGATGAGGTCGATCTCGCGGTCGACGTCGAGACGCCAGCTAGGGACCTGAACGGAGAAGGATGCGACCGTTTCGGCAACCGCGGCGCGGGGCCCTCCGCTGCCCTTGGTTGCGGCTGGGCCGCTAACGGCAGTGGTGGCTTGCGTGGCGGAGGCGCGTCCAGGCGTGACGCCGAATCCGAGGCGACGCATGATGCGGGCGATCTCGGTATCGGGGATGTCGGAGCCAGAGGATGTCGCGCCGAGAATGCGGCGAACTTCGCTGGCGCGGAGAGCGAGCGTGGGACGCTCGACCTTCCGGGCAATGCAGTCGATCTGCTCTTCGAGGTCGCCGCCAGCGGTGGTGAGGATGAGTTCGGCGACGCGGTCGCAGGCGATCGGGGTAATGCCGTAGTCGGCACCGCGCTCGAAACGATGCGAGGCGTCGGTGTGCATGCCCAGACGCTTGGAGGTGCGGCGGATGGCCGCAGGGTCGAACCAGGCAGACTCGATGAGCACGTTCTTAGTTACATCGGTGATCATCGAATCGAAACCGCCCATAACACCGGCGAGCGCGACGGGTTTAACGGTGTCGGCGATGACGACGTCTTCGGGATCGAGTTTGCGATCGACGCCGTCGAGGGTCTTTAGCGTCTCACCTGCGCGGGCGCGGCGGACGATGATCTTGCCGCCCTCAAGTTTGTCGAGGTCAAAGGCGTGAGTCGGCTGGCCGAGTTCGTTGAGCGTGTAGTTGGTGGCGTCGGCGATGTTGCTGATAGGACGCTGGTCGATCAACTCGAGTCGGCGCGCGATCCTCGTGGGCGAGGGTGCGATCTTCACGTTGCGCACGATACGCGCGGTATATCGGGCACAGCCCTGCGGGTCTTCGATCTCGATGGCGAAGTTCGATTTGCGGGTGGCCTTCGGGAACTTGGGCGCAATGGGGCGCAGATCGACCTCGTAGATGGCCGAGGCTTCGCGGGCGATGCCGTAGTGATTCATGGCATCGACACGGTTGGTGGTGATCTCGGCTTCGTAGGCGAGGTCGTCACCGGAGTTGTACGTGCCCTCGATGGAGACGCCGGCCAGGGTAAGAGCTTCGGCGAGGACGTGGTCGGCGGCCTTGATGTCTACGAAATCGCGGATCCAGGATGGAAGAATTTTCATGCGAACTGCTCCAGGAAGCGGACGTCGCCGTAGAAAAACTGCTGAATGTCGTCCACGTTGTACTTCATCATGGCGAGGCGTTCGACGCCCATGCCGAAAGCGAAGCCGCTGATCTTTGCGGGATCGTAGTCGACGAAGCCGAAGACGGCAGGGTCTACCATGCCCGCGCCGAGCAGTTCGATCCAGCCGGACTTCTTGCAGGGGCGGCAGCCCTTGCCGCCGCAGAAGGGACAACTGATGGCAATGTCCGCGCTCGGCTCGGTGAAAGGGAAGAACGAGGGGAAGAAGCGCGTCTTCACGTCGGAGCCGAAAAGCGATTTCATAGCGTGGTCAAGCGTGCCCTTCAGGTCGCTGAAGGTAATGTTGGTGTCCACGCAGAGGCCCTCGACCTGGTGGAAGACGGGCGAGTGCGTGGCGTCGGGCGCATCGTTGCGATGAACCTTTCCGGGGCAGACGATACGGACCGGCGGGCGCGTGCCTTCCATGACGCGGATCTGAACGGGCGACGTGTGGGTGCGCAGGAGGAGGCGTTCGCGTTGCGGTTTCTTGTCCTGGCCGGCGACGAAGAGCGTGTCCTGGGTGTCGCGTGCCGGATGGTTCGGCGGGAAGTTGAGCGCCTCGAAGTTGTAGTAGTCGGTCTCGACTTCGGGGCCTTCGGCGATGGAGTATCCCATCTTGACGAAGACGTCTACGAGCTCGTCCATGATGCGCAGAACGGGGTGCTTGACGCCGAGCTGGCGCGCGATGCCGGGGAGGGTGACGTCAATCTTCTCGGCGGCGAGACGCGCAGCAGAAGAAGACCCGGAGGCGCGCTGCTGCGCGGCATCAATGAGCTGCTCGACTTGAGTTTTGAGTGCGTTAACGCGCTGACCCACATCGCGTTTCGCGGGACCGGGAGCGGCCTTGAGCCACGCATCGTTGACCTGCGTGAGGATGCCGTTCTTGCGTGCCATCCAGCGGTCGCGGAAGTTCTTCCAATCGGAGTCGCCGGAGATGCCGGCAGACTCGGATTCGAGCGCGGCGAGGAGATCGGCAGCGGCGCGATCGAGTGACGCGGGAGAGAAATCGTCTAACTTAGGAACGCTGTACATTCGAACCTCAGGGGCAAAGCCCCCGCGAGATTTAATTCATTGCGCACAGAGCTAAAGTACGCTCCGACGTGAGCGGTTTATAAGAACCTGTAAAAGCAAAACGTAACAAACTTGCACAAAGCAAAACCGCGGATGCGAGTGGATGACGCGGGATCTAATTCCGATCAGCGTACATCCGCGCAATCCGCGGTTGGTGTTTCTGTGCTGGTTCCGAGTGGCTACGCGGTGGCTTTAGCGGCCTTAGCCTGCTCGGCCAGCGCCTTAAAGCCCGCTGCGTCGTTCACGGCGATGTCGGCGAGGACCTTGCGGTCGAGTTCGACGCCAGCCTGCTTGAGGCCACTGATGAACTGGCTGTAGCTGAGTCCGTTCAGCTTGGCAGCGGCACCGATGCGCACGATCCACAGTGAGCGATACTGACGCTTCTTCTGCTTGCGGCCGGTGAAGGCGAACTTAAGTCCGCGCTGTACTGCTTCCTGCGCTGCCTGGTACAGCTTAGATTTTGTTAGGAAGTAACCTTCCGCCTGATTGAGTATCTTTTTGCGGCGCTGACGCCGTTTAGTTCCGCGTTTTACGCGAGGCATTTGCTTCTCCTTCTTTTGACTTTCCACTTAAGCGGCTGGAGGCAAAAGGATCGAAATCCGTGACCGCGCCGGTCGAAGTCGACTCGGGGGCCCAAGGCCTCTTCACACGCTGTTGACGGGCTTTGGTCTGGAACCGGGGCCCGCTGACCTCATCATGAGGTCGGATTGGGAGCGCCGAAGCGTCCCAATGGGTCTAGTAGGGGATCATCCGCTTTACTTTGGGCTGATCGGCCTTGTCGACCATTCCTGGCATATCGAGCTGGCGCTTGCGCTTCGTAGCCTTCGAAGTCAGGATGTGGCGCTGGAAAGCGTGTCCGCGCTTTACCTTGCCAGTGCCTGTCTTCTTGAAGCGCTTGGAGGCGCCGCTATGTGTCTTTAGCTTGGGCATGTTACGTCCTGAAATGAACTCACTTCTATTAAAACACGAGAAGGCCGTTTCGGCCTAACCCGAAGGGCTGCTCGTGGAATTTGGGCTGAAGAAGGGGCAAAACCTCTCCCACCCTATCGATCCGCGATGGGGTGGGCAGCCCGACTGAACTTATTTATTCACCTTAGGCGGAGCCAAGATCAGGTGGAGCGTGTTGCCTTCCTGACGAGGGCGGAACTCGACGATGCCTTTCTCTCCGATGTCTTTGATAAGACGGTCGAGGATTCCACGGCCGAGCATCTGCCTAGTCATTTCGCGTCCACGGAAAAAGATGGTCGCCTTGACCTTATCGCCTTCTTCAAGGAACCGAAGCACGTGGTTCTTCTTGGTTTCGTAATCGTGGTCGTCGACGTTGATTCGGAACTTAACTTCCTTGACGACGATCTGCTTCTGGTTCTTCTTGTTCTCGCGGTCTTTCTTCTCTTGCTGGTAGAGGAACTTGCCGTAATCCATGATTCGGCAAACGGGCGGCTGGGCCGTGGGTGAAATCTCTACGAGGTCGAGACCTTTCTCGCGAGCCTGTTTGAGCGCTTCGAATGGGGGCATGATGCCCAGTTGCTCACCTTGATCGTCGATCACGCGAATTTCGCGTGCCCGGATGCGCTCGTTCGTGCGGATGAAACGCTTATCGATATGGTCCTCCTAAGGCCGAAAAGCTTGGAAATTATAGCAGAAGCACTTAGCAACCAGAACTCACCGTTACGAGAAGGAGTGACGGTGAGAAGTGAATAGCAGATGCAAAACCACCTAGGAAGCCTCCCCGGTGAGGGCGTCGCCTTCGATGTTCGTGAAGCGGGCGGTGATGAGTTGGTTCGGCTCGTGGATGCCGTCCAGCCACAGCTTCTGAAAGTTGTCGGTCAGCGCTTCGGTTCGGCCGCTGTGGCGATTGGTCAGCGTGATGGCCTGGAGTTCGGAGCCGATGAACTGTTCCTGGAAGGCGCGCTTTTTTGCGGCGGCCAGTTCGCGAAGGATGCGGTTGCGTTCGCGCGCGATCTGAACAGGGACTTGTTCCGCCATTTCGGAAGACGGTGTGCCGGGGCGGGATGAATAAGTGAAGACGTGCAGATAAGTAAACGGCAGCGACTCGATGAAGCTGCGCGTCTGTTCGAAGTCTTCGTCGGTCTCGCCGGGGAAGCCGACCATGACGTCGGCGCCGATTGCCGCCGTGGGCATGGCGTCCCGTATGCGAGCGATGCGGTCGGCGTAGTGCCAGGGGCGATATCTGCGGTGCATCTTGCGCAGGATGCGGTCGCTGCCGCTTTGCAGTGGGACGTGCGCGTGCTTGCAGACGCGCGGCGAGAAGGCGGCGAGTTCGATGAGGTCGTTGGACCAGTCCATGGGTTCGACCGAACTGATGCGGAGCTTCTCGATGGAAGTGTGGTCGAGGATGGCGCGGAGAAGATCGACAAAACGCGGACGGCGGACCTCAGAGGCGGAAGCCTCGAGCCTGTACGTTGGCTGAAATGCAGGGCTGAAGCCCTGCTCCACCAAACGGCTGAGGCCTTGCTCCGCCGAATTCGGTAGCGCTGTGCCAAGGTCGCGCCCCCAACGGCCTAGATTGATTCCGGAAAGGACGATCTCGCGGTAGCCGTTAGCGACGAGCGAATTGACTTCACGGATGATCTCATCAGGGCGGAGCGAGCGGCTCTTGCCGCGCACGAACGGGATTATGCAGAACGAGCAGCGGTTGTTGCAGCCGTCCTGAACTTTGAGGTTCGGACGCGTCTTCTCGCTGGCTGTGTCTGCGTCGAACACGGGAGCCGCAAGGAGTTCCGTGTGGGCGAATATGTCGCCGACCACGACGTGAGAGCTTTGAGGATTCGCGGTTACGGACGCGAGCGGAACGAAGCCACCGTTGTGCGTGGCAATGTCCGCGAGCTGGTGCTTGTGGGAATTGCCGACGACGAGACTGACTCCGGGAAGCGCGGCGATCTCCTGGGGTGCGCGTTGGGCGTAACACCCAGTGACGAGGATCCTAGCGTTAGGATTGTCGCGATGAATGCGCCTAATAGTGGCACGAGCATCCTGATCTGCGGATGCCGTGACGGTGCAGGTATTCAACACGACGACTTCGGCGTCGTGCGCTTCGATCGCCCGGCTAAGGCCCTTTTCAAGGAGTTGGCGCTCAATCGCGGCGCCGTCGGCTTGTGTCGCGCGACAGCCAAAGTTTTCCACATAGAAGCTCGACACGAGGAGTATTATAACAACCAGTCCTGAAGACGTTTCGCGGGAGGGGTCTCGCGAAACCGGCGATGTGCGTGGGACCAATCGTTCTACAACTTAGGAGTCCGGTCTCGCATCCAACTCGCGCACGTGGCAACTGTTCCCCTGGGAGTCTCGAAATGAAACGCCGCATATTGCTGGTAGATGACGAACTCGCAATCCTACTTACGTTGAAAGCGATTCTGGAGATGCACGGGTTTGAGGTGGACACGGCCGCCTCGGCAAAGGAAGCGGAGCAGAAGCTGGGCAAGGGCATTTTCGAGATGGTGATCACCGACATGCGGATGGAGACGGAAACCGCGGGTTATGACGTGATCAGGACGGCGAAGCAGCAATCCTACGACCCAGCGACCGCAATCCTGACGGCATATCCTTCGCTGGGGACGGAATGGAAGAACCGGGGAGCACAGTCACTGCTGGTCAAGCCGATGAACACGGCCGACCTGCTTCGTCAGATCGAGACTCTGCTGATCTCCCACCAGGACCACAAGAGCCTGAGTGCGAACAACAGCAGGCGGAAGCCAGCGAGCAACAACGATCTTAAGACTGAGCGCACCGGCACCGCACGCAAGGCTGTCTGAAATTCCCGAGTTTGCTGCAAACGACGAAAGCCCGCGTCTGGCGGGCTTTTTGCTTGGTGCAGGGATTTGTAAACAGTCAAACACACCGAGGACGAGGAAGGACTTCAACGTCCACAAAGAGCCTCTCAGTGCCGCTTGGGCGACACTTAGTTCTGGTCAGCGTGTCAGGCTGATGCCGCCGTGGTGCGCTTCGCTGACTGGAAGCACTCACGGCAAAACACCGGGCGACCCTGCGTGGGTTTAAACGGCACGGTGGTTTCCTTGCCGCAGTTCGAGCAGACGGTTCGAGTTTCTACTTTCGGAAAACTAGAGCCAGCAGAGATGCCGAGCATTTGAGCGCGTTTGCCCTTGCAAGCTTTGCAGCGCTTAGGTTCATTCTTGAACTGCTTATCGTGAAAGAACAGCTGCTCCCCGGCCGTGAATACGAAATCCTCGCCGCAGTCTACACACTTAAGAACCTTGTCCTGGAATTCCATGGAGAGATTGCCCCTTTCAGCCCTTGTCCCCACGCAACTCCCCCCAACGAGAAGATCCGCGGCTATCGGACCACTCGGAGCTACGCGAGTTACCACCGTGGGTTCGGCCCTTCCGCAACCTACGTCATGCGGAGCACAACAGATAAGACTGCGGTATGACTGATGGCATCGTGCAGAGCACAATGCGAGTTCCGCCGCAAGCGGCGGACGGGACTGCCTCTGTAACGTAAAACACGACGCCAGAATTGCGTCGCACCCCAAAAAGTAATTCCCGCACCCCAGCGGGAAAGGGAAAGGCCGCTACCAAGCGCAGCGGCCTGCTAAAGCTTAATCCTGCTCTTTGCGAGCCTTTTTGCGACTGCGCTTACGCGCAAGCGCTTCCTTCACCCGCTTCTTTTCGCCCGGCTTGAGGTAATAGGAGTGACGTTTCACTTCCTTAATGATGTCCTCTTGCTGAACTTTACGCTTGAAGCGGCGCAGGGCGTTCTCTAACGATTCGCCCTCCTGAAGTCGCACTTCTGCCAAAGGGAATACACCCCCAAACCTGTCCTGATGGACTGCATTAGCTTACCTTAGTTTGGCCCAACTGAGTCAAGCTACTTATAGGTGATAAGAAAAGAGTTGTAGGGGAGGCCCCCAGTAACGAGTACCTGGAGCCCCTGATGTGACGGGGAAATCTGGCTCGAAGATCAGAATTTCAGCCGCAGAGCGAACTGAATCTGGCGCGGCGAATAGGCGTTGTTGGGGGTAAGAAACTTCGAATTCAGTTTGAAATTCGCAGGATAGTGTTTGTTTTCAACAACTTTGTCCTGCTGCTCGAAACTTGCCGCGGTGGAGGCGAAGCCGTCGTCGGAGACGTCTACCCGCTTATTTGCGCGGTTGAAAAGGTTGAAGGACTCGGCCGTAAACTCCAGACGCCAGCGCTCGCTGCCTTTGACGCGACGGGTTACACGAAGATCGTTGGTGGCGTAGTCGGGACCAGTGGATGAATTCCTGCGTGCGCCGGGGAGGCGGTCATTGTAGTCGTTGCTGTCACGGTTGGCGTCGCCGGCGGCGCGCGCATTGACGGGGCGACCGCTTCCCATGGTTGTGATCCCAGAGAACCGCCAATCGTTGAAGATGAACCGCAACAAGGGACGGTCACGATGGAACGGCCTGGGTTCGGCGGACCACGAGAATACAAAACGATGACGCTGGTCGGTGACGCTCAGCGCACGCTCGGCAGCGGTGTTGTAGCTGTTCTGCACGGTAGAGATGCGACCCAGTGCGTCTTGTCCATCGTCAATCGCCTTGGCGAAGGTGTAGCCGAGGCGGAAGTAAATGCCGCGTGCCATACGACGACGCGCGGAGACAGTAAGGCCGTGATAGATACTGGTCGCCGCACTCTCGAATACGTTTATGGCGCCGAGTTCGGCGATCGGGCGCTGGAGATCGACAAGGCACGGCGGGAACGAGCATGTGGTGGTACGGTGCGTTTGCCATCCGGAGAATGAGGCTACGTCGTAGTAACTGCCTGTGAAGGTGGCACCGTCTTCGGTGAAGACTGGATAGCTCTCGATCGTCGGTTCGGGCAGATTCACGTCGCGCGCACGGATGAGGTGCCTGCCGTTGGTGTAGAGGTAGGAGACCGCGACGGCCGTGTTGCCGACGAACTCGCGTTCCAGGGTCAGGCTACCCTGCTTGACGTAGGGAATCTGGAAGTCTGGTGCGAACGCAGCGATCTCCGTAGTCAGGCGTCCTGTGGCCCATGCCGGCGCGTCACAGGTTTCGGCGAACGTGCCGCAGTTCACGAGCGGGGCGGGGTAGCTGGGAAACACCGGTGCATCTTCGAATTCGCGGTTGATGAGGAACAGATGCGTCTGCGCGAGTCCGTTGTCGTTCTCGACGGCTGAGGTGTAGATGGACGGGATTCGCGTGTAGAAGATGCCGTATCCGCCACGGATGACGAATGGTCGTGACTTGCCGATGCTGTAGGCAAATCCGAGTCGGGGCGCGAGATTGTTGGTGTCGAAGGGCACGCGTCCAGAGGCTGGGAATAGCGGGTTGGAAACGAGATCGGCAGTGTTGAATCCCTGGAAGTCGTAGCGCAGGCCAACGTTTACGGCGAGGCTGCCGGTCAGGCGGATGCTGTTCTGGACGAACCCGGCAACATCAGTGGTGTCCGGGTGCGAAGTCATATCCCCGAAGTTCTGGATGTAGTACTTGGGGACCCCGTGCGCATAGGAGCGGAGCGGGCTCATACGCATGCCGTACTGCGCAGGTTCGAAGGTCCACGGGTTTACGCGCGTGTCGTCGAAAATATACTGACCGCCGGAAAGCGAAGGGAAGAAATTGGAAATCCAGGCGCGGTTGAAGTCGGTGCCGAACTTCCAGGTCTGGCGGTGTCCTTCGATGGTCGCGGTTTCGGTGATGTGAAGCTTGTGCTCGCGAGTGCGGCGCGGAAGAATGCTGGATCGGCCAAAGCCGTCGATAACTCCGTTGATTTTGGTGCGCACGTCTTCGGAATTTGGGCGGGACTGCTGCAGATCATGCGAGAACTGCGCGCGCAAATGGCTTGTTGCACGGCGCGAGACGGCGCTGGTGAGCGCCATGAAAAGCGACTCGGTCATGACCTCCTCAGAGCCGTTTTCGCCGATCCCGTAAGTGGTGATGGGACTGGAGGCGTCGAAGAAGACGTTGTTCTCGCCACCGTAGCGAGAGGTGCTGAGGCGGGCATTCAACTGGTGTAGCGGAGAGAGCGAGACATCCACCTTGAAGAACCCGGCATTACCGAGCAGCGAGGAGCGATAGCTTCCGCCGAGATGCGAGAGCTGCGCAGCGCTGGTCTCGACGAGCGCCTTGTCTCCGGCGTCGTAGTCTGTCGGCCTGGGAACGATGTTCTTATTTCCATCTACGAACCGCACCTCGGTGGGGACGTTGAAGATGTGCTGGTCCCAGCCGCCGTAATAGAAGATGCGGTTGCGACGGAGCTTGCCACCGAGAGTCGCACCGAACTGGTGCTGGCGGTCTTTCGGCTTTACGTCAGTGAATGGATGCTGCGCATTGACACTGCTGTCGCGGACGTAATAGAACGCACTGCCGTGGAGTTGGTTGGTGCCCGACTTTGTGACGACGTTGACGACGCCACCACCCGAGCGTCCAAGTTCGACGCCGTAGGTGTTTGAAGAGACACGAAATTCCTGCACGACTTCGTTGCTGAACTGGTAGGGCGCGCGATAGCGGCCACGTCCCTGGGAGAAGAACGAATTCGAGTTATCTGCGCCGTCGACCAGCATGGTCGACTGGTATCCACGGACGCCTCCAAAGGCGAGATCGCCGGTGGAGGTTGAGGTGAGGCCGCGCGGATCTTGCGTGACCCCGGACGAGAGCAGTGTGAGGTCAGTGAAACGGCGTCCGTTGACGGGGAGATCGGAGATGGCTTTCTCGTCGATGACGTTCGCCAATTCGCTGGACCTGGTCTCGACCAAAGGAGTCTCGTCGGATACCGTCACGGTCTGCCGGGTGCCCGCGAGGGGCAGAATCAGATCGAACTCAACGGTGCCACCGAGTTCAACGATGACGTTGCTGCGAATCGCAGCCGCGAGGCCGGGGGCCTCCGCGCGGAGCGAGTAGCGGGCGGGAGGGAGCATCTGGAAGGCGAAGCTTCCATTGTCATCCGAAAGCGTGCTGGCTTGAACGCCAGTGCCGACATTGGTCAGGAGGATGGTCGCAGCTTGAACGCGTGCGCCTGTTGGATCGGTGACGGTGCCCCGGATGGCGCCAGTTGACGCGTCCTGCGCGGCGGCCGAGAGCGCGATGATGAGGAGGGAAAGGGCAGCGAGAAGCTGCCGGAAAAGGCGCGGAGATCTGATGCTGCTTGAACCCCGAAGCAGTCCTTCGAGTAGAAAAAGCCCGAGTGCCATTGACGAGGTGGCCCTATTCCGTTGTTTGTCTTACTTGGCGCGCCGCCTTATATATCACTTCTTGAGTTGCGGGTCGGGAATGTAGCTCACATTGGAGCGTGACCAGCGAAGCTCGAGTGACGCGAAGCTGCGGCGGCGACGTTTGGTGACGCTGGTTTAATCTGATATTTTCAATAGCTTGGGCGGAGATTGCTAAGGTGCCAAGGCGTCGGCCTGCGCTGATGGTCACTGATGTTCGGAGGGCATGGGCTAAGGCCGAGGAACGAAACGGATGATAAGACCCTACCGTGGTGTGCTGCCGAAGATTGCTGCCGGATGCTACGTCGATGAGTCGGCGCAGGTGGTCGGAGACGTTACCCTGGGCGAGAATGCCAGCATTTGGATGAACGCCGTGGTGCGCGGGGACGTGCACTATATAAAGATAGGCGCGAACTCGAATATCCAGGACTGCTCGGTGCTGCACGGGATGCTCGGCAAGTGGCCCGTGGAACTTGGTGAGTGGGTGACCGTGGGGCACTCTGTGACGCTGCACGGGTGCGTCATCGGCAATCGCTGCCTGATCGGGATGGGTGTGGTGGTGCTGAACGGTGCGCGCGTCGGAGACGACTGCATCATTGCGGCCGGAACGTTGATCCCGGAAGGGACGGTGATCGAGTCGGGATCGCTGGTAATGGGCGTACCGGGCAAGGTGAGACGGATGCTGAGCGACGCTGAGAGAGAGTCGATCATGACGTACGGCCGGAACTATATCGGATACAAAGAGCAGTACATAAAAGAGAGTGGCCAATAGCAAACGGCCAAGAAAGCCAAAGCACTACATGATCAAGGCAGTGAGAGGAACGCGCGACCTTCTTCCACCTGATACAGACCTATGGAACTTCGTGGAGGAACGTGTGCGCGAGGTGTTCGAGCGCTTCAACTTCCACGAGATACGTACGCCAGTTTTCGAGAGCACCGAACTGTTTGCGCGCGGCGTTGGTGAAGAGACGGACATCGTTTCGAAAGAGATGTTCACGTGGGAAGATCGCGCGCGGGCGCAGAGCGAGAAGACGCAATCACTGACCCTGAGGCCGGAGAACACTGCGGGCGTGGTGCGAGCGTACATTGAACACCAGTTGGACCGCACAGGATTGCTGCAAAAGCTCTACTACATCGGGCCGCAGTTCAGGCGCGAGAGGCCGCAGAAGGGACGCTACCGGCAGTTCTACCAGATAGGGGCCGAAGCGATGGGGCCGACGTCGGCGGGCAGCGAACTGCCGATGCGCGACGCGGAAGTGATCGTCATGCTGGTGGCGCTGCTGGACGCGGTTGGACTGAAGGGCTGGACGCTGCACCTGAATTCGGTGGGCTGCGACAAGGATCGACCGATCTACAACCAGGCTCTGCGCGAGGCGCTTGCGGGCGTGAAGGATAAGATGTGTGCGGATTGCCAGCGCAGGGCGGAGACGAATCCGCTGCGAGTTCTGGACTGCAAGGTGCCGGAAGACCAGCCGATCATCGAGAAGCTGCCGAAAATCAGCGAGTATCTCGAGGAGGGTTGCCGCGAGCACTTTGCGCAGGTGAAGGGGATCCTGGATGGGATGGGGATTCCGTACCAGGTGAACGAGCGCATGGTGCGCGGCCTCGATTACTACACGCGGACGACGTTCGAATTTACGCACGGCGAATTGGGCGCGCAAAGCGCGGTGCTAGGTGGCGGGCGCTACGAC
>Ga0196976_1000561_pt1 | contig 22861 bp, 18 predicted proteins | sample S3v_513CmetaG_FD_148644 | JGI IMG/M metagenome (GOLD analysis project Ga0196976, IMG submission 148644) | Soil microbial communities from Anza Borrego desert, Southern California, United States - S3+v_5-13C | ecosystem: Environmental > Terrestrial > Soil > Desert | place: USA: California...
CGCGGTAGAGCTGCTCGACCGGGTACTCGCGGGTGTAGCCGTAGCCGCCGTGCACCTGCATGGCCAGCGAGATGGCTTCCTGGCCCCACTGGCTGGGCCAGCTCTTGACCATCGGCGTGAGGATCTCCAGCAGCCGGTGGGCGTCGGCGCGCTCGGCTTCGCTGGGTGCGGTGTCCTTGTCGTCGACCAGCCGGGCGGCGGTCAGGCACAGCGCCAGCGCGCCCTCGGCGTAGGCCTTCTGGGCCAGCAGCATGCGCCGCACGTCCGGGTGCTCGACGATGGGCAACTGCGGCGTGGTCGGGTCCTTGGCGTCGAGGGCGCGGCCCTGCGGGCGCTCCATGGCGTAGGCGCGGGCGTGCCGGTAGGCGGCGCAGGCCAGCGCGGCGGCGCCGTTGCCGACGCCGATGCGGGCCTCGTTCATCATGTGGAACATGTACGACAGGCCCTTGTGCGGCTCGCCGATCAGGTAGCCCACCGCGCCGCCGGCCTCGCCGAAGTTCAGCATGGTCGAGGTGGTGCCGCGCCAGCCCATCTTGTGAATGAGCCCGGCCAGGGCAACGTCGTTGCGCTTCCCCAACGATCCGTCGGCGTTCACCAGCACCTTGGGCACGATGAACAGCGAGATGCCCTTCACGCCGGCCGGCGCGCCCTGGATGCGGGCCAGCACGAGGTGGACGATGTTTTCCGACAGCTCGTGGTCGCCGGCCGAGATGAAGATCTTGTTGCCGGTGATCCGGTAGGTGCCGTCGTCGGCCGGCACCGCCGTGGTGCGCAGGTCGGACAGCGACGATCCCGCCTGCGGCTCCGTCAGCACCATGGTGCCGAACCAGCGGCCCTCCAGCATGGGGCGCATGTAGAGGTTGCGCTGCTCCGCCGTGCCGAAGGCGCGCAGCACGTTGGCCGCCGCCATGGTCAGCGAGGTGTAGCTCTTGGTGCCGACGTTGGCCGCCGCGAACAGCCCGCTCACCGCCATGTGGACGGTGAAGGGCAACTGCATGCCGCCCAACTCGTAGTCCGCCGTCGCCGCCATGAAGCCGGCGTCGATGAAGCGGCTCAACGCCTGTTTCACCTCCGGAATGAGGACGACGCGCCCCTGCTCGACGCGCGGCTCGTTCTCGTCGGCCTTGTGGTTGTGCGGGGCGAAGTGGTCGCGGGCGATAATAGTCGCGGTGTCGACGGCGGCGGACAGCGTCTCGCGCGAATGGTCGGCGAATCGCGGACGCGCGAACAGCGCGTCCATGTCCAGCATCTCGAACAGCAGGAAGTCGAGGTCGCGGCGGGAGATCAGGCGCTCGTCCATGGTCCTTGGTGCTCCCGCTCTCAGGCCGCCGCGTCGAACGCGTCGTCGTCCGCGTCCGGCATTTCTGCGAAGCGGTTGGTGTGGTAATCGCCGTCGCCGAGCCAGTGGTCGATCATGACGAGGCGCTTGGCGTAGTGCGACACCGCCGCCTCGTCGGTCATGCCCATGCCGCCGTGCATCTGGATCGCCTGCTCGGCCACGAAGCGCCCGGCCGTGCCGATCAGCGCCTTGGCCGCCGACACCCGGCGCTCGCGCACCTCCGGCGCCAGCTCCAGGCTGCACGCCCCCAGGATCGCCATCGAGCGCGCCTGCTCCAGCGCGATGCGCATGTCCACCATCCGGTGCTGCAGCACTTGGTTGCGGCCGATCGGGGCGCCGAACTGCTGGCGCGTCTTCAGGTACTCCAGCGTCAGCTCGCACGCCTGCTCCATGGCGCCCACCGCTTCCGCGCACAGCGCCACGCAGCCGGTCGCCAGCACCGCCTCCAGCGCGTCCGCCGCCCCGCCTTCCGGGCCGACCAGCTCGCCCGTGGCGTCGGCCAGCGTGACCTCCGCCGCGCGCAGCCCGTCGATGGTGGCGTAGCCGCGCACGCTCACGCCGGCCTGCTTCGGATCGACCAGGAACACCGACACGCCGTCACGGTCGTCCACGCCGCCCGCCGTGCGCGCCGTCACCAGCAGTTTGCCGGCGCTGTCGCCGTGCAGCACCACCGCCTTGGCGCCCGTCAGCGCCCAGCCCCCGCCGGCCCGTTCCGCCCGCGTGCCGACCCACAGCGGCTCGTAGCCGCCGTCCGGCTCGGCGTAGGCCAGCGCCAGCGTCGCCGCCCCGCCGATGACATCCGGCAGGATGGCCTCGCGCTGCGCCGCGCTGCCCAGCCGGGCCAGCAGCCCGCCGCCCAGCACCACCGTGGCCAGGTACGGCTCCAGCGTCAGGCCGCGCCCGAACGCCTGGTGCAGCAGCAGCAGCTCCACCCCGCCGCCGCCGATGCCGCCGTCGTCTTCCGAGAACGGCACCGACAAGAGCCCCAGCTCGGCCAGCAGGCCCCACACCTCGGCGCCGTAGCCCGGCGCCTCCTTGGCGTACCGGCCGCGCTGCTCGAAGCCGTAGCGCTCGCGCACCAGCCGGCTCACCGTGTCCTCGAGCATGCGCTGCTCGTCGTTGAGGGAGAAGTCCATGGCAGCGCTCCTCACAGGCCTAGGATCATCTTGGCGATGATGTTCTTCTGGATCTCGTTCGAGCCGCCGTAGATCGACAGCTTGCGGCGGTTGAAGTACTGCGCCGCCAAGGGGGCGGCGTACGCCGGCCCGACCGGCTCGGCGTTGCTGCCGGCCTCCAGCGCGTCGGGCAGGAAGGGCAGGGCGTGCGGCCCCACTGCACGGCGCAGCAGGTCGGTGATCGCCTGCCGGATCTCGGTGCCGCGCACCTTGAGGATCGAGCTCTCCGCCCCCGGCACGCCGCCGCCCTGCACGGCGGCCACGACGCGCAGGTTGGTCATCTCCAGCGCCATCAGGTCGATCTCCACCTCGGCCAGACGGCGGCGGAAGGCGGGATCCTGGATCAGCGGCCGCCCGGCCCGCGTCTGCCGCCGGGCCACGTCCTTCAGGTGGCGCAAGGCCGCCTTGGCCATGCCCACCCCGGCGATCCCCGTGCGCTCGTAGGTCAGCAGGTACTTGGCACAGGTCCAGCCCTTGTTCTCCGGACCCACTAGGTTGCCCACCGGCACCCGCACGTCGTCGAAGAACACCTCGTTGACCTCGTGCTCGCCGTCCAGCGTGATGATCGGGCGCACCGTCACCCCGGGGCTCTTCATGTCGACCAGCAGGAACGAGATGCCCTCCTGCTGCTTCGCCGCCGGGTCCGTACGGACAAGGCAGAAGATCCAGTCGGCGTGCTGGCCCAGCGTCGTCCAGGTCTTCTGCCCGTTGACCACGTAATGGTCGCCGTCGCGCACCGCGCGCGTCTTCACCGAGGCGAGGTCGGAGCCCGCCCCCGGTTCCGAATAGCCCTGGCACCACCAGTCGGTGCCGTCCAGGATGCGCGGCAGGTAATGGCGCTTCTGCGCCTCGGTGCCGAATTTGATGATCACCGGCGCCACCATGCTGACGCCGAAGGGGATGATCTGCGGGGCGCCGGCCGCCGCGCACTCCTCGTCGAAGATGTGGCGCTGCACGGCACCCCAGCCGGTGCCGCCGTACTCCGTGGGCCAGTGCACGGCCAGCCAGCCGCGGGCGTTCAGCGCCGCGTGCCAGCGCACGTGGTCGGCGCGCGCCAGCCGCTTGCCCTCGCGCACCTTGGCGGCGATGTCGGCCGGCAGGTGCTCCTTCAAAAAGCCCCGCACCTCGGCGCGGAAGGCCTGCTCCTCGGCGGTGTAGGTGATGTCCATCGCGTCCTCCCTCACGCAACCTCGAACAGGCCGGCGGCGCCCATGCCGCCGCCCACGCACATGGTGACCACGACGCGCTTCGCCCCGCGCCGCTTGCCCTCGATCAGCGCGTGCCCGGTCAGGCGCGCGCCGGTGACGCCGTACGGATGCCCGATGGCGATCGAGCCGCCGTTGACGTTCAGGCGCTCCATCGGGATGCCCAGCTTGTCGCGGCAGTACAGCACCTGACACGCGAAGGCCTCGTTCAGCTCCCACAGGTCGATGTCGTCGACCGTCAGGCCGTGGCGCTCCAGCAGGCGCGGGATGGCGTAGACCGGGCCGATGCCCATCTCGTCCGGCTCGCAGCCCGCCACCGCCAGCCCGCGGAAGATCCCCAGCGGCTGCAAGCCGCGCTTCTCGGCCAGCTTCGCGTCCATGACCACGCAGGCCGAGGCGCCGTCGGAGAACTGGCTGGCGTTGCCGGCGGTGATGAAGTGCTCCGGCCCGCGCACCGGCTCCAGCTTGGCCAAGCCCTCCAGCGTCGTGTCGGGGCGGTTGCACTCGTCCTTCGCCAGCGTGACCGCCTCCTCGCGGGTCTCGCCGGTGGCCTTGTCCTGCACCAGCTTGACGGTGCTCAGCGGCACGATCTCCTGGTCGAACAGGCCGGCGGCCTGGGCGGCGGCGGTGCGCTGCTGGCTGATGAGGGAGTATTCGTCTTGTGCTTCCCGGCTGATGCCGTAGCGCCTGGCGACGATGTCGGCGGTCTCGATCATCGTCAGGTAGACGTCGGGCTTGTGCTCCTTCAGCCAGGGATCTTGCCCCAGGTGCTTGTTGGCGTTGTTCTGGATCAGGCTGATGGATTCCAGCCCGCCGGCGACCATCACCGGCACCTTGTCGACGATGACGCGCTGGGCGGCCATGGCGATGGCCTGCAAGCCGGACGAGCAGAAGCGGTTGATGCTGGTGCCGGCCGTGGTCACCGGCAGGCCGGCGCGCAGGGCGCACAGGCGGGCCATGTTCTTGCCCTGCGGCCCCTCGTGGAAGGTGGCGCCCAGGATGACGTCCTCGACCTCGGCCGGGTCGATCCCGGCGCGGGCGACGGCGTGGCTGATGACGTGCCCGCCCAGCGTGACGCTGTGCGTGTTGTTGAAGGCGCCGCGGAAGGACTTGGCCAGCGGCGTGCGCGCGGTGGAGACGATGACGGCTTCGGTCATGGGATAGGGGCTCCGGGTGGCGTTTGCCCCCACCCCCTCCCTCCCCCGCTGCGCAGGGGAGGGGGCCGGATCCTTGCCCTCCCCTGCACAGCGGGGGAGGGAGGGGACCCACGAAGTGGGGAGGGTGGGGGCAACCCGCGGGTTACAGGTCGCTGAAGCTCTTGCCTTCGCGGGCGAGGCGCGCGAGGAGCGGCGAGGGCTCCCACTGCTTGCCGCCCAGCGTGGCGTGATAGCGCTGGATCGCCGCGTGCACCGTCGCCAGCCCGATCCGGTCGGCCCAGAACATCGGCCCGCCGCGGTACGACGGGAAGCCGTAGCCGTAGATCCAGATGACGTCGACGTCGAGCGCGCGCGCGGCGATGCCTTCCTCCAGGATCTTGGCACCCTCGTTCACCATCACGTACAGGCAGCGCTCCAGGATCTCCTGGTCGGTGATCTCGCGCGGCGTGATGCCCTTCTCGGCGCGGTAGGCGGCGATCAGCGCGTCCACCTCGGGATCCGGGCGCGGGGTGCGGTCGCCGGGCTCGTAGCGGTAGACGCCGGCCCCGGTCTTCTGGCCGAAGCGGCCCTGCTCGGCCAGCTTGTCCACCCAGTTGGGCGCCTGCGCCTCGGGGTCGCCGGCCTTGCGGCGCTCCTCGCGGATGCGCCAGCCGACGTCGATGCCGGCCAGGTCGCCCATGGCGAACTGGCCCATCGGGAAGCCGAAGCCGGTGAGCACCTTGTCCACCTGGCTCGGCGAGGCGCCCTCCTCGACCAGCGCCACCGCCTCGCGGCCGCGCTGGTGCAGCATGCGGTTGCCGACGAAGCCGTAGCAGACGCCGACCAGCACGCCGACCTTGCCGATGGTCTTGGAGACCTCCATCACGGTGGCCACCACGTCGTCGGCGGTCTTCGCCCCGCGCACGTTCTCCAAGAGCTTCATGACGTTGGCCGGGCTGAAGAAGTGCATGCCCACCACGTCCTGCGGCCGGGAGGTCGCGGCGGCGATCTCGTTCACGTCCAGCGTCGAGGTGTTGGTGGCCAGGATGGCGCCCGGCTTGCAGACCTTGTCGAGCGTGGCGAAGATCTCCTTCTTGATGGCCATGCTCTCGAACACCGCCTCGATCACCAGGTCGGCGTCCGCGAGGTCGTCGTAGGACAGCGTCGGGCGGATCAGCGCCAGGCGCGCCGCGACCTGCTCGGCGGTCAGGCGGCCCTTCTTGGCCGTGGCCTCGTAGTTGCGGCGGATGACGCCCAGCCCGCGCTCCAGCGCTTGCGGGTCGGCCTCCAGCAGGAAGACGGGGATGCCGGCGTTGGCGAAGCACATGGCGATGCCGCCGCCCATGGTGCCGGCACCGATGACGGCGGCGAGCTTGACCGGCCGGGTCGGCGTGCCGGCCGGCAGGCCGGGCACCTTGGCGCTCTCGCGCTCGGCGAAGAAGGCGTGGATCAGGCCGGCGCGCTGCGGCGAGGCCATGCAGTCGAGGAAGAGCTCGCGCTCCTTGGCCATGCCCTCGGCGAACGGCAGGGTGCAGGCGGCCTCCACCGCGTCGACGCAGCGGTGCGGCGAGTGCAGGTTGCGCGCGGTCTTCGCCAGCTTGGCGCGGGCCTCGGCGAAGACCGCCGGATCGACGCCGGTGACCTTCTCGTTGCGGGCGCTGACCGGCACGGCGGCCAGCCCTTCGTCGCGCACGCGCTGGCAGAAGCGCAGCCCGGCCTCGAGCGCGGAGTCGCCGTCGTCGAGCGCATCCACGATGCCCAGCTCCAGGGCGGCGGACGCCGACAGCGGGTCGCCGGAGAGGATGATGTCCAGCGCCTTGGCCGGGCCGGTGAGGCGGGGCAGGCGCTGGGTGCCGCCGGCGCCGGGCAGCAGGCCGAGCTTGACCTCCGGCAGCCCGACCCTGGCGGTGCGCAGCGCCACGCGGAAGTGGCAGCCCAGCGCCACCTCCAGCCCGCCGCCCAGCGCCGTGCCGTGGATGGCGGCGACGACCGGCTTGGGTGCGGCGTCGAAGCGGGCGATGACGTCGGGGAGGATGGGCGGCTGGGAGGGCTTGCCGAACTCGCGGATGTCGGCGCCGGCCATGAAGGTGCGCCCCGCCGCGACCAGCAGCAGCACGTCGGCGTGCGCATCGGCCAGGCCGGCGTCGAGGGCCTCCACGAGGCCGGTGCGCACGCCGTGGCCGAGCGCGTTGACGGGCGGGTAGTCGACGGTGATGACGCCGGTGCGCCCCTGGCGGGCGTAGCTGACGAGGGTGCTCATGCGGACTGCGTGCCTTTCTCCCCAGAGGACCCGCCTTGTTCCCCGCGCGCCGCCCTCACGCGGAGGGAGGGCGCGCACCGGCCGGCGGGCGACCGGGGCGCACTGTAGCAGACCCACATGCGGAATCAAGTTCCGCGAAATTCATTTCCGCTTCGCGGAATATCGGTGTGTGCACGGCCTTTCCCGCGTGCCTTTTTTCCGAGCAGACGGTTGGCAAATCGACAGCCACCCCCCTAAAACCGGAATGCCTGCCTTCCCATATAAGCAGGCGGCCCGCCTTCCGGGTTGCAACGACGACGGACCACCATGTTCACCTCTCGCTCCACTCGTACCCGATCGCTGACCGCCATCGCGGCGGCGCTCGTCATCGCGCTTGCGGCCGGCACGGCGGACGCGCGCGCCGGCAAGAGTTCCTCCAGCGGCAGCCGCGGCACGCGCACCTACGACGCGCCCGCGACCACCAACACCGCGCCGAGCACCGCGGCACCGATGCAGCGCTCGGCCACGCCGGACGCGCCGTCGGCCGGCATGCAGCGCCCCGGCATGGCCACGCCGGCCGCGCAGCCGGGCGGCTTCTTCTCGCGCGGCGGCTTCATGGGCGCGCTCGCCGGCGGCCTGCTGGGTGCCGGCCTGTTCGGCCTGCTGTCCGGCAGCGGCCTGTTCGGCGGCATGGCGGGCTTCGCCAGCATCATCGGCCTTCTGCTGCAGTTCGCGCTGATCGGCGGCCTGATCTGGCTGGCGGTGCGCTTCTTCCGCAGCCGTTCGGCCCAGCAGCCGGCCTACGCCGCCGGTGCCATGGGCGCCGGCCCGATGGGCAATGGTCAGGCCGGTTACCAGCGCCAGGGCCATCCGGGCGTGATGGGCGGCGGCACGGGTTCGGGTATGGGTTCCGGCATGGGCGCCGGCCTCGGCGGTTTGGCCGGCGGGCTCGGCGGCGGCATGGGCCAGCGCCCGGCGCCCCGCGCCCGTGGTGAGCGCAGCGACGAGATCGGTATCGGCCCGTCCGACTACCAGGAGTTCGAGGGGCTGCTGGTCGGCATCCAGGACGCCTACGGGCGTGAGGATTCCTTCGCGTTGCGCCAGATGGCGACGCCGGAGATGGCGAAATACTTTACCGACGACCTAGCCGAGAACGCCAGCCGCGGCCTGCACAACCGGGTGTCCGACGCCCAGCTGCTGCAGGGCGACCTGGCCGAGGCATGGCGCGAGCCGGGGGCCGAGTACGCCACCGTGGCGATGCGCTTCGGGCTGATCGACGTGACGGTGGAGCGCGCCACCGGCCGCGTGGTGGAGGGCGACCCCAACACCCGCACCGAGGCGACCGAGCTGTGGACCTTCCGCCGCACGCCGGGCGGCCGCTGGCAGCTGTCGGCGATCCAGCAGGCCAACTGATCGCACGATCAGGAAAAAAACGAAGGGGCGCCGAAAGGCGCCCCTTTTGTTTGGAGACTTATCCTTACCTGGAGGCGCTTAGGACAGCGCCTTCACCGCGTCGTCGGCGTTGGCGTGGATCTCGAACAAGCTGGTGAAGCCGCTCATGTCGAAGACCTCGCGAATCGAGGCGGACATGGCGGCCAGCACGATCCGGCTGCCGGCCGGGCGCGCGCGCTTGGCGGCGACCAGCAGGGCGCGCAGGCCGGCCGAGCTGATGTAGGCCAACTGCGCCATGTCGACGACCACCGAGGCCCCATTGTTCGACACCGCCTGCACCAGCCGCGCCTCGAAGGCGCCGGCGGTGCCGCTGTCCACGCGGCCGGCGGGCTTGAGGATGAGGATGCCGTTCCGGGTTTCTTCGTTGATGTCCATGAATCCCTCTTCCCTCCTCGGCAACGCTGCCGGCCCAAGGTTTACCCGGCCGGCCGTGCGCTGACGACAGAAATCTTGCCCGCCGCGGGGCGCCTGAAGTCCTATCCATAGCGCATCGCGCCGCCGCGCGCATCCCCGCCGGCCGTTTTCCGCTGGCCGTGACCAAGGCCGGCGGGCCTGATATACCGTCCCCGAGGACCGTCAATGGACGGTTGTGCCGGGAAGGGGCGGACGGTGCCGGACGATGTGGTTGGCGACTCGATGGGACGGGACGGCGCTGCGCTCGCCGCGCGGCCGCCTTCGCGCCCGTCCGCCAAGTCTTTCGAACGGCCGAAGCCCGTCGCCCCGGCCGTGGGCGATCTGGCGCCGGGGGCGCTGCTGCGCGCCTCGTGGAACCCGCTGCTGGCCGCCGCCGCCCCGCTGCTCGACCTCGCCGGGCGGCTGCGCGACTTGCCGGCGCACGGCGGGCCGGAGGCGCTGCGCGAGCGCGTGTTGGCCGAGGTGCGCCGGTTCGAAAGCAACGCCGCCGGTGCCGGCATCCCGCAGGAGGAGATCCGCGTCGGCCGCTTCGCGCTGTGCGCCACGCTGGACGACGTGGTGCTGGGCACACCGTGGGGGCCGCGCTCCGCCTGGGGCCGCGAGGGGCTGGTGACGACGGTGGAGCGCGCCACCGGTGCGGCCGAGCGGTTCTTCGACCTCTTGGAGACCATGCTGTCCAACCCGCACCTGCACCGGCGCGAGTTGGAGCTGTTCTACGTCTGCCTGTCGCTGGGGTTCGAGGGCAAGTTCCGCGACCGGCCGCGCGGCGGTCACGACCTTGCCCACCTGCGCGACAACCTGTTCCGCCTTCTGCGGCGCGAGCGGGGTGGGTCCGACCGCGCCCTGTCGCCCACGTGGCGCGGCATGGCGGAGCGGTTCCGGCCGCTGGGCGCGGTGGTGCCGCCGTGGGTGGTCGCTGCCGTATGCGCCGCCGTCCTGTCCGCGCTGTTCCTGGTGCTGGCGCAGTCCTTGAGCGAGCGGGCCGACCCGGTGGCGGCGCGTCTGGCCTCCCTGCTGCCCGAGCGGCCGATCGAGATCGCCCGCCTCGCCCCGCCGCCGTCGCCCAACGCCGGGCCGGCGTTGCTGGCACGTGCCCGGAAGGCGCTGGAGCCGGAGCTTGCCACCGGCGACGTCAGCGTGCTGGCGGCCGACGATGGGGCGCTGGTGGTGCGCATGCAGGGCGCTTTGTTCCCCACCAACAGCGACGCGCTGCGCGCGCGCTTCCGCGCCGTGACCGAGCGCATCGGCGAGACGCTGGCGCGCGAGCAGGGCTATGTGCTGGTGGTGGCGCACACCGACGCGCTGCCCGGCCGCAACGTCCGCTTCCCCACCGCGCAGGCGCTGAGCGAGGCGCAGGCGGAGGCGGTGCGCCGGATCCTGGAGCGCCACGTCGGCGCCAACCGCCTGTCGGCCGAGGGGCACGGCGACGCCGAGCTGCCGCCGGTCTCGGGGCACTCGCCCGCCGCCCGCGCCGCCGCCCGGCGCGTCGACGTGCTGCTGTATCCGCGGTAGGTCGGCATGACCGCAGTCCGTTCCATCCTTACTCACCTGACTGGCAACCCGCGCGTGCGCTGGGCCGTCACGCTGGCCGGTGCCCTGGCACTGTGCGCCGTGGCCTGGGTGGCCGCACCGCTGGTGGTGCTGGCCGGGCACCGGCCGCTGGAGGACGTGGGCTCGCGCGCGGCGCTCGGGGCGCTCATCCTGCTGGTGTGGGCGCTGGGCAACGGACGCGCCGACCGGCGGGAGCGCCGGGCCAACGAACGGCTGGTGGCGGCGCTTGCCGCCTCCCCGGATCCCGAGGCGCGGCTGTCGCTGGAGGAGATCACCGGCCTGCAGGCCCGGCTGGCGGACGTGCTGGAGCGGCTGCGCACCCAGCGTTTCGGCGCGCGGTTCGGTGGGCGTTACCTGTACCAGCTTCCCTGGTACCTGATGATCGGCGCGCCGGGTTCAGGCAAGACCACCGCGCTGACCGCCTCCGGCCTGGGGTTCCCGCTGGGCGAGGGCGCGCACGCGCTGTCCGTTCCGGCGCTGGGCGGGACGCGCAGCTGCGACTGGTGGTTCACGGACGAGGCGGTGGTCGTCGACACCGCTGGCCGCTACACCACGCAGGACAGCCGGCACGCGGTCGATTCGCGTGTCTGGGCGGGCCTCCTGGAGCTGTTGAAGGAGCACCGGCCGCGCCAGCCGGTGAACGGCGTGCTGGTCACCGTCAGCCTGCCCGACCTCGCGACCTGGAGCGATGGCGACCGCCGCAGCCACGCGCTGACCATCCGCCGGCGTTTGGCGGAGCTGCGCACCCAGTTGGGCCTGCGCCCCCCGGTCTATGTGGTGTGCACCAAGGCGGACCTGGTCAGCGGCTTCACCGGTTTCTTCGACGCGCTGACGGAGGAGGAGCGGCGGCAGGTCTGGGGCGTCACCTTCCCGATGGGCGAGGGGCCTGGCGGGCTCGGCCCCGCCGCGTGGTTCCGCGACACCTTCACGGCGCTGCTGCGCCGCCTGGACGAGCGGCTGCTGGAGCGCCTGCACCAGGAGCCGGACGTCGAGCGCCGCTCGCTGAACTTCACCTTTCCGCTGCAGATGGCGTCGCTGGAAGGGCCGCTGGCCGATCTGATCGAGACCGCCTTCGCCGCCGGGCCGGAGGAGGAGGCGCCGCTGCTGCGCGGCGTCTACTTCACCAGCGCCACGCAGGGCGGGGTAGCGGTGGACCGGCTGGCCGCACCCTTCGCCGCCTTCGGCGCTACCCCCGCCGCTCCCGCCGATGACCCGCCGGTGCAGCGCCACAGCTTCTTCCTGGAACGCCTGCTGCGCGACGTGGTGTTCGCCGAGGCCAATCTGGCTGGCGTCGACCGCGTGCTGGAGCGTTCGCGGCGGCGCCACCAGGGGCTCGCCATCGGGGCCACGCTGGCCGCCACGGCGGCCGTCGCCGGGTTCTGGGCCAACAGCCATGGCGGCAACGCGGCGCTGGTCGACCGCGTCGCCGCCGCCGTCGCCCGCGCCGAGGCGGCCATCCGCGCGCTGGACACGCCGCCGCGCTCGCTGGCGCGCGTCGAGGATACCGACTTTGCCGCCGTCCTACCGACGCTGGACGCGTTGCGCGGGATCCCCACCGGCTATGCCGACCGCGGCGGTTGGCCGTCCTTCGTGCTGGCCGGTGGGCTGTACCAGGGCGACCGGCTGGGGCCGCGTGCCGACGCGGTCTATCGCCGGGCACTGCGCAGCGTGTTCCTGTCGCGCCTCGTGCTGCGTCTGGAGGAGCAGCTGCGCACCGGCTGGGCGCGGCCGGACCAGCTTCGCCTGTCGTTGCGCGCCTACCGTATGATCGGTGGGCGGGAGCCGCTGGACCCTGCCTTCGTCGCCGAGTGGATGGCGGCCGACTGGCAGCGCACGCTGGCCGGCCCGGCGCACGAGGACAAACGCCGCGCGCTGGGCGAGCATCTGGCGGCGCTGTTCGACGTCGGCTTTGCCGCCGTGCCGCTGGACGATGCGCTGATCGACCGTGTGCTGGAGGTGCTGGAACAGGCAACGCCGCGCCCGCTGCCCTTCCCCTCGCCCCAGGGCCCGGCATGAGCCGCGCCCGCACCGCGCCCGCGCCGGTCGAGGAGGCGTTCGGCCCCGGCTTCCATGGCAAGGTGCCGGCACGGGGCGATTTCGTGGCGCATGGCTTGCCCTCCCGCTTCATCACGCCGTGGGACGCGTGGCTGCAAGGGGCGCTGGCGGAAAGCCGCGCGCGCATCGGCCCGGCGTGGGAGCGGCTGTTCGCCGCCAGCCCGGTGTGGCGCTTCACGCTCGCCCCGGGCCTGTGCGGCGGGCGGGCGGTGGCCGGCGTGCTGGTGCCCTCGGCCGACCGCGTCGGGCGGCTCTATCCCTTCGTGCTGGCGGCGGCGCTGCCGGTGGGGGTGGACCTCGCCGCCGTGCCGTTCGGCTGCGCCACCTGGTTCGGCCGGGCCGAGGCGGTGGCGATCGCCGCCTGCCAGGACGGTGCCGATCCCGAGGCCAGCGCCGCCGAAGCCGAAGCGCTTGACCGGCCGGACCCCGGCTTCGCCGCGCACAACCCGCTGCACCGCCAGCGGCTGGAGGCGATGGTCGGGCCGCTGCCGGAGATGCCCAGCCTGTGGTGGACGCGCGGGGCGCACTGGGTCACCTCGTCCATGGTGGCCTGTCGCCGCCTGCCCAGCGGGGAGCGCTTCGCCGCCTTCCTCGACAACGGGTGGGAGCGCTGGGGCTGGTGTGATACGGAAGCGATGTGAGGGCGCATGACCGATTCTGACACCTTCTGCTTCGACCTCGGCCCGGCGCAGATCGGCCCCTACGCCGTGCGCGGCGTGTTGGGAGAGGGCGCCATGAGCATCGTCTACGCGGCCGAAGCCGGCGACGGCGGCGACGTGGCGGTGAAGGTGCTGCGCGGCGAGCTGCTGGCCGGGCCGGAGCGCGCCTCCATCCTCGCTCGCTTCCGGCGGGAGGCGGAGATCGGCACCCGGCTCGACCACCCGCACATCGTCCGCATCCTGGATCACGGCGACTGGCGCGGCTCGCCCTGGCTGTCCATGGAGATGGTGGCCGGGCGCGACCTGAAGCGGATGATGGACGCGGGCGACCGGCTGACGCCCACGCAGGCGGCCACGCTGGTGCTGCGCGTGCTGGACGCGCTGGCGGCGGCGCACGCGGCCGGCGTCGTCCACCGCGACGTCAAGCCGGCCAACGTGATGGTCGAGGACGGCTTGGCGCCGAAGCTGATGGACTTCGGCATCGCCCACGTCGCCCAAAGCGACCTGACCATGCGGGACGAGCTGCTGGGCAGCCCCGCCTACATGGCGCCGGAGGTGCTGCGCGGCGAAGGGGCAGACGCGCGCAGCGACCTGTTCTCGGCCGGCGTGATCCTCTACGCGCTGCTCGCCCGCCGCCGGCCGTTCTCCGGCACGGTGGCGGAGGTGATGCGGCAGATCCTGTTCGAGGAGCCGCCGCCGCCGTCCCGCGTCGACCCGCTGGTGCCGGCCGTGTTCGACGGCGTGGTGGCGACGGCGCTGGCCAAGGACCCGGCCCGCCGCTTCCCCACCGCCGACGCCTTCGCCCAGGCCCTGCGCAACGCGCTGGCCGCCGCCGGCGACGCGGCCGAAGCGACGGGCGTGCTGGTTTTCGAGGACGCGTCCTGGCCCACCGCCGCGCCCGATGCGGGTGACGCGGCGGAGGCGTTGCGCGCGCTGCTCAAGGGTTTGCCGGCCGGCACGCTGGGCGAGAAGGCGCTGGCCGAGGCCGCCCGCCTGCTCGATGCCGCCGTGCGTCGTGCGCCGGCGGCGCGCGCCGTGGCGCTGGACAGCGTGATCGTGGACGAGGGGCTGGCGCCGCTGGCCGCGCTGATCCGCGCCGGCATGCCGGCCCCCGGTGCGGCACCCGGCGCCGTGCGCGCGGACTGGATGGCGCTGGTCCGGCTGTTCGCCCGGCTGGCCGAAGCCGCCGTGGCGCGCGGCCTCCAGGATGCCGCGGTGGCTGCGACGCAGGAGGTGGCCGTGGCGCTGAACGCGGCGCTGGCGGACTATGCGCGGCGCCTGGACGACCTGCTGGCGGCCGACGACAACCCCGACCTCGCCGTTATTTCGGCCGACTTCCTGCGTCTCGACGTGCTGCTGCTGGCGCTGGAGGTGCTGCGCGCCGACCACGCGGCGGCGCAGGGGGCGCTGGCGGTCTTCGCCGCGCGCGTCATGCGCAAGGTCAACGCCACCATCGCCGGCTTCCTGGCGGAGGTGGACGACGGGGCGGAGGGCGGGGCGGAGGACGGCGTGGCGCGCTTCGGCGTTGCCGTCCTGCTGTCGGAGGTGGAAAGCCTGCTGGACCTCGCCGCCCGCCTGCTGGACGCCGATCCGGGTCCCGGCCTGGGAGACGACCTGGGCGAGGCCGACGTCGCCGCCTTCCTGGCGCACGCCCGCGCCCTGGCCGGGCGCGTGGCGGCGGAGCTGCGCGCCGAACCGGACGCCGCAGTCTTCGGCGGCCGGCTCAAGGCGCTGGCGGCGCTCTACACGGTGGCGACGCGGCTGCCGTCCGGGGCGGTCCTGCGCCAGCCGCTGGCGGCACTGACGCAGGAGCTGTACGCGCAGGTGTCGGCTCTGCTCGACGCCATTCCGGCCGCCGAGCCCGAACGCATCGAGGCGGTCTACGACATGGCCGAGGCCCTGGGTTGGAGCGAGGTTCAGCGCGCCGCCGTCACGGCGCTGCGCCGCCGGCTGGTGGCGCGGGGGTAGGGAGCCCCCTCAATCCGCGTCTTCCAGCGCGCGTTCGCGCACCGTGTGGATCAGCGCGCGGAGCTGGCCGGGGGTGACCGGCTTGTGCAGCACGTCGACACCGGAGCGTTGCGCCTCCACCAGACGGTCGGGGCCGGTGTCGCCGGTCAGCAGGATGCTGGGCACCGCGTCGCCCCAGGCGTCGCGCACCGCGCGGATCGCCTCCACGCCCGTGCGCCCGCCGCCCAGGCGGTAGTCGGAGATGAGCACGTCCGGCGGCCGGCCGCGCGCGGCGAGCGCGCGCAATGCCTCGTCGGCGCTCAGCGCCGTCTCCACGTCGAAGCCCCAGCTTTCCAGCAGCGCCCGCATCCCGTCCAGGATGATGGACTCGTCGTCGATGATGATGGCGAAGCCCCGCTCCGGCGCCTCCGCCCCGGCGCGGCCGGCCGGCGCGGCGGCGTGCGGCGGCTGGACCGGCGGCACCCCGATGGTGAAGCATGACCCGCGCCCCGGCGCGGTGCGCACGTCCACCGGGTGATCGAGCAGGTTCGCCAGCCTTTTGACGATGGCGAGGCCGAGTCCGAGCCCCTGGGCGCGGTCGCGCTCGGTGTTGGCGATCTGCACGAACTCCTCGAAGATGTCGTCCAGCCGGTCGCGGGGGATGCCCGGCCCGGTGTCCGCCACGATGAGGCGCAGCTTATCGCCCTGCCGCCGGCAGCCCAGCAGCACGCCGCCGCTCTGCGTGTAGCGCAGCGCGTTTTCCAGCAGGTTGCGCAGGATGCGCAGCAGCAGCGTGGGGTCGCTCTCCACCCACGCCGACGAGCCGACCACGCGCAGCCGCAACCCCTTTTCCGCCATGCGCGGGGCGTATTCGGCGGACAGCCGCTCGAACAGGGCGGCGACGGCGAAGGGCCGCACCTCCGGCACCACGACGCCGGCCTCCAGCTTGGAGATGTCGAGCAGCCCGTCGAGCAGCGCCTTCAGCGCGTCCAGCGCCTGGCGCATGGTGTCCACCAAGGTGCCGGCCGGATGGCCGTCCAGCCGGTCGTACAGTGCGTGGACGAACAGCAGCAGCGCCTGCACGGGCTGGCGCAGGTCGTGGCTGGCGGCGGCCAGGAAGCGGGTTTTGGCGGCGTTGGCGCGCTCCGCCGCGCGGCGGGAACGGTCCTGCTCGATCAGGGCTTCGCGCAGCTTGGCTTCGGCCTGCTCGCGGTCGGTGACGTCGCGGCAGACGATCAGCACGGACTGCGCCGCCATGCCGCCGTCCGGGAATGGGGCGTCGAAGAGCGGCGTCAGGCGCAGGTCGTGCGTGCGCTCACCCAGGCGCATCAGGCCGGCGCGCGGGCGGCCATCGTCGAAGACGGCGCGCACCTCGTGCTCGACCGGCTCCATGGTTTCCGGCGGCAGGTTCAGGTCGCGCCAGCACCGCCCCCGCCACGCCCCGGGCGGCAGGCGCAGCAGGTCCACGGCGGCCCGATTGGCGAAGGTCAGGCTGCAGTCGCGCCCCACCATCATCACGGCGTCCGGCGTGGCGGTAAGGATGGCATCCAGCGTGCGCGCCTGCCGGGCGACCTCGGCGGCCAGTTCCTGCTCACGCTCCACGGCACGGGCGATCAGCGCCTGCGGGCGCACCAGCCCGGTCTCGACCACCGCGCGGAAGACGAAGAAACAGGCGGCGATCTTCAACAGGTGGCCCACCGCGTTGGCGATGCCGTACACGTCGACGTACAGAGTGAAGGCCAGTTCCGAGACGATCCGCGCTAGCGTCGCCCAGACCAGGAAGACGAGGATCTGCCGGTCGAAGCGGCGGCGGTTCGCGTGCAGCAGCGCCAGCACCACGGCATAGCCGGCCACGATGGCGTACTCGCTGCCGATCTTGAACGGCGTCAGGCCGGTGCCCGGCACGAAGCAGTCGGGGAAGACGGGCCAGACCAGGACGCTCAGCGTGCCCAGCGCCGCCGCTCCGCCGAAGCCCAGGTGCAGCCGCCACGCCGCGTGCCGCTCCAGGGGCCGCGCCACGGCCAGCAGGAATCCCGCGCATTCGATGGCGCGGGCGATGATCCAGAACTGCGTGGCCATATTGGCGTCCGCGCCCGGGATCACCTCCATGCCCTTGTACGCCAGCGTGTGCAGCGTATCGATGGCGGCCACGTACAGGTACGCCGTGCCCAGCAGCAGCATGTGGTTGTCGTGCAGCAGCCGGCGCGAGTACCAGGCGACGGTGAAGGTGCCCAACGCCACCAGGACGCTCGCCGCCTCCACCGCCGTGTGGAAGACGAGAAAGGCGGTGAAGCTGAGATACAGCAGCGCGGCAGCGCCGAGAACCGGAAGCGCTGCGGCGCCGGCGCGCCGTACGGTGCGCGGGAGCGGAGAAGACTCGGGAACGCGCTGGAGATCCGTCATTGCACCGCCGGTCACCGCTCAGAATCGGCCCGAAACCCTGCTTACCGTTAAAATTGGGGCTATTCCAGGCGGAAAGCGGACTTCCACCAAAAGCCATAGGCCGACGCGTTCAACGCCCAAGGTTGACGATCTCCACCCGCCGGTTCGCGGCGGCGGCGGGATGGGCGGGGTCGGCCGGTTCGCGCTCGCCCATACCCGCCACGTCCAGCCGCGCCGCGTTGATGCCGTGCCGGCGGACCAAATATTCCTTCACCGCCCGCGCCCTCCGTTCGGACAAGGCCTGATTGGCACCGTCGTTGCCGACACCGTCGGTGTGGCCGACGATGCGGAAGCGCAGCTCTCCGGCGCCCGGCGCCGTCAGCACCGCCGCCACGCGGTCGAGCACGGCGCGCGACTCGGGCCGGATGCGCACCGAGGCGAAGTCGAAGTTGATCAGGAAGCCCGCCTTCAGCGCGCCCGGCGGCGTGGCGATGGACGGTGCCGCTGCCGGCCCGGTGGCCGTGGCGGTGGCCGCAGGGGCCGGCATGGCGCGGGCGGGCGGAGGCGGCGGCGTCAAGGCGGGGACGGGTGCCGGCGCGTGCGCCGCGGCCGGCGGGCAACCGGGTCCCGCCACGCCCAGCAGCGCGCGGGCGATGTCGCATTCACTGGGGTTGCTGCCCAGCATCGTCGCGGCCGCGGGCGGGGCCGCGGCGACCGCCAGCACGCTCCACGCGATTCCAAAGATTCTCGCTTTCATGCCGCCTCTGTCCGCCGCGCCGCCTGCCGGTCAAGGCGGCATTGTCGGCATCCTGGCGACCGTGGTCAAACCCGGCGCGCACCGCGCATCCGGGGCCACTTGCATTTCAATCCACGAGAAAGTGTAGGCGGCCATTCGGAATTGCACGTTGTTCCCGTCGAACAATCCCCCACATTTCGGGAAAACACTCCCGTCGGCAACTCGGCCGCAGCCCGAATGCGTGACTGCGGCCTCTTTATTCACCACCCGCGCGTCATTGAAGGGTGCCGGCAGCGGCGCCATGCCGTTGCGCGTGCGCTCCACCATGTCCGTACCACCCTTGCGCCCGACGCCCCCCTCGGTTGTGGCTTGGGGCGGCGGCGCCTGATACCATCGCGCATTCTGTGCAAAAGCCGACTGGGGAGGAAAATCCATGAAATCCGTGAAAGCCCTGCTGGCCGGCCTGGCCGTCGCCGCGCTGGCCCTGCCGGGCGCCGCCTTCGCGGCCGACTACAAGGCCGAGTACAAGCTGTCCACCGTCGTCGGCAACGCGTTCCCCTGGGGCAAGGGCGGCGACCGCTGGGCAGAGCTGGTGAAGGAGAAGACCGGCGGGCGCATCAACATCAAGATGTACCCCGGCGCCGCGCTGGTGAACGGCGACCAGACCAAGGAATTCACCGCCCTGCGCCAGGGCGTCATCGACCTCGCCATCGGCTCGACCATCAACTGGTCGCCGCAGGTGAAGGAACTGAACCTCTTCTCCATGCCGTTCCTGATGCCGGACGAGAAGGCGATCGACGCGCTGACCCAGGGCACGGTCGGCGCCAAGCTGTTCGAGCTGCTGGCCACCAAGGACGTGGTGCCGCTGGCCTGGGGCGAGAACGGCTACCGTGAGATCTCCAACTCCAAGCGCCCGATCCGCACGCCGGACGACCTGAAGGGCCTGAAGATCCGCGTCGTCGGCTCGCCGCTTTTCCTGGAGACCTACACCGCGCTGGGCGCCAATCCCACGCAGATGAGCTGGGCCGATGCGCAGCCAGCACTGTCCACCGGTGCGGTGGACGGACAGGAGAACCCGCTGGCCATCTTCTACGCGGCCAAGCTGCCGTCGCTGGGCCAGAAGAACCTGACGCTCTGGGGCTACGTCGCCGATCCGCTGATCTTCGTGGTCAACAAGGACGTCTGGGCGTCCTGGTCGAAGGAGGACCAGGAGGCGGTGCGCGCCGCCGCCGTGCAGGCCGCCAAGGAGGAGGTGGCGATCGCCCGCAAGGGCATCACCGCCGCCGACGATTCGCTGCTGAAGGAGATCCAGGCGCAGGGCGTCGAGGTCGTCAAGCTGAGCGACGCCGAGAAGGCGCCGTTCAAGAAGGCGACGCAGGCCGTGTACGACAAGTGGGCCAAGACCATCGGCCCCGACCTCGTCAAGGAAGCCGAGACGGCCATCGCCAACCGGAAGTAACGTTTTGCCCCCTCCTTAACCCTCCCCTGCGAAAGCGGGGGAGGGTGGCTGAGCGCAAGCGAAGCCGGGTGGGGGCTCCGCGTCTCCCAAGCATCCAGGCCCACCATGAGTTCCGACCTCCTCGAAGCCGGGCTGGCGACGGCCCCGCCCAAAACCCTTGTGCCGGTTACGGTGGAACGCGCGCTGTCCGCGCTGGCGATGGCGGCGCTGTGCGTCATCACCTTCGCCAACGTGCTGGCGCGCTATTTCACCGACTATTCCTTCGCCTTCACCGAGGAGTATTCGATCTTCCTCATGGTGGTGATGACGCTGTTCGGCTCCGCCGTCGCCGTGGCGGCCGACCGGCACATCCGCATCACGTTCCTGGTCGAGCGGCTGCCGCGCGGCGCGCGCCGCGTCACCGAGACGGTCGCCTGGACCGCCACGCTGGTGATGTTCGGCTTCCTGATCTGGTACGGCGGCCGCCTCGCCTACGACCACTGGCGGTTCGAGGAGACGTCGCCGGGCCTGGGCAACCCGCAGTGGATCTACACCGTGTGGCTGCCGCTGCTGTCCGTCGTCGTGGCGCTGCGCGTGCTGGGCCGCATCGTGCGCGTCGTGCGGGGCACCGATGCCCCGCAGGGGGAGTGAGCGGATGGCCGTCACCCTGCTGTTCCTGGGCTTCCTGGCGCTGATGTTCCTCGGCGCGCCGCTGGCCGTGGCGCTGGGGCTGGCCGGCACGCTGGCCATCTTCGAGGCGAATCTGGGCATCCTGTCGGTGCCCACCAACGTCTACGCCGGCATCGCCAAGTACCCGCTGCTGGCCATCCCCGTGTTCATCCTGGCCGGCCTGATCTTCGAGCGCGCCGGGGTGGCCAAGCAGATGGTCACCTTCGCCTCCTCCATCGTGGGTGCCAAGAACGGCGGACTGGCCGTGGTGGCGATCCTGGTGTGCATGGTGATGGGCGGCATCTCCGGCTCCGGCCCGGCGGACGCGGCGGCGGTGGCGACGGTGATGATCCCGTCCATGCGGGCCGCCGGCTACCCGCGCGAGTTCTCGGCCAGCGTCATCGCGGCGGCCGCGGCGACCGCCATCCTGATCCCGCCGTCGGTGGCCTTCATCATCTATTCGGTGCTGGTGCCGCAGGCCTCGGTGCCGGCGCTGTTCGCCGCCGGGCTGTTCCCCGGCCTGCTGGCCGGACTGTCGCTGGTGGTGCCCACGGTGTGGCTGTCGCGCAAGCATGGCTTCGGCCTGCTCGACACCGGCCCGCGCCCGCCCTTCTGGGCCAGCCTGCGGCAGGCGGTCTGGGGCCTGCTGGCGCCGGTGATCATCCTGGGCGGCCTGCGCGCCGGCGTCTTCACGCCGACCGAGGCGGCGGTGGTCGCCGTCTTCTACGGCTTTGCGGTGGGTGTGTTCGTCTACCGCACGCTGACCTGGCGCATGGTGTACGAGGTGATGGCGGAAGCGGCCGAGATGTCGGCGGTGGTGCTGCTGATCATCGCGCTGTCCAGCGTCTTCGCCTGGGCCGGCAGCACCATGGGCGCCTTCGACCGCGTGGCGCAGGCCGCCATCGAGGCGACGGGCAGCGAGATCACCGTCCTGCTGCTGCTGAACCTGGCGCTCCTGGGCCTGGGCATGCTGCTGGACGCGGTGTCGATCTTCCTGATCCTGCTGCCGCTGCTGACACCGATCATGACGGCGTTCCACTGGGACCCGGTGTGGTTCGGCGTGATGGTCACCACCAACCTCGCCATCGGCCAGTTCACCCCGCCCATGGCGGTGAACCTGATGGTCACCACCCGCGTGGCCGGCATCAGCATGGAATCGACGGTGCGCTGGGTGACGTGGATGGTGCTGGCGATGGTCGGCGCGCTGGTCCTGATCACCGCGTTTCCGGAGATCTCCCTGTGGCTGCCGAGGCGGCTGGGGTACGTGTAGGAGTTGACGCTGGGCCGTCAGCGTGCCTTGCGCGTCGCCAAGACGATGCCGGCGGCGATCAGCGCGATGCCGACGCCGTGGTACCAGTGCGGCTGCTCGCCCAGCAGCAGGATGGAGAGCAGCGCGCCGAACACCGGCACCAGGTGGATGGCCAGCCCGGCCGTGTTGGCCCCCACCAGCGCCACCGAGCGGTTGAAGGCCAGATAGGCCAGGATCGACGGGAACACCGCGACGTAGCCGATGGCGCCCAGCGCCGTCGGGTGCAGCACCAGTGGCCGGCCGCCCAGGCTCTCGGCCACGTAGAACGGCAGCAGCATCAGCGCGCCCAGCGCGAAGGTGGCGACGATGAAGCTGAGGCCATGCACCTTCGGCCGGTTGCGCAGCAGGGCCGTGTAGGCGGCATAGGCAATCACCGCGGCCAGCACCCACAGGTCGCCGCGGTTGAACTGCAGCGCGGTCAGCGTCTGCGGGTCGCCGCGGGCGATCAGCGTCACCGCCCCCGCCAGCGACACGGCGATGCCCAGCCCCTGGCGCAGCGTCAGCGTCTCGCCGAACAGAACGAGGCTCATCAGCACGATGAGGACCGGCATGGCCGACTGCATCATCACGGCGTTCAGCGCCGTGGTGGTGGCCAGCCCGACGTAGAGGAAGGTGTTGAAGACGCCGATGCCCAGCGCCGTGATGACCAGCATCAGCGGCCAGCGGCGCGCCATCATGCGCAGGTCGTGCGGCAGGTGGCGCCAGGCGAAGGGCAGCACGATCAGCGCCCCCAGCGCCCAGCGCCAGAAGGCCAGCGCCACCGGCGGCACCTCGCCCGCCACGGCGCGGCCCAGCACGGCGTTGCCGGCCCAGAACAGGCCGGGCAGCATCAGCAGCAGCCACGCCTGATCGGCGAGGCCGCGGCGGGCCGGTGCGGGGCGCTCCGCGTCCATGCGCCGCTCAGCCCCGCTTGGGCTTGGGCTGCGGGGCGGACGCCAGTTCCTTCTCCAGCTCGGCGATCCGCTTGACCAGCGAGGTGCGCAGGCTCTCGGCCGCGTGGCTCTTCAGCGCGGCGAGCTGCTCCTTCAGCTGGCGGAGCTGCTGCTGCTTCTGCTCGGGCGTGCGCTTGATGGTGACGCGGTCGGAGTGCTGGCCGGCGAAGGCGCGCATGATGCTGTCCCTGGTGGTCGGAATGGGGACCCTGATTAAAGGGTC
>Ga0196976_1000562_pt1 | contig 22812 bp, 23 predicted proteins | sample S3v_513CmetaG_FD_148644 | JGI IMG/M metagenome (GOLD analysis project Ga0196976, IMG submission 148644) | Soil microbial communities from Anza Borrego desert, Southern California, United States - S3+v_5-13C | ecosystem: Environmental > Terrestrial > Soil > Desert | place: USA: California...
GGCGTCGGCATCGCCGCGCTGATCAACGGCACCACCGACATCGCCGCCTCCTCCCGTCCCATCAAGAGCAGCGAGACCGACAAGCTCAAGGCGCGCTTCGCCACCATTGGCCATACCCATCCGATCGCCCGCGACGGTCTGTCGCTCTACATCAACGAGCGGAATCCGGTGAAGGAGCTGACCCTCGCGCAGATCCGCGACATCTACACCGGCCGCATCACGAACTGGAAGCAGGTCGGCGGCAACGACGCGCAGATCATTCTCTACTCGCGCGAGAACTCGTCCGGCACCTACACCTACTTCAAGGACAACGTGCTCCTCGGGAAGGATTTCGCGCCGCGCGCCCAGACGCTGCAGGGCACGGCGGCGGTCGTGAACGCGGTGGCGAAGGACGCCAACGGCATCGGCTACGGCGGCGCCGCGTACGCGAAGGGCATCCGCTTCGTCGCGGTGAAGAAGGACGACAAGAGCCCGGGCATCCTGCCGTCGCTGGAGACGGTGCGCACCGGCCAGTATCCGATCAGCCGCTTTCTCTATCTCTACACGCGCGTCAAGCCGTCGAAGGAGATGAAGGCGTTCATCGATTGGGCGACGGGGCCCGAGGGACAGGCCATCGTCAGCAAAGTCGGCTACTTCCCGATCAGGTAACCAAGGCGTGCATCGTGCAGAATGGCGCGCGATGCAGATGTCTTCGAGACGCCGGTGGTTCGTCACCGCCGGCGTGATGACCGGGATGCTCCTGGCCGCCCTCGAGGCGACGGTCGTCGGCACCGCAATGCCGACCATCGTCGCCGCGCTGGGCGGTCTCGCACATTACAGCTGGGTCTTCTCCGCGTACCTCCTCACGTCGACCGTGACCGTGCCGGTGTGGGGGAAGCTCTCCGATCTCTTCGGGCGGCGCCGGCTGTTCCAGATCGGCGTATTCGTGTTCCTCGTAGGCTCGCTGGCGTGCGGACTGGCGCAGACGATGACGCAGCTCATCGTGGCCCGTGCGTTCCAGGGCCTCGGCGCGGGCGCGCTCGTGCCGCTGGCCATGACCATCATCGGCGACATCTTCACGCTCGAAGAGCGCGCCAGGATGCAGGGCCTCTTCAGCGGCGTGTGGGGCGTATCGTCGATCTTCGGGCCGCTCGTCGGCGGCTTCATCACCGACCAGCTCTCCTGGCGCTGGGTGTTCCTGATCAACCTGCCGGTCGGGATCGCCGCGGCGATCATCATCGGCGTGGCGCTGGTCGAGCCGCCGCGGCACGAGGCACCCTCGATCGACTACCTCGGCGCGACGGTGCTCACGGTCGCGGTGACGATCCTGCTGCTCGCGGTCGGCGCGGAGCGGATCGCCATGCCGCTGAACATGGTGCTGCTCGTGCTCGTCATCGGCATGTTGCTCTGGTTCCTCCGCATCGAGCGGCGGGCCAAGGATCCGGTCGTGCCGCTGGGGCTGTTCCGCAACCGCGTGGTGGCGGTCGCCGTCGGCGTCGGCTTCCTGGCCGGCGTGGCCATGTTCGCGGCGATCACGTTCGTGCCGCTGCTCGCACAGGGGGTCCTCGGTGCCACCGCCACCGAGGCCGGCTCGTTCCTCACGCCGCTCATGCTGGCGTGGGTGCTCATGTCCATCGTCGGCGGACGGCTGCTCATCCGCCTCGGCTCGCGCGTGCTGGTCGTGCTCGGGCTCGTGCTCATGCTCGGCGGCTTCATCGCGCTGGCGATGTTCACGCCCGCGACGCCGCGCTGGCTGATGATGGTCGAGCTGATCTTCATCGGCGCCGGCCTCGGCCTGGTGATGCTCACTCTGCTCATCGCCTCGCAGCATTCCGTGGAGCGCCATCAGCTCGGCATCACCACGTCGCTGAATCAGTTCTCGCGCTCGATCGGCGGCGCGATCGGCGTGGCTGTCCTCGGCGCCCTGCTCTCGGCGGGACTGGCGCAGTACTCGTCGAATCCCAACGCGCTGGTGAACCCCGAGGCGCGCGCGAGCATCCCGGCAGCCGAGCTCGCGCGGCTGCGCGGGGCGCTCGAAGAAACGCTGCGGAAGATCTTCGCGGCGAGCGCGGCCGTGGTCGGTCTGGCGCTCCTCGGCGCGTTCACGCTGCCGGGCGGACGCTTCGGCGAAGCGCACTCCGAACGGATGGTCATGGCGGAGATGACCATCCGTTCGGAGGAGCACGAGCCGGAGGGTTGACGATGTCGGCAAAGTCCGATACAAAATGCGCATCGTATGGACCCCAAACTATTCGACCGGCTGCAACTGCTCGCGCCCGGTACGGAGAAGTACCGCCGCCTGTTGATGACGTTCGAGCGCTACACACTCTCGGGGGTCATGGCGCGCATCCTCATCGAGGACGACCCCGACACGAAGCGTCATCTCGAAGAGCAGGTGGAAACGATTCTCAACGGGCCGGAGTAGCCCCGAACACCTTCACGAACAACGCGCGGTCGACGTACACCGCAACCTGATGCGTCGTCTGCCACCGGTCATTCGCGTCCACGGCCCACTGCGGGCTGTAGATCACGTGCAGGTTCGCCCCCGTCCGGATGAAGGGACGGAAGATCTCGATGGCCGGATTGACGAGGTTCACCGCCGAGCCGCCGCGATTCGAGATCCCGCCGACGGTGAGCGTCGGACGGATCATGATCCGGGCGCGGTCGTACGAGAACGACGGAAAGCGGTTGGTGTAGGTGAGCGCGCGCTCTTTGCGATTGCCGGGTAGCCCGTTGGGCGCACCGGTCGCCTTCGTCTCCGAAACCGCCAGCGAGCCGAAGACGTCATGCCTGCCGATGCGGAACCACGTGTCGGTGTCGAGGGCGACGGTCCGCTCGCGGACGGACCACTGCATCGGCGCGCCCGCGGTAAGAAGCTCGTTCTCGGTCGACTGTCTGGTGAACGTCACCCGAGAGCGCAACATCACCGGAATGCCCCCGCCCGTCGGCACGGGCCAGTACCAGGCCGCGTTCAAGGTGTCTTTCGACTCTGGTGTGGCGTTGCGAACCGGTGTTCTTTCCTGTCTCTGCCATTGCGCCGCCTCCCCATCCACCGCCCGCGTCTCGCTGCGCTTGTAGTCGAACTGCAACGAGCGCCAGTAGAAGCTGTTCGAGAGGTGCACGTATCCCGTCTGCTTGCCGAGAGGGCGGAAGCCGTCGCCGCTCATGTTCGACGCGCCGCCGATGATGACGCGCGAGACGAACGCAGGCCGCCCGCCGGTCTCCCGCGGATCGAGGAAGTCGTCGGGATCGAAGAGCGGCCGCTGCGCGAGCGCCGTCGCCGCCGTGAGGAACGCAACCAAAATCGTGGCCGTGCGGATCATTTGAGCACCTCGATCTCCGCGCGCTCGAGTTTCAGCGCGCTGAGCTTCTTGCTATCGACAGAGATGGCGTTCGACGACAGCGTCGGTGGAGTCCGGCTCTTTCCCTGCGCGCGCTGCACCGCGAGGCGGTAGACCAGGCCGTCACGCGTCAGCACCAGCTTGCCGTCGTCGACCACGATGTCGTCGAGGAGCAGGCCGGGGAGCTTCGGCTGCGGCACGGCATTGCCGAGCTGGAGAAACACGTCCTCGCTGGCGAACTGCGTGTGCGCGATTGCGCCGCTCCCTGCGCCGAGCACGCCGTATTCGGTGCAGCGGATCGCGCCGACTCGCGTGGTGGGCGAGGGCCGCACGTCGCGGACATAGGTGACCGGGATGGGCAGCTCGGTCTTCACGCGGAGATTGCGCAGCGGAGTGTCCGCGCAGCAGGCGAACTCGAGCTCGGCGACGAGCTTTTCCGCGTTGCCCGCGGCGCGATGGCAATCGGTGCGCGCGAAGTCGTCGAAGCGCAGGCTGAAGTACGACTGCTTCGTCGAGATCGATCCCTCTTCGCCGAGATCGGCGGTCCAGCGGCAGGTGCCGGCGGACTCGAGCCGGATCCAGCGGTCTTCGACGTCCTCGCCGTTGACGACCAGGAAGACCTTTTTGAGCTCGCCGCAGCGTTTGCCGGTGACCAGCACGCTTACGCGCGAAGTCGTGATCTGTGCCTGCACTGCCGAGGCAGCGAGGAGCACGCAGAAGAAAGCACTAGCAAGGCGCAAATAGCGGAGCACGGGCAGGAACCCACTTTCTGACGAACATTTTCAGGTTCGCGGCGGGGACCGTCTTGGTTCGCAGCGTCTTCTGGCCAGGAGCGTCGTCGGACTCCCGGACGTCGACTTCGAGCGTGATGGTGTACTGGTCGAAAAGCGCTTCGATCTCGGCCCGGTTCAGGAGGCGGCCGTCGCGGCACTTCGGCTCGAGGTGCACCGCGGTCATCTTCACGTCGTGCTGGCCCGGCGCGATCGTCGCCGACTCCGCGAGATGCAGCTCCACGTCCTCGATCGGCAGTGCGCCGAACTTCAGCCGCTGGCCGACGAGCGTCGCGTTCTTCGGCCCCCTGTTCTTGATGCGCGCGGTGATCGCCTGCTCGGTCGCCGTGACGTCGGTGATCGACGTCTCCGAGTGACGGAACAGGTTGACGGCCGGCCGCGCGAACAGGATCAGCGCCAGCAGTACCGCCGCGGCAACCACCTTCACCTCCAGCGACAGGTAGAACCACCACGGCCGCGGCGGCGGACGGCGGATCGCGCCGTCGATCAGCTCCGCCAGCTCCTCGGGCGGCACGTTGCCGTCGATCCAGACGAGGTTCGCGATCTCCGGCACCTCCGTGTCGTCGAGCAGCACCGGCAGCACGTAGCCGGGCTTCCGCTTCGCCACGCGGCTGGCGACCTTCCGCTCGAGCTGCGTCCACTTGTTCGCGACGTAGTCCTTCGAGAAGAACACGACGCAGAACAGCGCCGCGTTCTTGTAGACGTGCACGAGCTGCTTCTCGAGATCGCGGCCCCACGTCTCCGCCTTCGACTCATCGGTGCGGTAGTCGAAGTGCTTGATCTCCTCGGGGAGCGCGGCGCTGACGCGTTCCACGTACCCCGCGTCGGCCGAGGAGTACGAAAAAGCGACGTGATACCGGAAGCGCTTCGGCAACCGCGGCAGCGTCGTCATCTCTGGGCCTTCAATCAGGAGAGCCATCAGCGAGCAATATCCCTACTGGGTAGTGCTCACACTCCCGGAAGCGTTTCAAATTCGACAGTTGGCCGCTTTACGCCGAATTTACATTCCCTCCCACTCCGCACGACATCGGCCCCCTACCGTGTGCGCCATGAAGCTTGCCCGCATTGTCTGTACGCTCGTCGTGTCTCTCGCGCTGGCCGCCTGCGGCGGCGGGGAGAGGCAGCAGACGTCCACCGCAGCATCCTCCAGCAGATCCAACAAGCCCCTCACCATCAAAGGCTCCGACACGATGGTCATCCTCGGACAGCGGCTGGCCGAGGAGTACATGAAGACCCATCAGGGTGAAGTGGTGCAGGTCAACGGCGGCGGCAGCGGCACCGGCATCGCCGCGCTGCTCAACCGTACCGCCGATCTCGCGCAGTCGTCGCGCCCGATGAAGGACGACGAGAAGACCAAGGCGAAATCGCAGTACGGCGCCGACGTCGTCGAGCACCCGGTCGCGCTCGACGCGCTGGCGGTCTTCGTCCACAGCGCCAATCCCGTGCAGAGCCTGACCATCGCGCAGGTGAAGGACATCTTCCAGGGGAAGGTCACGAACTGGACGCAGGTGGGCGGCCCGAACGCGCCGATCATCCTGTATGGCCGCGAGAGCTCCTCCGGCACGTACGACTACTTCCGCGAGCACGTGCTGAGCAAGGAAGACTTCGCGCCGCGCGTGCAGACGCTGCAGGGCACGGCCGCGGTCATCAACGCCGTGGGCAGCGACAGGAACGGCATCGGCTACGGCGGCATCGCCTACGCGAAGGACGTGCGTCCGGTGGCCATCGCCGTCGAGGGCGCACAGCCGGTCGCGCCGAGCGAAGCCGCGGTGGCCGACGGCTCGTACCCGCTCAGCCGCAAGCTCTTCTTCTACTTCCCCGCCAATGCACCCCAGCGTGTGACGAAGTTCGCGCAGTGGGCCGTGACGCCGGAGGCGCAGGCGCTCGTGACGAAGGTCGGCTACTTCCCGCTCGCGACCCGATGAGAAAAGCCGTCAACCGCATGATGACGGCGGTCTTCTCCCTCGCGGGGTGGACCGCCATCATCTTCATCTTTCTCATCTTTCTCTTCACGTTCAAGGAGACGGCGGGAGTGCTGAACGCGCACACGCTGCGCGCGTTTTTCCTCGTCGATCCGCCGGTGTGGCAGCCGACGTCGGATGTGCCGAAGCTCTCGCTGTTGCCGATCATCCTCGGCACGCTGAAGGCGACGGTGGTCAGCCTGCTCTTCGCCTGTCCGATCGGCGTCAGCGCCGCGCTCTTCTCGTCCGAGTTCGCACCGCCGCGCTTGCGCGAAGTCATCAAGCCGCTCATCGAGCTGCTGGCCGGGATTCCTTCCGTGGTCATGGGCTTCTTCGCGCTGATGGTGCTGGCCACGTGGCTGCAGGACGCGTTCGGCTTCACGTACCGCCTGAACGCGGTCAACGCCGGCGTGGCCCTCGGCTTCGCGCTCGTGCCGATCGTCTACACGATTTCCGAGGATGGGCTGGCCGCCGTGCCGCGCGCGCATCGCGAGGCGTCGTACGCCCTCGGCGCGACGAAGTTCCAGACCGCGTGGAAGGTCGTGCTCCCCGCCGCGGCACCGGCGGTGTTCGCGTCGTTCGTGCTCGCCTTCGGGCGCGCCATCGGCGAGACCATGATCCTGCTGATGGCCGGCGGCAACGCGGCCATCACCTCGCTCTCGCTGCTCGATCCGCTGCGCACGCTCTCCGCGACCATCGCCGCGGAGATGGGCGAAGTCGTCGTCGGCAGCGAGCACTACGCCGCGCTCTTCTTCATGGGCACGCTGCTGTTCGTCATCACCTTCATCAGCAACAGCGGCGGGCAGTGGGTGATCAAGCGCATGCAGCGGCGGCTGCAGGGCACGGCGCGATGAAGAGCGCGGCTCTCGGTGTCAGCGTGCTGCTCATCCTGGCCATCCTGCTGGTCATCATCGGCAACATCGCCATCCATGGCGCGAAACAGGTGACGTGGGAGTTCATCTCGCAGCCGCCGCGCGACGGCCTGATGGCGGGCGGCATCCTTCCCGCGATCGTCGGCACCGCGGCACTGGTGATGCTCATGTCGATCGTGGCCGTGCCGCTCGGCGTGGCCACGGCCATCTACCTGCACGAGTACACGCCGGCCGGCGGCTCGTGGATCGCGACGATCATGCGCAGTGCGGTGGCGAATCTCGCAGGCGTGCCGTCGATCGTCTTCGGACTGTTCGGACTCGGCTTCTTCATCAACTTCATCGGCCGCAACATCGACCGGGCCACGCAGCCGCCCGGTGAAGTGTTGTGGGGACAGGGCTCGCTGCTCTGGGCCGCCTGCACGCTGGCGCTGCTCACGCTGCCGACGGTCATCGTGGCCACGGAAGAAGCGCTGCGCACCGTGCCCCAGGATCTGCGCGAAGCCTCTCTGGCCCTGGGCGCCACGCAGTGGGAGACCATCCGCCGCGTCGTTCTTCCCGGCTCGCTCCCGGGCATCCTCACCGGTGCGATCCTCGGCATCTCCCGCGGGGCGGGGGAGGTCGCGCCGATCCTCTTCACCGGCGCCGCGTACTACCTCCCGTTCCTTCCCGGAGACGTCACCGACCAGTTCATGCACCTCGGCTATCACGTGCTCATTCTCTCGACGCAGTCTCCCGACGTGGAGGCCACCAAGCCGCTGCTCTACGGCACCGTGTTCGTGCTGCTCGCGCTCACGTTCCTCCTGAATCTCGCGGGCGTGGTCATCCGCACCCGCACGCGCTCGAGGCTGGCCCGATGATCGACGTCCGCAACTTCAACTTCTTCTACGGCGAGCACCAGGTCCTGCACGGCATCAACCTGGAGATCCCGGACCGGCAGGTCACGGCGCTGATCGGCCCCTCGGGCTGCGGGAAGTCGACCTTCCTCCGCTCCATCAACCGGATGAACGACATCATCCCCGGCACGCGCGGCGAGGGGCTGATCGCCATCAACGGGGAGAACGTCTACGCGCCGTCGGTCGACGTCGTGTCGCTGCGCCGCCGCGTGGGGATGGTCTTCCAGAAGTCGAATCCGTTCCCGAAGTCGATCTACGAGAACGTCGCGTACGGGCTGCGCATCGGCGGCATGACGGACAAGCGCCGGATCGACGCGACGGTCGAGCGCTCGCTCCGCCGCGCCGCGATCTGGGACGAGGTGAAGGACCGCCTCAACTCCAGCGCTCTGGCCCTCTCCGGCGGTCAGCAGCAGCGCCTCTGCATCGCCCGCGCGCTGGCGGTCGATCCCGACATCCTGCTGATGGACGAGCCGGCCTCGGCGCTCGATCCGATCGCCACGCAGAAGATCGAAGAGCTGGTATACGAGCTGAAGAGCAACTACACGATCGTCATCGTCACCCACAACATGCAGCAGGCCGCGCGAGTCTCCGACCGCACGGCGTTCTTCATGCTCGGCAAGCTCGTCGAGTACGACGTGACCAAGACGATCTTCATGACCCCGAAAGAGAAATTGACCGAGGATTACATTACGGGCCGGTTCGGATGAGACATTTCGACAGGGAAATCGAGCACCTCAAACAGCTCCTGCTGCGCATGGGAGCGATGGTCGAGGACGCGATCAACGAGTCCATTCGCGCGCTGCTGGAGCGCGACACGGACGCGGCGCAGCGCGTCCTCGACTCCGACAACGCCATCGACCAGATGGAGCTGGAGATCGATCAGCACACCATCACGCTGATCGCCATGATGCAGCCGGCCGCGGTCGACCTGCGCTTCGTGGCCGCGGCCATGAAGATCACGCCGGAGCTGGAGCGCGTGGCCGACCTGGCCGTCGATGTGTGCGAGCGTGCCATCGAGCTGAATCGCGAGCCGCCGCTCAAGCCGCTGCTGGACATCCCGCGCCTGGCCCGCATTGCCCAGGACATGGTCCGCCAGTCGCTCGACGCCTTCGTCCGCCGCGATGCCGCGCTCGCACGGGAAGTCATCGCCCGCGACGACGAGGTCGACCTCCTCACCGAGCAGTCGTTCCGCGAGCTCCTCACGTACATGCTCGAGGACTCGCGCAACATCTCCCGCGCCATCCGCCTCACGTTCATCGGCAAGTACTTCGAGCGCATGGCCGACGGCGCGACCAACATCTGTGAGATGGTGGTGTACCTCGCCGAAGGAAAAGTGATCAAGCACCAGCATGAGTCGGACTGAGACACGCGTCGCGGTGATCGAGGATGACGCCGACCTCCGGTTCACGATCCGCGTGAACCTGGAGCGCGAGGGCTATTCCGTCACCACCTTCGAGAACGGGCACGAGGGGCTCCTCGGCGTGCAGCAGGGCGGCTTCGAGTTCCTCATTCTCGACCTCAATCTCCCCGACCTGGACGGCTTCACCATCTGCCGCGAGCTGCGCCGCTACGCGCCGACGGCCAAGCTGCCCATCCTCATGCTCACGGCGAGAACCTCCGAGGCCGACCGCATCATGGGCCTCGAGCTCGGCGCGGACGACTATCTCCTCAAGCCGTTCAGCGTGCGCGAGCTGCTCGCGCGCGTGGCGGCCATCCTCCGCCGCGCCAAGGGCATGGAGAGCGATGCCTCCGTCTACGACGACGGGCACCTGCGCATCGACGGCCGCACGCTGCGCGTGTACGTCGAGGGGGAGGAAGTGAAGCTGGCCAAGAAGGAGCTGGAGCTGCTCTGGATGCTGGTGCGCAACCGCCCGGCCGTCGTGTCGCGCGACCGCATTCTCTCCGAGGTCTGGCAGGTCGCCGAGGACGTCGAGACGCGCACCGTCGACGCGCACATTCGCAACCTGCGCAAGAAGATCGGAAAAGATCGGATCCAGACGGTGATCGGATACGGGTATCGTTTCGAAGAGTAGATGCACCCTCTTCGACTCCTGCTCTACGCCTCGGTCTTCATCGGTGCGGTGGTGGCCTGGGCCCTCGGCGCTGCGCTGCTGAATGCCGGCGCGCAGCAGTCGGTCGCCACGACCGCGGGCGTGCTCGCCTTCATCGCCTTCATGCTGCCGTGGACGGGCGTCTATCTCTGGGCCATCCGCCGCGCCTCGGATCTCGACGACCTCGTCGAGCGCACGCGCAAGGTGCAGCCGATCGAGCGCGCGTATCACGGGGAGCTGGACGACCTGGCCCGCGCCATCGAGGAGCTGCGCATGACGCAGGTGCGCCTGCGCCGCGCGTTCGAGACGCACCGCGCGGCGATGGATGAGATCGTCGACGCGCTGGGGGAAGGACTGCTGGCCGTGACGCCCGAGGGGCGCGTGGCGTTCGCCAACCGGCGCGTAGGGGAGATGTTCGGCGCGCGCGAGGTGCTGGTGGGACGCTCGGTGCTCGAGGTCGTGCGCAAGCAGTCCGTCGCCGCGGCGCTGGAGAAGGCGCTGCACGGCCAGGCTTCCACGGACCGCGTGACGTACGACGAGCGGCAGATCGAGATCCGCGCGTTCCCGGTCGTGGCTTCCCCCGACATCGCCGCGGTGGCGCTCTTCATCGACGTCACGCGCATCGAGCAGCTCCAGCTCATCCGCCAGGAGTTCCTCGACGACTTCTCGCACGAGGTGCGCACGCCGCTGGCAGGCCTGAAATCCGCCGCCGAGACGCTCGAGCACGGCGGCCTGAAACCGGAGCAGGAGGCGCAGTTGCGGCTCGTCCTGCAGCGGCAGATCGGGCGCATCGAGCGGCTCGTGCGCGATCTCTCCGAGCTGAATCAGATCGAGTCCGGACGTCTCGAGCTGCGCCGGCGTGAGGTCGAGCTGTACGACCTCGTGAGCGAGCTCGGGTTCGACAGCCGCATCGAGGGCAATGCCGTGGCCTACCTCGATCCCGACCGCGCCCAGCAGATCTTCACCAATCTCCTCGACAACGCCCGCAAGCACGGCGGCACGGCCATCACCGTGGAGCTGGCCAATGAGAGCGGCGAGGCGGTGGCGCGCGTCTCCGACCAGGGCCCCGGCATTCCGCCGCACGAGCTGGAGCGCATCTTCAACCGCTTCTACCGCGTCGACCGCAGCCGCTCGCAGCCCGGCACGGGCCTCGGGCTGGCCATCGCCAAGCACCTCGTCGCCGCGCACGGCGGCACCATCCGCGCGTACAACCGTCCCGGCGGGGGGGCGACCTTCGAGGTCCGCTTCCCCGCCGCCATGACATAGAATCCGCGGCCTATGGCGCGCTTCAGTCTCATTCCTCGCGAGGAAAAGTTCTACGACGACTTCAAGATGTTCGCCGACCAGCTCAAGCACGGGGCCCGTCTGCTCGAACAGATGCTCGCCACCGATCCGCCGGCCTGGGACAAGGCGTACGAGATCAAGGAAGTCGAGCATCAGTGCGACTTCCTCACGCACGAGATCATCCAGCGCCTGAACAAGACCTTCGTCACGCCGATCGACCGCGAGGACATCCACGCCATGGCCCGCACGCTCGACGACGTGATGGACGAGATGGACAACGCCGCGCACCTCATCCCGCTGTACAAGATCGAGAAGATCCGCGGCGGCGCGCGCGAGCTCGTGCGCGTGATCCTCGAGCAGTGCGACGAGATCCGCAAAGCGGTCGAGGCCCTCGAACAGCGCAAGGGCGTGCTCGAGCGCGCCATCGAGATCAACCGTCTGGAGAACGAGGCGGACCGCATCCACAAGACCGCCATCGGCGCCCTCTTCGACGAGGAGCGCGACCCGATCGTCATCCTGAAGTGGAAAGAGATCCTGGACGTCCTCGAGCGTGCCACCGACCGCTGCGAGGACGTGGCGAACCTGCTGGAGAACGTGGTGGTCAAGCACAGCTGACGCTGTGTTCGTTGCTGGTTGCTGTGTTGCTGGTTCGTGGTAGCGCCCGGTTGCCGCACCGGTGAGGGATCCGGACAGCACCACGAACCAGCAACACAGCAACCAGCAACCCCTTCCTGCAGGACGCCAGAATTTTTCCCGTATACTGCCCGTTCCAAGTCGTCTACGAGGGTTAAGTCATGAAACCAGAGATCCATCCGAAGTATCAGCAGGTCAACGTGCACTGCGCGTGCGGCGAGGGCTGGACCACCGGCTCCACCCGCAAGGAGCTCCGCATCGAGATCTGCTCCAAGTGCCATCCTTTTTTCACCGGCAAGCAGAAGCTCGTCGACACGGCCGGCCGCATCGACCGTTTCCAGCGCAAGTACGGGAAGAAATGACCATGGCCTCCCTTTGGCGAGGTTCGGCGCGGTTCATGGCGGGCGCGTTCAACGCGTTCACGAATGGTCTGACTTCGTCGATGCCCGCCGGAGGCGGCAAGAGCGACAAGAACGTCGACATGCTCATCGGTGGCCAGGCGGTCATCGAGGGTGTGATGATGCGCTCGCTCACCGGCTACTCCGTGGCCGTGCGGCAGCCGGACGGGGGCGTGGCCATCCGTAAGGATAAGCTCGTCTCCGTCACCACGAAGTATCCCTTCCTCAAGACTCCCGTCCTCCGCGGCTCGGTCGTGCTGATCCAGTCGCTCATCCTCGGCATGCGCGCGCTGAACTATTCGGCCAGCGTCTCGTCGGCGGGTGAGGATGGCGAGCCGGAGATGTCGAACTGGGCCATCCTCGGCTCCATGGCCATGGCCATGGTTCTCGGCGTCGGTCTCTTCATCCTGGCACCGCTCGGCCTGACCAACCTCATCCGGCACTACCTTCTGCCGGAGATGGGGAACTTCACCTACAACGCTATCGACGGCGTCATCCGGGCCATCTTCTTCTTCGTCTATATCGCCTCCATCTCCCTGATGGAAGACATCCGCCGGGTGTTCCAGTACCACGGCGCCGAGCACAAGACGGTCTATACGTTCGAGGCTAACGAGGAGCTGACCGTCGAGAACGCCCGGACGAAGTCGACGCTCCACCCGCGCTGCGGCACGAGCTTCCTGATGTTCGTCATGGCCATCTCGATCCTCGTCTTCTCGCTGATCCCGTCGACGGCACCCTTCGCCCTGAAGTTCGGTGCGCGCGTGGTGCTGATCCCGCTCATCGCCGGCCTGGCGTACGAGATCATCCGCTTCTCCGCGCGGCACCTGTCGAACCCGGTCTGCAAGGTCCTCATCCGCCCCGGCATGTGGCTGCAGCGGATCACGACCAAAGAGCCGGACGACAAGCAGCTCGAGATCGCCATCATCGCGCTCAAAGAAGCGCTGCTCTACGACGCCGTCGAGCCGGAACAAGCCGCGGTCGCCTAGCGACTCCTGTCATCCTGAGCGCAGCGAAGGATCCCCTTCGCATCCCCGGAGACAGCTATGTACGAGAAACTCGACGAAATCGAAAAACGCTACGAAGAGCTCCAGCGGAAGATCCAGGATCCGTCCGTCGTGACGGACGTCTCCGCGTACCGCACCACCATGAAGTCGATCGCCGAGATCGAGGAAGTGGTGGTCAAGTTCCGCGAGCTGCGCGACATCCGCAAGCGCCTCGCCGACGCGCGGGAGATGATGCGCTCCGACGACGAGATGCGCGAGCTGGCGGAGATGGAGCTGGCCGAAATCGAGCCGCGCGAGCCGCAGCTCGAGGCCCAGCTGAAAGTGCTCCTCCAGCCGAAAGACCCCAACGACGAGAAGAACGTCTTCGTCGAAGTGCGCGCCGGCACGGGCGGCGATGAGGCTTCCCTCTTCGCGGCCGAGGTCATGCGCATGTACATCCGCTACGCGGAGACGAAGCGCTGGAAGGTCGAGATCACCGACGCGAACTACTCCTCGGTGAACGGGATCAAGGACGCCACGCTGCAGATCGAAGGGGACAAGGTCTACTCACGCCTCAAGTTCGAGTCCGGCGTGCACCGCGTGCAGCGCGTGCCGCAGACCGAGACGCAGGGGCGCATCCACACCTCCGCGATCACCGTAGCCGTGCTCCCCGAGGCCGAGGACATCGACATCCAGGTCGCGGAGAAAGACCTTCGCATCGACACGTTCTGTTCGTCAGGCCCGGGCGGCCAGTCGGTCAACACGACCTACTCCGCCGTGCGCATGACCCACCTGCCGACGGGCGTGGTCGTCTCCTGCCAGGACGAGAAGTCGCAGATCAAGAACCGCGCGAAAGCGCTCAAGGTCCTCAAGGCGCGCCTCTACGACATCGAGCGTCAGAAGCGCGAGGCCGAGCTCTCCGCCACCCGCAAAGGCATGATCGGCTCCGGCGACCGCTCGGAGAAGATCCGCACCTATAACTTCCCCCAGGACCGCGTCACCGACCACCGCATCGGCCTCACCGTGCACAACCTCCCCGCCATCATGGACGGCAACCTCGACAACGTCCTCGAGCCGCTGATCGCCCACTTCCAGGCGGAGAAGCTGCGGGAGGCGGTGGAGGCGCGGTAAGGCAGGCGGCCAAGGTAGACTATACCCATGGCCGTGACGATCGACGAAGCACGGAAGGTCGTGATGGAGCTCGCGGAGGAGGACCGGCAGCTTCTCGCGGAAGAGATCATTCAGTCGCGATGGGATCCGAAATGGGTCACCGCGTGGGTGGCGGAAGCCGATCGGCGCAATGCGCGTCTCGAGAGCGGCGAGGACCGCGAGCTCACGCTCGAAGAGTTCTGGGCTGACGACGATTGAGAGTCGTCCTCTCACCCGCTGCACACCGTGACCGCCGCGAGGCGGAATCGTGGTATCGCGCGCACTCTCCCGGCGCCGCCGAACGTTTTCGCGAAGAGCTCCGATTGGGTTTGCTGTACATCAGCGAATATCCCTTGGGTTCACGCATCATGACCGGACGCACGCGCGGCAAAACGCTTCCGCGATTCCCCTACACCATCGTGTACATCATCCTTCCGGATCGGGTGCGTGTTTTGGCGGTTGCCGACGAGCGTCGCGATCCCACGCACTACGCGGGGCGCTTTTCCTAGACTCACCACGGCGGGGTCCCAAAGGCGACAAACCCCGCATAGAATCCCCCTCATGAAGGATCGCATCGACGCCATCCTCCGCCGCAACCAGGCGGAGTATCTCGATTCTCTGTTGCCGCCGCGCGACGCGCTGCTCGAGCAGATGGAAAAGTTCGCCGAGGAGAACGGGCACCCGATCGCGGACCCGGAGGTTGCGCAGCTGATGCGCGGGCTCGTGCGCATGAAGCGGCCCCGGCGCGTGCTGGAGGTGGGGACGAACATCGGCTACTCGGTGATCGTCCTCGGCCGGGAGTGCGGGCCGGAGGCGGTGGTCGAGACGATCGAGATCGACCACAACACCCTCACCACCGCCCGCCGCTTCGTGGCGGAGGCGGGGCTGCCGTGCCGCGTGGTCTTTCACGAAGGGGCGGCCCTCGACGTCCTGCCGCGCCTGACGGGGCCGTTCGACTTCGTCTTCATCGACTGCGTGAAGACCGAGTACGAGGACTACCTCGACGCGCTGCTGCCGAAGCTCGAGGAGGGAGCGGTCATCGTCTGCGACAACCTGCTCTGGAAGGGCCGCGTGGCGGCGGGGGAGCACGACGCGCCGACCGATGCGCTGCGCGCCTTCAACAAGCGGCTGGTCACCGACGAGCGGCTGGTGACGAGCATTCTGCCGGTGGGGGACGGGACCGGCATTTCCGTGGTCCTGTAGAGACAAAAAAAGGGCGGGCTGAAAGCCCGCCCTACGTTCAGCATGTGTGAAGCGACTTACGACGCGGTCTTGATCGTGCCCTTGACCGGGACGACGACCGTCGGCTTGGCCTTGTCGCTGGTGTAGATCGTGACGTTGCCGTCGAGGGCGCCCGGCTTGGCGTCCTTGGCCACCTGAAGGGTGACCGAGTACTCGCCCGGACGATCGGTCGGCTTGACGTCGGCGGTCACGCCGGCCACGCCCGACTCCACCTTCGTCACCGAGAACGCCGCCGGCGCCTTCAGGTTGTTCGAACGGATGGAGATGGTGCGGGTGGCGGCGGAGTCGTTCGGCGCGACTTCGCCGAAGTTGATGCCGGTCGGCTCGACGCGGTACGGCGGACGGACGACGCCCGCGACGCTCAGCCAGTACTCCGGCTGGTGCTTGGAGTTCGTGACGACGTGGATCTTCTCGGCCAGCGGGCCGATGCGCGCATCATCGCCGCCGACGGTGATGTCGATCTTGTACTGCGCCTGGCCCTTGCGGCCGATCTCGGGAACGACGTCGGTGCCGGTGAGCTTCTTCGGCTCGACCTTGATCCACTCCTGCGGCGACTCGATCTTGACGATCTCGAACGGCTCCTCTTCCTCGGAGTAGAGCGTGACGCTCTGCTTCTCGGTGTCGCCCTGGAGCATGTTGAAGCGGACGTAGCCGGCCGGGTAGGCCTCGACGTACGGCTTCACGACCGCGCTGATCGTGACCTGCGCGTTCGGGGTGTTCGGGTCGTTCGTCTCGAGCGTGACGGCCTTCGAGATCGGGCCGGCGAAACCGGTCGTGTCGACGACTGCCGCGACTTTGCCCTTCGCGCCGGGCTTGATCACCTTGTCGTAGTCGGCCACGGTGCAACCGCAGGTCGGCTTCGCGGAAATGATCTCGAGGTCAGCCGTGCCGGTGTTCTTGATCTCGAACGCCCAGTCGATCTTCGTCCCCTTGGGAACGGTACCGAAATCCTTGAGCGGCTCGACGAGGGTCAGGCGCGGGGCCTTGGCCGTATCGGTCGCTCCCTTCTCCGCCTTCTCCTGCGCAATGGCCGTGACGGCGAGCACGAGGGCGAGGGTCATCGAAAACAGTCGCTTCGACATGCAGCAATTCCTCCTGAATTATGAGACCAGTTGACTTTCGATTCCGAACAGCACCTTGAGGGGTACCATTCCGTGTGCGCTGCTCCCGCAGAGCACGATTCTTGCGATGCCAGCGGCGAAATGCCTCACCTGAAAGAACTACCGGACGTTCGACGAGTTTACCTGATCGGAATCTGCGGAACTGCCATGGCCTCGCTGGCCGGAATGCTCCAGCAGCGCGGCTATGAAGTCTCCGGTTCCGATGAGCACGTCTATCCACCGATGTCGACATACCTCGAACGGCTCGGCATCCCCGTGCTCGAGGGGTATACGAAACAGCATCTCGAAACGTTCCGCCCCGACCTGGTAGTAATCGGTAACGCCGCGGCGAACACAAATGTCGAGGCGGCCGCGACCGTGGAGCTCGACCTCCCGTATACCTCGATGCCCGAGGCCATCTACCACCTCTTCATCCGCGGCAAGCACTCCATCGTCGTCAGCGGCACGCACGGCAAGACGACCACGACCTCGCTCATGGCCTGGCTGCTGGAGTCGGCGGGCCGCGATCCGGGGATGGTGGTCGGCGGCATCCCGCTGAACTTCAACCAGAACTTCAAGCTCGGGAACGGGCCGGAGTTTGTCATCGAGGGGGACGAGTACAACACCGCCTTCTTCGACAAGGGTCCGAAGTTCCTCCACTACCACGCGAACACGCTCCTCCTGAACAACATCGAGTTCGACCACGCCGACATCTACGCCGACCTGGAGGCGATCCTGGCCGCTTTCCGGAAGGCCGTGCAGCAGGTCGCGCCGGAGGACGTGATCGTGGCCAACGGCGACGATGAGAACGTGCTGTCGCTGCGGGGCGACGCGCGGTCGCGCTGGCTGACGTTCGGCTGGAGCCGCGACTGCGATGCGTTCGCCACCGACGCCGTCGAGACCCCCGAGGGAACGGAGTTCACAGCGTGGTGGGAGGGGAAGGAGTGGGCACGCTTCAAGTCCACGCTCTCGGGCAATCACAACGTGCTGAACGCCCTCGCCAATGCGGTGATCGCGCGCCTGCGCGGGATGTCCACCGAGGAGATCAACCAGGGACTGCAGTCGTTCCGCGGGATCAAGCGGCGGATGGAAGTGCGCGGCGTGGAGCGCGGCGTGACGGTGATCGACGACTTTGCCCATCACCCGACCGCGATTGCCACGACCATGGCCGGCGCGCGGAAGCGCTATCCCGGCCAGCGGCTCTGGGCGCTCTTCGAGCCGCGCTCCATCTCATCCTCCCGGAAAGAGTTCGAGGCCGGCTACATCGACGCCTTCCATGGCGCCGACCGCGTGATCATCGGCCCCGTGTACCACCGCGAGCGCTACGAGACGCGGTACGGGCTCGACAAGATGATGTCGGTCGAGACGATCAACCAGCGCCTCCAGGCGGACGGGATCCACGCCGAGCAGATCGACGACTTCGACGCCATCGCCGACCGCATCGGCCGGGAGGCGAAGGAGGGCGACGTGGTCCTGGTGATGTCGTCGGGCGCGTTCGGGGGAGTGCACGAGAAGATTCTCGAGCGGCTGCGCGGCGGCCAAGTGTCATCCTGAGCCGCGCAGACGGCGAAGGATCCCCTGCTGGAACCCTGCGCGCTTCGTCGGCAGGGGGTCCTTCGCCGTCTACGCGGCTCAGGATGACAGGGGGCGGCGCCTCGCGGAATAGCAGCGACCTCTGTGCCGTTGACGGCGGCTCAACCTAGGAGATCGCCATGCCCGAGAACAAAGCTCACGAGCTGCTGCGCAAGCACAACATCACCGTGGACGACGTGAAGGAGCGCCGCACGACGCTGCACCACCTTCGCCACATCGTTCACTCCGAGCAGCTTCCGTTCGACGTCTTCAAGGCCATCGTCAAGCTGCGCCGGTAGTCGTCCTTCGAACGCGAAAATCCATGCAAACGAAAAGGCCGGGGAAACCCGGCCTTTTCGTTTTGTATAGAATCCCCTCCCCATGCCGTTCCGCGAAGACGCGAATGCTCTGATCCAGCACAAGAAATTCGACGACCTCGAGGCGCTCTGGATGGACCAGCTCGACCGCGACCCGAGCGACGTCGACACCTTCCTGAACGCCGCCAAGGCTCTCCGCAAAGCCGAGCAGCGCACGCAGTCCGACACGCTCCTCGGCCTCCTGGCCGATGCGCTCAAGGAGCGCAAGCTCTGGCCGAAGCGGCTGCAGGTGCTCAAGGAGATCGGCCGGCTCTCGAAGCATCCCGCCACGCTCCGCCCGCAGATCGAGGAAGCGCTGCGCAAGAGTCTCGGCGGTCACAAGAGCTTCCCGCGCGCGTTCGAGATCGCGAAGTTCGGCGATCCGCAGAGCAACCCCGTCGAGCGCGCCGAGAAGATCGAGACGTGGCTCAACTACGACGAGGGGGCCTGCTTCTTCATGACCGGCCGCGGTGCCGGCTGCGTGACGGAGCTGAACCCGGAGCTCGGCATCTGCCGCCTCGACTTCGAGAAAGACAAGCGCGTCTCCGTCCCCCTCGGCGCGGCGGCGAAGTTCCTCGTGCCGCTCCCCGAGGGCCACGTGCTGCGCGAGAAGTTCTCGCAGCCCGAGAAGCTGAAGGAGCAGGCCAAGAAGTCGCCGAGCGAGTTTTTCGCGCGCATTCTCCAGAGCTTCGGCCGCCCGATGGTCATGGCCGAAGTGCGCGATGCCGTCATCGGCATCGTCCCCGAGGAGAAGTGGAGCTCGTGGTGGACGAACGCGCGCAAGAACCCGCAGATCGTCACCAGCGGCACGGGCGCGAAAGCCACGTACTCCTATGCCGGCTCCTCGTCCGACGCGGAAGCGGTCATCCGCCGCGACTTCGACCGCGCCGACGTGAAGACCAAGCTCGAGCTGGCGCGCAAGCACTCCGCGCGCAGCCAGGAGCTGGCGGATGCGTTCTCGTCCTCGCTGGCGGCGGAAGCGGGGAGGATCGCGCGCACCGATGCGGCCACGGCCTGGCAGATCCTGGCTACGCTCGAGTCGCTGCCGGGCGACTACGACTCGCCCATCGATCCGAATGCCCTGCTGAGTGGGGCCATGGCCTCGCGCACCATCGCCGGCATCGGCGACAAGGCCTTGCGCGAGCGCGCGCTGGCGGTGGTCCGCGAGATCCATCCCGACTGGCCGAAGGTCTACGGCGAGGCGTTCTTCCTCGACCAGGAGCCGCGCATCCTCACGAACCTCATGACCGCCCTCGAGGAGGCGGGGCAGACCGAGATCCGCGACCGCCTGGTCGACGAGACGCTGCGTTACCCGCGCCGCCATCCGCACGCGTTCTACTGGTACGTGAAGCGTCTCAACGAAGACGAGACGCTGGCCGACCGCGCCAACTACACGCTGCTGTTCCAGATCCTCGACGCGCTCACGCACGACGAGTTCTCCGGCGTCCGCTCGCGGCTGAAGGACCTCTTCGAGAAGGGCGGCCTGGCGGTGCGCATCGTCATGCGCGAGGACAACGAGGAGCAGGCGCGCAAGCTCGTCGACACGCTGGACCGCTACGGCGCGCTCGAGGAGTACCGCCGCGACATCCTGAAGGCCGCCGCGCACATGAAGTACCCGACGCTGCGCGAGCCGCAGCAGGAGCCGGTCTACGCCACGGCGGACTCGCTGGAGAAGAAGCGCGCCGAGCTGCATCACCTCAAGAACGTCGAGATCCCGGCCAACTCGAAGGCACTGCAGGCCGCGCGCGAGATGGGCGACCTCCGCGAGAACTTCGAGTACAAGGCCGCGCGGCAGCGCGCCGAGTATCTTTCCGCCCGCGTCGGCGAGCTGGCCTCGGAGATCTCACGCGTGCGCGTGCTCGAGCCGGCACAGATCGACGCCAGCGTCGTGCGCGTCGGGACGAAGGTCGAGCTCTCGAACGGCGACGTGCGCCGCGAGGTGGTCATCCTCGGCCCGTGGGAGTCCGATCCGGAGCACGGCATCTACTCGAATCAGTCCGAGGTCGCCAACAAGCTGATGGGGCACGCGGCCGGCGACATCGTCACGTTCATGGGGAATGACTACCAGATTGAATCGATCCGTCGCTGGACGGATTGATAGAATGTTCACCCAATCTGTCCGGGAGGAATCGATCCGAGATGACCTATGTGATTGCAGAGCCCTGCGTGAACACGAAAGACACCGCGTGCGTCGACGTCTGCCCGGTGGACTGCATCCATCCGCGCAAGGACGAATCGGACTTCGGCGACTACAACATGCTCTACATCGACCCCGAGGTCTGCATCGACTGCGGCGCGTGCGAGCCGGCCTGCCCGGTCCAGGCGATCTTCCCGGCCGATCTGGTTCCCGACCAGTGGAAGCACTACACCGAGATCAACGCCGACTGGTACAAGGCCAAGACGTGATCTCCGCGTTTTGTGATCCAGCTCACGGCTGGGTCGGGAGACGTGGTATACATTGTCCCCGGGTTTGAGAAACCACCGCGCCGGCAACGGCAACATAGGGGCGTAGCAGCCCCTATTTTTTTGTAGCAGCAGCTCTTTGAGACGTCGATCGAAATCAACGAGACGTTGATCGGAATCAACGAGACGTTGATCGAGACCCTTCAGTTTGCGCCCACCTCGGACCCAACCACGGGTAGAGCGGGCGAATGGGCGTGCCTCCCGTGGAATTGCTGAAGCTACCTCTCTCTCTCTGCAACGCGAGCCGGAGGGTCTCGATCAGCGTCTCGACATGAAGTGGAACGGCGGCCTTCAGGCCGCCGTTTTCGTTTTCAGAACAGGTTCTTGAGGATCCCGGCGATCCCGCGTACCGCCGACTTCGTGACCTCGCGCGACGCGGTGCGCGCCATCTGATTCACCGCGGCCTCCATCGGCGTCTGGCGCGAGCGTCCTCCGCCCGACACGCGGCGTGACGTCGAGCGCCGCGGTGCCCGGCCGCTCCGCTTCCACTCGAAGTCGTCCGCTTCCTGCTTCCAGCCGAAATCGTCGTCCTGCCGCCCGGCATCCGGCGGCGCTTCCGCGCTCTGCGCGAGCTTGCGCTGCAGGATCTCGTGCGCGCTCTCGCGGTTGATCGGCGTCGCATATTTGGCGGCGATCGCCGAGGCGGCGATCATGCGCGCGTACGTCGCGTCGTCGATGGCGCTCATCGCCGAACAGGGAGCCAGGATCTGTCCCGTGGCCACAGGCGTGGGGATGCCTTTCGGATCGAGCACCGTCACGAGCGCCTCGCCGATGCCGAGGGTCGTGATCGACTTCACCACGTCGACGTGGTCGCTCACGGGGAAGGTCGAGGCCGTGGCCTTGATGTTCTTCGCGTCCTTCGGCGTGAACGCGCGGATGGCGTGCTGCACGCGGTTGCCGAGCTGCGCCAGCACGTCCTCGTCGACGTCCTTCGGCGTCTGCGTGATGAAGAAGACGCCGATGCCTTTCGAGCGGATGAGCCGCGCCACCTGCTCGATGTGCTCCACGAGCGCGGACGAGGCATCGGCGAAGAGCTGATGCGCCTCGTCGAAGAAGAAGACCAGCTTCGGCTTGTCGGCGTCGCCGATCTCCGGCATGCGGTAGTAGAACTGGCCGAGGAGCCACATGAGAAAGGTGGAGTAGAGGCGCGGCTTGTCCTGCACGTCGGCCAGCGAGAGGATGTTCACCACCCCCTTGCCGTTCACCGTGCGCAGGAGGTCGTTGATGTCGAGCTCCGGCTCGCCGAAGAACTTCCCCGCCCCCTGCTGCTCGAGCTCCACCATCTTGCGCACGAGCACGCCGACCGTGGCCGTGGACATTCCGCCGTAGGTTTTCAGCTCTTCCTTGCCGTCGGTGGTGAGATACGTGAGGACGCCGCGGAGGTCGTCGAAGTCGAGAAGCGGCATGTTGCGGTCGTCGCAGTATTTGAAGACCACCGCCAGGACGCTCTGCTGCACTTCCGTGAGGTCGAGCACCTTGCCGAGGAGCACGGGCCCGAACGACGAGATCGTGGCGCGGAGCTGGATGCCGCGGTTGCCCGTGAGGCTGAAGAACTCGACCGGAAAGGCCTCGGGAGTGTGCGTGCGTCCGACGCCGGCCGCGCGCGTCATGAGCCGCTCGCTGGCCTCGCCGGCGAGACACATCCCCGCCAGGTCGCCCTTCACGTCGGCGAGGAACACCGGCACGCCGTTGCGCGAGAGCTGCTCGGCCAGGAGCTGCAGCGTGCGCGTCTTTCCCGTGCCCG